>OFLR01000046.1_pt1 | contig 92533 bp, 68 predicted proteins | sample 1540871 | NCBI WGS metagenome assembly OFLR01 (sample SAMEA4413043, study PRJEB24355) | metagenome | biome: human; feature: gut; material: faeces | place: United Kingdom | collected 2010
TCGGTGCGCCCCTTCATGGTGAAGAAGAACGGCATTTTGTCGGTGCCGAGCTTGTCGATCATCAGGAAGGTGTCTTTGCCATACTTCTCGGCGATATCGTAAATATCGCGGTGCATATATTCCCCCGCCACCGGCAGATGCTGGAACTCAGCGAGGATATGACGGCGGATCTCGGTCAATACCTGCGGCTGGTTGGTGCCAATGTAAAACACCTGCTGGCGCTTTTCCGCCGGGAAAGTATCGAGACGCACGGCGAAAACCGCCAGCTTGCCGGCGCAGCCGGAGGATTCGAACAGGCGGTCCGGGTCGGCGTTATAGCGCGCCGGGGTGTCGGCATCGACATCGCGCACGCGGGTGACATAGTCGTGATCGTGGGCGTGGCGGCCGTCGTGCAGCACATCGCTATCGCTAATCCGTTCGTCATCGAGGCGGCTGAGGATCTGCTCCGGCGTGCTGCCGAGATCGATGCCCAGATGATTGACCAGCTTCAGCTTGCCGTCGGCGTCAATCTGCGCGAACAGCGACATCTCAGTGTAGGCCGGCCCGCGCTGCACCAGCGAGCCGCCGGAGTTGTTGCAGATCCCGCCGATGACCGATGCGCCGATGCATGACGAACCGATCACCGAGTGCGGTTCGCGTCCCAGCGGTTTGAGCGCTTTTTCCAGCGAATAGAGGGTGGTGCCGGGCCAGGCCAGCACCTGCTCGCCTTTGTCCAGCAGATGCAGTTTGTCCAGGCGCAGGGTGCTGATAATCACGATCTCGCGATCGTAATCATTGCCGTTGGGGGTCGAACCTTCGGTCAGGCCGGTGTTGGCCGCCTGCATCAGAATTATTTTATCGGCGTCTACGCAGGCGTTGAGCACGCGCCAGAGCTCCAGCAGGGTACCGGGAAAGACAACCGCCAGGGCCTCGCCCTGACCGGAGCGGAAGCCCTTGCGGTAGCGCTGGGTTTTTGCCGGGTCGGTCAGCAGATGCGAAGGGCCAACCAGGCGCGCCAGGTCAGCCAGAAACGTTTTATGGGTGTCAGTGGGTGCAGATGACATGTTCCACTCCTTGTGGTGGTGCGCGAAATATCGAGGATAAGCATAGCGCTTTGTATGACAATTTGATGCATGAATGTTTCGCAAAAATCAGAGAAGAACCTTAGCATTCTGCGGGCGCGTTGTTTATATATATGGCAAACTGCGGTTTTTATTATGTTTTACCGAGTCCCCGTCTGAGATAAAGCGAGATAACAATGAAATGGCTCTGCACTGTAGGCGTCGCCGTGAGTCTGGCGCTGCAACCCGCGCTGGCGGATGAACTGTTTGGTAACCACCCCCTGACCCCGCAGGCGCGGGATGCCTTTGTCACCGACCTGCTGAAAAAAATGACGGTGGACGAGAAAATCGGCCAGCTGCGTCTGATAAGCGTTGGCCCGGATAACCCGAAAGAGGCGATCCGTGAAATGATCAAGAACGGTCAGGTGGGGGCGATTTTTAACACCGTTACCCGCCCGGATATCCGTGTGATGCAGGATCAGGTGATGCAGCTTAGCCGCCTGAAGATCCCTCTGTTCTTTGCCTACGATGTGCTGCACGGTCAGCGCACCGTGTTTCCGATAAGCCTCGGCCTGGCCTCGTCGTTTAACCTTGATGCGGTGAAGACCGTGGGCCGCGTGTCAGCTTATGAAGCTGCCGATGACGGGTTGAACATGACCTGGGCGCCGATGGTCGACGTCTCCCGCGACCCGCGCTGGGGACGCGCTTCCGAAGGGTTCGGGGAAGACACCTATCTGACCACGATGATGGGCCAGGCGATGGTGGAGTCGATGCAGGGCAAGAGCCCGGCGGACCGCTATTCGGTGATGACCAGCGTCAAGCATTTCGCCGCCTACGGCGCGGTGGAGGGCGGGAAAGAGTACAATACGGTCGACATGAGCCCGCAGCGCCTGTTCAACGACTATATGCCGCCGTATAAAGCCGGGCTTGATGCCGGCAGCGGCGCGGTGATGGTAGCCCTGAACTCGCTGAACGGCACCCCGGCGACCTCTGATTCCTGGCTGCTGAAAGACGTCCTGCGCGACCAGTGGGGCTTTAAAGGCATCACCGTTTCCGACCACGGCGCCATCAAAGAGTTGATTAAGCACGGCGTGGCCTCCGACCCGGAAGACGCGGTGCGCGTAGCGCTGAAGTCCGGCATCAACATGAGCATGAGCGACGAGTATTACAGCAAGTACCTGCCGGGGCTGGTGAAGTCCGGCAAGGTGACCATGGCCGAGCTGGATGATGCCACCCGACACGTGCTCAACGTGAAATATGATATGGGACTGTTCAACGATCCCTACAGCCACCTGGGACCGAAAGATTCTGACCCGCAGGACACCAATGCGGAAAGTCGTCTGCATCGTAAAGAGGCGCGCGAAGTGGCTCGCGAGAGCCTGGTGCTGCTGAAGAACCGTCTTGATACGCTGCCGCTGAAAAAATCCGGCACTATCGCGGTGGTGGGCGCGCTGGCGGACAGCAAGCGCGACATGATGGGCAGCTGGTCCGCGGCCGGGGTGGCCGACCAGTCGGTGACCGTCCTGACCGGCATCAAAGAAGCGCTGGGCGATAACGGCAAAGTGATTTACGCCAAAGGGGCGAACGTTACCGATGACAAAGGCATTGTCGATTTCCTCAATTTGTATGAGAACGCGGTGCAGGTTGACCCACGCTCGCCGCAGGAAATGATCGACGAAGCGGTCGCGGCGGCGAAGCAATCCGATGTGGTGGTCGCCGTGGTGGGCGAGGCGCAGGGCATGGCGCATGAGGCCTCCAGCCGGACCGATATCACCCTGCCGCAAAGTCAGCGCAATCTGATTGCCGCTCTTAAAGCCACCGGCAAACCGCTGGTGCTGGTGCTGATGAACGGGCGTCCGCTGGCGCTGGTGAAAGAGGATCAGCAAGCCGATGCGCTGCTGGAGACCTGGTTTGCTGGCACCGAAGGCGGTCACGCCATCGCCGACGTGCTGTTTGGCGACTACAACCCGTCGGGCAAGCTGCCGATGTCTTTCCCGCGCTCGGTGGGCCAGATCCCAACCTACTACAGCCACCTGAATACCGGCCGGCCGTATAATCCGGAGAAGCCGAACAAGTACACCTCGCGTTACTTCGATGAAGCCAATGGCCCGCTGTATCCGTTTGGTTACGGTCTGAGCTACACCACCTTTAGCGTCTCCGATGTCACCATGTCGTCGGCCACCATGCCGCGCGATGGCAGCGTGACCGCCAGCGTGCAGGTGACCAACACCGGCAATCGCGAAGGGGCGACGGTGATCCAGCTCTACCTGCAGGACGTCACCGCCTCCATGAGCCGGCCGGTGAAAATGCTGCGCGGCTTTAAAAAGGTCACCCTCAAACCGGGCGAAACGCAAACCGTTAGCTTCCCAATCGACGTCGACGCGCTGAAGTTCTGGAATCAGCAGATGAAATACGTTGCTGAGCCGGGCAAATTCAATGTCTTTATCGGCGTGGACTCCGCCCGCGTGAAGCAGAGCGAGTTTGAGCTGCTGTAAGGCATCGCTCTTAAGTCCAACGTCACGCTTTAAAGGCCGATTAATCGGCCTTTTCTTTTTCGCATCGCTGGCAAATGGGCTACGCTTTTCTCTTAAGCTTCTGTAAGCGAAGCGCAAAAGAACTGAGGGAAGCGGGATGAAGATGGCAACGACATGGTCCGGCGCGCTGGCGCTGGCCGCCCTGATAAGTTTACCGCTGCAGGCGGCGGAGCCGGTGAAGGTCGGCTCGAAAATTGATACCGAAGGCGCGCTGCTGGGCAATATGATCCAGCAGGTGCTGGAAAGCCACGGCGTAAAAACGATTAATAAAATCCAGCTCGGCACCACGCCGGTGGTGCGCGGGGCGATTGTCGCCGGCGAGCTGGATATCTACCCGGAATATACCGGCAATGGCGCCTTCTTCTTCAAAGATGAAAACGACCCGGCGTGGAAGAATGCCCAACAGGGCTATGAGAAGGTGAAGCGCCTCGATCAGGAGAAACATCAGCTGGTATGGCTCACCCCGGCGCCGGCCAACAACACCTGGACTATCGCCGTGCGCCAGGACCTGGCGGAGAAAAATAAGCTGACCTCGCTGGCCGACCTCAGTCGCTACCTGAAGCAGGGCGGCGAATTTAAGCTGGCGGCTTCGGCGGAATTTATTGAGCGCCCGGACGCGCTGCCGGCGTTTGAAAAAGCGTATGGCTTCAACCTCAACCAGAACCAGCTGCTGTCGCTGGCCGGGGGCGATACGGCGGTGACCATCAAAGCGGCGGCGCAACAGACCTCCGGCGTTAACGCGGCGATGGCCTACGGCACCGATGGCCCGGTGGCGGCCCTGGGGTTACAGACGCTGAGCGACCCGCAGGGCGTGCAGCCGATATATGCCCCGACGCCAGTGGTGCGCGAGGCGGTGCTGAAGGCCTACCCGCAGATCGCCGACTGGCTGCAGCCGGTCTTCGCCAGCCTCGATGAAAAAACGCTGCAGCAGCTGAACGCCCGCATTGCGGTGGAGGGCCAGGATGCGAAGCGCGTGGCGGCAGATTATCTGCAGCAGAAAGGCCTGCTGAAGTAAGCCACCGGTGACCATTCGCTGTACTCATCGCGTCGGCCTGCTGCTGACAGGTCTGCTGCTGGTTACGCTGGCGCTGCCGTTTATTACTTACGCGCCGAATCGCTTACTCTCCGGCGAAGGGCGCGGGCTGTGGCAGGTAATGCCCTGGCTCGCCGGCGTTCAGCTGGCGGCGGCCCTTGCCGGGATGCTGCTTTGCTGGCTGCCAGGCAGGGCCGCGCCGCTTCTTCACCTGCTGCTGGCCGAACTGCTCTTCCCGCTGCTTATCTGGGGCAGCGGCCAGGCGGCGCTTGAGCTCTCCCGGCACGGCTCGCCGCTGGCGCGCACCTCGCCCGGCAGCGGCCTGTGGTTGTCGCTGGCGCTTTGTCTGCTGCTGGCCAGCGAGGCCATCCGTCATCTTACCGTCCGGCCGCTCTGGCGCTGGCTGCTCAATGCGCAAGTCTGGCTGTTGCCCATCATCCTGCTCGCTATCGGGGCGCTCGATCAGCTCTCCTTGCTGAAGGAGTATGCCAACCGTCAGGAGGTATTTGATGACGCCCTGCGCCAGCATCTGCTTCTGCTGTTCGGCACCCTGCTGCCGGGCCTGCTGATTGGCCTGCCGCTGGGGGTATGGCTGTGGCGGCGTCCGCGCTGGCAGGCGCCGGCTTTCACCGCGCTCAATGTGATCCAGACTATTCCGTCGGTAGCGCTTTTTGGCCTGCTGATTGCGCCGCTTGCCGGTCTGGCGCGTTATTTCCCGACGCTGGGCGAGCTGGGCGTCTCCGGGACCGGCGTGGCGCCAGCCCTGATCGCTCTCACTCTCTATGCGCTGCTGCCGCTGGTGCGCGGGGTGGTGACCGGCCTGCAGCAGGTACCGCAGGATGCCCTGGAAAGCGCGACGGCAATGGGCATGAGCGCCGGGCAGCGCTTTCGTCAGGTGCAGCTTCCGCTGGCGATGCCGGTACTGCTGCGCAGCCTGCGGGTGGTCAGCGTGCAAACCGTCGGCATGGCGGTAGTGGCCGCGCTGATCGGCGCCGGCGGCTTTGGCGCGCTGGTTTTTCAGGGGCTGCTGAGCAGTGCGCTGGATCTGGTGCTGCTGGGCGTGGTGCCGACCATTGCCCTGGCGGTGGTGGTGGATGCCCTGTTCGCCCTGTGGGGCGCCTGGCTAAAAGGAGAGGCCAATGATTGAATTTCACGGGGTCAGCAAAGTGTTTGCCGGCCACCCGGCGGTGAAGGACCTGACCCTGGAGCTGCGCGAAGGCGCTTTCTCGGTGCTGGTGGGGACTTCCGGCTCGGGCAAGTCGACGACGCTGAAGATGATCAACCGTCTGCTGGAGCCGGACCGGGGCACTATTCGCTTTGCCGGCGAGGACATTCGCCAGCAGCCGGTCCTGACCCTGCGGCGGCGGATGGGCTATGCCATCCAGTCCATCGGCCTGTTTCCCCACTGGACGGTGGCGCAGAATATCGCCACCGTGCCGCAGTTGCAAAGATGGCCGCGGGCAAGGATCGCCGACCGGATCGACGAGCTGATGGCGCTGCTGGGGCTGGAGGCGACGCTGCGCGACCGTTACCCGCATCAGCTCTCCGGCGGCCAGCAGCAGCGGGTGGGGGTGGCGCGGGCGCTGGCGGCAGATCCGGAGGTGCTGTTGATGGATGAGCCCTTCGGCGCCCTCGACCCGGTGACCCGCGAGGCGCTGCAGCAGGAGATGCTGCGCATCCACCGTCTGCTGGGACGGACGATTGTGCTGGTGACCCATGATATTGACGAAGCGCTGCGTCTGGCGGACCACCTGGTGCTGATGGACGGGGGCGAGGTGGTCCAGCAGGGGGCGCCGCTGGAGATGCTCCTGCGACCGAAAAATAGCTTTGTACAGACCTTTTTTGGCCGCAGCGAGCTGGGTGTGCGCCTGCTGTCGCTGCGCGAGGTGGGGGACTATTTGCGTCCCGACGAACGGCTGGCGGGCGAGGGGCTGACCATCACCATGACCCTGCGGGAAGCGCTGTCGCAGTTTGTCGCCCGGCGCTGCGAGACGCTGCCGGTGGTCGATGCCGAAGGCAGGCCCTGCGGTACGCTGCATTTTGCCGATCTGCTGCGCCAGGAGATGAGCCATGAAGGCGCTTCGTGAGCCGCTGTGGTGGCTTATCGCGCTGTTTATCGGCCTGCTGGCAGGGCTGCCCTACAGCGCGCCGCTGTTCAGTCGGCTGTTCCCGGAGCTGCCGCGGCCGGTCTACCAGCAGGAGAGCTTCTGGGCGCTCACTCTCGATCACGGCTGGCTGGTGGTGGCGTCCAGCCTCGCGGCAACGGCAATCGGGCTGGGGGCTGGGGTGGCGGTCACCCGGCCCGCCGGCAGCGCGTTTCGTCCGCTGGTGGAGACCATCGCCGCTATCGGGCAGACCTTTCCGCCGGTGGCGGTGCTGGCGATGGCGGTGCCGGTGCTGGGCTTTGGCTGGCTGCCCGCGCTCATCGCCCTCGCGCTGTATGGCATACTGCCGGTGCTGCAGGGGACGCTGGCCGGGCTGGGTTCGATACCGCCTGGGGTGTCAGGTGTGGCTGAAGGGATGGGAATGACCGGCTGGCAGCGTCTGTATAAGGTGGAGCTTCCGCTGGCGGCCCCGGTGATCCTGGCGGGGATCCGCACCTCGGTCATCGTCAATATTGGTACCGCGACCATTGCCTCGACGGTGGGGGCCAGTACGCTCGGGACGCCGATCATCATCGGCCTGAGCGGCTTTAATACCGCCTATATTGTTCAGGGGGCGCTGCTGGTGGCCCTGGCGGCGATTATCGTCGACCGCGCGTTTGAGCGTCTGACCCGCTGGATCAGCCGACACCGCCACGCACAATAAAGGAATAGCCGGCCAGCATTACGCCGCTGATCCCGCCGATGGCCATAAGTAAGAAGAGAGTGACGACCGCGATTTTCGCTGGCTTCATAATAGGCTCCTGATGTTAACAGGGGGATTATACGGTGAAGCGCAGGTGTTAATGAAACATTAATTGCGGTTTAGCGCGCCGCGCCGGGCTTTTTGCCGCGCTTGCTGCGCAACGCGCCGCAAAAAAGTGTGATCCTGGCCGTCGTTTTTCATTTTTATGCAGGGCTTCAAAGAAAGTTTTCGCCAGGCAGGGTATGGTACGCGCTTTCAGGCATGTGTGGTTTGCGGGTATGTACGAGTTTGATCTGGTGTTGCTGCTGCTTCAGCAGATGTGCGTATTTTTGGTCATCGCGTGGTTGATGAGCAAAACCCGACTGTTTATCCCCCTGATGCAAGTCACCGTTCGCCTGCCGCACAAGCTGCTGTGCTACGTCACTTTCTCCATTTTCTGCATTATGGGGACCTATTTCGGTCTGCATATCGAAGACTCGATCGCCAACACCCGCGCCATCGGCGCCGTGATGGGCGGCCTGCTCGGCGGGCCGGTGGTCGGCGGGCTGGTAGGGCTCACCGGCGGCCTGCACCGCTACTCGCTGGGGGGAATGACCGCCTTAAGCTGCATGGTTTCCACCATCGTTGAGGGGCTGCTGGGCGGTCTGGTGCACAGCGTGCTGGTCAAACGCGGCCGGCCGGACAAAGTCTTTAGCCCGCTGACCGCCGGGGCGATCACCTTCGTGGCCGAGCTGGTGCAGATGATGATCATTCTGCTGATTGCCCGCCCGTTCCAGGACGCCCTGCATCTGGTGCAGAGCATTGCCGCGCCGATGATGGTCACCAATACCGTCGGTGCGGCGCTGTTTATGCGCATTCTGCTGGATAAACGGGCGATGTTTGAGAAGTACACCTCCGCCTTTTCCGCCACGGCGCTGAAGGTGGCGGCGTCCACCGAGGGGATCCTGCGTCAGGGATTCAACGAAGAGAATAGCATGAAGGTGGCCCAGGTGCTGATCCAGGAGCTGGACATCGGCGCGGTGGCGATCACCGATCGCGACAAGCTGCTGGCGTTTACCGGCATCGGCGACGACCACCATCTGCCGGGCAAGCCTATCTCCTCCTCATATACGCAACGGGCGATTGAGACCGGGGAGGTGGTCTACGCCGACGGCAACGAGGTGCCTTACCGCTGCTCGATTCATCCGCACTGTAAGCTGGGGTCGACGCTGGTGATCCCCCTGCGCGGTGAGAACCAACGGGTGATAGGCACCATTAAACTGTATGAGGCGAAAAATCGCCTGTTCAGTTCGATCAACCGCACCCTCGGGGAGGGGATTGCCCAGCTGCTGTCGGCGCAGATCCTCGCCGGACAGTACGAGCGGCAGAAGGCGCTGCTGACGCAATCCGAAATCAAGCTCCTGCACGCCCAGGTCAACCCGCACTTCCTGTTTAACGCGCTTAACACGCTGAAGGCGGTGATCCGCCGCGACAGCGATCAGGCCGGCCAGCTGGTGCAGTATCTGTCGACCTTCTTTCGCAAGAACCTGAAACGGCCGACGGAAATTGTCACTCTTGCCGATGAGATCGAGCATGTTAACGCCTATCTGCAGATTGAGAAGGCTCGCTTTCAGGCTAACCTGCAGATCCAGATGGCGGTGCCGGAAGGGCTGGCGCATCACCAGCTGCCGGCCTTTACCCTGCAGCCGATCGTGGAGAACGCCATTAAGCATGGTACATCGCAACATCTTGGCGTCGGCGAAATTACCATCCGCGCCAGCCAGGACGATCGCTGGCTGCAGCTGGATATCGAAGATAACGCCGGGCTGTACCGGGCCAACCCCCAGGCCAGCGGGCTGGGGATGAATCTGGTGGACAGGCGGCTGCGGGCGCGTTTTGGCGCCGACTGCGGCATCAGCGTCACCTGCGAGCCGGAGCGCTTTACCCGTGTCACCCTACGTCTGCCCCTGGAGGAGAATGCATGCTGAGAGTATTGATCGTCGATGATGAGCCGCTGGCGCGGGAAAACCTGCGCATTTTGCTGGAGACACAGCGCGATATCGAGATCGTCGGCGAGTGCGGCAACGCGGTGGAGGCCATTGGCGCGGTGCATAAGCTGCGTCCCGACGTGCTGTTTCTCGACATCCAGATGCCGCGCATCAGCGGTCTGGAGATGGTCGGGATGCTCGACCCGGAGCACCGCCCCTATATCGTGTTTCTCACCGCCTTTGATGAATACGCGGTGAAAGCCTTTGAGGAGCATGCCTTTGACTATCTGCTGAAGCCGATTGAAGCTGCCCGGCTGGAGAAAACCCTCGCCCGCCTGCGCCAGGAGCGTAATCTGCAGGATGTGTCGCTGCTGGATGATGCTCAGCAGACGCTGAAATACATTCCCTGTACCGGCCACAGTCGTATCTGGCTGCTGCAGATGGAGGATGTGGCCTTCGTCAGCAGCCGGATGAGTGGCATCTACGTGACCGACCGCGAGGGCAAGGAGGGCTTTACCGAACTCACCCTGCGCACCCTTGAGAGCCGCACGCCGTTGCTGCGCTGCCATCGCCAGTACCTGGTGAATATGGCGCACCTGAAGGAGATTCGCCTGGAGGAGAATGGCCAGGCGGAGCTGCTGATGCGCGCCGGGCAAACGGTGCCGGTGAGCCGGCGCTATTTAAAAAGCCTGAAAGAGGCGATTGGCCTGTAAAGCTGGTACACTGCGCCCCATTGCATCATCGACAGTAAAAGGCCCTCATGCTCAGTAATGATATTCTTCGTAGCCTGCGCTACACCCTGAAAGTCAATAATAACGATATGGTGCGCATTCTCGCGCTCTCCGCTATGGAATCCACCGCCGCCAGCTTCGACACCTGGACGACGAAAGAGGATGAAGAGGGCTTTGTTCGCTGCCCGGACATTATCCTGTCGGGTTTCCTTAACGGCCTTATCTATGACAAGCGCGGCAAAGATGATTCGGCCCCGGAGCTGGCGCTGGAGCGTCGGGTGAATAACAACACGGTGCTGAAAAAGCTGCGGATCGCCTTCTCGCTGAAAACGGACGATATCCAGGCGATTATGAGCGAGCAGAAATACCGGGTGTCGGTGCCGGAGATCACCGCCATGATGCGCTCGCCTGACCACAAAAACTACCGCGAGTGCGGCGACCAGTTTCTGCGCAATTTCCTGCGCGGACTGACCCAGCGGGTGCATAACCCGAAGGCATGATTTTTTGCCGGGTGGCGGCTTCGCCTGACCCGGCCTACAACGACTGACCCCCCGGGCGCGTACTAGCATAGCGCCGCCGGGCAAAAAAAAGCCGGAGATACTCTCCGGCTTTTTTGCTATTTCACCTGCTGACCCGGCTTGGCGCCGTCGTCAGGGCTTAACAGGAAGATATCCTTCCCGCCAGGGCCGGCGGCCATCACCATGCCCTCGGAGATGCCGAAGCGCATTTTGCGCGGCGCCAGGTTGGCGACCATCACCGTCAGGCGGCCAATCAGCGGCTGCGGATCCGGATAGGCGGAGCGGATGCCGGAGAAGACATTGCGTTTTTCGCCGCCGAGATCCAGCGTCAGGCGCAGCAGCTTGTCGGAGCCCTCGACGAATTCCGCGTTTTCAATCAGCGCCACGCGCAGATCGACTTTGGCGAAATCGTCAAAGGTGATGGTCTCCTGAATCGGATCGTCCGCCAGCGGACCGATGACCGGCGCCGCGGTGGCTTTCACCTCTTCTTTAGAAGCTTCTACCAGGGCTTCCACCTGCTTCATCTCGATACGGTTGTACAGCGCCTTGAACGGATTGACCTTATGCGCCAGCAGCGGCTGCTGAATGGCGTCCCAGCTCAGTTCGCTGTTGAGGAACGCTTCCGCACGCGCGGCCAGCTGCGGCAGGACCGGCTTCAGCCAGGTCATCAGCACGCGGAACATATTCAGGCCCATGGTGCAGATGGCCTGCAGGTCGGCGTCGCGGCCTTCCTGTTTCGCCACCACCCACGGCGCCTGCTCGTCGACGTAGCGGTTAGCCACGTCGGCGAGGGCCATGATTTCGCGGATGGCCTTACCGAACTCGCGGCTGTCCCATGCTTCGCCGATGCTTTCCGCCGCGTCGGTGAAGGTTTTGTACAGCGCCGGGTCGGCCAGCTCCGCGGCCAGCACGCCGTCGAAACGCTTGCTGATAAAGCCGGCGTTGCGTGAGGCGAGGTTAACCACCTTGTTGACGATGTCGGCGTTCACGCGCTGCACGAAATCTTCCAGGTTCAGGTCGATGTCATCGATGCGTGAAGAGAGCTTGGCGGTGTAGTAGTAGCGCAGGCTGTCGGCATCGAAATGATTTAACCAGGTGCTGGCCTTGATAAAGGTGCCGCGCGACTTGGACATCTTGGCGCCGTTAACCGTCACGTAGCCGTGCACGAACAGGTTAGTCGGCTTACGGAAGTTGCTGCCTTCCAGCATCGCCGGCCAGAACAGGCTGTGGAAGTAGACAATGTCCTTGCCGATAAAGTGATACAGCTCGGCCGTGGAGTCTTTCTTCCAGTATTCGTCGAAGCTGGTGGTGTCGTCGCGCTTGTCGCACAGGTTCTTGAAGGAGCCCATGTAGCCGATCGGCGCGTCCAGCCAGACGTAGAAATATTTGCCCGGCGCGTTGGGAATTTCGAAGCCGAAGTACGGCGCATCGCGGGAGATGTCCCACTGCTGCAGGCCGGATTCGAACCACTCCTGCATCTTGTTCGCGACCTGCTCCTGCAGGGCGCCGCTGCGGGTCCACGCCTGCAGCATTTCGCTGAACGAGGGCAGGTCGAAGAAGAAGTGCTCGGAGTCACGCATCACCGGCGTGGCGCCGGAGACCACCGATTTCGGGTCGATAAGCTCGGTAGGGCTGTAGGTCGCGCCGCACACTTCGCAGTTATCGCCATACTGGTCCGGAGATTTGCACTTCGGACAGGTGCCTTTCACAAAACGGTCCGGCAGGAACATGCCTTTTTCCGGATCGTAGAGCTGAGAGATGGTGCGGTTTTTAATAAAACCGTTCTCTTTCAGGCGGGTGTAGATAAGCTCCGACAGCTCGCGGTTCTCGTCGCTGTGCGTCGAGTGATAGTTATCATAGCTGATGTCGAAGCCGGCGAAATCGGTCTGATGCTCCTGACTCATTTCGCCAATCATCTGCTCCGGAGTGATACCGAGCTGCTGCGCTTTGAGCATAATCGGCGTGCCGTGGGCGTCGTCGGCGCAGATGAAGTTGACCTCGTGGCCGCGCATTCGCTGGTAACGGACCCAGACATCAGCCTGGATGTGCTCCAGCATGTGGCCGAGGTGGATGGAGCCGTTGGCGTACGGCAGGGCGCACGTTACCAGAATTTTCTTCGCGACTTGAGTCATAGTGAGCATTACATCTTCTGTTGTAAAAAGGGCTTCCGATATTACCAAAAGGGCTGTGGGTGCGCCATAAATGGCTGCCCATATATGGATAATCGTTACCTGTGATAAACTCTGTGATTACTGAAAGCATCTCAAAACAACAAAGGAGTCGGGATGAATTCGCAATCCCAGGCCAAATCCCCTGAGCGCCTACGTGCGATGGTCGCCGGGACGCTGGCCAATTTCCAGCACCCAACCCTGAAGCATAATCTCACCGCCCTTAAGGCGCTGCACCATGTCGCCTGGCTGGACGATACCGTCCATATTGAACTGCAAATGCCGTTCGTCTGGAGCAGCGCTTTCGAAGCGCTGAAAGAGCAGTGCAGCGCCGAACTGCTGCGCATCACCGGCGCGAAGGCCATCGACTGGAAGCTGACCCACAGCATCGCGACCCTCAAGCGGGTGAAAAACCAGCCCGGGGTCAACGGCGTGAAAAACATTATCGCCATCAGCTCCGGCAAAGGCGGCGTCGGTAAATCTTCTACTGCCGTAAACCTGGCGCTGGCCCTGGCGGCGGAAGGGGCGAAGGTGGGCATTCTGGATGCCGATATCTATGGTCCGTCGATTCCGACCATGCTGGGTGCGGAAGACAGCCGCCCGACCTCGCCGGACGGCACTCATATGGCGCCGATCATGAAATATGGTCTGGCAACCAACTCCATCGGCTACCTGGTGACCGACGACAACGCCATGGTCTGGCGTGGGCCGATGGCCAGCAAGGCGCTGATGCAGATGCTGCAGGAGACGCTGTGGCCGGATCTTGATTACCTGGTGCTGGATATGCCGCCGGGCACCGGCGACATCCAGCTGACCCTGGCGCAGAACATCCCGGTGACCGGCGCGGTGGTGGTCACCACGCCGCAGGACATCGCGCTGATCGACGCCAAAAAAGGCATCGTGATGTTCGAGAAAGTGGAAGTGCCGGTGCTGGGGATCGTGGAAAACATGAGCATGCATATCTGCAGCAACTGCGGGCACCACGAGCCTATCTTCGGCACCGGCGGCGCGCAAAAACTGGCCGAGAAATACCACACCCAGCTGCTGGGCCAGCTGCCGCTGCATATTACGCTGCGGGAAGATCTGGATAACGGCACGCCGACGGTGGTGGCGCGTCCGGACAGCGAATTTACCGACATCTACCGCCAGCTGGCGGGCCGGGTGGCGGCCCAGATGTACTGGCAGGGAGAAGTGATCCCGGGTGAGATTGCCTTCCGCGCCGTTTAAGGCCGCGGCGAGCGCATCAGCCAGTCTCTGCCCTCGGGCGACGCGCCCTGTGCTTCAATGGTCCAGCCATGACGCTGGTAGAAGCGCAGGGCGTTTTTATTTTCCATCAGGCACTTCAACGTTCCGCTGGCGGTAAAGGTCCGTTCGACCTGCGCCAGCAGCGCGCTGCCGATATGTTTACCCTGCCAGTCGGGGTCGACAAACAGATGGTGAAGGAAATTATCGGCGGTCCATACGGCGGCAAAGCCCACCGGCTGGCCGTCGCATTCCGCGACCCACAGTTGTTCATCCGCGGTGGCGGCATCGAAATCCTCCAGCCGCCACGCCGCGGCGGGAAGCCAGGTCCACGATAAACTGCGCGCCCGCAGGAAGATCTGGCGCAGCGCCGGAGAGTCCGCTGGCTCGCCGGGGCGGACGTGGAGATTGCGCGGATCAGCGATGATAGAAGATCTCGCCATCGTACACTTTGAGGATTTTGCCTTCGGTATCGGTAATCAGCACGTAGTTACCGCCCATATAGGTCCAGTGGCTGCCGGCGTCCGGCGCAGGCAGGTTACGCTGCTGCCACTGTTTGATGTTGTATTCCGGGGTGAGGTACATCGCCGGAACGGTGTCGCCGATGTGAAACTGGGTGAAATCGGCGGTGAACTCTTTCAGCGCATACTGATCGATCCCCGCGGCAGTAGCCGTCCAGCTGGCGCCAGCGGTGGCAAGAAGTACGCCCAGAAGCATCATTTTTGTTTTACGCATAGTTTCCTCAATATTACCTGGACTCAAAATAGCAGCCTCGTATCATTCCTGATGCGTTGCTGAAATGGCAAGCACTGGATTTTTAAAAAGTGTAAGCAAAACGCGGCGCAAGTCTTGTGCCGCTTGCGTTGCAGCGACGGTGATGCGTATTTTGGGAGCAATCTGAAGCAGGGGAGAATCGGCATGTTCAGGCTGGAAGATCTGACCTTATTTGTCCGCGCCGCGGCGCTGGGCAGTTTTAGCGACGCGGCGCGCGAGGCCGGGCAGCAGCCGGCGCAGGTCAGCGCGGCAATTAAGCGTCTGGAGACGATCCTCAATATTCGCCTGTTTGCCCGTTCGACCCGCAGCCTGCGCCTGACGCCGGAGGGGGAGACCTGGCTGCCCTACGCCACCCAGATGCTCGATACCCTCGAGGCCGGTCTGCAGAAGATCCAGACCCCGGATGATGAAGTTCGCGGCATGTTGCAGATTGCCGTGCCGTCGGACCTCGGGCGTAACCTGCTCCTGACCCTGTTCCGCGATTTCCGCCAACGCCACCCGGCGCTGCGCCTGCGGCTGCTCTTTTCCGATCAGCTGACCGACGTGTTTAAAGATCCGGTGGACGTTGCGTTTCGCTATGGCAATAACGACGATGCCTCGTTTATCTCGCTGCCGGTGGCGCCGGAAAATCGTCGGGTGCTGGTGGCCTCGCCTGAGTGGATAGCCCGCCATGGCGAACCGCAGACCCTCGAGGAACTCAGCCAGCACAATGCGTTGATCTACATTTTGCGCGGCCGTCCGTTCGACCGCTGGTCGCTGAGCCTCGACGGCGTGGTTCAGCAGCAGAAGGTTTCCGGCACGGTGATGAGCGACGACGCCGAGGTGATCCGTCGGCTGGCGATCGCCGGGGAGGGCATTGCCTATAAATCGATGCTCGACGTCAGCGACGATCTGCGGGCGGGGCGCCTGCGGCGACTGCTGCCGCGTTATCAGGGGGATGTGGTGCCGTTGAATCTGATTTGTCCGCACCGCAAACAGCTCTCTGCCGCGGTGCGTTTGTTATATGAAGAGGTGAAATCACATTGTGAAGGGCTTAATGCCTGACTAAGGTCGCGAAGTAATACACCAGCGGGACGGCCAATACCCACAGGCCAATCGGGATCTCCCGCCACTTACCGGCGATAGCCTTGATCACAATGTAAAACAGCAGCCCGCCGGCAATCCCGGTGCCAAAGCTGTTGGCGATAAGGGTGATCATCACCATCATCAACACCGGCAGCCCGTCGGTGAAGTTGGCAAGATCCACTTTGCGCAGGCCGCTGAACATGTTCAGGCCAATCAGGATCAGCGCCGGGGCGGTGGCTTCTTTCGGGATCATCAACGCCACCGGCGTGAACAGCAGCATCAGCAGGAACATTACCGCCGCTGACAGCGCGGTGAGGCCGGTTTTGCCGCCCGCTTCCGCTGCCGCCGAAGATTCAATCAGCGCCGTCGCCGCCGGAATGCCCACCCACGGGCCGAGCGCGGCGGCAATCGAATCGACCATGAACGGGCGATTAATCTGCGGCATGTTGCCTTCTTCATCCAGCAGACCCGCCTCGCCGCCCACCGCCAGCGTTGTCCCCATGGTGGAGAAAAACTCAGATGCGAAAAAGACGAACAGGAACGGCAGGAAGGCGATGTTTAACGCCCCCAGCAGGTCAACCTGTCCCAGCACCGGCGCCAGCGAGTGGGGGGCATCGATAAAATGCGTCGGCAGTTTAGTCACGCCGAACGGGATACCCACCAGCGTGGCGCACAGAATGGCCCACAAAATCGCGCCCGGTACCTTACGCGCCTGCAGGGCTATCGCCAGGAACAGGCCGCACAGCGCCACCAGCGCGCCGGGGGCGAGAAAGTCGCCGAGCATCAGGGCGTTGGTTTTCGCATTGGCCAGCACCAGCCCGGCATTGCGAAAACCGAGGACGGCGACAAACAGGCCGATGGAGGCCGTCAATCCCAGCTTGATCGACTGCGGCACCGAGCGGGTGACCACTTCGCGCAGGCCAAAGCGGGTCAGCAGGAAGAAGAGGATCCCCGACCAGCAGGCAATTCCGAGGCCAGTCTGCCAGCCAATCCTTTCGCTACCGGCCAGCGTCACCCCCACCAGCACCGAGCCGCCAATGCCCGGGCCGACGATAAACGGCAGGTTGGCATAAAACGCCATCAGCAGCGAGCCGACGACGAAGACCAGAATGGTGCCGGTGGTGGCGGCGCCTTTATCCATCCCGCCGATCGCCAGCAGCCCCGGGATAACCACCAGTAAATAGGCGGCGGCGAGAAAGCCGGTGATCCCGGCCAGGCATTCGGTGCGTAGCGTGCCGCCGCGCGAGCGCAGCGCAAAGCGGCGCTCCAGCCAGTTAGCGCGGGCGGAAGAGTGAAGTGTGTTATCGGCCATGCTCAGGCTCCCTGAGGATTATTGTTGTGATCGGTTGGCTCCGGGATCTCCCGGCAGGCTATCAACGGGTCGACTATCTGGCGGCTGCCGCCGTCGGTCAGACCCAAATCGGTTAAATGCGGCCCGGCGTTACAGGCAAGGCAGGTGCCTTCAATGGCCTTGAAGACCCGGTACGGCGGCTCCCAGTCGGCGACTTGGCTGCTCAGATCGCGCAGCTCGCGGAACTGACGCGCCAGTTCCGCGGCCGGGAGATCCGACAGCATGCCGGCAATCGGCATCGCCACATGGGCGAGGATCTCGCCCTGTTGCGCCAGCGCCATCCCGCCGCCGGAGGCGATAAGCTGGTTGGCCGCCAGCGCCATATCATTAGCGTCGCGTCCGAGCACCACCAGATTATGCGAGTCGTGGGAGTAGCTGGTGGCGATGGCGCCGCGCAGCTCACCCCAGCCTTCAAGCAGGGCGATTTGCGGCGTCGCCTGATGGCGGCCGTGGCGGTGCTTGACCCAGATCAGACTGAAGCCGGCGGGCAGCTGGACTTTCCCGTCACGAACCTGCACTTCCACTTCGCCCCACTGGGTGAAGCGCGCGCCGCGGATATGGCGCAGGCGGGCGATGCCGTGACGAATGCCCTGGACGCGCAGAATAAAGTCATCGGCGCGGAGGGGGGCGATCTGCAAAGTATCGCGCGGCGGCGTGACGCCCGCGGCGGGCGCGATCGGTGTCAGCAGGTTGCCCGCGCGGGCCAGCAGCTTACCGCCTACGTAGACTTCGCGGGCCACCAGTTTCTCCAGGGAATCAAACACCACCAGATCCGCGCGCCGCCCGGCGGCAATCAGCCCGAGATCGTGGCGCTGCAGGCGAATAGCGGCGTTGAGGGTGGCGAATCGCAGCGCATCAACCGCCGGTAAACCGTGCTCGATCAGCAGGTTAAGCAGGGCGATGATGCCGCCTTTCTCCAGCAGCATATCCGGCGGCACGTCATCGGTGCAGACGGTGATCTGCGAGGAGAGGTGCGGCAGCGTTTTTAACGCCGCGACGATATCTGGCAGCAGATAGGGGTGCGAGCCGCGGATCTCGATCGTCAGCCCGGCGCGCAGTTTTTCCAGCGCGTCGTCCGCCGAGGTCAGTTCATGATCGGAGGTGACGCCGGCGGCGAGGTAGCCCTGCAGGTCAGCGCCGCTCAGGCCGCGGGCGTGGCCTTCAATCAGTTTGCCGCTGTTGAGACCGGCCTGGACAATCTCCTGCATCCGCTCGCTACCGTGCAGCACGCCGTGCATATCCATCACCTCCGCCACGCCGCGCACTTCCGGCCAGCCGAGCATGGTCTCCATCTCCGCGCCGGCAAAATCGGCGCCGGACATTTCGAGACCCGGCGTGGAGGGGACGCTGGACGGGGCGGCGACCATCACCTGCAGCGGCAGATGGCGGCTGGCGTCCACCGCATAGCGCACGCCAGCGACGCCGAGGACGTTGGCCAGCTCATGCGGATCCCAGAACACCGCGGTGGTGCCCTGGGTGAGGACGATTTCCGCATAGCGCTCCGGTGGCAGGTGCGAGCTTTCGAGGTGCACGTGGGTGTCCATCAGGCCGGGGGACAGGTAGCCACCGGCCAGGGAACGCACTTCATGGGCGTCTTCGCGACTGCCGCGCGGATGGACGCTGGCGATCATCTCGCCGACGATACCGACGTCAGCGGGGCGAATTTCGCCCGTGGCCATATCGACGATCTGCGCATCGATCAGCAGCAGATCAAACGGGGATTCACCGCGCGCGGCCTGCACGGCGCGACGGCGGACTTGAGCATTGCTGGACATAACCACTCCGGCACAAGGATAATGCGGATACTCTAGGGGCACAGCAAACGTTTGCCCAGATGAATAAATTTATCACCCGATAAGCTCGGGTTATTGTGCAGGACCACCGTAGCGAACCCGATGATGAACGAACCCTGGCAGCGGCTGCCCGCGCTCTCTCTTAAACAGCTTCAGTATTTCGTCACCCTGGCCCAGCTGCGCCATTTTACCGATACCGCCAGTCGGCTGGCGATTAGCCAGCCGGCGCTGAGCAGCGCCCTGCGGCAGATTGAAACGGTACTCGGCGGTAAGCTGGTCAACCGTACCGCTGCGACGGTCACTCTGACTGAACTGGGGGCGGCGATTTTACCCCACGCCCAGCGGATCCTCAGCGTGGCGCAGGCGGCCTTTTCCGATATGCAGCAGATTGTCGAGGCGGGCGGCGACGGGACGGTGCGTATCGGTCTGGTGCCGTCGGTCAGTTCGCTGCTGTTTCCGTTGCTGCCGCAGACCCTGGCTGAGGCCTTTCCGCGTCTGCGCATTGAATTTCACGATCAGACCAACGATGCGCTTATCCAGGCGCTGCAGCGCGGCGAGATTGATTTCGGCATCGGGGCGATCGACAGTTCACTGCCCGCAGAACTGCTAGTCTATCCGCTGCGCGAAGATCCCTTCGTGGCGGTGCTGCACCGCGACGATCCGCTGGCCGCGCAGGCGCATCTGCCGTGGAAACAGCTGGTGGGGCGGGATATTGCTGTGTTCTCGAAGGGCAATATCCAGCGGCTGGTGGCGGCATTAGTGGAGAGCCATCGCCTGACGCTGACCACCCGCTACCAGGTGGACTATATCGAAACCCTGTATGGTCTGGTGCGCTCGCGCTTAGCGGTGGCGATTCTGCCGGCGCTGTACACCACCCATCTGCAGGACCCGGCGCTCAGGGTCGCCCACCTGCAGCAGCCGGCGCTCGCCCGCACAGTGGCCCTGATGCGCGGCCCGCAGGCGCTGCCCCCGCTTATTGAAGACTGTTTTTCTCTGCTGCAGGCCGCCTTGCGCTAGGGCAGGTGCTTGATCAGCACGTCTACGGTTAAGTGGTTGATGTACTCCAGCGAGTGTGAGGAGAGGACGCCCAGCAGCCGGTTATGGTGCCCGGCAATAATTAAATCGATCTGCCGCTGCCGAACGCAGGTTTCCACGTCTTCAAACCGGCGGGTGGTCACCAGCGAGAGGGTATCCACCGGCAGGGAGACGGTGCAGGCCAGCTCGTTGAGCAGGGCTTTGGCCTGGATCACCTCCTGCGAGACCCGATCGTCGCGCAGGCTGTCGGAAACATAGTTCAGCGCCCGGTAATCGGTGCTGATGTGGGCGATGGTGATGCGCATGCCGTTCTCTTCTGCCATTCTGGCGGCATGCTGGAGCAGCGGGACGCCGTCCTGACTGCTGTTAATCAGTACCAGCGCATGGTGATAAACGGCCATGGCGTATATCCTCGGTAGGCTAAATAGCGCATGATGTCATTATTTTCCGCCCGCCAGCAGCGGAATGCAATCCCGTCCGGTTGCCTGATGAGCATGATGGCCGCGAAGGTGTCGTAACCAGGGCTAAAGGCTTGTTGTATGAACCGGTGAGTTGCGGTAAATTCCACAACGCTTAACAATTTCACTATTTTGACTCGGGGTGCCCTTCTTCGTTGAAGGCTGAGAAATACCCGTACCACCTGATCTGGATAATGCCAGCGTAGGGAAGTCAGAGACCGCAGGGTCATTGCTTCTACCTCGTCTGGCGGGAGCAAACTATGCCTGAGCTGTTGAATCCCGCGCCTGTCGCGCACCTGCGCCATCTGCTGCGCGCCCATTCCCCCCTTGTGCACTGCATGACTAATGACGTGGTGCAGACCTTTACCGCCAATGTTCTGCTGGCCGTCGGCGCCTCGCCGGCGATGGTGATCGATCCCCGCGAAGCGGCGCAGTTTGCCGCTATCGCCGATGCGCTGTTAATTAACGTCGGTACCCTGACCGAAGATCGCGCCGTGGCGATGCGCGCCGCGGTGGAGCACGCCCGTCAGGCCGGCAAGCCCTGGACGCTGGATCCGGTGGCGGTCGGCGCCCTGACCGTGCGCACTGCCTTTTGTCACGAGCTGCTGGCCCTCCAGCCGGCGGCCATTCGCGGCAATGCCTCTGAAATTCTGGCGCTGGCCGGGATGAGCGCCGGCGGGCGCGGGGTAGATACCACCGATACGGCCGCCGCGGCGCTGCCGGCGGCCCAGGCGCTGGCTCGTCGGCTGGCTACCGTGGTGGCGGTCACTGGCGAGGTGGACTACGTCACCGACGGCGAGCGGGTGCTCAGCGTGGCGGGGGGCAATCCGCTGATGACCCGGGTGGTGGGCACCGGCTGCGCGCTGTCGGCGGTGGTGGCGGCGAGCGCGGCGCTGCCGGGAGACCGGCTGGAAAACGTGGCCGCCGCCTGCGGGCTGATGAAGCAGGCCGGGGAGATCGCCGCCCGTCAGGGAGGCCCAGGCAGCTTTATTCCGGCGTTTCTCGACGCGCTGTATCAGGAGGTGCAGGGATGAAACGCATCAACGCCCTGACCATCGCCGGCACCGATCCCAGCGGCGGGGCCGGTATCCAGGCCGATCTGAAAACCTTCTCCGCGCTGGGGGCCTATGGCTGCTCGGCGATCACCGCCCTGGTGGCGCAGAATACCCGCGGCGTACAGTCGGTCTATCGCATCGAACCAGATTTTGTGGCCGCGCAGCTCGACTCGGTGTTCAGCGATGTGCGTATCGATACCACCAAAATCGGCATGCTGGCGGAGACCGATATTGTGGAAGCCGTGGCCGAGCGGCTGGCGCGCTACCGGGTGGCCAACGTGGTGCTGGATACCGTCATGCTGGCGAAAAGCGGCGATCCGCTGCTGTCGGCTTCGGCGGTGGAGACCCTGCGTCAACGATTGTTGCCGCAGGTGTCATTGATCACCCCGAACCTGCCGGAAGCGGCCGCGCTACTCGATGCCCCCCATGCGCGTAACGAACGGGAAATGCTGGAGCAGGGGCGGGCGCTGCTGGCGCTGGGCTGCGGCGCGGTATTGATGAAGGGCGGCCATCTCGACGATGCCGAAAGCCCGGACTGGCTCTTCACCCGCGAAGGGGAACAGCGGTTCACCGCGCCGCGAGTGCAGACCAAAAATACCCACGGCACCGGCTGTACGCTCTCCGCCGCGCTGGCGGCGCTGCGCCCGCGTCACGCGGACTGGGCGGCCACCGTTATCGAGGCGAAGGCCTGGCTGTCGGCGGCTCTGGCGCAGGCCGACTCTCTGGAGGTGGGCCACGGTATCGGGCCGGTGCACCATTTCCACGCCTGGTGGTAAATGGCAGCGCAACGGGACAGCAGAATCTCCTGAAAAAATGGCCCCCCGGCTGGAAAATAGGCTAAGTCGGTACCAGGCTTAACCTGCCCAAAAAAATTGGGTTGGGATAATGCACGCCGGCTTCGGCCGGCCTTACGGGAGATTGCTATGACTGATATTACGCAGTTGCTGGGCAAAGATGCCGAGAGCCTGTTGCAGCACCGTTGTATAACCATTCCGTCCGACCAGCTGTATCTGCCTGGCGCAGATTATGTTGATCGGGTGATGGTGGATAACAACCGACCACCGGCGGTGCTACGCAATATGCAGACCCTGTACAATACCGGACGCCTGGGGGGAACCGGCTACCTTTCCATTCTGCCGGTAGACCAGGGCGTGGAGCACTCGGCGGGCGCCTCCTTTGCCGCCAACCCGCTGTACTTTGATCCGAAAAATATCGTCGAGCTGGCGATCGAAGCCGGCTGTAACTGCGTGGCGTCGACCTACGGCGTGCTGGCCTCGGTGTCGCGCCGCTACGCGCATCGCATCCCTTTCCTGGTGAAGCTCAACCATAACGAAACGCTGAGCTATCCCACCGAATACGACCAGACCCTCTACGCCAGCGTTGAGCAGGCGTTCAATATGGGAGCGGTGGCCGTGGGAGCGACGATCTATTTCGGCTCAGAACAATCGCGTCGTCAGATAGAAGAGATTTCCGCCGCCTTTGAGCGGGCCCATGAGCTGGGCCTGGTCACCGTGCTGTGGGCCTATCTGCGCAATTCGGCGTTCAAGAAAGACGGCGTCGACTATCATGTTTCCGCTGACCTGACCGGTCAGGCCAACCACCTGGCGGCCACCATCGGCGCCGATATCGTTAAGCAAAAGATGGCGGAGAATAACGGCGGCTACAAAGCGGTTAACTTCGGCTATACCGACGATCGGGTGTACAGCAAACTGACCAGCGATAACCCCATCGATCTGGTGCGCTACCAGCTGGCCAACTGCTATATGGGCCGCGCCGGGCTGATCAACTCCGGCGGCGCGGCGGGCGGGGAGACCGACCTTGCCGACGCGGTGCGCACGGCGGTGATCAATAAACGCGCCGGCGGCATGGGGCTGATCCTTGGCCGCAAAGCGTTTAAGAAATCGATGGCCGACGGCGTGAAGCTGATCAATGCCGTGCAGGATGTTTATCTGGATGGCAAAGTGACTATTGCATAAGGCAAAAATCCGGGCGTCACCGCCCGGATTGCTCGTTGTTTGTACCAGATGCGGTTTATTAAGACTCTGCCGCGTTGGCGGTAAACGGTTTCGCATGCTGATCGCTGGTAAAGCCAGACTGTTCAACGCGGATTAACGGGCACAGGAAGAAGGCCAGAATATATAAGGCGGTATAGGCTATTACCACGCCGATAGTGCTGAAATAGGGCAGCAGTACCACGGCAATCGCCGGAGCCAGAAAGTTCGACAGCCCGGCTGACAGGTTATAGACCGAAATGGCCGCGCCTTTATGGTTCGGCTCCAGCGCCGGGAACACCGCCGCCATCGGCACAAACGCGGCGACAAAAATCCCCAGGGCAATAGCCGGTACCAGCGCCATGGCAAAATTATGGCCGAAGTGCTGGGGCAGGTAATAGAACGCCAGGCTGGAAAGCGCCATCCCGATGCAGCCGAACCAGCGGATAACCTTCATCCAGCCCATTTTCTCCGCCACAATCCCCCAGAAAACGTTCGAAAAGATCGTGGTGAAGAAGAATGCCGCCCATACCTGCAGCCATTCCGAGGTGGTAAATCCCAGCTCATCAACAAACATCATCGGCATGATCACCGCAAAACCAAACAGCGACAGGGTGTTGATAATGCGCACAATGCTCGAGAACAGAATGCTGCGGTTGGTATAGAGTAGCGTCGCCGCGCGCCCCAGTTCGGCGAATTTTTCACGAGTGGTCAGGTTCTGCATATGGCGCGGCGTTTCGGTATGACGCATCGACACCAGCGCAATAATGCCGCCGGTGGCGCAAAAGAGCAGCGCCAGCCACAGGGTGCCCATTTCGCCAATGTGGGGAATGGTAAAGCTCGGAATATAGCTGCCGAACACGCCGATACCCACCGAGTAGACCGCCCAGAACCAGCCCAGCGCGGAGCTGGAACTGTCGCTGCGGACGTTGTGGATAATGGCGACGATAAAGGAGTAGAGGAACAGCGGGTAGGCCAGGCCGCGGATGCCATAAAACAGCAGGATCAGCGCATAGTTGGCGCGACCGAGGCCGAAGACGAGGAACAGTACGTGGAATACACACCACAGCACGAAGCCAATCAGCATGGCCTTGCGTGGGGTAATGATTTCCGCCACCACGCCGGAGACCCACGCCGACAGGGCGGCAGCCAGACCGTAGAGAGTAAAGGCAAAGGAAGCCTGCGCCGGGGTGAATCCGAGTGCTTTGATGTAGTGCGACAGAAAAGCCAGCTCAAAGCCGTCGCCGGTCATAAACACGGCGATGGCGACATATCCCCAGATGAGGTTGAGCGGTAGACCGTACCACTGTTTGTTATTAACGGACATGTTGACCTCGATTTCAGAGTGCAGATGAGTGTCTCCGCTGCACAGCAGCGGAGCATTATTGTTATAAAATAAGGAGGTATGTTATTCGCGAATCAGCCTGCCGGCCTGTTGTAGCGCCTTATAGGCCGCATACCTGCGCTGATGAAGCGGGCTAAACGCAGTCTCGCTGTGATAGGTGGCATCCACCTGAGTAAACTGCTTCATGGCCTCCGGCAGCGAAGCCGCGACTCTGCCCGCTACCGCGCCGAGGATGGCGGAACCTAACAGCACCGGCTCGCGGCTGGCGGTGCTCACGACGCTAACGCCGCAGGCGTCGGCCAACAGCTGACGCACCAGCGGATGCTGCCCGGCGCCGCCGCTGATGACGATATTTTCACTCTCAATTCCGCAGGCGCGCTGGGCGTCAATGATCTGTCGCAGACCATAGCCAATCCCGCATAATCCGGCAACGTACAGCGCGGTCAGGTTATCCAGGTCCCGCTCCATCCCCAGCCCGGCAATCAGCGCTTTCGCGTGGGGATCGGCAAGCGGCGCGCGATTACCGAGAAACTCCGGAACGACGTGCAGACCGGCGGCCAGCGTTACCGCCTCAGAAGGCGAAGCAACTTGCGTCAGAACGCGATCCGCCAGCCAGACCGGTAGAGGGACGCCTGCGGCTTTCGCTTGCTCGCGCGCCTGCGCCGCCGCCGGATGGAAGCTCAGCAGCTGGTCGATAGCCGCGCCGGCGGCGCTTTGCCCGCCTTCACTTAGCCAGTAGCCCGGCACCATCGCCGAATAGTAAGGGCCCCAGACGCCCGGGACGAATACCGCTTCCTGAGTGGTGGTCATGGTGCAGGAAGAAGTGCCGAAGACATAGGCCATATTGTTGACCGCGCCGTTAAGCACGCCGACGGTACCGATGCCGCCCGCGTGGGCGTCAATCATCCCCACCGCCACCGGCGTGCCGATCGGCAGGCCCATCTCCTTTGCCGCCGTGGCGCAAAGGCCCTCGCCGCAGGGGGTGCCTGGATCGACAATCCGCTGGCCGATGCGGACAAAATCTTCATCCGCCAGCTCTTCGAGGCCAATCTGGCGGAAGTAACCGGCATCCCAGCGTTGTTCATGCGCCAGGTAGGTCCATTTACAGGTCACCGTGCAGACCGAGCGGGCTTCATCGCCGGTTGAGCGCCAGGTGAGGTAATCGGCGAGGTCGAAGAAGTGGCGCGCCTGCTGATAGATGTGCGGGCGATTCTCCTTCAGCCACAAAATTTTCGGCGTTTGCATCTCCGGCGAGATTTTGCCGCCAACGTACCGCAGTACCGGGTGGCCCGTGGCATTGATCTTTTCCGCCTGCCCGGTGGCGCGATGATCCATCCAGACAATAATGTTGCGGTCCGCATCGTCCGAAGGCCCGACCGCCAGCGGCGCATCGTTATCGCCAATCACCACCAGCGAGCAGGTGGCATCGAAGCCGATCCCGGCTATCGACGACGGCGAAACGCCGGCGCTGGCCACCGCCGTTTTAATGCAGTAGCACACCGCCTGCCAGATCTCACGGCTCGACTGCTCGACCTTGTTTCCGGCGCTGCGAAACAGGGTTATTTCCCGGGTCGCGTGGGCGAGGAGCTCGCCCCGCAGATTGAATACCCCGGCGCGCACGCTGCCCGAACCGACATCCACGCCAATAATGTTTTGCGTATCGTTTTGCATCACATCCTCTCACAGGCTGGCCAGGGTCAGAGATCCACGCTGTTCGGCAGGATCACAATGTCGCGCACGGTGACGTTTTTCGAACGCGTCACCATAAACAGCACCGACTCCGCCACTTCAATCGGCTGCATCAGGCTGCCGTTGGCCAGCGCTTCGTCCATTTTGGCTTTTGGCCAGTCGTCCAGCAGAGCGGTAACCACCGGGCCCGGCAGTACGGCGCCGACGCGCACGCCATACTGCGCCACCTGGCGACGAGTGGTGTGCACAAATGCCTGCACCGCGAATTTCGACGCGGTATAGACAGGCTCCCAGATCACCGGCACCACGCCCGCGATCGAGCTGGTGAAGATAATATCCCCGGATTTTTGCGCGATAAGATGCGGCAGGACGCTGCGCACGCAGCGGAAGGCGGCGTTGATATTAAGGTGCAGCACGCGGTCCCAGACGTCCGGGTCGCCCTCGGCCACCGGCCCGCCGATATAGGCGCCGGCGTTGGCGTGGAAGATATCGAGACGCCCGGTAAGCTGCAAAATGCCCTGCAGTAGGTTATCGACCTGGTCCGCCTGCATCAGGTCGACCTGCAGGGCGAAGGCGTTTTCGCCAAGTTCGGCGACCAGTTTGTTGAGCTTTTCGCCTTCGCGGTCGATCAGTACCACTTTTGCGCCAGCCCCCAGCAGGGTCCTCGCGCACTCGAGGCCGATACCGGACGCCGCGCCGGTGATCGCGGCGACTTTACCGCTGAGGGAAGTATTCATAGAGGAGACAGAGTGGTTCATTTTATAATCCTTTGCCGTGTCTGGTTAAAACTATCGAACGCGAGGGCATCACGTTCGAGGTGATAGACTAAAACTGGTAACATATTGAATATCAGCATCTTAATTCAGGCTTGCTGGCATGTTGAGGCGGTATGCGCGCGTACTTCCTGGCGTGAAAAGGATGCTCAATCGATGAAGCTATGTTGCTCTCGCTTCATCGATTGAGCAAGTGGGGAAATTAACAGCGACATGATTTTGTGACGCAAGTTGGAAAAATGAAGAAGATAACGATTTACGACCTGGCGGAACTTTCCGGCGTTTCGGCGAGCGCGGTGAGCGCTATCCTCAACGGTAACTGGAAAAAGCGCCGCATCAGCGCCAAGCTTGCGGAAAAGGTGACGCGGATTGCCGAGGAGCAGGGCTATGCGATTAACCGTCAGGCCAGCATGCTGCGCAGTAAAAAATCACACGTCATCGGTATGATTATCCCCAAATATGATAACCGCTACTTCGGTTCCATCGCCGAACGCTTTGAGGAGATGGCCCGCGAGCGCGGCCTGCTGCCGATTATCACCTGTACGCGCCGGCGTCCGGAACTGGAGATCGAAGCGGTAAAGGCGATGCTCTCCTGGCAGGTTGACTGGGTGGTCGCGACCGGGGCGACCAATCCGGATAAAATTTCCGCGCTATGCCAGCAGGCGGGCGTGCCAACGGTCAATCTCGACCTGCCGGGCTCTCTCTCGCCGTCGGTGATTTCGGATAACTACGGCGGCGCGAAAGCGTTGACTCATAAGATCCTGGCTAATAGCGCCCGCCGCCGCGGAGAGCTGGCGCCGCTGACCTTTATCGGCGGGCGCAGCAGCGACCATAACACCAGCGAGCGTTTACGCGGCTTCCACGATGCGCATCGCGAGCTGGGGCTTAGCGTGCCGCAGGCGAATATTCTGGCTCCCGGCTATTCGAAAGGCCACGTTGAGGACTGCCTGCAGGAGCGGTTTGGCAGCGAGAAGACGCTGTTGCAGGGGATATTTGTTAACTCGACGATATCCCTGGAAGGGGTTGTGCGCTGGCTGTCGCAGGTGGGTCTGACCGGCAGCGAGCAGCCGCCGATGGGCTGCTTCGACTGGGATCCTTTTGTCTACCTGCTGGGGCACGATATCGACATGGTGCAGCAGGACGTGCCGGCGATGCTGGACGCTGTTTTTTCGATTATTGACGCCGGCGAAGCCAGCCAGCAGCGGATTGAAATTCCCCCGCGACTGATGAGCAGCAGCTGAGTCGCTGTCTGGCTGTTCGACGTTACCGCGTCAGCAGCCAGCGGGCGGTATGCTCATCGGTCACCAGGCCATTGATCCAGCCGCCTTTAAGGGCGGCCAGGATCGCCGGTCGTTTATGTTCTCCACAGGCAGCGGCAATCCGCGGGCAGTGGCTCTGGCGGATATCATAGCTGGTGATCATGCGGTTGATCTCGCTGTCTACCACGTCGCCTTGCGCATCAATAAACCGCCCGAGGATCTCCCCGATGCCGCCGCGGGCGGTCAGCTCATCCATCTGCGCCTGATTGATAAAGCCGTCTTTAAAGATCGGACTTTGCGTGCCCAGCGGACCAATACCGACAAAAATCACGTCCGCCTCGCGGGCGACGCCGGAGACGCTGCGGAATAAGCGATTGGTGCACCACATTTCATACTCATCCGCGCTTTGGGCGTAGCGCGGCGCCGGCCACTGATAGTACTTGGCCTTAATTTTGCGGGTCAGCAGCAGGGGCACGTCATCGTAATAATTGCACTGCCCGTCGGCGTTCATGGCGCTGATCAGCGCCACGCAGCGGGTATTCAGGCTGTCAAAATCGATGCGCTGCAGCGCTTTTTTCAGGGTCAGGCCCGAGCCCAGACCGATGATTTTCTCTTTATCATCCTGCAGATAGCGAGCCATCAGCTGATAGCAGCCAAATGACACACTGTCGAGGGTGCTTTCTTCGCTAAAGGCGGGGACCACATTGCACTCGATCAAGCGGTATTTTTCCTGCAGCAACTGCGCATAATCGAGGCAGTTCGCTACCGGATGGTGCAGATTAATCGACACAATCCCTTCTTCTTTCGCGGCGGCGATCAGCCGTTGCACCACCGGTCTGGAGGTGCCCAGCTGGCTGGCAATCTCGCTCTGATTCTGGCCGGCGATGTAGTACATCCATGCGGCACGCACCTTCTGATCCAACCGGATATCGTCTTCTTTACTCATGGTTTCCCGCCCTAAGTTGCTGGCCAGGGCACGCAATTGGCCCGGCGAATACCCGCATTCTCGCCGTGGTTGGCATAACTGGCAAGCTTTTGCTCTTTGCTGGTCATTTGTAATTTAATTGGGTAATTGCTCTTTTGTGATCCATGGCTCTTATTTTGGTCAAATGATCAATTACAGTGGCGCCATCAACTCAAGGAGAGCAGAACATGAACAATCAATTCACATGGCTTCATATCGGTCTGGGTTCTTTTCATCGCGCGCATCAGGCGTGGTATCTGCATCGTCTGATTGCTTCCGGGGATAATCGCTGGCGCATCGCGGCGGGGAATATTCGCAACGACGCCGAGCAGGTGGTCCAGGCGCTGGCGGCGCAGGGAGGACGTTACGTCCTCGAGACCGTCAGCCCGGAAGGGGAGCGCGAATATGAAGAGATCACCTCAATCCAGAAACTGCTACCGTGGCAGGCCGGGCTACAGCCGCTGATTAACGAAGGGGCAAACCCGCAGACCAAAGTTATCGCCTTTACCGTGACGGAAGGGGGGTACTACCTGAACACTCGCCATCGGCTGGAAACCAGCAACCCCGATCTGCAGGCCGACCTGCAAGGCGAGTGCAAAACCATTTACGGCACCCTCGCGCGGATCCTGGAAAAGCGCATGGCCGACAACGCCGGGCCGCTGACCCTGCTCAACTGCGATAACGTGCGTCATAACGGCGAGCGTTTCCACGACGGTATGGTCGAGTTCCTGCAGCTCACCGGCAAACAGGCGGTGATTGACTGGATGGCGGCCAATACCACCTGTCCGAACACCATGGTGGACCGCATCACCCCGCGTCCGGCGGCCGATCTGCCGGCCCGCATCAAAGCGCAAACCGGAATTGATGACAAAGCGCCGGTGATGGGGGAGACCTTTATCCAGTGGGTAGTGGAGAACAACTTCCGCGATGCCCGCCCGAATCTGGAGGCGGTCGGCGTGGAGATGGTGGAGTCGGTCATCCCGTATGAAGAGGCGAAAATTCGCATTCTGAACGCGTCGCACAGCTGCATTGCCTGGGCGGGAACCTTAATCGGCCAGCAGTATATTCATGAAAGCACGCTGACCGATGTTATCTACGCCATTGCCGACCGCTACGTCACGGAGGACGTTATTCCGTGTCTCGGCGATAACGGTATTGATCTGCCGACCTACCGGGATGTGGTGCTTAAGCGCTTTACCAACCCCTATATCCAGGACACCAACCAGCGCGTCGCCGCCGACGGTTTCTCGAAAATTCCGGCGATGATCGCGCCCACCTTGCAGGAGTGCTACCAGCGCGGCGTCCGCCCGGAAGCGACCGCCATGCTGCCGGCGCTGTTCTTCGTCTTTATGGAGCAGTGGCACAAGGGAACTCTGCCGTATCAGTACCAGGACGGTATCCTGGATGCGCAGGCGGTGCATGAGATGTTCGAGGCTCAGGATCCGGTGGCTGTCTACGCGCGCGATAAAGCCCTGTTTGGTGATCTCGCCAACAACGCGGATTTCCTGGCGCTGATGCGCGAGAAAGTCGCCGCCGTTTACACGCTGATTAACTAAGAGGTGGCTATGTATCTGGGTATCGATCTCGGCACATCGGAAGTCAAAGCGCTGGTCATTGATGAGAACCATGAGGTTATCGCCAGCCATAGCGCGCCGCTGAGTATTCAGCGGCCTCATCCGCACTGGTCAGAACAAGCGCCGGAGCTATGGTGGGAGGCGACGGAGTACCTGATGGCCACGCTACGGGAAAAATGCGCGCAGCATTGGCCGGCCATTAAGGCGATTGGCCTCTCCGGGCAGATGCACGGCGCGGTGTTGCTGGATGCAGAGGGGGAGGCGATCCGTCCGGCCATTCTGTGGAACGACACCCGCTGCGCCGCAGAGTGCGCCGAGCTGGAGGCGATGGCGCCGGAGCTGCATCAGGTGGCGGGCAACCTGGCGATGCCGGGCTTTACCGCGCCGAAGCTGTTGTGGGTGCGCCGTCACGAGCCGGAACACTTTCAGCGCACCGCCACGGTGCTGTTGCCGAAGGATTATCTGCGCTACCGGATGACCGGGAAGAAAGTCTCCGATATGTCGGACGCCGCCGGGACGCTGTGGCTGGACGTGGCGAAGCGCGACTGGTCCGACGCTCTGCTGGACAAGTGCGGCCTGTCGCGTAGCCAAATGCCGACGCTGGTCGAAGGCTGCGAGGTTTCCGCCACCCTTGACCCGCAGGTGGCTGCGCGCTGGGGGCTGAACGCCTCGGTGATGGTGGCCGGGGGCGGGGGGGATAACGCGGTCAGCGCCATTGGCGTCGGCGCGGTCTCGCCGGGAGATGCGTTTATTTCGCTCGGCACCTCCGGGGTGCTGTTTGTGGTGACCGATGCCTATCGTCCGGCGCCGCAGTCGGCGGTACATGCGTTTTGTCACGTGCTGCCGAACCTGTGGCACCAGATGAGCGTCATGCTGAGCGCCGCCAGCTGTTTGCAGTGGTTCTGCCGTCTGACCGGCACCACGGAGGTGGCGCTGCTGGCGGAGATTGCCGAGCTAAGCGAAGAGGATAAAGCCAACGCGCCGTTCTTCCTGCCCTATCTCTCCGGGGAACGAACCCCGCATAACGATCCTGACGCGCGCGGCATCTTCTGGGGCATGACCCATGCCAGCCTGCGCGCGCAGCTCGGCTACGCGGTGCTGGAGGGGGTGAGCTTTGGGATCAACGACGGCCTGCAGGCATTGAAAGAGAGCGGGACGCCGATCGCGCAGTGCTCGCTGGTGGGCGGCGGCGCCCGCAGTCCGTTCTGGGCCCAGCTGCTGGCCGATATTCTCGCTATGCCGGTGGTGACCCACAAAGGCGGAGAGACCGGCGGCGCGCTGGGCGCGGCGCGGCTGGCCTGCCTGGCTGCGGGCAAACCGGTTGCCGCGGTGTGTGAAAAACCGGAAGTCTGGCAGACCTGGCGTGCGGATCCCATTCGCCACCACATCCTGATGCAACGCTACGCGCAGTTTAAGACCCTGTATTTAAACGATCTGCACTATCGACAGCACTGATTTTCATCATAACCGCCGCTTCGTTGCACGTCGCGGAGCGGCCACCCTGTACCCTGAAAACGAGGTCATTATGTCTATCAATAATAAACAGTGGCTCGGTTTACCCCTGAACCTGCTCTGGGGATACATCGCCATTGCCGTATTTATGACCGGCGACGGTTTTGAATTAGCCTTTCTGTCGCACTATATCAAAGCGCTCGGCTTCTCTCCGGCGGAGGCCTCCTTTGCCTTTACCCTCTACGGCCTGGCCGCCGCGCTGTCGGCGTGGATTTCCGGGGTGGTGGCGGAAATTATCACCCCGCTGAAAACGATGATGATTGGCTTCGTGCTGTGGTGCGTATTCCACGTGCTGTTCCTCGTTTTCGGCCTAGGTCACGCCAACTATGCGCTGATCCTGCTTTTCTACGGCATCCGCGGCTTCGCCTATCCGCTGTTCCTCTACTCGTTTATCGTGGCGATTGTCCATAACGTCAAAAGCGACAACGCCAGCTCGGCCATCGGCTGGTTCTGGGCGGTGTATTCCATCGGCATCGGGGTCTTCGGCAGCTATATTCCGAGCTTTACCATTCCGCACATTGGCGAAATGGGCACCCTGTGGCTGGCGCTGGCCTTCTGCCTTACCGGGGGCGTGATTGCCTTGGTTTCCCTGCGCCATATTCAAACGCCGCAGCATATGCAGAATCTCACCACCCGTGAGAAGTTTTCCGAGCTGGGACGCGCCGCGACGCTGCTCTATACCAACCGCAATATTCTGCTGTCGAGCATGGTGAGGATTATCAATACCCTCTCGCTGTTCGGCTTTGCGGTCATTATGCCGATGATGTTTGTCGATGAGCTGGGCTTCAGCACTTCAGAATGGCTCCAGGTATGGGCAGTCTTCTTCTTCACCACCATTTTCTCTAACGTGCTGTGGGGGATCCTCGGGGAAAAACTGGGCTGGATGAAGGTGGTGCGCTGGTTCGGCTGCATCGGGATGGCGCTCTCCAGCCTGGCGTTTTACTACATTCCTCAGCACTTTGGCCATAGCTTTGCGATGGCGCTGATCCCCGCCATCGCCCTCGGGATCTTTGTCGCCGCCTTCGTGCCGCTGGCGGCCGTGTTCCCGGCGCTGGAGCCGAAGCATAAAGGCGCGGCCATTTCGGTCTATAACCTGTCGGCGGGGATGTCGAACTTTCTCGCGCCGGCGATTGCCGTGGTGCTGCTGCCGTTCTTCAGCACCATCGGGGTGGTGATCGCCTATACCGCATTGTACGTGGTGGCCTTTTTCCTCTGCGCCTTTATCCGCGTGGAGCAGCCGGGGTTCTCCCACAAGGAAGCAACCGCCCGCGAGCAGGTTGAATACTCGTAGGTACTGCGGCTGGCATGCGCTTCATGCCAGCCTTAATGAGGTGAACGAATGAGTATGCAGGCGGTTATTTTTGACATGGATGGCGTGATTATTGATTCCGAGGCGCTGTGGCGTCAGGCGCAGATTGACGCCCTCGCGCAGTGGGGGGCAACGGCGAGCGTTGCTGAATGTGAAACCCTGACCAAGGGCAAGCGCCTCGACGACATTGCCGGCACCTGGTGCCGCTATTTTCAGCTTGATCTCGCTCCGCAGCGGCTTGAAGACGCCATCCTGCAGCGCATCACCCGCCTGATTGCCGCGAAAGGCGAACCGATGCGCGGGGTGCAGGAGGCGTTACGCTATTTTCGCGAAGCGGGTTATAAGATTGCGCTCGCCACGTCATCATCTCGTCAGGTTATTGCCGCTGTGCTGAACAAGCTTTCGCTCTGGCACTTTTTTGACGCGATCTCCAGCGCGGATGATGAACCACGCGGCAAACCGCACCCGGCGGTGTACCTCACGACGCTGCGGAAGCTCAATCTCAACGCCAGCCAGTGTCTGGTGATTGAGGATAGCTTTACCGGCTTTTGCGCGGCCCAGTCGGCGGGGATTGCCACGATAGTGATTGCAGAAGATAGCCGGCACGCGCGTTTTCAGGCCGCCGCTGGCCGCTATCAAACCTTACCTGAACTGCTGGAAGCGCTTAGCGCGGAGCCAGCGGCGGCGGTTTAAGTCAGCCATTTGTGGGCGCAGACATTCCCGGGATGTAGCTGGTCGGTTAATCTCTTCTCTGCGCTCACGCCCTTTTTTCTCCTGGTCGATCTGCCTCACGTTTCGCTCATCTTTTGTGAAAACAGTCACGTCTTGTTGTGCCAATGCCCAAATTTATGGCCTTGCTTAGCGGTGTTTGTCCGAGGCACTACTACGAAGTTGTGCTTAGATTATATATTGAAACGTATTTTCAATAATGTGAAACCGCTTTGCCGATCTGCTTGTGTCGATCGGATTTGGCCGTGATAAGGACCGAGCATGAAAATTGAATCTGTGAATGTCACCGTTTTCCAATATCCCACTCGTCGGGTTTCCGACAGCGCCGGGCACTCCCATCCGGGGGTTGAAAGCATGGCCAAAATGGCGATGCTGACCATCACCGCTGATGATGGGGCGCAGGGCTTTTCGTTTGCGCCTCCGGAAGTCGTGCGCCCGTTCGTGGTGAATACTTTTTTTCGCAAAGTGCTGGTGGGACAGGACCCGTTTAACCGTGAGCGTATCTGGCAGGATCTTAACCACTGGCAGCGCGGCAGCGCACATCAGCTAACGGAGCGCGCGCTGTCGTTTGTTGAACAGGCGCTGTGGGACCTGATCGGCCGCAGCCTTAAGATGCCGGTTTATAAGCTGCTCGGCGGCTATCGCGACACTGTCCCGGCTTACGGTAGCACCATGTGCGGCGACGATCTGCCGGGCGGCCTGTCGACCCCGGAAGAGTATGCCGCTTTTGCTGAGAAGCTGGTCGCCCGCGGCTACAAGGCCATCAAGCTGCACACCTGGATGCCGCCAATCTCTTTTGCGCCCAATCCCAAAATGGACATTAAAGCCTGCGCGGCGGTGCGCGAAGCCGTAGGGCCGGATATTGACCTGATGATTGATGGCTATCACTGGTACAGCCGCGCCGAGGCGCTGTGGATCGGCAAAGAGCTGGAAAAACTCAATTTCGCCTGGTTTGAAGAGCCGATGGAGGAGGATTCGATGTCCTCCTATGCGTGGCTGGCGGAGAACCTGTCGATTCCCATCGTCGGGCCGGAGAGCTTCGGCGGCAAGCACCACATGCGCGCCGAATGGGTGAAAGCCGGGGCCTGCGACATTCTGCGCGCCGGCGCTAACGGCGTGGGGGGGATTACCCCGACCATGAAGGTGGCGGCGCTGGCGGAATCTTTCGGCATGGATTGCGAAGTCCACGGCAACGGAGCGGCAAGCCTGGCGGTGGTGGGCGCGATCCGCAACTGCCGCTGGTACGAGCGCGGCCTGCTGCATCCGTTCCTCGACTACGATGAACCGGCGGCCTATCTCAACAGCATTGTCGACCCGATGGATGACCAGGGATTTGTGCATTTGTCACAACGTCCGGGTCTCGGTGAAGACATTAATTTTGCGTATATCGAAGCCAATACCGTTAGCCACGACTGATTTAAAAAAATAAATACCCGATGGCGCTGCGCTTATCGAGCCAGCGGCCCGGTAGACCGGATAAGCCGAAAATGCCGCCATCCGGCAACATGTACCCTACAGTACAGGCAAACAGAGATATGAAAAAAACCTCCTTACTGGGAGCGTGTATTCTCGCGCTCGCCATGTCGATGGGGAGCGGGGAGGCGGTGGCGAAAACGCCGCCCGACCAGCTGATCATCGGCATGAATATGAATAACCTGCTCACCCTTGACCCGGCGGCGATGACCGGTAACGAAGTGGTGGGGATCGTGGTCAACCTCTACGACTCGCTGGTGGAGCTTGACCCTGAGCAGCTCACCACCGTCAGGCCCGCGCTGGCGAAATCCTGGGATATCAGCCCCGACGGCAAAACCCTGACCTTTCATCTGCGCGATGACGTTAAGTTTCACTCCGGCAACCCGCTGACCGCCGCCGACGTCGTGTGGTCAATGCGGCGCATCCTGCACCTCAACCTGGCCCAGGCCTCAGTATGGAAATCCTATGGCTTCAGTAAGAAAAATATCGACAGCCAGGTCAGCGCGCCGGACCGCTTCACGGTGCAAATCGTATTACCCAAAGATAACGATCCGCAGCTGGTGATTTACTCGCTGGCGGCGCTGGGCAACCTCGGGGTGCTGGACAGTAAAACGGTGCAAAGCCACCAGCAGGATAACGACTGGGGTAACCGCTGGCTAACCACCCATGAAGCCGGTTCCGGGCCGTTTATCCTCGAAACCTGGCAGGCGAAAGATGTGCTGCGCATGAAGCGCAACCCTGACTACTGGCGCGGCGAGGCGAAAATGAGCCGCGTGGTACTGCGTCATTTCCAGGAGTCGCAAACTCTGCGCCTGATGATCGAAAAAGGCGACCTTGATATTGCCAACAATATGGCGGTTTCCGATATCAACGCCCTGCGCAGCGACCCGCAGCTGACCGTCGATGCGGTGCAGCGCGGCACCATGTACTACGTGGCGATGAGCATGAAAGAGGCGCGCTTCGCCAATCCGAAAGTGCGCGAGGCGGTGCGCTATCTGATTGATTACCAGGGTATCAATAAAGCGCTGATGCCGGGCTACGGCGTGCTGCACCAGCGGCCTATCAAAGCGGGAATGCCGTCCACGCTACCCGATCCCGGCTACAGGCTGGACGTGGCGCGGGCGAAAAAGCTGCTGGCGGAAGCGGGATATCCCAACGGCTTTGATACCACGCTGCGGGTACTCTCCGATCAGCCATTTCTTAACATCGCTATCGCCGTGCAGTCGACGCTGATGCAGGCGGGGATTAACGCCAAAATCATCACCGGCACTGGTAACCAGATCTACGGCGCAATGCGCGAGCGTAAATTTGACCTGCTGGTAGGTCGCGGCGGCAGCGGGATGGAGCCGCATCCGCACTCCAGCCTGCGCGCGCTGGTCTATAACCCGGATAACAGCGATAAGGCGCGCCTGACCAACTTCCAGGGCTGGCGTACCGGTTTTTATGACCCGCAACTGAATACGATGATTGACCAGGCCCTGCTGGAACGCGATCCGCAAAAACAGGTGGCTGACTACCAGGCCATCCAGACACGCTACGACCAGCTGGTTCCGGCTTTAATTCCGCTTTCGCAGATGGTTGATTCGGTCGTCGTGCGCAACGAGGTACGGGAGTATCAGCCGCACCCCTCCGCCACCACTTTTCTGCGTGACGTCTATAAAGTCCGCGAAGGAGAGAAAGGATGAGTACCGCAATCCTTGCGCCCGGCTCACGCGGCCGGCGCTTATCAAAACGGCTACTGCAGGTGGTGATTACACTGTTCGGCCTGCTGCTGCTGACCTTTACCATTGGCCGCGTCATGCCCATCGACCCGGTGCTGGCGATTGTCGGCCCGGATGCTGACCAGAGTACCTATCAGCAGGTTTACCAGCAGCTGGGGTTTGATAAATCGCTGACCACCCAGTTTGGCATCTATTTCGTCAACCTTTTGCACGGCGATCTGGGCAACGCGCTGCTGACCGGGAAACCGGTGGTGGACGATATTATCCGCGTCTTCCCGGCCACCATGGAGCTGGCAACGATGGCGATTATTGTCGGCGCGGGTCTTGGTATTCCGCTGGGCGTGTTGGCGGCGGCGCGGCGCAATAGCGTCTCCGATTATGTGGTACGCATTATCAGCCTGGCGGGCTACTCGACGCCGATCTTCTGGGTCGGGATGATGGGGCTGCTGGTGTTCTATGCCTGGCTTGGCTGGGTAGGCGGCGCCGGGAGGGTAGATCTCGGGCTGGATGGTGTGGTGCCGCGCCGCACCGGGCTGATCACCGTTGATGCGCTGCTGGCCGGCAACGGCCAGGTGTTCTGGAACGCCATTAATCATCTGATTCTTCCCGCCTCGCTGCTGGGTTTTCACTCGCTGGCTTATATCAGCCGTATGACCCGCAGCTTTATGCTGGCCCAGCTGTCGCAGGAGTTCATTATTACCGCCCGGGTGAAAGGGCTGACCGAGCGCCAGGTTATCTGGAACCATGCGTTTCGTAACATCCTCGTGCAACTGCTGACGGTGGTGGCGCTGGCCTACGGCGCGCTGCTGGAAGGCGCGGTGCTGATTGAAACCGTCTTCTCATGGCCGGGGTTTGGCTCCTACCTTACCGGAAGCTTGCTGCTGGGCGATATGAATGCGGTGATGGGCTGCGTGCTGCTGGTGGGGGTGATCTTCGTGATGCTCAACCTGCTCTCCGACATGCTGTATCAATTCTTTGACCCGAGGACAAAATCATGACCGTTTCTCTGGATTCGCCGCTTTCGGGTGGTGCGGGCGAAGGCCGTCAGCGGCTGCAACGCGCGGCGGCGCGGGCCGTCGGGTTTATCGGCAAAATGGCGCGCAATCCGCTCACGGCCATCGGCGGAGGAATTATCTTTATGCTGCTGGTGGTGGCGATTTTCGCGCCGCTGATTGCGCCTTATAACCCGCTGGTACAGGACCTGAATAGTGCGCTGGTCGCGCCGAATGCGCAGCACTGGTTCGGCACCGATGAGTTTGGCCGGGATATCTTTAGTCGCCTGGTGTACGGCTCCCGCATCACGCTCTATATCGTGCTGCTGGTCTCGGTGACTGTCGGTCCGCTCGGACTGCTGCTGGGCGTCAGCGCCGGCTATTTCGGCGGTAAAGTCGATATGGTGCTGATGCGCGTCACCGATATTTTCATCTCCTTCCCGAGTCTGGTCCTGGCGCTGGCGTTTGTCGCCGCTTTAGGACCGGGGCTGGAGCACGTGGTTATCGCCATCACGCTGACCGCCTGGCCGCCGATTGCCCGTCTGGCGCGCGCCGAAACGCTCTCTCTGCGCCAGGCTGATTTTATCTCCGCCGTGCGTCTGCAGGGCGCTTCATCGGCCCGCGTCCTCTGGCGCCATATCGTGCCGCTGTGTCTGCCCTCGGTCATTATCCGTATCACCATGAATATGGCCGGGATCATTCTGACCGCGGCCGGCCTCGGCTTTCTCGGCCTCGGCGCGCAGCCGCCAGAGCCGGAGTGGGGAGCGATGATCTCCAGCGGGCGCACTTATATGATGGAGTGCTGGTGGGTCGTAACCATTCCGGGGCTGGCGATTTTGATCAATAGCTTAGCGTTCAACTTCTTAGGAGATGGACTACGTGACATCCTCGATCCCCGTAGTGAATAATGCACCGCTGCTCGACGTGCGCGATTTGTGCGTCGACTTTGTTAACGGTAGCGCGGTGACCCACGCCGTGCGCGGCGTTTCCTTCCAGCTGGGGCATGAGAAGCTGGCCATTGTCGGCGAGTCCGGTTCGGGTAAGTCCACCGTTGGGCGCGCGCTGCTGCAGCTGCATCCGAAAAAGGCCCGCGTCAGCGCCTGCCGGATGCAGTTTGCCGACCTCGATCTGCAGCATCTTAGCGAAGCGCAGATGCGCGGCGTACGCGGCAAACGTATCTCGATGATTATGCAGGATCCGAAATATTCGCTGAATCCGGTGGTCTGCGTGGGTAAGCAAATCGCCGAGGCCTGGCTTACTCATCATCCCGGGCGCAAAGATGAGGCGAAAGCCAGGGCGCTGGAGATGCTGGAGGTGGTGCGTATTCGCCAGCCGGAGCGCGTTTATCAGCTTTATCCGCATGAAATATCCGGCGGACAGGGACAGCGCATCATGATCGCCATGATGCTGATTACCGACCCGGAGCTGATCATTGCCGATGAGCCCACCTCCGCGCTGGACGTGTCGGTGCGCCTGCAGGTGCTGGGCCTGCTGGATGACCTGGTTCAGTCGCGCGGGCTGGGGCTGATTTTTATCAGCCACGATATCAACCTGGTGCGCAGCTTCTGCGACCGGGTGCTGGTGATGTACGCCGGACGGGTAGTGGAGTCCATCGCCGCTAAAGATCTCGATAACGCCCGTCACCCCTACACTCAGGGATTGATTAACTCGCTGCCGGATATGCAGCATCGTCGCCCGATACTGCCGGTGCTGCAGCGTCAGGCCAGCTGGTTAACGGATTAAGGAGCGGATAATGATTGAAGTTCAACATCTCAACCTCGCGTTTGGCGAGGGGGAGAAGCGTAACCAGGTGCTGTATGACGTCAGTTTCCACGTTAAGCCCGGCGAGATCTACGGTCTGGTAGGAGAGTCCGGTTCCGGTAAAACGACGGTGCTCAAGTGCCTGGCGGGGCTGTTTACCCACTGGCAGGGGGAACTGACCATCGATGCTCAGCCCTTAGGGCATGAAATTAGCCGCGAGCGCTGCCGTCAGGTGCAGATGGTATTTCAGGACCCCTACGGATCGCTGCATCCCCGTCACACCATTGGCGATATCCTCGAAGAGCCGCTGCAGATCCATCGTATCAACGACCGCGACCGGCGGATCAATGTGCTGCTGGATAAAGTTGGCCTCAACCGCGCCTTTCGCGAGCGCTATCCGCATCAGCTCTCCGGCGGGCAGCGGCAGCGCGTGGCGATAGCCAGAGCGCTGATTCTTGAGCCTCAGGTGCTGCTGCTGGATGAGCCGACGTCGGCGCTGGATGTGTCGGTGCAGGCTGAGATCCTTAACCTGCTGGCGGAACTGCAGCGGGAGGCTAAGCTCACTTACCTGATGGTCACCCACGATCTTGGGGTTATTGCCCACTTATGCCAGAAAGTGGCGGTGATGCAGTACGGGAAGATCCTCGAAACCCTGACGGTCGATGCGCTGGTCAGCGGCCAGGCGCAGATGGCCTATACGCAGATGCTGGTTAACGCCAGTCGGCAATATACGCGCGAAATGGCGCGCGAGGTGGCGGAATACTAAGCTTTATGGCGCATTGTCTCACGGCAGATGCGCCCATTTTAATAGGTAACTATTTGATGTTATAGTTTTTTTGTGGTTGTGGGTATCGTCTATTAATGTAAGCGCGGTGTTTGGATCGATATCCTGCCCAGGTTTTTTCCCTGCAGCCGCAGGTGCCGTTTTACCTTAACATTCAGAGGCTCAATCAACGAACCCGGCTGCTGTATACCAGCCGGGCGCCGTCTTTGCTTTGCGAAGCCTGATCAGCGTAGCAGCGGGCAGTCGGGCGGCAGCCGGCAGCGCAGGGCCGCCGGTAACAGCTCCATACGGAAGGTTTTGCCGCTGAGCGGCTCGCCGTCGAGATTAAAGGTCATCTCATGAGGCGCGGTTATTTCAAACCACGAGGAGACACCGTCAACAATATTCGGCGAGTTTTCCGGATTCGCCAGGGTGCTGAACAGGGCAGGGATCAGCTCTTCGCCGGTGAAAATGCGCAGATGCAGCAGACCATCGTTAATCAACGCCTCCGGACACAGCTGCTGACCGCCGCCGGCCTGGCGGCCGTTGCCGATGCCGATGACCAGCGCATCGCCCTGCCAGTGAAAGTTCTCCCCGCGGATCTCGCAGCGGTCCGGCTTCAGGGTATCCATGCGCATCAGACCGTGGATTAAATAAGAGACACCGCCGAGCGCGGCCTTGAGTTTTTCCGGCGTTTCGGTGGTGATCCGGGTGCCGAACCCGCCGGTCGCCATATTAATAAAGCCGGTTTTATCATTCACCCGGGCGATATCTATCGGCACATCGCGGCCGACGATCGCCAGCTTGAGGGCGCTGGCCAGGTCCTGCGGAATACCGACGCTGGTGGCAAAGTCGTTAGCCGTGCCCAGCGGTAAAATCCCCAGCGCCATCTTGCCGCCGCGCTCCACCAGCGCGGTCGCCACTTCATTAATGGTGCCATCGCCACCGCCGGCGATCACCGTTTCAACGTTCAGCTGCAGGGCTTCATCGATAAACCGAGCGGCATCGCCCTTTTCCCAGGTCACGCGGACGTGAATATCAATCCCTTCATCGCGTAACAGGTTAACCGCTTCGCGTAGCTGCGGTTCATTGGCACCTTTGCCGTTAAGGATCAGTAAGCTGGCAGGAAACGTAGACATCATCAAGGGAACCTTTATTGCTCAATGTTGCATAAAGTGTACCGCATGACGAAAGCGAAGACCGGAGGAGAGGCAAAAAAATAAGCCCGCGTAAGGGAGATTACGCAGGCTAAGGAGGTGGTTCCTGGTACAACTAGCATTTATGGGTTATGTTTTTCAGCGAAATGGATGATACCTGTTTCGATCGAAACGGTATGTGATCCGATTCTAATATCCTTACATCGTGAAAAAATAACGCAAATTAACTAGTTACCGTGCGGATTTCTGGTTGTTTGACCAGTAAAGTTGCGCATCAGCAGGGCATACTGCAGGGGCAGGTCGTCCGGCACAGGCAACCAGACGGTATAGCCATCGCCCGGGGCCACCGGCATGGTTTCGCCTTTGCCATTCTCCATATGCTCAAGGGTGAAGTTGACGTTACCCTGCGGGGTCATCAGCTCAAGGCTGTCGCCGACGCTGAACTTATTTTTGACCGCCACGGCCGCCAGCGGGCCGTTACGCTCTCCGGTGAATTCGCCGACAAACTGCTGGCGCTCGGAGACGGAGTAGCCGTACTCGTAGTTCTGATAATCGTCATGGGTATGGCGGCGCAGGAAGCCTTCGGTGTACCCGCGGTGGGCCAGCCCCTCCAGGGTCTCCAGCAGGCTGGTATCGAACGGTTTGCCGGCGGCGGCATCGTCGATCGCCTTGCGGTAAACCTGAGCGGTGCGCGCGCAGTAGTAGAAGGATTTGGTGCGGCCTTCGATCTTCAGCGAGTGAACGCCCATCTGGGTCAGACGCTCAACGTGGGCGATAGCCCGCAGATCTTTCGAGTTCATGATGTAGGTGCCGTGTTCGTCCTCAAAGGCGGTCATGTATTCGCCCGGACGTTTGGCTTCCTCAATCATAAAGACTTTGTCGGTCGGCGCGCCGATGCCGAGGGTAGGCTCCACGGTCTGCACCGGGATCGGCTCATATTTGTGGACGATGTTGCCGACGTCGTCCTCTTTGCCTTCCGCCACGTTGTATTCCCAGCGGCAGGCGTTGGTGCAGGTCCCCTGGTTCGGGTCGCGCTTGTTGATATACCCGGAGAGCAGGCAGCGGCCGGAGTAGGCCATGCACAGCGCGCCGTGGACGAAAATCTCAATCTCCATCTCCGGCACCTGGCGGCGAATCTCTTCGATTTCATCCAGCGACAGTTCACGCGACAGGATCACGCGGGTCAGCCCCATCTGCTGCCAGAATTTGACCGTCGCCCAGTTGACGGCGTTGGCCTGCACTGAAAGATGGATCGGCATCTCCGGGAAGTGTTCCCGCACCAGCATGATTAAACCCGGATCGGACATGATCAGCGCGTCCGGACCCATCTCCACCACCGGCTTCAGATCGCGAATAAACGTTTTCAGCTTGGCGTTATGCGGGGCGATGTTGACCACCACATAGAATTTTTTACCCAGCGCGTGGGCTTCATTGATGCCGAGCTGCAGATTTTCGTGATTGAATTCGTTGTTACGCACGCGCAGCGAGTAGCGCGGCTGGCCGGCATAAACGGCATCGGCGCCATAGGCGAAAGCGTAACGCATATTCTTCAGCGTTCCCGCCGGGGAGAGGAGTTCTGGTTTAAACATGGTGTTCTCGTTCTGATGACAGGTCAGATTCGCCGCACCTGGTGCGGCGAGTTGGGGAGTGTCCCCACATTAAGGGCGGGCATTGTAGCGCCGCGGCGAAGGGGAGTAAATATCAGATAGGTATCTTTCAGTATGGCTAATTTGTTTGCCATTTTGAACCTGGGCAGTGCTCACACTGACAGCGTTAATAACGCCTGGTGGGATAGGCTCTAGGGAGTTCCCCGGGTTGCGGCGTAAACGCCTTACCCGGGCTACGGATTGCAGATGGCGGTGAACGTGTAGCCCGGCGAAGCGCAGCGCGAGCCGGGAAAAGGCTAACTACGCCAGCCGGCAGGCGTCCGCTTCCCAGCGGTAGCCAACGCCATACACCGCGCGGATAAACGACTGCTCGGCGTCCAGCGCCTCCAGCTTGCGCCGCAGGTTCTTGATGTGGCTGTCGATGGTGCGATCGGTGACTACCCGATAATCGTCATACAGATGGTTGAGTAGCTGTTCGCGGGAGAACACTTTGCCCGGCTCCTGGGAGAGGGTTTTCAGCAGCCGGAACTCGGCGGGAGTGAGGTCCAGCAGCTTGTCGCGCCAGGAGGCCTGAAAACGACCTTCGTCGACAATCAGCGGGCTCTGGGCGTCCAGCGCCTGCAGATCGCGCTGCGGCTTGCAGCGGCGGAGGATGGTTTTTACCCGGGCGACCACTTCCCGCGGGCTGTAGGGCTTGCAGATATAGTCGTCGGCGCCTATTTCCAGCCCCAGCAAACGGTCGATCTCTTCGATTTTCGCCGTCACCATCACCACCGGAACATCGGAGAAGCGGCGAATTTCCCGGCACAGCGTCAGACCGTCGGTACCGGGCAGCATCAGATCCAGCAGGATCAGGTGCGGCGGCGTCTGGCGGACGTAGGGCAGGACCTTGTCGCCGTGGTTAATCAACGCAGGCGCATAGCCGGCGGCCTGCAGATAATCAATCAGCAGTTGGCCGAGCTTCGGTTCATCTTCCACGATAAGGATGCGTGGGGTGTTTTCATCTACAGGCAATTCAGTCATACGTCTCTCGGTAAATCATGTTCCAGAGGTAACTCAACTTTAATGCTAACCCCGCCAAAAGGCGAATGGTCGGCACGCAGGGTGCCGCCGTGGGCCGCTACGATATTGAGGCAAATCGCCAGTCCGAGGCCGGAGCCGCCGCTGGCGCGGTTGCGCGATCCTTCCGCCCGGTAAAAGCGTTCGCACAGGCGGGCCAGCTGCTCATCGCTGACGCCGGGGGCGCTGTCGGCGAAGTCAATCACCAGCATGCGACCGCTGCGGCGGGCGGTAATGTGCAGGCTGCCGCCGCTGTCGGTATAGCGCAGGCTGTTCTCCAGCAGATTGTTGAAGAGCTGCATCAGGCGGTCGCGGTCGCCGAAGATCATCGCCTGCTCCGGGAGCGACACCTGAATGCTTAGCTGCCGGCTGGCGAAGCGCTCGCGAAAAGCGCCCGCCGCCACTTCCAGCAGGGTGATGATATCCAGCGAGGTTTTCTGGTAGGCCAGCGCCCCCTCGTCGGACATCGACAGCTGATGGAGGTCGTCCACCAGCTTGGTGAGGGTAGCCACCTCGGCCTGCAGAGAAGGAATCGACTCGGGGGTAAAGCGCCGGACCCCGTCCTGAATCGCCTCCAGCTCGCCGCGCAGCACCGCCAGCGGGGTGCGCAGCTCATGGGAGATATCGGCCATCAGATCGCGACGCATCTGCTGGTTGCGCTCCAGGGTGCTGGCGAGCTGGTTAAAATCCTGCGCCAGGCGGCCGAGCTCATCGCCGCCGGTCACCGTCACGCGGGTGGAAAAGTCGCCTGCCGCCAGCTTATGGGTGCCTTCCACCAGCCGCTTCACCGGCGCCAGCAGACCGCGGGCCAACGGGAAAGTGGCCAGCGCGGCAAGCAGGGTGGCAAGGGCGACAATCAGCCAGCTGGTGCGCTTTTGCTGCCGGTCGAAGTTAATGTCGGTATTGCGCGTCAGCCGCTCTACCGGCGAGGCGATCACTTTGCCCACCTCCGCGCCGTTGACCACGATGCTGCGCTGGGTGCCGTCCTCCGGGACGCGCTCACGCGGCCCCACCAGCACGCGCCCCGACTGATCCACCACCCAGAACATGGTGCGCCAGCCGTGGGGCGGCATTTCCGGCCTCGGGCGCGGGCCGTCAGGGGGGCCATCCGGCGGCGGCCCGTCCGGGGCGGCGTCCGGCTTCATGGCGTGCCCCGGCGGCGAGCGGTCGTCGTTATCCCGTTCGAAGGTGCGCAGCAGCTGGAAGATAAAGCGGTCATTGTTGCGCAGAAACGCCCAGCTGCCATGCTGGGCATACTGCTCGCTCAGCGCGTCGCTGAGCATGGTTAAGCGCTGCTCATTGCCGCGCTTGATATAGTCGATAAACCCGCGTTCAAAACTAATGCGCACCGCCCAGTGCATGCTGATCAGCAGCACGATGCAGGTGGCGAATATAGCGAGGAACAGCTTGCCGGTAATACCCGGGCGCCAAAATTTCACGATCCACTCCTGTTGCGTCGACGGAGGACGGTATTGCTGCCGACGTCATCCGGTACCCGGGAAAAGATGAGCGCCGGCAGGGCGATGATCGCCGCCATGCTCAGATAGGTGTAGAGAAAGACCTGATGGGTGCTGGCGGCGTCGAGACTCATATGCTGCTGGCCATACAGCCCCAGCAGCAGCCCGGCGATGGTCACGCCGATACTCATCGACAGCTGCATCACCATCGACAGCAGGCTGTTGCCGCTGCTGGCCAGATCGTCCGGGAGATCTTTCAGCGTCAGGGTATTCATCGAGGAGAAGCGGCTGGCGTTGATCATCCCCTGCAGAAACAGGACCAGCGGCAGCACGTAATACCACCCGGCCAGGGCGCTAAACATAAACAGCAGACTGACCGCCGCCAGGCCCAGGGTGCTGGCGACCAGCACCCGACGGTAGCCGAAGCGGTTGACCACCTGGACCACGATCCGCTTCATGCCCATGCTGCCGAGCACCATCGGGATCATCATCAGCCCGGCGTGAAAGGGGGAGAAGCCGAGGCCGATCTGCAGAAACACCGGGGTCATAAACGGCAGCATGCCGCTGCCGATGCGTCCCGCGAAGCTGCCGCCGAGGCCGAGAGAGAAGGTGCGGTTGCGAAACAGGTTAAGGCTAAACAGCGCCCGGGCGTTGCCGCGGGCGTGCCACAGGTAGAGCAGCAGGGCGCAGAGGCCGACGGCCACCAGCCCCGCCAGCCAGGCAGGGGAAATGCCGAGCCCTTTCTGGCCGTCGAGCGCCAGGGTCAGGGTCGCCATCCCGGCGGCCAGCAGCAGAAAGCCGGAGAGATCGAAGCGCCGGGTCTGCATGGTGTAGTTGGGCATCAGACAGAGGGTGGCGATCGCGCCGACGATCCCCACCGGGATGTTAATGAGGAAGATCCAGTGCCATGAGGCGTACTCCACCAGCACCCCGCCCAGCGCCGGGCCGAGCAGCGGGCCGACCTGGCCCGGCAGGGTAACGAAGGTCATCGCCGCCATATACTGATCGCGCGGGACGATCTTCATCACCGTCAGGCGGCCGACCGGCACCATCATCGCGCCGCCGACCCCCTGCAGCACCCGCGCCATCACCAGCTGGTCGAGGGTGCTGGCCTGGGCGCAAAACAGCGATCCGGCGGTAAACAGCACGATGGCGGTGAAGAAGATATTGCGCACCCCGACCCGGTCGGCCAGCCAGCCGCTGGCCGGCAGCATCACCGCCACCGTTAACACATAGGAGACGATAATCATATGCATATGCAGCGGACTCTCCCCGAGGCTTTTGGCCATCGAGGGGAGGGCGGTATTAACGATGGTGGTGTCCAGCGACTGCATAAAGAAGCCGAACGCCACTATCCATAGCTGCCAGCGCACGCTGGCCGGGAGGTCTGTCATGTTATTCGCTTACCGGTTGAGAGGAGTGACGCGAAAAACGCAGCCGCAGACGGTCAAAGAAAAGATAGACCACCGGCGTGGTGTAGAGCGTTAACAGCTGGCTCATCACCAGACCGCCGACGATGGTGATCCCCAGCGGCTGGCGCAGCTCAGAGCCATCGCCCCCGGAGAGCACCAGCGGCAGGGCGCCGAACAGCGCGGCGAGGGTGGTCATCATAATCGGCCGGAAACGCAGCAGGCAGGCCTGGAAAATCGCCTCTTCCGGCGTCAGGTTGCCGTTACGCTGCGCCTCCAGGGCAAAATCAACCATCATGATGGCGTTTTTCTTAACGATGCCAATTAATAACATAATCCCGATCAGGGCGATTAGGCTGAACGGGGCATCGAAGATCTCCAGCGCCAGCAGAGCGCCCACCCCGGCGGAGGGCAGCGTCGAGAGGATGGTCAATGGATGCACATAGCTCTCATATAGCACCCCCAGCACGATATAGACCGTGGCGATAGCCGCGAGGATCAGGATCACCTGCGCGTTCATGGTCTGCTGGAACACCTGAGCGGTACCGGCAAAGGAGCCGCGCACGCTCGACGGTACCCCGAGCTGGGTCATCGCGCGGTCAATGGCCTCGCTGGCTTCCGACAGCGAGCGGCCGGTGGGCAGGTTAAAGGAGATAGTGGATGCCGCCGACAGCCCCTGGTGGTTCACCGACAGCGGGGCATTGGCCGGCTGCCATTTGGCGAAGTAGGCCAGCGGGATCGGCTTGCCGTCGCTGTTAATGACGAACATCTTATCCAGGGCGCTGACGTCCTGGGTGTAGGCCGGATCCACCTCCATCACCACCTTATACTGGTTGAGCGGTTGGTAGATGGTAGAGATCTGCCGCTGGCCAAAGGCGTTGTTCAGCAGGTTGTTGGCGTCCTGGACGCTAATGCCGAGGCGCGACATGGTATCCCGGTCATAAACCAGGTCCATTTCGGCGCCATTGTCCTGCTGATCCGAGTTGACGTCCGCCAGCTCCGGCAGCGCCGCCAGCGCTTTGCGGATCTTCGGCTCCCACTCGCGCAGCGCCGACAGGTCGTCGGACAGCAGGGTGTACTGATAGCTGGCGTTCGACTGCCGGCCGCCGACGCGGATATCCTGCACCGCCATCAGAAACAGGTTGGCCCCGGGCTCGTTGGCCAGCTTTTTGCGCAGCCGGTCGATCACCTGCTGCGCCGTCTCGTGGCGCTGGTCGCGCGGCTTGAGGGTGATAAACATCATCCCGCTGTTGACCCGCGAGCCGCCGGTAAAGCCGGTGACGTTATCCACCGCCGGATCTTCGCGAATGATCTTCATAAAGTCCTGCAGCTTGCCGCGCATCGCCTGGAAGGAGATGCTCTGGTCGGCCTGAATGCCGCCCATCAGCACCCCGGTGTCCTGCTCCGGGAAGAAGGTTTTCGGGATCGAAATGTAGAGCCAGACGCTGAGGGCGATGGTGCCCAGCACCACCAGGCCGGTCAGGCGGCTATGCTTCAGCACCCATTTTAACGATTTACCATAGCCGCCCTGCACGGCCACCAGCAGGCGGCCAAAGCCGCGGTTGCGCGTCGGCTGGTGGGGCTTGCCGCTTTTCAGCAGCCAGCCGCACATCATCGGCGTCAGGGTGAGGGAGACCGCCAGCGAGATGCCGATCGCCACCGACAGGGTGACGGCGAACTCGCGCAGCAGGCGGCCGGGCAGGCCGCCCATCAGCAGCAGCGGCAGGAACACCGCCACCAGCGACAGGCTCATCGACAGCACGGTAAAGCCGACCTCGCGGCTCCCCTGCAGCGCCGCCTGCAGCGGTTTCATCCCCGCCTCCAGATGGCGGGAGATATTCTCCAGCACCACGATAGCATCATCCACCACGAAGCCGGTGGCGATGGTCAGGGCCATCAGCGACAGGTTATTGAGGCTGAAGCCGCACAAATACATCGCGGCGAAGGTGCCGATTAAGGATACCGGGACGGCGACGGCCGGGATCAGCGTGGCGCGCCCCGAGCGCAGGAACAGGAACACCACGAGGATCACCAGCGCCACCGAAATCACCAGCGTCTGCTCCACCTCCTCCAGCGAGGCGCGGATGGTCGGCGAGCGGTCTTGGGCGATCTGCAGGTCGATAGCCGCCGGAATGGTCTGCTGCAGCTCCGGCAGGCGGGCGCGGATGCTGTCCACCGTCTGGATAATATTGGCTTCCGGCAGTTTGCGGATCATCAGCAGGATCGCCGGTTTGGCGTTGGTCATCCCGGCGTTGCGTACGTCCTGCACCGAATCCGAGACGGTGGCGACATCTCCCAGCCGCACCGCGGCGCCATTTTGATAGTGGACGATCAGCGGCTGATAGTCGGCGGCGGTCTTCAGCTCATCGTTGGTCTGCACCTGCCAGCGGTGCGCGCTGTCCTCCAGCGCCCCCTGCGGTTTGCGCACGTTGGCGTCGCTGATGGCGGTGCGCACCGCGTCCAGCGACACGCCCTGGTTGAACAGCGCCTGCGGGTTGAGGTCGACGCGCACCGCCGGCAGGGAGCTGCCGCCGACGTCGACATCGCCCACGCCGTCGATCTGCGCGATGGTCTGCGCTAGCTGGGTGGAGGCGAAATCATACAGCTCACCCTGGGAGTAGGTGTCCGAGGTCAGCGTCAGGATCATGATCGGCGCATCCGACGGATTGGCTTTGCGATAGGTCGGCCGGCTGGGCATCCCGCTCGGCAGCAGGCTTTGCGCGGCGTTGATCGCCGCCTGAACGTCGCGCGCCGCGCCGTTGATATCGCGGTCGAAGTTAAACTCGAGAATGATGCGGGTGCTGCCGAGCGAGCTGGAGGAGGTCATCTCATTGACCCCGGCAATCCGCCCCAGGGAGCGCTCCAGCGGGGTGGCCACCGACGAGGCCATGGTCTCCGGCGAGGCTCCCGGCAGCGAGGCGCTAACCATGATCACCGGGAAGTCCACCTGCGGCAGCGGGGCCACCGGCAGCAGCCGGAAGCCGAGAATGCCGCACAGGGTGATGGCCAGCGAGATGAGGATCGTCGCCACCGGGCGGTAAATGAAGAGGGCGAAAAACTTCACTTACGCCTCCTCTTCCTGACGCGGGAAGCGGCGCTTCAGGTGCAGCGACAGGCGGTCGAACAGCAGATAGATCACCGGGGTGGTGAACAGGGTCAGCACCTGGCTGAGCATCAGACCGCCGACCATGCCGATCCCCAGCGGACGCCGCAGCTCGGCGCCGACGCCGGTGCTCAGCATCAGCGGCAGGGCGCCGAGCAGGGCGGCGAGGGTAGTCATCAGGATCGGCCGAAAACGCAGCAGACAGGCCTGGTAGATCGCCTCCCGCGGCGGCATGCCCTGCTCGCGTTCGGCGGCCAGCGCGAAGTCGATCATCATGATGGCGTTCTTCTTCACGATGCCGATCAGCAGAATGATGCCGATGATGGCGATCACGTCCAGCTCGCTGCCCGCCAGCCACAGCGCCAGCAGCGCCCCGACCCCGGCGGTGGGCAGGGTGGAGAGAATCGTGATCGGATGGATAAAGCTCTCGTACAGCACCCCCAGCACGATATACATCGCCACCACCGCGGCGACCACCAGCCAGACGGTGCTGCCGAGCGCCGACTGGAAGGCCAGCGAGCTGCCCTGGAACTGGGTGCGAATATCGGTCGGGAAATCCAGCGACTGTTCGGCGGCGAGGATCGCCTCCACCGCTTCGCCCAGCGAGTAGTTGTCCGGGACGTTAAACGAGATGGTGGTCACCGGGAACTGATCGAGGTGGTTCACTGACAGCGGGGTAAAGCGCTGCTCCACCGTGGCGATGGCGGTCAACGGCACGATGCCGCCGTCGCTGCTGGTGAGGCGGATATTCTCCAGCGCCGCCAGGCCCGGCGTCGCCTCGGTATCCTGCTCGAGCACCACGCGATACTGATTCGCCTGAGTGTAAATAGTGGAGATCAGCCGCTGGCCGAAGGCGTTGTACAGCGCATTATCGACATCGGCCATTGAGATACCGAGGCGGCTGGCGCTGTCGCGATCCACCTTGATATAGGCGGCCAGGCCTTTGTCCTGCCAGTCGCTGCTGACGTCGGCCAACTGCGGCTGGGCCTGCAGACGGCTGAGCAGCGGCGGTACCCAGGTGCTCAGCGCCTCGAGGGAGTTTGCCTGCAGGGTGAACTGATACTGGGTGCGGCTCACCGTGGTGTCGATGGTCAGGTCCTGGGTCGGCTGCAGGTAGAGCGCCACGCCCGGGACGCCGTCCACCGCCTGCTGCAGGCGGCTTATCACCGTCTGGACGCGGTCGTCGCGTTCATCCAGCGGCTTGAGGTTGATCTGCAGACGGGCGCTGTTCAGCGCCGGGTTGGTGCCGTCGACGCCGACGAAGGAGGTCAGACTCTCAACTGCCGGATCCTTAAGGATAATGCTGGCCACCTGCCGCTGGCGCTCGGCCATGCTGGCGAAGGAGACCGACTGCGGCGCCTGGAGGGTGCCCTGAATAATGCCGTTATCCTGGATCGGGAAAAAGCCTTTCGGGATAAAGACCCACAGGATAATGGACAGCGCCAGGGTGCTCAGGGCGACGCCGAGCGTCAGCCACGGATGGTTCAGCACCCGGCTCAGCCAGCGGCCATAGACGGCGATCACCCGTTCGAAGAAACGCTCGCTGGCCCGCGAGAATCGGTTCTGCTTACGCAGCGATTCGTGGCTTAACATGCGGGCGCACATCATCGGCGTCAGGGTCAGGGAGACCACCGCCGAGATAAGAATAGCGACGGCAAGGGTGACGGCGAATTCGCGGAACAGGCGGCCGACGATATCGCCCATAAACAGCAGCGGGATCAACACCGCGATCAGCGAGAAGGTGAGGGAGATGATGGTGAAGCCGATCTCCCCCGCGCCCTTCAGCGCGGCGGCCAGCGGCTTCTCGCCTTTTTCGATATAGCGCGAGATGTTCTCGATCACCACGATGGCGTCATCCACCACGAAGCCGGTGGCGATGGTCAGGGCCATCAGCGTCAGGTTATTGATCGAAAAGTCGAGGAACACCATCACCGCGAAAGTGCCCACCAGCGACAGCGGCACCGCGACGCCGGGAATAATGGTCGCCGGCACGTTGCGCAGAAACAGGTAGATGATCATCACCACCAGGGCGATGGCCAGCATCAGCTCAAACTGGGTGTCGCGCACCGAGGCGCGGATGTTGGTGGTCCGGTCGGAGAGGACCTGCACCTTCACCGATTTCGGCAGGCTCTCGGTGAGCTGCGGCAGCATCTGGCGAATGCTGTCGGCGGTGTCGATGATGTTGGCCCCCGGCTGGCGCTGGACGTTCATCACGATGGCCCGCTGCTGGTTGGCCCACGCCCCGAGCCAGCTGTTTTCGGCCCCTTGTTCGACGCTGGCGACATCGCCGAGCCGGATCGGCGCCCCGTTCTGATAAGCGATAATCAGCCGGCGATAATCCTCAGCGGACTGCATCTGATCGTTAGCGGAAAGCGTCACCGCGCGGGCCGGACCGTCGAGGCTGCCTTTCGCGGAGTTAACGTTGGCGCTGGTGATAGCGGTGCGCACGGTTTCGCTGGTCAGGCCGAGGGCGGCGATGGCCTGGGCGTTAAGCTTCACCCGCACCGCCGGGCGCTGGCCGCCGGCGAGGGTCACCAGACCGACGCCGGAAACCTGGGAGATCTTCTGCGCCACCCGGGTCTCCACCATGTCCTCAACCTGGGTCATCGGGATGGCGGAGGAGGTGACGGCGAGAGTCATGATCGGCGGATCCGCCGGGTTCACCTTGCTGTAGACCGGCGGGTTGGGCAGATCGCTCGGCAGCAGGTTGGTGGCGGCGTTAATGGCCGCCTGCACTTCCTGCTCGGCGACGTCCAGCGGCAGGGTCAGCTGGAACTGCAGCGTGACTACCGAGGCGCCGCCGGAGCTTTGCGACGACATCTGCTTGAGGCCTGACATCTGGCCGAACTGGCGCTCCAGCGGGGCGGTGATGGCGGAGGTCACCACGTCCGGGCTGGCGCCCGGATAGAGGGTGACTACCTGAATGGTCGGGTAATCGACCTCCGGCAGGGCGGAGACCGGCAGAAAGCGGTAGCCGATGATCCCGGCCAGCAGGATCGCCACCATCAGCAGAGTGGTGGCCACCGGACGCATAATAAACAGCCGGGACGGGCCGCCGGTGCGGCCTGGGGGTAACACCTGCATCAGGAACGCGCTCCGTGTTTACCGCTCTGGCGCGGGGCGGGCTGCGCCTGCTCGCCGCTGCTGGCGGTGACAACTTCCACCTTCGCCCCCTCGGTCAGGCGGTCAATCCCGTCGGTGACCACGCGATCTCCGGCGGAAAGCCCGGCGCTGATGACTACTTTCTGGCTGTCCTGGATGCCGGGCGTCACGCTGTGTTTGCTGACCTTATTCTCATCGTTCAGCACCCATACGAAATGCCCTTCGTTGCCCATCTGCAGCGCGGCGGCAGGGATCACCACCGCGTTCTGCTGGGTGTCCACCAGCAGGCGGGCGTTAACGAACTGATTGGGGAACAGCGCGTCGTCCAGATTGCTAAAGCGCGCCTTCAGCTTGATGGTCCCGGTGGTCGCATCGATCTGGTTGTCGAGGCTCAGCAGCTCGCCGACGCTGATTTTCTGCTTATTGGTGCGATCCCAGGCTTCGACGCTGAGCGCTTTGCCCGCTTTCTGCGCCTGCACCACCGTGGCGATGCTGCTTTCCGGCAGGGTAAAGACCACGTCGATCGGGTGCGTCTGGGTAAGGACCACGATCCCGGTGGTATCCCCGCTGGAGATCTGGTTGCCGATATCGACCTGCTTTAAGCCGACGCGGCCGTCAATTGGCGCGGTAATGCGGGTCCAGTCGAGCTGCAGCTGGGCGCTGGCGACGGCCGCTTCATCAGCTTTCACCGTGCCGGCGGATTCCACCACCAGCGACTGCTGAGTGTCGAGCTCCTGGCGGGAGACGAGGTTGGTCTTCACCAGCTGCTGGTAACGAGCGAGATCGCGGCGGGCATTGGCAAGGGTGGCCTGATCTTTCGCCAGCTGACCCTGCGCCTGGGCGAGGGCGACTTTAAACTGGCTGGGGTCGATCTGCGCCAGCAGGTCGCCGGCTTTGACCTGCTGTCCCTCCTGGAAGTGAAGGCTCAGCAGTTGGCCGTCGACCCGGCTGCGGACGGTGACGGTGTTGGCCGCCGTCACCGTACCCAGCCCGGTGAGATAGCGCGGGACCGCTTCTTCGGTGGCGGTGGCCGCCTGCACCGGCGCCAGCGCGGCGCCAAAGCGGCCATGGCGTGCGCCGCCCGGCCCCTGCGGGCCCTGCCCGGCGGCGGGAGCCCCGCTGCCGCTCGTCCCGCGATCGTGCCAGAACCAGTAGGCGGCCCCGGCGATAATCACTACCGCCAGCGCGGCGCCCCAACGACGTATGTTACTGCCTTTCATTAGTTTACGGTCTCATCCTGAAGCGTTTCGCTGAATGATACTAGTTTAGTGAGGGAAGGGGCCGTAAAAATGGAGGAATTATGAAAAGAAGGTTGAGAAATGTCTGGATAACCGCCGCGACGCCGGGCGCTCCCGCGGCCGATATCCGGGGTGATATCAACTTTTAGTTTAAAAAAGCAAAAAATAGTTGTATCCGCGGGGGCTTTAATTAGATTTATGCGGTGAATAAATCAGTGCATTCCCATAATAATAAAATATGCACTTAAAAATCAACGTGTTAAATAATCAGGGGTCATTGCTGTGGCAAACGCAAACAAACTCACGCTCTTCATCGTCATTTTTATGCTGATGGGGATCCTCTCCGGCGCGGCTATCCATGCCTACGCGACGCCAACCACCGTCTCCGCCTGGGCGGACAATATTACGCTGCTCACCGATCTGTTTCTGCGGTTGATCAAAATGGTCATCGCGCCGTTGGTGTTCAGCACCCTGACGGTCGGCATTATGCGCCTCGGCGAGACGGCGACCATCGGCCGGGTAGGCGGCAAGGCGATGGTCTGGTTCATCACCTCCTCGGTATTATCCATTCTCGTCGGGCTGGTGATCGTCACCTTCCAGCACCCGGGCGCCGGGTTAAACCTGGCGGTGCCGAAAGAGGCGGTGGATACCGGCCTGGCGGTCAGCGGCATGAGCCTGAAAGGATTCCTGTCGCACACCATCCCCACCAGCATCACCGAGGCGATGGCCAACAACGAGATCCTGCAGATCGTTGTGTTCTCGATGTTCTTCGGCATCGCCGGCGCGTCGCTGGGGGAGAAGTTTAATGCTCCGCTGGTGGCGGCCCTTAACGTGGTGTCGCACATTATGCTGAAGGTGACGGGCTATGTGATGTACGTTGCGCCGCTGGCCATCTTCGCCGCCATCTCGTCGGTGATTGCCTCCCAGGGGCTGGGGATCCTGCTCAACTATGCTTCGTTCATCGGCGGCTACTACCTGGCGGTGCTGTTGACCAGCGCGGTGCTGATTGCCGTCGGCTATATGGTGCTGAAAAAAGAGGTTTTCCGCCTGCTGAACATGCTGAAAGATCCGGTGCTGGTGGCCTTTACCACCAGCAGCTCGGAAGCGGCCTATCCGAAGACCCTCGAGCGACTGGTGAAGTTTGGCTGCTCGCGCAATATCGTCTCGTTCGTCCTGCCGATTGGCTACTCGTTCAACCTCGTTGGCTCGATGGTCTACTGCTCCTTCGCCGCGATGTTTATCGCCCAGGCCTATAACGTGCCGCTGAGCTTTAGCGAGATTACGGTCATGATGCTGACCCTGATGCTGGCCTCGAAAGGTATCGCCGGGGTGCCGCGTTCGGCGCTGGTGGTGCTGGCGGCGACGATCCCCAGCTTCAATATACCGGTCGCCGGGATCCTGCTGCTGATGGGTATCGACCATTTCCTCGACATGGGGCGCTCTGCCATCAACGTGCTGGGTAATGGCATCGCCACCGCGATGCTGTCGAAAAATGAAGGGTTGCTGACCGACGAGGAAGCGCAGCCGGACTGGGAAGTGAAGAAAGCGGAAGCCTGATCCTGCCGCGCCCTTTCACTGAGGGCGCTATTCCACAAGGAAAAAAGACCCCTGACAGGCACGTCAGGGGCAATGTGACGAAGTATCAGTTTTCCTCGTGTAGCGTGTTTTTTATTATATAAAGACGGGCGGTAACGTCTTTATACCGAGGAAGCGTCAGAGTTTAACGTTATGTCCGCCAGCGCTGGATATTTTTTAGCATCCTGCGGCTATTTTCGGATTTCCGACAATATAGCCAGGTCAATATCTTATTTTTTTTGTGCTGCTGTTTGCCTACCAGCGCTCACGTAAAAGATTCATAAACTGGAAAAATTCATGATTATTATTCAGGCTGTATTTTTCCATGATCTTATTCTTATGATAGGCGGCGGTGCGGGGACTCACACGCTGCAGGGCGGCGATTTTACTCATATCCAGCCCTTCGAGAATACCGTGCGCTACGGCGGTCTGCGATCGCGATAACACGCGATGCGGACAGCTGGCGCAGCTGAGTTCCCGGCCTGCGGCGTCGGTAGCCGTGGGGGTCATACAATGCTGGAGCTCGCTTTTAATGATCGTCAGCAATTGCGGAATACTGGCCGTTTTTAGCGAAACAAAAATGACCCCTTTCAGGCAGTTAATCATGAACTCATCTTCCGGCAGCTGGTCATAGCTATGGAGGATAATCAGCGAGCTTCCTCTTTTTCTGTTCTTAATCAGGGTATTACACAGGTATATTTCCCCGGGGATCACTTCGCAGATAATGATATCTTCAGCTGACAGATCGGTGTTATGCCAGGAAAAACGCGCCCGCAGATCGCCCCGGGTGAGGTCATTGACCATGGCCACCAGCGATTCACGGACAAAGGCGTTGCGGGTGTTGATGGTGACATTAATGTTTCTCATGGCGTTATTTCCTTACGCAAAACATAACGCCATGCTGTGACAAATCCTCCGGGCGTATGCGGTGTGTTGAAGATATAAAAGTACCTACAATAATTTTTTATTATTTTAAAGTGAATTATTTACGACGCATCGAACGCTTATCGTTAAAAGTCAATTTCTGCCGCCTCCTGTCTTTCAGATAGGAAATAAAACTGTATACAGAGATGCTGAAGAAAAAAATGCATAGCAATAAAACTAACCACGTTTGCATGGCCATCGTTTTTACCCTGATTGTGTTGCATGGTGTCAGAATTTGCCGCGAACGGCTAATACGTTTTGTTATATGCTTTTCTGTCCCGTGAAAATCTTACGCCATCATCCTGATGTGCTAGTACTATAAGAAAGTTCTTAAGGTCATCGTCAGTCTCATTCCTCTCATTTCTCTCAGAAAATGAGAAAAATTAACACTTACGAGTTTTTTATATCCCGCGCGGCCGCCGACGCGCCCCGTCGTTCAGGAAATAAAGGCCAGTCCCTTACCAAAGATTGCGCGAACGGGCAGGTGGATCCCCTGCTGGCGTGCCTTGTGACGCAGGCGGCTAACCACCACGTCGATCCGGTGCAGGTCAGGCTCGCTTTCATGGGAAAACAGGCAGGCATGGAGATCCAGTTTGCTGCACACTTCGTTGCGATTGCGCATCAGGAGCTCCACCAGGCGATATTCCTGCTGGGTTAACTCCAGCGTCCGGGCGTCGGGTGAAATCAGTTTATCCTCTTGCAGACGCCAGCTGCCGGGGGAGACGGCCGGCGGCGTGCCGATCGCCTCCGCAGGCGGAGCCGCCGGACGGTCCTGGCGCAGGCGCGCGCCGAGGGCGGTGAGGGTCTCGGCAAGATGGGCGAAGTTTACCGGTTTGATCAGATAGGCATCGGCCCCAAGGCTCAGCGCCTGCAGTTTATCCTGTTGCTGACCGCGGGCGCTGACCACCACCAGACCGTAGTGCCCCAGCTCATGCAGATAGTTCAGTACGCTGAAGCCATCCTCGCCGGGCAGGCCGATATCAACCAGCACGATATCCACCGGATGGCTGTGCAGTTGCCGCCAGAAGGCTTCGGCGCTGCGCGTCCCCCACACCTCGAAGCCGCGATAGCCCAGCCAGGCCAGCAGTTCATCCAGCAGATCGGCGTTATCTTCAATTATCGCCAGCCGTAAAGCCATACGTCGTTCTCCTCTTAAGCAACCGTGGGGAGGGTGAGAATAAAGGTGCAGCCGTCCGGGCCATGCTCGGCCAGCCACAGTTTGCCATCATGAGCCTGCACTATCTGACGCGCAACATACAGTCCGAGACCGGTGCCGCCTGGCACCGGCGATGTGTGCTCGCCGCGGCGGTAGCGCTCAAAGATCAGTTCCGCCTGTCCGGCGGGGAGTCCCGGGCCGTGGTCGCGAATGCGCAGCTCCGTTTGCCCGGCATCGGAATGAATATCGATGGCGATTTCACCGGGGGGCGAATACTTGACGGCGTTATCCAGCAGATTGGCGATGGCGATGCACAGCAGGCCGGCATCGGCCTGCAGCTGTGGGCTTTCCACCGCGCCGTGCTGGCGGATGTTCAGGTAGTGATCATGGGAGATGGCCACCACCGAGGCGGCCATGTTGATCACCGTCAGCAGGGCGGTCTGCTGGCGCTCGACGTGCAGATCGTGGGAGGCGAGCCGGGCGTCGGCAAGGCAGTTATCGGTGAGCTGCACCAGGCGGGTGGCGGCGCGGCCGATGCGATCGAAGCGCGCCTCCTGGCTGGTCGAGGCCGCCGAGAGGCGAAGATTCTCCAGCGCCGCCTGGATCACCGCCAGCGGGGTGCGAAATTCGTGCGCCACCATGCCCATAAACTGCCGCTGGTGGAAGCTGGCTTCACGCTCAATCTGCAGTTCGCGCGCCAGGCGCTGCTTCTGCTCCAGCTGGCGGTTTTCAGCACGCACCCGCAGGATGGCAATGATCAGCACCGTAATGATGTGGACGATCAGCGCGTACTGCCAGAGGGAATAGATCGCCATATGGAACGGGATAATCCCATGGATCGACAACTGCACCAGCACCGCGGCGACGACATAGAACGGCGGCAGCAGACCCAGCAGCAGGGTGGTACGGTCGATAGCTTTTTTGCGCCACAGCCACCAGGAGGTGAACAGCAGCACCGGGGTGATAATGATGAATACTACCCCTTCAATCTGCATCGCGAAGCCGTAAAACCCGAGCGGAATACTGACCTGCAGCACCAGGTTGAGCACCACCGCGGCGATCAGTAGCTGATGAAGCCGCGGCATATTCTTCTTCAAATCAAAAATCTCGCTGTGCAGCCAGAGGGCGGTAGCATAGCTGAACAGGGAGAGGCTGCTGATCATGAAGTCCTGGAACGGCAGCGCCGCGTGGCCGAAAAACCACTCCGGGAAGCCGTGCAGGGCGGCCACCAGCGGATAATTGAGCGAGAAAAGACAGATGCCCCACAGCAGACGCCGGCGCAGGGCCAGCGCCAGCCACAGCGCCACGCCGCTGGCGACGGCGGCCAGGCCGAAATAGAAGCTCCAGAACGCGGTGTCGGCGGTCGCCCGCTGTACAAATTCCTGCGGCGAAGAGAGCGAGGCCAGCAGGATCAGAGTGCTGGTGCTCTGCAGGCGAAAGACCACCTCATAGCCGGCGGCGGTCGGCGGCGGGGGGAGGATCAGCACGCTTTCGCGGTAGTGCAGGTCGCTCTCGCGGGCGCCGTCGCGGTCGCCAAAGGTGCGCTGTGCCCAGGGGGCATCGCTGCCCAGAGGCCGGTAGTAAATAGTCAGATGGTCGACAAAAGAGGGGCCCAGCTGCAGCCAGCGCGGCTCCCCGGCAAACCACGTTCCCGGCAGTTCGCTGCGCAGCCACCAGGTTTTTCGCGAATAACCAAAGGAGGGGATCTGCCGGGTGGTGGCGAGCTGGTCTGTGGGCAGGGCGGCGAAGCGATCGATGGTCATCTGGCCGCTGGCGTCCGCGTACCACTGGACCGGAATATCAATCCCCACCTGGCGCGTCGCCGCCTGCGCCTGTGGGGCGACCAGCAGCAAGAATAATCCACAGCTGAGCAGCCAGCCTGCCAGGAACTGCGGCCGGCAACGCCGGACCGCCGCGAAGATCGCAGACACCCTTTTCAATCACGCCCCCTTGCGGCATGCAAAGATTACTGACCGCAGACGTCTGGCTACGGTATGGATAATACGCCCCCGGAAGCGGGGGAGAGTGGACAGGCCTGTCCGGACGAACAGGCCATTTTGCGTGGGAGACCAGGAATATTCCAGCGTAATCTGCAGCGCCAGGATCAGGACAGACCTGCTGCGCGGCAGCGCCGGGCGAGGGCTAGCGGAAAACCACCTGCGCCCAGCGGGCCAGCCCGGCGGTCACCGAGCCAAAATCATCGCCGCCGGCCAGCGGAATACCCGGCAGCTGAGCGGCCAGCGCCTTTTTGATTAGCGGCGAACGGGCGCTGCCGCCGGTAAGATAGATCACATCCGGGGTGGTCTGGCTGCTGTCGAGCGCGAGCCGCACCTGTTCCATAATGCGGGTCAGGGGCTGATCCAGCGCGGCTTCCAGACCCTGCTGGGCGATGGCGGTGGCCAGATCGTCCTGAATAAACGGCAGCGCGGTTTCGACGCTGGCGGCGCTGGAGAGAGCGATTTTGCTCTCTTCGGCGCTGCGCACCAGACGATAGCTAAGACGCTGGCGCCAGACCTTCAGCAGTAGAGCCACCTTGTCGGCATCCCGGGCGCTGCGCAGCAGATCGTTCAGCAGGCGGCCGTTGGCAGTGCTGTAGAAATCGCTCTGCGCCGGCACGTCGTTGATCGCCACCGCGTTCCACCACGGGAGGATCGGCAGCGCGGTGCCTTTTTCCGTTTCGCCGCCCATGCCGAGGAGGGGCATCAGGCATTTGAAGGCCAGGGCAATGTCGAGATCGTTACCGCCGATGCGGCAGCCGCTGTGGCCGAGCAGGCTCTGCTGGCGGTCGGCGCGCTCCCGCCACTGCGGGCCCATCAGCAGCAGGGAGCAGTCGGTGGTTCCGCCGCCGATATCGACGACCAGCACCCGCTTTTCTTCACTGAGGGTCGCTTCGAAATCGAGCCCGGCGGCCACCGGTTCAAACTGAAAGACCACATCGCGGAAACCGGCGCGGTGGGCGGCCCGCTCAAGGATACCCTGCGCCTGGGCGTTCGCCTCATCGCCGCCGAGGCCCTGGAAGTTAATCGGTCGGCCAATCACCGCCTGGTCGATCTGCTCGGGCAGCTGGCTTTCGGCCTGCAACTTAATATGCAGCATCATGGCGCAGACCAGGTCTTCAAACAGGGCCACCTGCTGCGGCTTCAGCCCGCTGGCGCCGAGGAAGGATTTTGGCGATTTAACGAAGTAGACCTCTTCCGGATCTTCAACATACTGATGCAGCGAGGCGAGACCGAACTGCACGCTGTTGCGCAGCACCTCGATGTCTTCGTCGCGGTTGGCGGCGATGGCCCGACGCAGCAGCGCCTGGTTTTCGTCGCTGTGGGTGGGGACATCATGATGGCGATAGAGCCACTCGCTGACCGCTTCGCGCGTTGGCGCGCAGAGCATCGAGGGCAGCAGGGCGCTGCCGTTTTCCAGTGTCAACAGCTGAGGGGTGTTTTCCCGCATCACGGCCACCGAACAGTTGGCGGTGCCGTAGTCAAAACCAATAAACATCGTCTGCAAAATCCCCATGCCGGTGAAGAAGGGGGGCGACTTTAGCGGATCGTCGCCAAGCCGACAACTGGAATTTAAAAGCAAGGCGCTGACGGTCAAGGGCGACTATCATTGTAACGCTATATAAAGGAGAGCTTATGGTGCTGTTACCCTGGACCCCGCCTTACGACTGGGCGTGGATGGTTGGTTTTCTGCAGGCGCGTGCCGTCGCCGGCGTCGAGCGCTTTGATGAAGGAGGCTATAGTCGCAGCTTTGGCGTTGAAGGGCATCGCGGGCTGATTCATCTGGCGCCGGACGAAGAGGCGCAGGGCCTGCGGGTGACCCTCTCCCCGGGGCTGCAACCGGTGGCGGAGATCTGCTATGCGCGAATTGGCCAGCTGTTTGATTTAGCCTGCGACCCGCGGCAGGTCGCTCGCACGCTGGGCGACCTGGCGCAGGCGCGGCCGGGGCTGCGCCTGCCGGGGGCGCTGGATGCCTTCGAGCAGGCGGTGCGCGCGGTGCTGGGCCAGCTGGTGAGCGTGGCGATGGCCGCCCGGCTCACCGCCAAAATGGCGGCTGGCTGGGGCGAACCGCTGGCGGAGGCGCCCGGCTATGTCTTGTTCCCGACGCCAGAGGCGCTGTCCCGGGCCGATCCGCAGGCGCTGAAGGCGCTGGGGATGCCGCTGCGCCGCGCGGAGGCGCTGATCCACCTCGCCCGGGCGGCGCTCAGCGGCGAGCTGCCCCTGACGGCGCCGGCGGATATTGACGCCGGGCTGCGTCAACTGCAGACCCTGCCCGGGATTGGCCGCTGGACGGCAAACTACTTTGCCCTGCGCGGCTGGCAGGCGAAAGATATCTTTTTGCCGGATGATTACCTGATTAAACAGCGCTTTCCGGGAATGACCCCGGCCGCCATCGCCCGCTATGCCCGCCGCTGGCAGCCGATGCGATCCTACGCGCTGTTGCATATCTGGTATACCGATGACTGGGCGCCGGCGGCGGAATAGCCGCCCGGGGCGCATACCACTGGTATCGGGACGCTGAAATCCCTATAATTGCCGCGTTTGGCGGTCCGCCGCCACCCTCCATCTCTATCCAGGTTAATCAGGTCGCAAAAATTTATGACTGATATGTCCCATCAGTGCGTCATTGTAGGCATCGCCGGCGCATCGGCTTCTGGCAAAAGTCTTATCGCCAGTACTCTCTATCGCGAATTGCGTGAACAAGTTGGCGACGAACATATTGGCGTCATTCCGGAAGACAGCTATTACAAAGATCAAAGCCATCTGTCGATGGAAGAGCGCGTCAAAACCAACTATGACCACCCGAGCTCAATGGACCACAGTCTGTTGTTCCAGCATTTGCAGATGCTGAAAAGCGGCCAGCCGATTGAACTGCCGGTCTATAGCTACGTCGAGCATACCCGCACGCCGAACACCATTCACGTCGAGCCGAAGAAGGTGATTATCCTTGAAGGGATCCTGCTGCTGACCGATGCGCGCCTGCGTAACGAGCTCAACTTCTCTATTTTCGTCGACACCCCTCTCGATATTTGCCTGATGCGCCGTATTAAGCGCGACGTTAACGAGCGCGGCCGCTCCATGGACTCGGTGATGGCCCAGTATCAGAAAACCGTGCGCCCGATGTTCCTGCAGTTTATTGAACCGTCGAAGCAGTATGCCGACATCATCGTGCCGCGCGGCGGCAAAAACCGCATCGCTATTGATATTCTGAAGGCCAAAATCAGTCAGTTCTTTGAATAACCTGGCCGAATTGTGTAACGTGCAAAGAGTAGCCCTGTTGCCCTCTCCGCCGCGAAGCGTGCGGGAAGCAGCCTTATAAGGAGAAAGCCCATGCGTCTGTGTGACCGAGATATCGAAGCCTGGTTGGATGAAGGGCGACTCGCCATCAATCCGCGTCCGCCCGTTGAGCGTATTAATGGCGCGACGGTTGATGTACGGCTGGGTAATAAATTTCGCACCTTCCGTGGCCACACGGCGCCGTTTATCGATTTAAGCGGCCCGAAGGCCGAGGTCAGCGCCGCGCTGGACCGGGTGATGAGCGAAGAGATCGTCCTGCCGGAAGGGGAGGCCTTTTTCTTGCATCCGGGCGAACTGGCGCTGGCGGTGACCTACGAGTCTGTCACCCTGCCTGCCGACCTGGTAGGCTGGCTGGACGGGCGCTCCTCGCTGGCGCGCCTGGGGCTGATGGTGCACGTTACCGCGCACCGTATCGATCCAGGCTGGTCCGGCTGCATCGTGCTTGAGTTCTACAACTCCGGCAAGCTGCCGCTGGCGCTGCGCCCGGGGATGCCCATCGGCGCGCTGAGCTTTGAACCGTTATCGGGCCCGGCGGCCCGGCCGTATAACCGCCGTGAAGACGCCAAATATCGCGACCAGCAGGGTGCGGTGGCGAGCCGAATCGACAAGGATTGATAACGTCAACGGGGTGTTGCTGAGGGTGCCATGAGACGAATACTGACAACGCTGATGATCCTGCTGGCGGTCATTGTCGCCGGGCTTACCTCGTTGGTATTGCTGGTCAATCCCAACGATTTTCGCGCCTATATGGTGCATGAGGTGGCAGAGCGCAGCGGTTATCAGCTTGACCTTGATGGCCCGCTGCGCTGGCACGTCTGGCCGCAGCTCAGCATTCTCAGCGGACGGATGACGCTGACCGCCAGAGGCGCCGAAGAGCCGGTGATCCGCGCCGACAATATGCGCCTCGACGTGGCGCTGCTGCCGCTGCTCTCGCATCAGCTGCAGGTGAAGCAGGTGATGCTCAAGGGCGCGGTGATCCAGCTGACCCCGAAAACCGAGGCGGTTCGCGACAGCTCAGCGCCGGTGGTGCCGCATGACAACACCCTGCCGCTGGCCCCGGAGGATCGCGGATGGTCCTACGATGTGCGTCAGCTGCAGGTGGCCGACAGCGTGCTCTTCTTCCAGCATGAGAGCGGCGAGCAGGTGACCGTGCGCGATATCCGTCTGCAGATGGAGCAGGATGAGAATCACCGGGCCACCGTGGATTTCTCCGGCCGGGTGAACCGCGACCAGCGCGACCTGGCGCTGAACTTCTCCGCCACCGTGCAGGGCGGCGATTATCCGCACTCCTTAAAAGCCGACTTTACCCAGCTTAGCTGGCAGCTGCGCGGCGCCGAGCTCCCACCGGACGGCATTAATGGTCAGGGGAGTCTGCAGGCCAGCTGGCAGGAAGATGACAAGACCCTGCGTTTTGACAACCTGAATCTGATGGCTAACCGCAGCACCGTTACCGGCAGCGGCAGCGTGGTGCTGGGAGACCGCCCGGACTGGTCGCTGGATCTGCACGCCACCACTCTCGATCTCGATAGTCTGCTGGCGCAAAGGTCGCCGGCGACGGACAGTAGCGCCAGTCAGCAGGGCCAGAGTCAGACGCGACCGCTGCGCCCGGTGATCGCCGACAGCGATGAGCGCGAAGATTACCAGAGCCTGCGCGGCTTCAACGGCCGAATGGCCCTGAGCGCCGACCAGCTGCAGTGGCGCGGTCTGAACTTTACCCAGGTGCAGAGCGAAATCAGCAACCAGCAGGGGCTGCTGACGGTCAGCAAAATGCAGGGCAATCTTGATGGCGGGCAGCTCTCTCTCCCTGGCACCCTGGATGCCCGCGGCGACACGCCGCTAGCGACGTTCCAGCCGGCGCTGCAGAATGTGGAGATCGGTTCGCTGATCAAGGCCTTTAACTATTCCTTAAACCTGACCGGCAAGCTGTCGCTGAGCGGCGAATTTTCCGGAACGCGCATTGACGCCGATGATTTCCGTCGCCACTGGCAGGGACAGGCTCAGCTCCAGATGGCCGATACCCGCACCGAAGGGCTGAACTTCCAGCAGCTGGTGCAGCAGGCCGTGGAGCGCAGCACCAACGTGCGGGCGCAGGAAAATTACGACAATGCCACCCGCCTGGATTCCGTGAGCAGCCGGCTGACGCTGGATAACGGGCTGGTGACGCTGAACCGCCTGCAGGGGCAGTCCGACGTGATGGCGATGACCGGCGAAGGACAGCTCGATCTGCAGAAAGAGAACTGCGATATGCGCTTCAACGTGCGCGTGCTCGGCGGCTGGAAAGGGGAGGGTAAGCTTATCGACCGCCTGAAACAGACCGCTATCCCGCTGCGCATCTACGGCGAGTGGCAGTCGCTGAGCTACAGTCTGCAGGTCGACCAGATCCTGCGCAAACAGCTGCAGGATGAAGCGAAGCAGCGCCTCAACGACTGGGTTGAGCGTAATAAAGGCAGCAAAGACGGCAACGATGCCAAAAAGCTGCTCGATAAGCTGTAATTCCCACCCCCGCGGCCCGGAAGTTTCCGGGCTGTGTTTATCGTCAAAGCGTAATGTCACAATGATGCCGGGTGGCGGCTGCGCCTGACCCGGCCTGGGATGTGCGCAATATCATCCGTTTGCGTCGCCACTTAATGTAGGCCTGATAAGCGCAGCGCCATCAGGCAGTGTGGGATCTACGCCTGACCCGGCCTGGATTATACGGTGGATGTGATACCCCGATTAGTTCGCCATCCCGTAGGCCTGGTAAGCGCAGCGCCATCAGGCAGTGTGGCAGCTACGCCTGGCCCGGTCTGGATTATACGGTGGGTGTCATCCCCCGATTAGCTCGCCATCCCGTAGGCCTGATAAGCGAAGCGCCATCAGGCAGTGTGGCAGCTACGCCTGGCCCGGTCTGGATTATACGGTGGGTGTCATACCCCGATTAGTTCGCCATCCCGTAGGCCTGATAAGCGAAGCGCCATCAGGCAGTGTGGCAGCTAAGCCTGACCCGGCCTGGATTATACGGTGGGTGTCATACCCCGATTAGTTCGCCATCCCGTAGGCCTGGTAAGCGCAGCGCCATCAGGCATTAAACAGGATACCTGGCTATCAATTTTACGGCCCGGGGTACCCCGGGCCGTTTTATGCCTGACGATTACACCTCATAATCCAGCTCATCCTGCTTTACCGGCGGGACGATCTGCACCTTCTGCACCCGATGGCTGTCGACCTGCAGCGTGCGCAGGGTATAGCCGTCAATCTCAATGGTTTCCCCCACCTGCGGCACATGCTGCAGATACTCCATCAGCAGACCGGCGACGGTGTGGTACTCCCGTTTATCATCCAGCGGCAGCGGAACGTACTGCACCAGGTCCTCCAGCGGCATATGACCGTTGACCGTCCATGAACCGTCCTGATGATGCTGAATATCGTGCCGGGCATCGATCTCCTCCACCTCATTGGGCAGATTGCCGGCGATGGTCTCCATCACGTCGCTGAGGGTCACAATCCCCTCGACAGAACCAAACTCATCGACCACAAAGGCAAAATGGGTGCGGGCCTGGCGGAACTGCTCGAGCGCCGAGAGGAGCGGCAGGCCCTCCGGGAAGACCAGCGGTTGACGCACCAGCGCCTGCAGATCCAGCGGCTCCTGACGCAGGGACTGCTGGAGCAGGTCAATAACATGCACCACCCCCAGCAGATCTTCATTATCCTTCCCGCCGGTCACCACCAGCCGGGTATGCTGATTTTTCTCCACCAGGCTGCGGATCTCTTCCTCCGGCGCGCTGAGGTTGATGCGCTCGATATCATGGCGCGACGTCATAATACTGCTGACGCTGCGCTGATTAAGGTTCAGCACCCGCTCAATCATCAGTCGTTCCTGCGGATTAAACAGAGGATGTTGATCCTGATCGGCGACCAGCGACGCCGTGTCAGCATCCAGTTCAGCTTTTTCTTTCTGCCCGCTCAGCAGATTCATCACCGCTTCGGTAGTGCGCTGACGCAGCGTCATATTGGCGGAGAGGAAGCGACGGCGGTTAAACTGCGCCAGCTGATTAAGCGCTTCAATCATGACCGAGAAGCCAATGGCCGCATATAGATAGCCTTTCGGAATGATAAAGCTGAAGCCTTCAGCAATCAGGCTGAAGCCGATCATCAGCAGGAAGCTCAGACAGAGGATCACGATGGTCGGGTGGCTGTTAACGAAGCGCGTCAGCGCCTTGCTGGCCATCAGCATCAGGCTGATGGCGATAACCACGGCGGCCATCATCACCGCCAGGTGATCGACCATGCCGACGGCGGTGATCACCGAGTCGAGCGAGAAGATGGCGTCGAGCACCACGATCTGCGCCACGACGGCCCAGAATTTCGCCCCTTTGCGCTGGGTGGGGTTATCGCTGTCTTTCCCCTCCAGCCGCTCATTAAGCTCGACGGTCGCTTTAAACAGCAGAAACAGGCCGCCAAACAGCATAATCAAATCGCGAGCGCTAAAGCTGAAGTCGTGAAAAACAATCAGCGGTTTGGTCAGGGTGACCAGCCAGGAGATAGAGGCCAGCAGCAGAAGACGCATGACCATCGCCAGCATCAGGCCAGTGATCCGCGCGCGGTCGCGCTGGGCGGGAGGGAGCTTCTCGGCGAGGATAGCGATAAAGACCAGGTTATCGATACCCAACACCAGTTCGATAACCACCAGCGTGACGAGACCTGCCCAGATTGACGGATCGGCAATCCATTCCATATGTATTAAAACCTGTACGACTGCGGTATGTGTTACCACGATCATGGATAAGATGAGTCTAAAATGCAATAACGACGCGGATATCGCCCTGCCGTGGATGGATATATTTCCAGCGGATTAAGCGAACCGATAAGAATTATGTTCCGGAAAAGAACAGTGAAAAAATAACACCATGGCGGCGACCATGGAATAAGCTTGCCGATATCAGAACTTTTTCCGCTGCGTTTCAGCGAGGGCGGCAAAAGGGCTTCCTCCCGCGGTTCGTCACGGCGAGCGCGGATGCGCAGAGCAGAAGCGAAGCGCGAAGCCCGCTCACAAAACCAGCATAATTCATATTATGAAGTGAGTGCAGAATAGGGCGGATCGCAGTTCACCGCCGCGGATTCAGGCTAATATATCGTCATATCCGCCTGTTTATGCTGAAATATATTGCCTGGCGAAATTTATTATCTCTATCTATTCTTTTCGGGCATACGCGCGGCGCGGCGGGGCCGGCGGCCAACAGACCCCGATAGACGGGCCTCTCAGCCACATCGCGCGGCGCAAAGGAACGAGCCGCTGAATAACCTGAACGAAAATAAGATTATTCTCACTTCTTACTGTTGGTAAAAGGGAGTTGTGTGTATTCTTTTACGTGACAGTGAATTTAAGAATTTGGCGGGCAGATGCCCGGGCAGTATCCGTGTATTATCAGTTCCAATGGATTTGTGACATGTACAATTTTGCAAAACCGCGTGTTTTGCAACCAAACAGGTGAAGATGAATATGGCGAATTTGAAAGCGGTTATTCCGGTCGCAGGACTAGGCATGCATATGCTGCCGGCCACAAAGGCAATTCCAAAGGAGATGCTGCCGATCGTTGATAAGCCAATGATTCAGTACATCGTTGACGAAATCGTTGCCGCCGGGATCAAAGAGATTGTTCTGGTGACGCACTCCTCGAAGAACGCGGTGGAAAACCACTTCGACACCTCCTACGAGCTGGAAGCCCTGCTGGAACAGCGCGTGAAGCGCCAGCTACTGGCGGAAGTGCAGGCCATTTGCCCGCCGGGCGTGACCATCATGAACGTGCGTCAGGCACAGCCGCTGGGCCTGGGCCACTCTATCCTCTGCGCCCGCCCGGTAGTCGGCGACAACCCGTTTGTGGTGGTCCTGCCGGATATCATCCTTGACGGCGGCACCGCTGACCCGCTGCGCTATAACCTCGCCGCTATGATCGCCCGCTTTAACGAGACCGGCCGCAGCCAGGTGCTGGCGAAACGTATGCCGGGCGATCTCTCCGAATACTCCGTCATCCAGACCAAAGAGCCGATGGTGGCTGAAGGCCAGGTGGCGCGTATCGTCGAGTTTATTGAAAAACCGGACGAACCGCAGACCCTGGACTCCGATCTGATGGCGGTGGGGCGCTACGTGCTGTCGGCGGATATCTGGGCCGAACTGGAACGTACCGAGCCGGGCGCATGGGGCCGTATCCAGCTGACCGACGCCATTGCCGAACTGGCGAAGAAGCAGTCCGTCGACGCGATGCTGATGACCGGCGAAAGCTACGACTGCGGGAAGAAAATGGGCTACATGCAGGCCTTCGTCACCTACGGGATGCGTAACCTGAAAGAAGGCACCAAATTCCGCGAAAGCATTAAAAAACTGCTGGCCTGAGCGCCAGCGTAGTGCCGGGGGGCAGGGCGTGAACATTCGTCCTGCCGCTCATAACGTTATGCAGAAATTATTCATAACGTGAATGTTATAACGATTGTAAAGAAACGTATGGCTTCGGAGACTTCTGGTAGTTTGTCTCTGGCCTCTGTGGTGCAATGGTCGGAGTAGCAGCAATAATGCTTTATGAATAGTCACTTAGTGCGACAATTCCTAAAGCGAAGGGAAAGCGGTCAACGACAGCCAAAAATAAAACTTGACTGCGATCATGTTTCCGCTTTAAACATCTCACTTGCATGCATAAAAATGTGAAATGAATTGGCATGCGAGCTGGTACAGACATTACGGATAATCCCTGAGCACGGCAGTGGACATCATCGAAGGATCACAGGTATATGAACTGGCAACTCATCTCATTTTTTGGCGATAGCACCGTTTTGCTGCCCAGCGCAGCGGCGCTGTTTATTGTCCTGATGCTGCGTAAAACGTCGCGGTTACTGGCGTGGCAGTGGAGTTTGCTGTTCGGCATCACCGGCGCTATCGTCTGCGCCTCTAAACTGGCCTTTATGGGCTGGGGTCTGGGTATTCGCGAGCTGGATTACACCGGCTTCAGCGGCCACTCCGCGCTCTCCGCGGCCTTCTGGCCTATCTTCCTGTGGCTGCTCAGCGCCCGTATCTCCGTCGGTCTGCGTAAAGCGGCCGTTATTACCGGCTATGTTCTGGCCGCCGTGGTGGGCTATTCGCGGCTGGTCATCCATGCGCATTCCGTCTCGGAAGTGATTGCCGGCCTGCTGCTGGGCGCTGCTGGCAGCGCTTTGTTCCTGGTGTTGCAAAAACGTACCTCTGATCCGGAAAGCGTGAATATCTCATGGGGCGGTGTCGCATGCCTGGTGATGGTTCCACTTATCCTTTTACATAGCGGTAGCAAAGCGCCGACTCAGTCCCTGCTGGGACAAATCGCCACCGCGGTGGGGCCGCTGGATAAACCCTTTACGCGTACCGATCTGCACAAGCAGGCCTGGTAATCGCCATTTGTTTTACAGGGGAAATTAAGTTTTCGCCGGTTAATTAAACAAATAAGAAAATAATCTACTATATATCCGGTAATTGATAATTCATATTTATGAAATAATGAAGTGCTACTACATTGTTATTGAATATTTGCCTGGATATAGCTTTGATCAGACGTTTCTTAAATGCGCTGAGACGTTACCTGATGCACATTCAATGAATATCCAGACACAGGAAACTATTAGAAATTGTAGTTGACTATAACGCCATCATCTGATTTTTGCATGATGATGAGCTATGTAAAAAGACGTTTTTTTACAGTCAGTTAGCTGCATGTGTGATGATGTAGCAGTACCGGGAAGATCTCTAACCCTGGAAATCAGTGAATAATCTTAATTGGTGACCCGCTTATTTTTTGTCAGTAGAACGACAGGTGGCATTAATTGGCAGATATTCGGTAACAACACTCCCAATTGTGACCGAAATCCCGTAAACTTAACGCCGCCAAAAATAATGGCCTGACCAATTATTCATCCACAGGTCGATAAAAATTAAGTCGTTCAGGTAGTCAGTGCGCTGGTAGCTGTTAAGCCAGGGGCGGTAGCGTCGCTGAAGCCGCTTGCTGCTGCACAGAGGTTCTCTTCAACGGCTGTAAATATCGACCCGGTCAGGATGATCATCATCAATAGATATCTATCAATTTTCTACGGATATCCTCAGAAGTTGGCCAGGAGCGGCTGCTGATATCGCCTGGACATTAACTTTCCTGTCTCATCGATAGCCTGTAGGGTAAAATTCGCCTACATTGTGAGCTGAGTGGATGTTATAAGGCTAACAAGCAGCTTAGGGTAAATGTACTTGCCTCGCCGGTGTTGCACAGCGAAGTCAGCTGGTGCCGCGAGCGCTTTCTATCTTGGTATTCCCCTCATTCTCATTGAGATACGACAGCGGGGCTGAAAATGGATCTTGTACAATGATAAAAATTGCGCGCATTGCCGTGACGTTGGGTTTGCTTTCCTCCCTGGGAGCCCAGGCTTACGCGGCCGGGTTAGTAGTAAATGACAACGACTTGCGTAACGACCTGGCCTGGCTTTCCGATCGTGGGGTCATCCATCTGAGCCTGTCGACCTGGCCGCTGAGCCAGGAAGAGATCGCCCGGGCACTGAAAAAGGCCAAACCGTCTTATTCTTCTGAACAAGTGGTGCTGGCGCGTATTAACCAGCGACTGTCTGCCTTAAAAGCGGATTTCCGGGTTACCGGCTACACTTCAACCGATCAGCCGGGCACTCCGCAGGGGTTTGGTCAGACACAGCCGGCAGATAACTCGTTAGGCCTGGCGTTCAACAACAGCGGCGAGTGGTGGGATATCCACCTGCAGGGTAACGTCGAAGGAGGGGAGCGGATCAGCAACGGATCGCGCTTCAACGCCAACGGCGCATACGGCGCGGTGAAGTTCTGGAACCAGTGGCTCTCTTTTGGTCAGGTACCACAGTGGTGGGGACCGGGCTATGAAGGTAGCCTGATCCGTGGGGATGCGATGCGGCCGATGACCGGTTTCCTGATGCAGCGAGCCGAGCAGGCGGCGCCGGAAACCTGGTGGTTACGCTGGGTGGGGCCATGGCAGTACCAGATCTCCGCCAGCCAGATGAATCAATATACCGCTGTGCCACACACGAAAATTATCGGCGGTCGTTTTACTTTCTCACCTTTCCAGTCACTAGAATTAGGCGCGTCGCGCATTATGCAGTGGGGTGGGGAAGGGCGGCCTGAATCACTCAGTAACTTCTGGGATGGTTTAACAGGCAAGGATAATACCGCCGCAAACGATCCCAATGAACCAAGGAACCAACTGGCCGGTTTTGACTTTAAGTTCAAATTGGAGCCGACCCTGGGCTGGCCGGTGAGCTTCTACGGACAAATGATCGGTGAGGATGAGTCTGGCTATCTCCCCTCGGCTAACATGTTCCTGGGTGGAGTGGAAGGGCACCACGGTTGGGGTAAAGATGCGGTGAACTGGTACGTAGAAGCGCATGACACGCGAACCAATATGAGCCGAACCAATTACAGTTATACCCATCATATCTATAAGGATGGCTACTATCAGCAGGGCTATCCGCTGGGTGACTCAATGGGCGGGGATGGCCAACTCGTTGCTGGTAAGGTTGAGTTTATTACGGAGGATAACAAGCGCTGGAGTACGCGCCTGGTTTACGCCAAAGTTAACCCGGAGAATCAGTCGATCAACAAAGCGTTCCCTCATGCGGATACTCTGAAAGGTGTACAGCTGGGCTGGAGCGGAGATGTGTATCAGTCTGTTCGTCTGAATACTTCATTGTGGTACACCAACGCTAACAACAGCGACAGCGATGACGTTGGTGCCAGCGCAGGGATAGAAATACCGTTTAGTTTATAAGGCTGAATGCTGAAAACAGGGGAGAGCGGTGGTAGCGCTGCAGGATGCAGTCAGCTTTTTTCTCTCCACAAGCCGGCAGGGAAGTAACGGCGATGACAGCTGCTCAGGAATTGGCAAATTTTGATTTACTGATGATGTGACATTATGAAGAAAAAACTTGTTAGATTTTCGGCATTAGCGTTGGCGATTGGGTTTTTATCGGGTTGTACAATCATCCCTGGTCAGGGATTAAACAGTCTGCGTAAGAACGTAGTTGAGCTTCCAGATAGTGATTATGATTTGGATAAATTGGTTAATGTTTACCCCATGACGCCGGGGCTTATCGATCAGCTTCGCCCGGAAACCGTTCTTGCTCGCCCAAATCCGCAGCTGGATAATTTACTTCGTAGTTATGAATATCGCATTGGTGTGGGTGACGTACTGATGGTTACTGTATGGGATCATCCGGAATTGACTACTCCTGCGGGTCAATATCGTAGCGCCAGCGACACCGGTAACTGGGTTAATTCAGATGGTACAATTTTCTATCCATACATTGGAAAGCTTCAGGTTGCGGGTAAAACATTAAGTCAGGTACGGCAAGATATCGCCAGTCGATTGACCACTTATATTGAAAGTCCGCAGGTTGATGTAAGCGTTGCAGCGTTTCGATCGCAAAAAGCCTATGTAACAGGCGAAGTAGTTAAATCCGGTCAGCAGCCAATAACGAACATTCCACTAACTGTAATGGATGCGATAAATGCTGCAGGAGGACTTGCACCTGATGCCGACTGGCGTAATGTTGTATTAACCCATGATGGTAAGGATACAAAAGTATCGTTATACGCTTTAATGCAAAAAGGCGATTTGTCTCAAAATCATCTTTTATATTCTGGAGATATTCTGTTTGTTCCTCGTAATGACGATCTTAAAGTGTTCGTTATGGGTGAGGTAGGAAAACAAAGCACCATGAAAATGGATCGCAGCGGGATGACCTTAGCTGAGGCGATTAGCAATGCAGAAGGTATGTCTCAAGCATTTAGTGACGCTACAGGAGTGTTTGTAATTCGCCAGCTGAAAGATGATAAGAATGGGAAGATTGCGAACGTTTATCAACTAAATGCTCAAGATGCATCCGCCATGGTTTTAGGTACTGAATTTCAGTTACAACCATATGATATCGTGTATGTAACGTCTGCACCAATTGTGAGATGGAATAGAGTTATATCTCAATTGGTACCAACAATCACTGGGGTACATGATATGACTGAAACTGCAAAATTTATAAGAACTTGGAATTGATATGTTTGATTCAATTCTTGTTGTCTGTACAGGTAATATATGTCGTTCTCCGCTTGGGGAGCGATACTTAAGGAATGCTCTGCCGGATAAAAAAATAGATTCTGCAGGTACTGGGGCTTTAGTTGATCATGAAGCAGATTCAGCAGCGCAAAGAATTGCACAGCAAAATGGATTATCATTAGAAGGCCACAAAGCTAGGCAGTTCACATCATCCCTAGCCAGAAATTATGATCTAATTCTTGTCATGGAGCGAGAACATCTTGATAAAATTTCAAAAATTGCGCCCGAAGCACGTGGTAAGACAATGTTATTTGGGCATTGGTTAGGACAAAAGGAAATTCCCGATCCTTATCGTAAAAGTGAAGAAGCTTTTGCGTTGGTGTTTCAATTAATCGAAAATACAGGTCAGCGCTGGGTTGAGAAACTAAGCGGTTAATAATCAGGAATCATTGCATGTCTCCAGTACTTAAACATAGCGTCACAAAAGATACGGATGAAATAGATATAGGCCGAATTATCGGTGAATTAATTGATCACAGAAAACTAATAATTTCTGTGACTGCATTATTCACCGTACTGGCCTTAGTATATGCGCTTTTTGCTACACCAATATATAAAGCTGATGCTTTAGTACAGGTCGAGCAAAAGCAAGGCAATGCTATTTTAAGCAATCTTAGCCAAATGCTTCCAAATAGCCAACCAATGTCAGCACCTGAAATTGCTCTTTTACAGTCAAGAATGATTTTAGGCAAAACGGTCGACGATTTGAATCTGCAGTCAAAAATTGAACCAAAGTATTTTCCTATTTTTGGGAAAGGTTTATCGAGGTTGATGGGGGAAAAAAATGGTACATTAGAAATCACAAGGTTATATATTCCAAGAGTTGATAATGAGGCATCCGAATTAGAAATAGAAGTCAAAGATCAATCGCATTATTTTGTCAAATATAATAATAAAGTTATAGAAGGAACTGTTGGAATAGCAATAGATGAAGAAGGAGTTTCATTAAAAGTTTCTGAAATCTCGGCAAAACCAGGCAGTAGATTCACGGTCAAATATGAAGATAGACTAAAAGCGATTTCAGACTTACAAGATGTATTTACGGTAGCTGATCAAGGAAAAGATACTGGAATTCTCACACTTTCTTTAACGGGTGACAATCCAATTCTCATTCGCAAAATTGTCGATAGTATTGCACAAAATTATTTGTCACAAAATATTGCACGACAAGCTGCGCAAGATGAAAAAAGTTTGGAGTTTCTGAATATACAGCTGCCAAAGGTTCGTAAAGATCTTGATATTGCAGAGGACACATTAAATCAGTATAGAAGACAAAAAGACTCGGTAGATCTTTCTCTTGAGGCTAAATCTGTATTAGAGCAGATAGTTAATGTTGACAATCAACTCAATGAATTAACATTCAGGGAGTCTGAAATATCACAACTCTATACGAAAGAACATCCAACCTATAAAGCCTTACTAGAGAAAAGGAAAACTCTTCAAGACGAAAAAGAAAAATTGAATAACAAAGTTTCAGCTATGCCAAAAACTCAACAAGAAATATTAAGATTGAGTAGAGATGTTGAGTCGGGGCAGGCTGTTTATATGCAATTATTAAATCGACAACAAGAGCTTAATATTGCAAAATCAAGCGCGATTGGTAATGTTAGAATTATTGATACAGCCATTACGCAAACTAAACCAGTAAAGCCAAAGAAAATACTAATTGTCTTGATCGGGATATTTCTTGGATTTGCTACTTCAGTAGGAATAGTATTATTACGCGTGTTCTTAAGACGTGGGATTGAGAATCCGGAGCAGCTTGAAGAGTTAGGCATAAACGTATATGCGAGTATACCTGTGTCTGAAACATTCGCTAAAAGAATGGTTCAAACGCCATCTTGGAAAAAAAATCGAAATAAAGATACTTATGGTTTTCTAGCGATTGAAAACCCGGCTGATCTTGCAATTGAAGCAATTCGAGGTTTAAGAACTAGTCTTCATTTTGCAATGATGGAGGCTAGGAACAATGTATTAATGATTTCTGGAGCTAGTCCAAATGCTGGTAAGACGTTTGTTAGTACAAACTTAGCTGCAATTATTGCGCAAGCAGGAAAAAAAGTTTTATTAATAGACACAGATATGCGTAAAGGCTATACCCATAAATTATTTGAAGTTTCAAATGAATATGGGCTCTCTGATTTTCTATCTGGTAAAAATGATTTACCAAAGTCAGTAAAAAAAATAAAGAATGTAGAATTCGATTTCATATCTCGTGGAGTTGTTCCTCCTAATCCAGCTGAACTGTTGATGCATAGACGATTTGGCGAGTTAATTACTTGGGCGAGCAATAATTATGATATTGTTATATTAGATACACCACCTATATTAGCTGTTACAGATGCAGCCATCATTGGTCATTATGCTGGAACAACTTTGCTAATAGCGCGATTTGAACAAAACACGCCCAAAGAAATTGAAGTGAGTTATAAGCGTTTTGAGCAAAGTGGCGTAATTGTTAAAGGCTGTATTCTTAATGGTGTTGTCAAAAAAGCAAGTAGTTACTATGGCTATGGTTATAATCATTATGGATATTCATATAAAGATTCTTAATATATGATTTTTAAAGCCGACATTTATTGTCGGCTTTACAGTTATTAACAATAAGTAAAAATTAATATTATAAAACTCAATTTGCGAGAAAATAATATGACACCATTTGGGCGGAATTTTATAGTAAGCATTACGCTTGCTATCACAGACTTAATAAGCTTTATTATATCGCTTTATCTGGCAATTGGTATATTAAATCTTACGGCAAGTAATTCTTTTGAATCCATACATGTTAACCAAATAAAAGGATGGGTTTTTCTTCACTGGATTCTTGCATTTTGTTGTGTTGCTTGGTACTCAGTCAGGCTTAGACATTATTTTTATCGTAAAACGTTTTGGTTTGAATTGAAAGAGATATTACGGACTTTAATTATTTTTGGTGTTATTGAAATAGCTGTAATGGCTTTCACAACATGGTCATTCTCTAGATTCTTGTGGATTTTGACTTGGGTTTTTGTCTTGCTGCTGGTGCCTGTTTTTCGCATGACGGCCAAGCGTATTCTAGATTCATTAGGCCTGTGGCGGCGCGAAACTTGGATCATAGGTAATGGTCCAAATGCGCAGGAGGCTTTTAAAGCAATAAGTAGCGAGAGAAATCTGGGGCTTGAAATAGTCGGCTTTATTGCGAGCGATGATCATGAAACAAACAAATCAATTATTAACAATATACCAGTCTTACCAAATGATATAGAATGGCTAAAAAACAAAAATAAAAATACCCAATTTATCGTTGCTGTTGAATCTTCACAAAGTGAAATAAGAAATACATGGCTACGGAATTTTATGATTAAAGGCTATCGCTACGTATCAGTCATACCAACACTGCGTGGTATGCCTTTGGATAGCACAGATATGTCGTTTATTTTTAGCCACGAAGTTATGATTTTCAGAGTTCAGCAAAATTTGGCAAAATTGTCATCAAGACTTATAAAAAGAATATTTGATATTATAGGCTCAATTTCAATAATAATTTTGCTTTCGCCAATATTAATCTATATCAGTCGCAAAGTTAAAGAAGATGGTGGGCCAGCTATTTATGGCCATGAGCGAATCGGGAAAGGCGGGAAACCTTTTAAATGTTTAAAATTTAGATCGATGGTTATTAACTCAAAGGAAGTTTTAGAAGAACTTCTTTTGAAGGATATAAATGCAAGAAAAGAATGGGAAGAAACTTTTAAATTAAAGAATGACCCTAGAGTTACTAAAATTGGGGCTTTCTTGAGGCGTACTAGCTTAGATGAATTGCCCCAGCTATTTAATGTACTGAAAGGGGAAATGAGTTTAGTAGGGCCAAGACCTATCATTACTGCAGAATTAGAGCGCTATAATGAAGAGGTTGATTATTATCTTCTTAGTAAACCAGGGATGACGGGACTATGGCAGGTAAGTGGGCGAAGTGATGTTGATTATGAAACCCGTGTCTATTTAGATGCATGGTATGTTAAAAACTGGTCGATGTGGAATGATATTGCAATTTTATTTAAGACTATTGGTGTTGTTTTAAAGAAAGATGGTGCTTACTAACTTCTATTACATTAAAGAAAAATATGAAAAAAATTGCGATTTTTAGAAACCAACTGTTTAAAAACTCTGAATCTTTTATAACAAATCAGGCAAATTCAATTGTCAATTACAATATTGTTTATTTAGGTAGAAAAAGATTAGGGACTAATTCTTCTAATAATATGGATATGGTTATTTCGGATCTGAAGGGGAAATGTATTAGAGAAAAAGAGATATGGAATGTTGTCTTTAATGATCCTTATCCATACTTAAGATTGGTAAAAGACCTAGAGCTGCATTTAATACATGCGCATTTTGCAATTGATTCGTTGTATGCATTACCTCTAGCAAAAACGTTAAAAATACCACTAGTAACAACACTTCATGGATTTGATGTGACAACAAAAAGAATGGATTTTTTACGTTCAGGTTCTCCGTCTTGGATAAATTATAGTCTTTATTCAGGGAAATTAAAAAATAATGGTGACCTGTTTTTATGTGTTTCTGATTACATAAGAGAAAAGGCTATTTCAAATGGTTTTCCAGAAGAAAAAACCATTAAGCATTACATTGGTATAAAAATAGACCATAATTTTGTTGATTCAAATAAAGACAGAACAATATTACATATAGCTAGATTAGTTGAAAAAAAAGGGACTACATATCTAATTGATGCGATAAAAAAGATTGAAAATCATTTAGATGGGTTTGTTGTCAATATTGTTGGTGATGGTCCTTTGTTTAACGAATTAAAAGGGAAAATTGAAAGTCTTGGTCTTGATAGACACATCAAGATGTTAGGGGAAATACCGCACGAACAAGTAATGAATCTTGTCAAAACCTCTTCAATGTTAATTGTGCCAAGTGTAACAGCAAAAAGTGGTGATTCAGAGGGACTGCCAACGGTTATTCTGGAAGCCTCTGCTAACCAAGTTCCAGTTATAGGTACATATCATGCAGGGATACCTGAGGCTATTAGAGATGAAGTAACGGGTTACCTTATTGATGAAAAAGATATTAACGCATTGGGAGAAAGGATTAAATTTTTAATTCAGAATGAAAATTTGAGAAATACTTTAGGCAAGAATGCTCGAAATTTGATGTGTGAAAAATTTGATCTTGATAAGCAAAGCTTTTTATTAGAGCAGGAATATGAAAGGTTAATCAATGAAAAATGAAATTATTATCCTTACGCGTTCACTTCCTATGCATAATATAGGGGGGATGGAGGTTGTATGCTGGGATTTATGTTGTGCATTGGCAAATAAAGGTTACCAAATTACAGTGCTCACAACTGTGTTACCTGAGGGGGCAAGATATGATAATATTCATGGGCATTTAAAGGTCGTTCCAATTAGTAACACTATAGCAGGGAAATATAATAAAGCATGGTGGGTTGGAACAGCCGAATATCTTCGTAGTAATATGGGGAAGAATATCCATGCTGTAATAAGTATCAGTGCTGCTGGTTTTTCTTGTTTGAAATATAAAAATAATTTTAAAAACACAAAATTTATAATGCAAGCACATGGTACATCTTATGATGAGTTTGTTTCAAAGATGAAATCATTTTCATTAAAGAAATGGTGTGCATCAGTTAAAAATATTTTATGGTTTTTTAAAGATAGTTTTGCATATAATAAATTTGATTATATTGTTGCGATAGGTGATTCTGTCGAAACTAGCATGAAAAAAGCACCTACAGCTAGAATTGTTAATGCTAATAAAGTTATTAAGATTGAAAATGGTATTGACACTGATTTATTTAAGTACAGCAAGGCTCTAAAAGAGAGAATACTTAATAAGTTAGATATTGATAAAGATGCTTTTATTGTTGTTTCAGCATCAAGACTTCATTTAGAGAAAGGAGTAGATAATAACCTATCAGCATTTAAAGCCTTTAACAATAAAGTTGAAAATTCCTATTACCTCATTTGCGGTGACGGGCCCGAACGAGATAACTTGGAAAAATTAGCAAGAGACTTTGGAATTGAGCAAAATGTTATATTCCTTGGGGCTCTAGAACGGAAAGAATTAGTCGAAGTTCTTTCGTGTGCAGATGCGTTCTTATTTTTAACTAAACGTGTTGAAGGATTACCTTTAAATGTTTTAGAGGCTATGAGTGTAGGTATACCTGCTATAATTTCTAAACATTTAACGTTTGCTGAGTCTGGTAAGTTAAAAAAAGTTGACACTAATAACTATAGCGAAGTTTCCAATTTGCTAATTACGTTGTTTAAATCTAAATCTGATATTAAAGAGTCTTATATTGAAGAAAGAAATACACTAACATATGCTGTGGATAAATATTGTCAGATAATTAATGATAAACATTGAATGATGACTAAAAAATGAAAAAAGCTATAGGCCAAATTCTTAGCGGGAATGTATTGTCTAAAGGGTTAGGGCTCTTTAGAGAAATTTTGATGTCCAAATATTTTGGAACTGGCGAAATCAATGGTGCATATCGGATTGCACAGTCCGGAACGCTTGTACCAATTAATTTTATGATTAGCGATAGTTTAAACTCTGCCTTTATTCCTTTATATAAAAAATATTTATTAGAAAATACTGACAAAGCTGAAACATTTAAGTGGTGTATTTTTTTATTGTTTGTGATTATGTCATCATTTTTGTTTATTGCTTTATACTTATTTTCTGGATTTTGGGTTGATGTGCTTGCTCCTGGTATAAACGAATCAACAAGACTGATATCGATTAACTTACTTAAAATAATGGCACTATGTTGTCCATTTTATCTGTGCTCGGCATTAATGAACTATGTTTCAATGGCTCATAATGATTTCAAGCCAATGTCCATGAGGAATCCAGTTCAAAATATAGGCATGCTAATTGGTGTGTTTATAGCATATTATTTTGAAAAGGTTGAATTCTTAGCTTGGGGCTTTACGGGAAGCTATATTTATTTTTTTATGTGGTCGCTGGTTCGAAAAGATTCAAAAAAAATAATAATGCTGCCTGCAAAGTTTGAGTATGTTGAAATTAAAGGTGTAATAGGCGATTTTTGGTCGATTTTAAAACCCTTATTATTATTGCCTCTTCTTTTACAGGGGAATATTACATTAGAAAGAGCATTGTCATCATTAGTCAGTTTAGAGGCGGTATCATCATTAGACTATGCTAAATTTGTAACTGAAACAGTTGTGTTTTTTTTATCAGTTCCTGTCGCTTTTGCGGGCTTATCTGCTTGGGTTGGTTTGGATACCAATATCGTTAAAAGAAAACTCGAAGAGTTATATACAATTTTAATTGTTTTGGGGTTTTCTGTATCTGGGTTTCTATTTTTTTATGCTGAAGATATTATAAAATTATTATTCCAGCGAGGCGCATTTAATCAGCATTCAGTAGAGGTAACTTCCGATTATTTGCGTGGTATGTGTATTGGTCTCTGGGCACAGGTCATTGGTTACATTTTTCTAAAAGCGTTAAGCGCGCAATTGAAAAATAAAAAAGTATTATTCTCAATGGCAATAGCATTATTTGGTAATGCTATTTTTAATTTATTGACTTATTCGACTTATGGTGCTTTAGGCATAGGACTAGGTTGTTCAGTGTATGGCATATTACTTCTTTTAAGCAGTGCTTATTTTATGGGGATACACAAAATTTTATTCTATCCCTTCATTAAACTTTTATTAGGTATGATGGTTTATTATATCTTGATTTATTCTTTTTTTTCAAATTCTGGTCTGACAGGTCTGGTAATAGTAGATTTGGCTTTTAATGGATTGGTTTACTTATTGTTCTTTTTTGTGTGGTGTATGATTTTTAGAGATATTAGAAGTAAATTTGTGAATGTATTTATATCTAAAAAAAGGGGGGGGAAATGAATAATCGGGATAATTGTGACGATATTGTTGTTCTGTCCACTGCAGATTGGGATAATCCTTTTTGGACCAATAAACAACATGTTACCGTCGAATTGGCGCGGCGAGGGCACAGAGTCTTATATATTGAATCCTTAGGGCTTAGGCAACCATCTGTCAATAAAAAAGACATCACACGAATCTTTAGAAGAGTGATGAAAGCGTTGAAACCACCTAAGAAAGTAAAAGATAATATATGGGTATGGTCGCCGCTATCAATACCTTTTAATAAATACGCGATCATTCGTAAATTAAATAAAGTGCTACTTTCTGGCATGTTACGATTATGGTCCATTACGTTGGGTTTCAAAAAACCCATCTTATGGACATATAATCCTTTGACTTCAAATTTTTTAGATCTTAACAGATTCAAATTCAAAGTTTATCATTGTGTTGATGAAATAAAGGCTCAACCAGGAATGCCAGTCTCAATCCTAGAGACAGCGGAAGAGATATTAGTTAAAAGCTCTGATTTAACTTTTGTCACCTCTCCTACTTTATTGGAAAGCAGAAAAAAATGGAGTGATAACGTTTACTATCATTCTAACGTAGCAGATTTCGAACATTTTTCAAAAGCTTGCAGTCAAGATTTAATTGTACCTGATGATATATTATGCTTACGTAAGCCTGTATTAGGGTTTATCGGTGCTATCAGTAGTTATAAGGTAGATTTTGAATTATTAAATTATATTGCTAAATCCTGCCCTAATTTATCGATCGCTTTAATTGGTGATATAGGCGAAGGAGATCCTTCGACTAATACGAGTTTGATAAATCAAGTCGAAAATATACATATATTAGGTGCAAGGCCTTACGAGTTATTACCTAATTATCTAAAAGGTATGGATATTGCTCTACTTCCTAATAACATAAATGAATATACAGCATCGATGTTTCCAATGAAGTTCTTTGAGTATCTCGCAGCAGGGAAAAACGTGGTTAGTGTCGATTTGGCTTCAATTCAAGAGTTTTCCGATTATTTAAAAATTGCACACTCAAAAGAGGACTTTGTCAATAAGATTCAAGAAATTCTTGCTGGCGATGGTTTCTCTGTACAACATTTGCACAAATTAGCAAGCGAATACACGTATAAATCACGAACAGATAAGATGTTTGAATTAATTAATACTCATTTAAAAAAGACAAATTAATGGAGGTAGTTTTGTTAAAATCAAAACCGATAATCGTACAAATCTGCCGTGATGCAACTGATACCGGAGGTGGACGCGTAGCTCTTGAAATTAGTAAATATTTTGCATTGAGTGGATATAAAGTAATTATTATTACTGATACAATATGTGATGCTAATATTCATGATGTATCTTTTCAGTATACATCAATGGGGCAACTCTTAAAGGATTGGAAAGCTGGTAATAAAATTACTAAAACACTTAGACATCTGTTACAACTAGTGGTTTTTATGTTTACGTCTTACTTTGAACTAACCAAAATAAAAGATAAGAAAATAACAATTAATCATAATCTTGAATCACTAGCTGGCGATGTTTATGTAATACATAATGTTTTCAATTATGAAAACAAAAATAAGCCAATTTTAAAGCGTTTATTGCGTTGGTTTAACCCGGTTTTTTTTATAAGGGCTGGGAGGGAATACCTTCTGTTGCGTTTAGCTTATGATAAAAAAATAATATGTGTTTCTGAGCAGACATTAAGTGAAGCTAGGGCATATTGCCCTAGTAATTCTAATTTGTGTTATATAAATAATGGTGTGAATGCTGATTTTTTTTCTTACAAAAATAGATTTCTTAAACAAAAAGAATTCAATTTGATTTTTGTTGGTCATGAGTTTGAACGTAAAGGTTTGGAATATATAATAAAGAGTCTTTCATTAGTTCCTGAATATATCAAGTTATATATCGTAGGTGGGGCTGGAAGTTCGCGAAAAAAATATGAAGAATTAATTGATGAACACAATTTGCAGGGACGAGTTATATTTAAAGGAACGATACTTGGTCAGGACTTGGTTACACTTTACCACAGGTGCGATTTGTTTGTATTACCCAGTAAATATGAAACTTGGGCTTTAGTAGGTTTAGAAAGTATGTCTTGTGGGTTACCAGTTCTCATGACAAATGTGGGAGGGATTCCTGAATATTTAAAAGATGGCCTTAATGGTTTTTTTATTACTCAAAATGAAAAAGATATTGCTGAAAAAGTGAATGTTATTTCAAGCAATAAAGAACTTTATGAGCAGATGTCTGCTAATGCAAGGCAAACTGCGTTAAAGCATTCTTGGAATGCTTGCGCTCAAAAATATTTAAATGTTATAGAGCAGTAAAAATATAATTTAGATTAAATTTACATTCCGATTTTTTTAATTTTTATCGAGCTCCTTCTTCGGAGCTCGTTATTTCTTACAAACAATTATTGGATTTTATCCCAACATATGCCGGCTTTTTTAAACCGTTGTATTTAACCAAACCAAATCCTGATTCTGTGTCATAAATATTACTTGATGCATCATTAAGTTCGTATATGATAATTGCTGATATTCCAGCCTTTTTAGCATCGCATATTGCATTGTTAATAAATTGCTTTTGAGTTTCTTCTGATATACCCTGAGGTGAGTTGCTGGTACTCCACCCAATTTCAGTAATAAAGACAGGCTTATCTTTGAAACTCCCTTTTCTTATAAAATTCATTGTGTACTGAATTTGCTTTTTATAGATTTGATAGTTTGAAAAATATCCTTTCCTGTATGCTGTGTACGGATGTATAGCAATAATGTCTGTAAAATGAGACATGTCATCAGTTAAATAAGTATTTATAAAGTTCCTCGAATCTATACCAAGAGTTTTATTAAATGCAGCCGCAGAAAATGAAGATGTTATTACCTTTATTTCAGGGTTTTCTTTCTTTATCGCTGTATATGTTGCTTTAACAAGTTTTTTATAATCTTCAACTTTTCCTGGTTTTGTGTTTCCAAGATTACTATCCCACTCATTCCATATTTGGTAATAAAATATTCTGTTTTTATAGTAATTTACGACGTATGTAGCATATTTTACAAAGGCATCAATTGATTCATCCGTTATAGGTTTATCGCCATTGTTGTAATATTTATTCCCATAATCTAATATTATTATTGGTTGTATGTTGCTCCGTAACAATAAATTGATTTTAGCATCCACATCTTTCGGTATTTGATAATTGCCTTTTTGTGATTCTACTAGTCTCCAGGGTAAATCCATGCGAATATATTGCATCTTTAAATCTTTTGTTAAAATAATAGATTTTTTTGTTTGATCAATGTTTTGATTTATAATGTGTGAATTAACACCTAACGCAATATTTTGAGCAAATAGAACCTGCGGAGTTATAAATGCAACTAAGAATAATCCACTTTTGACACTTTTAAAATTTAACATGATTGCACCTTATTGAAATCGATGGACTACTAATTATGATACTTTCTCGTCAGAAATCGCTAATGTTTCTGCTTTCTGGTTTAATGGTTTTATCATGCTATCAAATATACCTCTTTAGAATAGCTGGTTCATATATTCCCATTTCAGCATTATTTATGGCAATGTGTATACCTTTTGTCAAGGTTTTAAAGCTAAAAGACCCACTGGTTGTATTATTCAGTATGTCGCTTCTTCTTAACGCTATAAGTATTCTTTGGTCTCCTGTTATTGGTTTATGGGAGTACCAAATGGTTTTTGGTTATATTTTTCTAATCACATACGCCGCATTCAAAGAGATACAAGATACAGAACTTGCTGGTAAGCTGATTAAACTTTTTTTAATGGCATCGGCTGTTAATGGTGTATTGATTGTTATATTTAGATTAAGGCCGGAAATCGAAGCTGTATTTATCCTTAATTTTCTCAACTTCTTTAAAAATCCAGATCGTTTAGGTTTTGATACCTTTTTAAACGTATGGGATGTCGACAAAGCCGGTGGAGTGTTTGATAATGCAAACACTGGAGCCGCATTGCATTTGGTATGTGTAGGTTTAGTTTTATTAATGAAGCCTTTTTTTAGGTTTTTTCCTTTTATTGCTTTATTAATTATTAATGTGTGCGCTGTGTTTTTTTCAGGTTCAAAATCTGCTTTAATAATTCTTGTGCTTAGTAGCCTATTTTCCTTTTCCTTGTATTTTTTAAGACCGGGGTCTAAGGAACGCTCTCTTAGATGGTTTATTATTATAATTCTATTATTTATATCGTGTATTTTACTTTATTACATTAACGATTTTTTAACCTCATCTACTTTTGCTAAAGATACATCTGCAACTTCAGAGGACCGTTTTAATTTAATTTCCTTCGCATATGATATGTTTTGGCAACATCCATTAATTGGATTAGGTTACGGTGGTTGGCAAATAAAAATAGGAATTCTGGGGGCTCAATATGGTGTAAGACCTGATTGGCCACCACATAATAGTATTATCGAAGCATGGGCAACTGCAGGGATATTTAACTCTCTCATTTGCATTTCTATCATAATTATTATTTTAAAAAGGAGTATCATATTTGTTCACAAATCTGAATCAATCCCTTCTATTGGAGGAGTAATTGCTGTTTTAGGAGCAGTAATTATGCCTTTAGGTGATCCGCAACCTTTTTTAGGTACACCACAACTTGCCGCTCCTCTAGGCATCGCATGTTGCTATATATACAGAAAACTACGAGAATTACACTAATTAACCATCTTAGCTTATCAAATAATTGGATGCCGAATTATGAGACTTCATTATCTGGATTCTTTGAAAATAATTGCTGCTTTTTGTATTGTAGTCGTTCACTCCGGTACTTTTCCAGAGTTTGGTTATCTCGTTGGAGGGTTATTAGAAAATTGTACTCGATGGGCGCTCCCTTTTTTCTTTTTAACTTCAGGATTTATGCTTGGTCTTGCGAGAGAAATTAATCTAGGAAGAAAGGTAAATAAGATTCTCCAGATTCTATTCTGGTCATCTATTATTTATTTGCCTATTATATTTATTAAATCCATTGTTATGCATGACTCTTTTATTGAACGTATTGTAAATCTTCAGACTTTTTTTGGCGGAGTATACTTTCATTTGTGGTTTTTAATTTCTTTAATCGTTGCTTTTCTTTTTGTTAACTATTTTTCCTCCAATCTAAAAATCACTCAGTCTTTGAGCATTTCGTTTGTAATTATCTTGTTATGCTGGATTACGGATTTATTACGTTCTTGTGGTATAGGGCATCAAGAATTTTATTTATTCAGATTGCTAATGGGTGCTTCATTGGTATACTTAGGGTATTTATATTCCGTTAACAAAGATAGGTTTCATTTTAACCAAACCTTCCTTTTATATATCATAATTTTTGGAATAGTTTCTGTTTTAGCAGAATCATTATTGATGTATTATTTTTTCGGTTCCGAAATTCATGAAAGACAACTTCCAATTGGTGCTGTAATCGTTGCAATTGGTTTGTTGTTATTTGGCATAGGAAGAAAAAAAGCAAATGAAACATTTTTGTCAAAGTGTGGTTCAAAGTATTCGTTAGGTGTCTATTTACTTCATCCATTCATTTTGACATTTACATCTGAATTATTTAAAAGAATCGGGGCCCCTTACTCAACTCCAAATCTGCTAATAGCTTTCTTTGGCTCACTTGCAGTTATGATCTTTGTGGAAAGATATTTTTCATGGTTTTATAATAAAATCAATGGAGTTACAGCTAAATAATGTTTTAATGTTTAGTGATTAGTTTTTTGCTAGTATTCTACAGTTTTTATGAAATTCATCTTGAATATCACCCTTGATATTTACTGCAATTAAGGATGCAATGGGTTTTATTTCTAATTACGATATGATGATTTTGGTCTTAATTTAATAAAGAAGGTAAGTATGCGAAATCAAATGAATGTTGGATTGGTTGCTGACTGGCTTGTAACTTTTGCTGGTTCTGAAAAGGTAATTAAAGAATTCATAAATATATTCCCTGATTCAGAATTGTATTCTGTCGTGGATTTTCTATCCCAATCAGATAGAGACTTGTTTTTGGGGAAGTCAGCAACAACAACCTTCATACAAAGACTACCTTTTGCAAAAAGTAAATATCAAAAATATTTACCCCTAATGCCTCTAGCAATTGAGCAACTAGACGTTTCAAAGCATAACGTTATTTTGTCTAGTAGTCATGCTGTTGCGAAAGGAATATTAACTGGACCTGATCAACTACATATTAGTTATGTACATTCGCCAATTCGTTATGCATGGGATCTACAACACCAATACCTACGTGAGGCTAAGCTAGATAAAGGAATTAAGGGGCTAATAACAAAATGGTTATTACATAAAATTAGAATGTGGGATTACAGAACAGCAAATGGAGTAGATCATTTTATAGCTAACTCTAAATTTATTTCGCGTAGAATAAAGAAAGTCTATGGTCGGGATGCAGATGTTATATATCCTCCTGTTAATGTTGATAGATTCAATATTTGTGAGCAAAAAGATGATTATTTTTTCACTGCCTCACGCTTAGTTCCATATAAAAAAATAGATCTTATTGTTGAGGCATTTAGTCAAATGCCGGATAAAAAGCTAGTTGTTATAGGTGATGGTAGTGAAATGTCAAAGATAAAACAAAAGGCGACAAAAAATATCGAGATTTTAGGCTATCAACCTGATGCAACAATGACTGATTATATGAAAAAGGCTAAGGCGTTTGTATTTGCTGCGGAAGAAGACTTTGGTATCACACCTGTAGAAGCTCAAGCTTGCGGGACTCCTGTTATTGCTTTTGGTAAAGGAGGTGTATTAGAGACAATTAAAGGGTTAGAACAAGAGTCACCGACGGGGGTTTTCTTTTATGAACAGAAAGTTGATTCTCTTATAAATGCTGTTCATTTATTTATTTCAAATCAAAATAAAATCGAACCAAAAACTTGTCGTGCCAACTCATTGCGTTTTAGTGAACAAAGGTTTAGAGATGAAATCAATAATTATGTTAATGAAAAATGGCTTCATTTTTCAGACAAAAAAATAAAAGCAACAAGCTACTAAAGAATATATTAATTAAATACTGATTTACTACTTCCGGCAATGAGTACTTTGGGCTAACATTATCATCACATTAAAGCTGCGAACGTGTCGCAGTGACCACACCTGACAGGAGTATGTAATGTCCAAGCAACAGATCGGGGTTGTCGGTATGGCAGTGATGGGGCGTAACCTTGCGCTGAACATCGAAAGCCGCGGTTATACCGTCTCCGTTTTCAACCGCTCCCGTGAAAAGACCGAAGAAGTGATTGCCGAAAACCCAGGCAAGAAACTGGTTCCTTACTACACAGTACAAGAGTTTGTTGAATCCCTCGAAACACCACGTCGTATCCTGTTGATGGTGAAGGCCGGGGCTGGCACCGACAGCGCCATCGATTCCCTGAAGCCTTACCTCGACAAAGGCGACATCATCATTGATGGCGGCAACACCTTCTTCCAGGACACCATCCGTCGTAACCGTGAACTGTCTGCCGAAGGTTTTAACTTTATCGGTACCGGTGTTTCCGGTGGTGAAGAGGGGGCTCTGAAAGGGCCTTCCATTATGCCTGGTGGCCAGAAAGAAGCCTATGAGCTGGTTGCTCCAATTCTGAAGCAGATTGCTGCGGTTGCTGAAGACGGTGAGCCATGTGTCACCTATATCGGTGCTGACGGTGCTGGCCATTATGTGAAGATGGTTCATAACGGCATCGAGTATGGTGACATGCAGCTGATTGCCGAAGCTTATGCGCTGTTGAAAGGCGGTCTGATGCTCTCCAACGAGGAGCTTGCGCAAACTTTCACCGAATGGAACGAAGGTGAACTGAGCAGCTACCTGATCGATATTACCAAAGATATCTTCACCAAGAAGGATGAAGACGGTAAATACCTCGTCGATGTCATTCTTGATGAAGCAGCAAACAAAGGTACTGGTAAGTGGACCAGTCAGAGCTCACTGGATCTTGGGGAACCTCTGTCCCTGATCACGGAGTCTGTGTTTGCTCGCTATATTTCTTCGCTTAAAGACCAGCGTGTAGCCGCTTCGAAAGTGCTGAGCGGTCCGCAGGCTCAGCCGGCCGGGGATAAAGCTGAATTTATCGAAAAAGTTCGTCGCGCGTTGTACCTCGGTAAAATCGTTTCCTATGCTCAGGGCTTCTCCCAGCTGCGTGCTGCTTCTGATGAATACAACTGGGATCTGAACTACGGCGAGATCGCTAAGATTTTCCGCGCGGGCTGCATCATTCGTGCGCAGTTCCTGCAGAAGATCACCGATGCTTATGCGCAAAACGCTGGTATTGCTAACCTCCTGCTGGCACCGTACTTCAAACAGATCGCTGATGACTATCAGCAGGCGCTGCGTGATGTCGTGGCGTATGCCGTACAGAATGGTATTCCGGTACCAACGTTCTCTGCGGCAATTGCCTACTACGACAGCTACCGTTCCGCAGTTCTGCCAGCTAACCTGATTCAGGCTCAGCGTGATTACTTTGGTGCGCACACCTATAAGCGTACTGATAAAGAAGGTATATTCCATACCGAGTGGTTGGAATAATCTTTATATACCACAGTCAGGCTAATTGGCCTGACTGTTATCTATTTTTTTCTACAATAAACTGATCAAAATCATCTTATTTGCACGTCCTCATTATTTTCAGCTCTAATAAACAAGTGCTTATCTTTTAAGAATTTGCCATATTTATACTTCTGTATATCTATAATAAGCTGCTTCTGGCCTCAGAATATATCTGAGTGTTTAATAACAGGGTTTTAATTAAAGGATATTAATATGTTGCTTCCTGTGATAATGGCTGGCGGTACCGGCAGTCGTCTCTGGCCGATGTCTCGCGAGCTTTACCCGAAACAGTTCCTCCGCCTGTTCGGGCAGAACTCCATGCTGCAGGAAACCATCACCCGACTCTCGGGCCTTGAAAT
>OFLR01000049.1_pt1 | contig 89763 bp, 103 predicted proteins | sample 1540871 | NCBI WGS metagenome assembly OFLR01 (sample SAMEA4413043, study PRJEB24355) | metagenome | biome: human; feature: gut; material: faeces | place: United Kingdom | collected 2010
GCGGATGATTTCCTGTCGGTGATTAACCCGGAATCGCTGGTGATCAAACAGGGCTTTGCTGAACCGTCGCTGAAAGAAGCGGTAGCGGGTAAAGCATTCCAGTTTGAGCGTGAAGGTTATTTCTGCCTCGACAGCCGCCATTCTACGGCGGAAAAACCGGTATTTAACCGCACCGTTGGACTGCGTGATACCTGGGCGAAGTTAGGTTAATAGGTATTTCGCCACATGAAAAAGTAAACGCCGCTACTGCGGCGTTTTTTACTTCATTATTGCAATTATATCGTTAGCAACTACACGTGTTGACGCCTTGCAGGAAACCGACCGTCTGGCTGCCATATGATGTACTCTAAACCCGTTTCCTTCATATAGTTCACGGATGTTTGGAGCACCACTATTTGTTATCACTACCTTAGCGCCGCGCTGGTGGGCATCCACCAACAGTGATACAAGCCGTTTTTGTTCATCGAAACGGAAGCTATTTCCTGAATAACTGGTAAACCCTTCTGTATCCGGCAGCGGTTCATACGGCGGATCGCAAAAAATCACATCGCCTTCACCAGCCGCCTCGATGACGCCAGCAAAGTCACCTGATACAAAGGACGTGTTTTTGAGTACGTCATCAGCCAAAAATGCCTCCATCTCTGCATGTGGAAAGTAGGGCGCTTTGTATTTGCCATACCCCACGTTGAACTCGCCATTTTGGTTGTACCGCGTTACGCCATTAAAACAGTGCCGATTAAGGTACAAAAAGGCGGCAGCATGATGTAGCTGGTCATACTTTCCTCTGTTAAATGCCTCACGCACTTCGAGGTAAGCGTCAGCGTTGTTGTAATTTTGGAAAAAACTATATGACAGCGTGACGAGCGAATGTCCTTCTCGCTGCAATGTCTGATAGAAGTTAATCAGGTCACCGTTAATATCATTAAGCAGGTTGTGGCGAAATCCTGCATTCGTAAATACGGAACCGCCACCAACGAATGGTTCTATTAACCGCTTACCGTGTGGTAGATGCTCAAGCACTGTAGGCAATTCTGAGAATTTACCACCTACCCATTTGAATATCGGACGCTCATATTCATCCGGAGTCCGAATGGTGCGTATATAGCTAATTTCAGCCATCGTATCCTGTTTTTCTATGGCTATGCTTGCTATAGATTTACTCATAGAGCACCCCCTTATTCGCTTCGAAAACTGCCTTTGCGAATCCATGTGGAGTAGCACTTCGAAAATTAGCCCTGTCAGGCCCTGGTGGCGCGGCATGGATTCTGTTATCTGGCTTGCCTAATGATTCGTCCATTAGGGCATCAGGCATGACAAAGCCCTGGCCGCTCCAGAGGCATGTTTTTTTGGTGTAGTTATCTTCCTGACAATATGCAGTGAAGAAGTAAGGGTGAAAGATGTGATCTGGCTTACGCCAGAATGTCGATATTTTGCTGACCGGATTTTCAATCATGTACGGACAACCGATCATCTTTGCAATGTCATAACACTGCCAGACAACCTGCATTGCTTTGAACTGGAAAACCGGATCTTTATTAGCCTTGTCCGAAAACCAGCGCGCGCCGGAAACAGCCAGGTCAGTACACGGTGGGAACCCGGCCAGAAACACGATGCGCTGCAAATTCTTACGGAGAAAAGCGTATACTTCATCGCTATCGATGATCGCACTAATACGCGTCAGAACGGCACCTGATTGCATCCGCTCGTCACTGGTCGATAAGTGCTGTGGATCGACGATAGCGGCATCGACACCGTATTCCAGCCAGGGGGCAACCATTGCCCCCGTAAAATCACAAAGACTCACAACAAGCTGTCGGTTATTATCGTTCTGCTTCACCGCCAATGGCCTCCACCAGCGCGTTAAACAGTGCAGATAATTCGCCCGTAAAGAGCACGAAATCAGCATCAAATCGTTGTGCTACATCCTCCCGGTCGATATCGTCGTTCTGGTCATAGAGATCATCACAGAATGTCAGGGCTTTGATACTCATATCATCGTTGACTCTGAACGACGCGCGGTCCATCCAGTTAATTGCAACGGTCGTAGCTACTTTCCCCGCCTCAATGTGAGACATAATCTCGTCGGACTGTAGATCAACTTTGTTGCAGCGAACGGCACCACCATTATCGAGCAGACCCTTTAATGTGGCGTCTTCACCTGCTGTAAATCCGGCAGGGAAGCCGTTTTTAAACCACTCGGTCATTGTAATTTCCAGCGGTTCGCGTGGTGTGAATGGAATGACAGGCAGGCTGCCGAGCGATTTTCGCAATAAAGCCAGCTGGGCCTCTGCCTTTTTGGCGCTGCTTGCCTCAACGAATACCAGATGGTTGCTGCGGTCGATCAGGATTTTGGCGAGTGATTTTCTCGTGAAAGCACGAGGAAGAAGAGAGTGAAGCACTTCATCCTTCAGCGAATCTTTTTCGGTCTTCTTCAGCTTTCTGTCTTGCTCTTCTTCAAGTGTCAGGATTTTTTTCTGTAACTCTTCTTTGAGCACTTGAGAAGGTAGGATTTTTTCCTCTCGTTTATGCTGTATCAGAAGAAAACCCTGGTATTCATGGGTGAGGTTGTTGCCAAGAACAGGCGTCCAACCAGCTTTAACCATGTCTTGAGAACCGCATGGGGTAAACACAAATTTGCCAAGAGCAGCGTTTACCGCTGCAGTATCCCAGCTAACTTCGCGTGAAAGACGATAGATGAAGATATTTTTGAAAGCGACTGATCTCATGTCTCACCATTTGTGTTAGAAAATACATGTTAATTATCTAACACAAATGGGTGCATTTTCTATCCTTTCTTGAAATCGAAGTTGCCAGCAGTGGCCTGAAAGGTTCCTCCTGCCTTGAAAGCTATGTCTCCGTTAGCGGTGACAGCTATATTTTCCCCATTAACATTGATGTTGTTGGCTGATTTGACGTTAACACTCCCTCCTGCATTCACGATTACATCAGCCGGACCAATGATATATATCTGCCCGGACTCATTCATGCCAATCCTTGAGCCTGCTGCCGTATTGGCAATTTCATAGCCGCCACCAGCAGTTCGTACTTCAAGAATATTGTTGCGGTGAATAACGAAGTCTTTCGTTGCTGAGATTTGGGGGCGGGGAGGTGCTCCATCTACTTCCGGCGGCGTCCAGCCGTTGCCTTTGCCAGATGCTTCTGGTGCAACGTTTGGAATTCCTCCCGGTGCATCCTGAGCGGCACCAACTATCATTGGGCGTCTGGTGTCTATTCGACCGTTAACATCTAAATAAGGAAACTCTACCCAGACCAGGTCACCTTTGACTGTGGGTACAAAAGCGTTTCCGATGGGTAACAGGTATTCCGCCCAGGGTAGATCGTCATCAGGAACGCCATTCCAGTCAGGTAAAACACGGACTTGAGCACGCATAAGCCCTGCCGGGTGCACAGTTCCAACAATTTGCGCTCTACGCTTCATTTGTTAGGCACTCCCAATATCATTCGTGTTGTGTAGCCTACGCGGTCCTCAAAGTGCGCAACATTTTTTACTATCAGCTTACGGGGCATTGATTCATCAATGCGGTTTTCCTGGTCATAGCGGTATACGATAATCTCTATTACCATCCCCGGTTTTATATCAGGATTGCCTGCGACTTCTATATCCATTTTGGGGACGAGAGACAGCTGCATATTGCGAAGAGTTTCCATATCAGAGTCGGATATATAACGCACTGGGAGTGAGCTATCGCCATATTCGACGTAGCCATCGGTCATGGAATACCCAACAAAACGATATTGATTCTTTGCTGTTGTCGCATGTTCCTGTTGGAGTAGGCGCATTTTGGACAAAGTGTATTCTGCTTTAGGGTTATTCCCCTCGTAGGTAAATGATGGCGTTTGCTTCATCAGATCAGCCAGGGTGTAAAAGTTAAATTCCCCCCGACATACCCAACACAATGCACCTTTGTCTCGCGCTATCTCCGAAAGCATTTTTGACGGTTTGTCACCAGCATTCAGATGATATGTAACTGCGCGTTTTAGCACGCTGCTGGTAATTTTAAGTTTGCCGGAATATGCCTTGAATATAGCGTCTGGTGTTTTGTTGGTATGTAAATTTGTGCGCGGGGAGGGGATCTTAAACCTGCGCACGTCTTCACTGACAGCAATAACGGTAACAACATCACCAGCCAGCATTGCAGACGTAACAAAGAAATCTGTTTTAAAAGTGCCTGCATTACCGTTTGGATCGCCCATTTCAGCCACCAGCGATGCACCGTATTTGGCTTTCCAGTCATCAATTACGGTGCCGGTAGCGTCATGAATTTCCAGTTTTAGCAAAGGGGCTTTGAGGCTGGTTTTTTCTACATATACTGCGGTAAAAATCCAGTCTCGTGGCACTTTGTTATCGTTAATGAGCACTGACTGTAGAAAATATTGTTGTAACTCCTGGGCCACTTATCACCCCATAGATATCGAGGTTTCGGTAATAATACGTTTTGCGTCCAACTCCCATGCTGTGATCACGTCTGCAATCACACTTATCGGCGCTTGTGTGGCATAAATACGCTCTTCTCCAATTGGTGCTGAAACATCCGTAAAGCCGACTTCTTTGGCATCCTGTATCGACCAAATCAGCGGGACCGGGACACGAACAAGGTGAGTGGTTGCTTCAAATTGTGTACCTGTCATCAGGCGAAGCCGTGCGCCCAGCGAATTACACATCAGACTCATGGTCGCTTTATCAGTTGCCATTAACGTAACGTCATACGTCAGAATGGCCTGGGTGTATTCCAGTTCTGCTAAAGGCATTCCGGTATCCGGTTCGCAAAAACTGGCTACTTTTTTGCGGTCAATCTGCTGATCATCGTTGATATAATTGATATCCATATTGCGTGAGATATTGACCAGGGGGAGAGCATCCCGGTTAATGTTCTGGTTTTCAGGTTTTCTCCCTTGCCCGGCATTTGCGCGACGAACTGCTTTAAGAAACTCGATCGCATTGTCGAAACGGGCCACATAGACACGCTCTGCTGGTGGACGATTCAGGAATGACGCAAAGCGTTTTTCTTCCGGCGCGGGGGCCACCAGTAAGATATCAGAAAAAATGTTGCTGATTAGCGTCGCAAACGCGTTATCCACGTTTTCAAAGCCCGTGGTCTGGAATTTTCCTGTGCGTGAGGTTTGCCATTCACCTGTTCGCGCCAGGAGGGTTTTATTTGAAGTCATTCGATCACTCCGTTTTGAGTCGTATCAAAATTCCTGGCAGGTATGCAGTAGTAAAGCGAACCAACATGCTGTGTGCCGTAGCTAAAAATACGGTGCACGTACCACCAGCGGCGCGCTACGCCGTTTACCATCTCTTCATTCCATTCAAGAATTGAGCCGACGGGGACGTTATTTGCTGCAATACGCAGAATCAGAACATCATCGGTTAAGCCATCCTGCTCACCGTCTGCGTCAATCGCATGGAAAGAGTCACGCCCGTCAGGGTTATCCAGCACATAAACGATTTCAGGTTCCTGGTAAGTCAGTTCGCGTTGGTTGTTATCCAGTTCGGTGAATGACTCTTCTCCTGTTTCGTCGCTGACTACCCCATATGTGCCAACATCTGGTCGATATAAGAGAGCCTGAAACGCGTCTGGGCTGGATTCAATAATCAGCATCCAGTCTGCGCGGATTTGGTCGTTAAAGGCTTTATGCCCGTTATAGCGTGCTTTTAACTGTGGAGTCGGTTCTCTGCCAGCCAGGGAAGATGGAAGTATGGCTATATCTGATTCGCCAGCATCCGGAGTAAGGCCACCGTTGCTATCAGCAAAATTATCATGGCTATCAGCTTTGGCGGCGGGTTGCTCTTCCAGAATGCTGAATGAATCCGAACCGGTATTGCCATGTTCCGGCGCGCCTCCTGCATCCGCTTCAACCGTCGCTGGCGTTTCTCTCTGCGTGCTGTCATGTTCTGACTCCTTACTTGCCAGGTTTGCATCGTCAGCAAACCATTCGTCAAAACGGCCCATAAGCATCCTCAAAGGTCGATTTATCAGGTATCGAGGGTGCATTGTCTGGAGATTGTGATTTCAATTCATATCCCAGCATGGGACTAAAGTGCTTTACATTGTCCCATATTGGGACTACTATACTTTCAGCGAGAAGGAATCTGTGATGAAAATAATTTCGGTAAAAACACTAAGGGATTTCTGGGCGAAGAATCCCGATGCAGAACAGCCATTAAAGGCATGGGTTGATGAAGCAACAAAGGCTGACTGGAAAAATCCGGCTGAGATCAAAGAACAGTACCGGACAGCCAGCATCCTTAAAAACAGGCGCGTGGTGTTCAATATTAAGGGAAATGATTACAGGTTAATTGTCGCAATTGCTTATCAGCGAGGATGGATGTTCGTTAAGTTTATTGGAACACATAAGGAATACGATGCCATTGAAGCGGATACAATAGAACTGGAGTAAATCATGAACATTAAACCTATCCGTACAGAACAAGATTATGAGGCCGCACTGCGTGCGGTCGAACCGATGTTCGATAACGAACCGGAAATGAACACACCGGAAGGCGATTTCTTTGAAGTAATGTGCCTGCTCATTGAAGAGTACGAGAAAAAGCATTACCCAATTGAGCCACCATCACCTATTGAAGCCATTAAATTCCGTATGGAACAGCAAGGGCTGACCGTGAAGGATCTGGAACCGGCGATTGGTAAGTCAAATCGTGTTTACGAAGTGCTAAATGGGACACGAAATTTAACGTTACCTATGATTCGTCGTTTACATTCCCAGTTCGGCATTCCTCTTGAAAGCCTGGTTGGTGTATGAGTTTGGCGGTCTGTATGACCGCCTTTGTTGTCAATCAAGAACCTTTCTTCACGTACTCCATAAACATTTTTTCAGCTTGCTCAGGTGACGTTCCTGCCATGACCAGTGCATCAATGAACGCTTGCTTCTTCAGTGCGAATTGATCGGCAAGGCGTTGCTGAAGCTCCTTGTTTTTCTGTTTCTCTCGTTGCAAAGCTGCTTCTTTTGCCGCCGCCCGTTTTTTCTGTGCGTCTGACAACTTTCTGGCCCTGGTCAGTTGGTCACGTAGCTTGTCGATCTTGCCGTTGTCCTTTGCCAGTTTTGTACTTAAAGCGGCCTGGCGCTTCTGATAGAGCCTCCATTCGCGCTTGGCGGCGTCAACGTTCGTTTTACTGCTACGATTGCGATTAAACTCCTTCTCGTCTTCTTTTGAGAAGTGTTTGGTTGTACGGCGCCGATCGTCACCAAATGCAATTTGCGTTGCGGCCTTTTGTAACGCACGAGCAATACTCATTTGCCAACTGGCGGACTGTAACCGCGTCATTGAGTGGATCACGTGTTTACAGGCGACGCCTTGTAGCTTAGGGTTACGAACTTTTGGATAGGCGTATTCTTTTGGCGGGGCCAGGGCAAAGTTACCCGCAGTAGCAATGTAACGATACCAGTATTGATGACGACCACAGTCACAATCGAAAGACACTCGCCCGGCGCACAGTGATTTAGTGATTTTGAGAGCTGATTTATCGTCTTCTGCGATGTCATCAACCATCTGATCCCATTCTTCAAAGCGTATACGGACGATATGGTGCTGGTGGACGGATATATCCGATGCTTCTACGCGGATATTAATCACATTGTGGCGAAGAGATACGGGTGTAGCTCTTTTGATACCAGATCCGTCATCCACGGCGTTATTTGCACGCTTAATATCGATTGCCTGGCTGGATGCCACCAGCTGGGCGTATGTGATGCCAGCCGTCTTGCTGTCATATTTTTCGCGTGTTTTACTCCGTAGCTTTTCGAAACCTTTCAGGTCGTCTCGCGTGAAGAACGTGCCGCCTTTTTTCTTCCCTAACTTGAGAATATCTTCGGCGGATTTGTTCCTCAGTCTACCTGGCGTCAGCGTCCGGTGAGCTTGTCGGCGCTTACGGGTTTGTTCTTTCCTGATAAGCTCGAATAAACGCGTGAAGTCCTTAGAGGACAGGCCGTCAGTGATATAGCGCCCGTCCTGGTTTTTCAGGAAATCAGGCATTTTCTATCTCCGGTTCCGCGCTCGCGTAATCACGGATCTTGTTCCTCAGCCATGCCACATCAGGAAGAGTTAACGTGGTCCCGGCGGGCATTTCTTCCATTTCTGACTCATGGCCCACCAGCACCCGGAATACCCAGCGCAAATCTGCATTGCCATACGCCCTGTAGGCTGCAAGGTCTGAACGATATACTTCATCAATCTTTATCGTGTACTGGAAATTATCAGAGTGATACTCCGATACCCGCTTAATCATTTCCTGGTGAAACAGCGCACGAAAAATATCGTCTTCAATGTACCTGTCGTCGAGTCTGCTATAGCCCATAACAAAGCCTCTCAGTCATAACCTGGGGGAAACTGTATGCAGGGTGTGAAATGCGAGAAACAGACAGGCCACCAGTTCAGGGGGATGTGGTTCATAAATCCCCTCACTGGTGACAAGTGACTTTCATTAATCTTTATGCGGGGGCCAGCTTCATTTGCTGGCATTAGATTAAAAATTAAACGGAGTGAATGACATGGATGTTATTCTAGAATTGTTAAAGCTTATTGATCTGTTTATGAACGCCTCATTGACCACTCAAATACTGGCGTCAATATTTTTGTTACTCTTCTACCTGGTATTGAGGGAGTTAACAAAGCTACTAATGTGATCAAAGTATCACGGTATCTTCATCAACTTCTTTCCCAGTCAGTGACTTTGGCTGGGAGGTGCCTGCTTTAACTTTTTCATGCCCAATAATGGAAAGGAACGAAGCGAGTATGCCTGTTTTTTGCTCTTTCTCGACTGTACCGATCATCTGCTCTACGTAATCCGCACTGGCAACGTTGTGGTATACGGTCGCGTAGCAACACAGGACCATCAGAATATGTTCCGGCCTGATATCCTGCCAGTTCACCCGGTAGACTTCTTCTCCGTTACCGTTGTATTCGGTGTCAACGATGGAGTCAGGGATTTCGAAAGCACCTTTGTTATTTTGCGGCAGGGATAATAGCTTCTGGAGTTTTAACTCTCTGTATCTTTCCATCCCGACGATGATTGCTGCTCTGCCATCGGCATGACGGGTCTTGAGAGTCACCTGGCTTGCTCCGGTGCCAGCGGAGATCGTTGGCGTAATTTCGTCTACCAGTACCTTAAATTTGCTTTTCCGCAGGGCTGCTATAGCTGGAGGAATTTTTTGCTTTTGCTCCAATGCTGACGCGGGAAGGGGTTTTACTTCGTTAATAATGAGAGCACCGTCTTTCAGTATTGCAGTGAGCATTTGAGGCTTGCTGGTGGTCAGGCTGAATATTGCGATCTTTTCCATTGTCCTTCCTCCACGGATGACGGATACAAAAAAAGGCCGCACATGGCGGCCTGCTTTGGCGTTATGACTCCCTACCGCGCTTCGGCTGAAAGTTAATCGTCAAAAGAACCTTCAACGGGAGCCGTTAGCGCGATGGATTATGTGCAGTTTGTGATTTCCAAAATAGTGTCAACCACTTTTTGTGGATTTTATTTTTTGACCGAAATTTGGCCTAAATCATGTTGATGTAGTTAATTGTTTTTATAACATAAAACTTCATTTTGTTTACATGAAGGATGGTGTAGTGAAGTTAAGGGTTTTAGGGGTCGCGCTCGCGGCTATGTTGGGATGCGTATCTGCTAATACTGCCAATGCAACTGCGTTACCTGCACAATTCAGGGCAGGGCAGCAGGTTATGAATAACGCTGGTGGGGATCATTCACAAGCGGCCATTATGGACTTTTGCAAGAGGGAGGGCATTCCATTACGGCCTGTTGGAACTCAGTTTATTGGTAAAACTGACTTTTGCGTTTTTGCATATACAGCATATCTGACGGACAAAGCTATAACAAAAACAGGTTATTCAACCAAAGATACTCTTTCCAGATTAAGTCAGGGATGGCAGCAATTCGAAGTGTATCGCCAGCAAGGATTAGGTGAGTTATTGCAACCACTTTTTATGCTTGCGTTGGTGCCAGAGGGGCAGCAATTTTTGGTTAAAAAGGGAATGCTTCGCCAAAGTGATATTGCCGGGTTCGATAGCATGATGGCTTATGAGCGCAAACTAACCGAGCAGCGAAATAAAAAACCATCTGCTTCATGTGTGCAAAGTAAAACAGCAGAATACAGTGCAGTAGCCGGGCCTTTAGCCAAACAAATGGCAGAGCAATGGTGTAAAAAATACGGGCAATAAGTTACGCAGCGGAGGCAGAATTGAAAAGATTGGCTATTGCTTTACTGGCGTCTTTCCCTTTGATCGCGAGCGCCGGAAATTTACAAGTTAAGTGCGGTCGGTTTGATATAAAAATCTATCCGGATGCCATATTTCTGAATGGGAATAAGGTTGATAACGCACACCGAAAAACTGAATCTGACGTAATGAGCTATGTGTTCCAGGAGTATGCGGAGATGGGGGGAACTTATACGCTGTACTCGCTGGATGTTCCTTCTCGCGGTGATATGACATTATCCCATCAATGGCAGAACGCCGATGGAGAAGCTCTGCGCGAGGTTAAAACAGAAAAATGTGGCACTTTCCATTCTTTTAAAGGGAAAGCGCCAAATGTTAAATCTGTGCTTGAAAAACAGCGCACAGGTGAGCTTTAAGCCCCTTTAATCACGGAGATGTCGTTCCCCGTACGATAACGACGGGGAACGGAATTATCCATCAGGTCACGAATTGCTCCCGCTTCACGTAGTTCCTCTGTTTCCCTGTATCTATTTGTCACCAGATCCAGGCTGGCAATGACTTTGTGCCGGTCATTCGGCATAGCCAATTTTTCTGCCATTATCATCAGCGACAAATCTTCATCCAGAAGAATTTGATACCAGTTTTTTGATAGTTCTACTTCCCTTATGAGACTGAAACGTCGCTGGATTGTTGCAGCAGAGTAAGTGAAATCTATTTTCTTCATCGTGCGGAGAATCCGGTTATTTAGTAGTTAAAGCCCCGACGACCCCGGGTAACCCTACACCTTCAGGCTTTATGCTTGGTTGATTTCTTCCTGGTTTGCTTGCAGGCGTAGGCCATTGCTTTAGCTTTCACTTCATCCAGTTTACCAGTAATCACTTCTTTTCCGAGAGTGACAAACCAGTCATAGCAACCGCCAGTAATGTTCTTGATTTGAAAGTTGAGGTAGCGAACAGTCATTTTGACACCCCCGGCGCGAGTAAAGAATGCAGATTATCGCGTGAGTGGTGGACGACGAGTGATGGGAAAAGACTGTAGTTGTTCATAGTGTAGTGACTCCTTGCTTTCGGAGCCGCCATCGACTGTTCCACGGTCTGGTGGCGGCGCAATAAAGGCTGGAACACCGTGAGTCAACGGGGGCTTTTCAGCCACCTATATTGCACCGCCATTGGTATGGCGGCGGCAATCATACGAAAAACTAAATAGTTTGTCTCAAAAAGTTGACCGGTGTGCCAATCGGTAGTGAATGTACATCGGAGCATTTTTCAATTCAACTTAAAATGTTAGAAAACTAATTTATCAATTCAATCGCCATCTGATACAACGTCATTTCATCGGCATTGTGCCGCATGAAATCTGCTTTTCCGCCTATTTTTCCATCAGCATGAACAGGGACCAGCCAGGGATATTGTTCTCGGACCTCGGCTGGCGCTGCGTACTGGTGGTGCCATTTACACAAAGGGAGGACATATTTATGCGCGTTCTCTGCCGTTCTCCCGAAGATATGGTGCAGGGATACCACTGGGCTATGTTGCCCGTGAATATGGCAGGCAATGCAGGGGAGAGTACCGATAGCGGTCTGTATCCGGCGTTCATCGGCTGTGAGTGATCTGCCCTTCAGGCCGCGTGACGTGCGTGTTTTTTTGGACGGAGTGGATACAGCTTTCTCTTTTCTCCGCTGGTCATATTGCTTTGCTTTTTCAATTCTCTTTTGCCGATATTCAGGCGATGCGGCTTTTTCTCTCGCTCGTTGCTGCTGGCGTTGAGCTTGTTGAAGGCGCTTTGCCCTTTGTTCCTCTCGCCAGGCTGGGTCAGCCAATTTTTGCATGGCTTTTTGTCTCTGTTTCTCCCAATAGCTCTGTTTCTGCATGATGGCTGCCTCTTACTTTTCAGCTATTTTTCTATGATTGATCAAAATGGTTAGATATTCAAAATTGATTTTCTAACACAAAACATTAATATCATTCCTGATAACTGTTTGGAGGACATGATGCTTATAGCTTTAAGTGCGATCCACCAGCCATCTGTGAATGAGATTGGCCTGTTCTATGTGTTGTTTTTCGGGGCGCTGGCGCTACTTGAGCTTGGTATTGAGCTTTTCGCAGTGCTTATGTTTTGCGTCACGATTTTGGGGAAATTTTGATGGTGAAACGTGTTTTGAAAATTTACATCGCGGGGCCGATGACTGGTTATCCAGATTACAACCGTGCGGCGTTTAATGCGAAAGCGAGCGAGTTGATGGATGAAGGGCATATCGTTCTGAATCCAGCTGTGTTACCTGGTGGCCTTTGTCAGAGTGAATACATGGATATTTGCCTGGCAATGGTGCGTTCTGCTGATGCGATCTATTTGCTCAATCGATGGGAAGATTCGGTTGGTGCTCGTGCAGAGCACGCGCTGGCTGAAAAGCTGGGGCTGACTGTAATTTATGAGTCACCAACCAACATTGAATGCCAGGTTGCTCCGCATATTTACCGGGAACTGGTCAATGCACTGCGTGATATCGCTGCTGTATATCACGGCACAGAACAGCTTCGTGAGCGTTTAGCCCATACCATTTCCTATTACCTTTCTTTATCTCATGAGTACAAGCTCCGCCAGAAGGTAATGATCAAATTTATCATGAGGTTATCGAAATCCCTGGCAAACGCCGATCCAAAGAATCCATTACCGAAAGAGGCAATGAATTACCTGAAGTCCTGCAACGTTGTTTCTGAAGATGGCGTTCTTTTGGTTAGAAGGAGTTCTGCGTGAGCTGGCGGGGATGGGGAAGGGCAGAAATCATGATACTCCGCCAGTGCGCCGGAACTATGACGGTCGAGAGTATTGGGAAGCTGATCGGTCGTACCGGTGATGCCGTCAGGACTAAAGCGCGTGAGTTGGGGATCAGCATGATTCTGAAAGGAGACTTTCATCCGTCAGCCAAATACCGGCAGGGCGATATAGAACTGGCACGGCAGCTTCATCGGTGTGGTGTTCCCCGCCGTGAGATCGCGGAAAAACTCGAAATGCCCCTGGGCATGATTAATCAGTACGTTTATTTCGAAAGGAGAGTGTATGAAGTCTGAAGGTTTAACGCCCGCACAACTGGCAGAGCGTAACGCTGAATTACCCAGGATTACCCAGGAAAAAGCCTTCCACATACTCGAACGATTAGAAACGCTCGCTACGGAGGAGAAGATATCCCCGGAGATGCTGGTCGAGTGCAGCCGTGTGATATTGCGTCGCAAGAACGACATCGCGCGGCTGACATCTGGCGCACCATCCGTATCAGCCAGTCCAACGCTTTATTGCAGCTTCTGCAACAAATCCCAGCACACCGTTAAAAAGTTAATTGCCGGGGACAACGTTTTCATCTGCAACGAGTGCGTGAAAGATTGCAACAACATTATCCAGGAAGAGCAAAGGGAATCAGCATGAAATTTTCCAAATTTTCTGAGTTGGTGAATCGTATTTTGTCCAACAACCACAGCCATCGTCGCGATATGGATGTAACGATCGTTGTTCATTCGCCTGGCAGCATTGGTTCAACACCTTCAGTTGAGGTTCAGTCAATTCACGCTGGTTTTGATTGGGATTCCGGGAAAGTGCTGATTTTCCCAGCACAGCCACTGACCACGCTAACACCAGAACAGATTACTGATATCACGGATAGTGTGCGCAAAGGTCAGTCTTGGCACGCATATCAGGAATACAAGAAGCATAAAGAGCAGTTGGAAAAATTATCGATTGAACTTGATGCCGCAAAACAGCGCATTGCAGAACTGGAGAGCGAACGCGTGGTGCTGGCGGCGGAGAATGCGGAGCTGAAGTCTGTGCACCCTCAACCATTCGGAGCTGAGATGATGAAGGCTCTTGATGCGTATGAGAAGCATCAGGATGAAGTGCCAGAGACAGGAATGCTCAATGCATTTTTCATCTTGCGCGACAGCATCCGTGTTGAAACCCCAGCCACCGACGCTTTCCTGGCTGAAGTGCGTGCGCAGGGGGTAGAGATGTACGCAGATAACCTCGACAACGCAGCAGACGACGCAGAACGAGGTGGTTTTGATTATGCCGTTAAGTTTCTACGCAGTGAAGCGTCTGGTGTACGTTTGTTCGCCGACCAGCTTCGCAAAGGAGGCAACCAGTGAATATCGACACGACAATAACGATCGATACGCTCCTAAATACCGGTCTGGCACTTCTCGGTTGGTTTTACATCATGTTCAGTGCGGGGAAGTGGGCGGCCTCTGTTTTTCTAAAGCAGTGGGGAAAGCGCCGCAAACAGGAAAAACGCCAGAAAGCGTTGGAGGCGTTCTATGACGCATTTGAACTTAGCCGCATTGAACCAGGCACAACAGCGAGGATAGCGACAAAAGGCGACCTGATGATAGTGATGTTCAGACAGGAGAAAACCAAATGACAGAACAGACGATGACAAATCGCGAACTTGTTGATGCCGCGATTGAACTTGCTGGCGATTTTTATTCCATGATGGGTTACGAGCATCGACCTGGTTTTAAGTATTGGGAGTCACCGCATCCGCAAGAACAACAGGTGTTTGAAATGGCCTGCCGTGCTTTTGAGGTTATTCGCGGTTCTGATGTGATGGATGCCGTTGCCGACTTGGAGGATGAAGAGTGAGCATCATTAAAGAAATGCCGGTAGAACGTGATGAATATGGCTGCTGGACACATCCGGAGTATGAAAAGTTTTGCGCAGGTCGTGAATATATATCCACTGAGGAATTTGACGCCTGGATGAAGGAAAATAATCTTCAGTGGACTATTCGCAGTATGGATGAAGATGATTTTGATCTGGACGCAGCTGGTCCCGATATTGCCGCCTGGGAACCGGAGCGACCAGAGGGTGAAGGCTGGTTTGTTGGCTCTATTCATGACACTGAAGATGGTCCAGTTTGTATCTGGCTGCGGGAGAAGGTTGCCGCATGATCCAGGCTCTGCATGAAGTGAATTTATATAGCCGTATTGATGGTTCAGGCTACAGAAACATATGGGTTGTTGGTGATTTGCACGGTTGCTACACCCTACTTATGAATGAACTCCATCGTGTGGATTTTGACCCGACACAGGATTTACTGATATCGGTTGGCGACCTTATCGATCGCGGCACCGAAAATGTTGAATGCCTGGAGCTATTGCAGATGCCCTGGTTTCGGTCGGTTATGGGAAACCACGAGCGATTAATGATCGATGCGTTAAGTCCCGCAGGCAATGTGAATAACTGGCTAATGAATGGCGGCCAATGGTTCTTCATGCTGGACGCTGATCGGGAAATATTAGCCAGGGCGCTGGTGGAGCTGGTAAGACGTCTGCCCTATATCATTGAGCTGAACACCGGGCATGAAACTATCGTTATAGCCCATGCCGACTATCCAGGTGGAGAGTACCAGTTCGGTAAGGATGTGTCGCTTTTTGATGTTGTCTGGTCGCGCAGTCGCGTCGGTGATTCGATAGATGGCATTGGTGGAGAAATCACAGGCGCAGATCGCTTTATCTTTGGGCACACACCGGTACGAAGACCAAAAGCATACTGGAATCAGCACTACATAGACACGGGCGCGGTTTTTTGCGGAAATCTGACGCTAATGCAGGTGAAGGGAGGGCAGCTTAAAGTCTGATCAAATCATTTACGCACTCAAAATGTGTTAGAACATTGATTTTAGTTTTCTAACATATTATTTTACCGCTCGGAACAAAACAGAGTCGGTATACATTATGAGTGCAATAATCACACCTCATTTCGTAAACGGAGCTGGTGTGGCTGTCTTTCCGGTAGACAAGCCCACCAGTAACTACATTGGCGTAGGTCGCCGTTTCATTATCTCCCCACTTCCGCGTGAACAGGCTGAAAACACGCCAGATGGCGTAGTGGATCTGAATTATTCGCTGGTTGCCAACCAGTCTCTGAAACCGTTTTTTCAAAGCGAGCGCGTATTTAACGCGTTGGGCGGTGAAGATTCGCTTGTTCATTGGGTAAGTTCCAATATCCACGATTGCCAGGCGCACGATAAGCGCGATTGCAGCCACCAGCTAACCACTCATTTCTATAACGGCTCTGCCGTTCGCCTGTGCTGGAAGCATGATGCGGAATACATGATGAAGGGGTACAGCAAGCTGGACGACCAGTTATCCCTGAATCGTGCCAACTGGGTTATGAACTGGGCTGCGAGCGAGTTAAAACTACCGCCAGAACGCGATCTGAGCATGGTTGAACTCACTTTTTGGGCCATTCGCCGGAATCTGAAAGATGAGCTGCCAGATGAAGCCGGTCGCATTGCATTTTGTCAGCCAAAAACTGAAATCCCTACCGGTACGCTGAAAGAATCAGATATCACCTGGGAGCACAGTACCCGCGAGCTGGTGGACATAACCGCAGAGCAGATCGTCAACCTGTCTGTAGATGAGGATTCCGGCCTGCTTTATATGCGCCGACCAAAAGCGGTCCTCGGTAAAAGCCCGGCTTATCTCCGGTTTGTGGTTTCTCGTCCGTGCATCGGATGCGGTGGCAAAGTTAACCACCCGTTCATGTACCGCGCCCGCTCGTTAAACGAACACGACCGCTGGGCTGTTCCTCTTTGCGATGACTGCGCCAGAAGCGCAGAAAACGATGTCCGGGCATGGGAAAAAGCACATGGCATACGCCTTTACGTAGCCGCTAACCAGCTTTTTGACTTCGCCATCGAGCGCGGAGTAATCACGTTTAATAACTGATTGGGATAAAGGCATGAGCATGGAGCCAGGCAGCACCATCCGCATTACTACAAAGGGAGGCCTGGTAATCATGATGTATCGGAAGGAGGAAGCCAAATGAATAAAGCCTCACCAGCAGAGTTAAGAGCAAGTCTAGAGATGGCGCATAGCCTTGCTCAAATTGGAGTCAGGTTTGTACCAATTCCAGTTGAAACAGATGAAGAATTTCAAATGTTAGCGGCATCAGCAGCACAAAAGCTGGAAATCATGGCGGATAAAGCAGAGAAAGCGGAAGGAGCAGATAGTGAGTGAAACTAACTATCAGGAGTTGCGCGAGGCAGCGGAACAGGCAACGCAAGATGAATGGGTAGCATATATTTTGCCGGGTCATAACGGCATTTATCCTGCGCGCACGTCTGAGGGTAGGCATTGTGCGGATACTTTATTGACTGGCCTGGCGTCTGTCAGGGGCGGGAGAGCATCAACATGAGCATCAGAACCTACGCAGTGAATTGCAATGACGCATGGCTAAACACCGAAGGTGATGACATCTCCGGCTCATACGTTAAGTACAAAGACCATCAGGAAGTGGTTGCCGCTCTTGAGGCCAAGTGCGCGGCGCTGGCAGCGGAGAATGCGGCGCTTAAACAGTCGGAGAAGGAATTTAATAACTTCTGTCGTCAGGAGTACTACGGTTGGGAGGACAACTTCACGGAAACCCCAGCCACCGACGCTTTCCTGGCTGAAATTCGTGCGGAAGCACGCAGCGAGGGGATTAACTATACCGCCAGCCGTCTTGCTGCTGCGTTCAATCACGGATTTATCAATAAGTCTTTGCGTGAAGTTTTCGACGTTACACGCATGATTTTGTCAGCGAAAGAAGAGTTGGCTAATGAACCGCATCCGCTTGATGGCCTGTTCGGTGAATATGCGGAGAAATCCCTTGAAGAATGGGCGGAACAGATTCGCAAAGGAGGCAGTCAGTGAGCAAAATTAATTACCAGGCACTGCGTGAGGCGGCAGAGAAAGCAACGTGGGGAGACTGGGACTCATATAAACCACACCGTGGCGCACGTGGTTATGAGGTCCGACTAAGTAGTCAGGCCATTGCGCAACACGTCCTGAAAAACAACGCTGAATTTATTGCTGCCTTTAATCCAAAGATTGCTTTGGCGCTGCTGGATGAACGGGAAAGAAACCAGCAATACATCAAATCCCGCGACCAGGAGAACGAGGATATTGCGCTAACGGTAGGGAGGCTGCGCGTTGAGCTGGAAGGCAAAGACAGCAAAATAGCCAATCTTACCGCCGAACGCGATGCTCTTCGTGAAGGTGAGATGGGCGACGCTAGGCATAGCAACACACGGGCCGCAGCTGATATCTACTTCCAACTGGTCGAGGAGTGCGAAATTCCTGCTGGCGGTTCTCTGGTCGAGTACGTTGACGATATGCGCGAGAAGCTGGAAGCCGCAGAGAAGCGCATTGCAGAACTGGAAAGCAACGAAGTCCGTGAAGTCGGAAATCAGTTTCTTGTTGTTCGCCATCCTGGGAAAACTCCTGTCATCAAGCACTGCGCTGGTGACCTGGAAGAGTTTCTGCGGAAGTTAATCGAACAAGACCCGTTAGTAACTATCGACATCATTACGCATCGCTATTACGGGATTGGCGGTCAATGGGTTCAGGATGCAGTTGAGTATCTGCATATGATGTCTGACGCTGGCATTCGCATCAAAGGAGAGTGAGAGTGCAGATTTCACCGATTACTCTTCGTGTTGCGAAGGCGTTTATATCCAGACATCACCGACACAATAAACCCCCGGTGGGGCATAAATTCAGCATTGGTCTGAGAAATGATGCCGGAGAATTGATAGGTGTGGCGACAGCCGGTCGACCTGTTGCACGACATTTGGACGATGGATTAACGCTTGAAGTAAATCGCACATGTACCACAGGAGAACGCAACGCTAACAGCGCGCTTTATGGTGCTGTCTGGCGGGCAGCAAAGGCTATGGGTTATCAACGTTGTATTACGTACACCCAGGCAGATGAATCAGGAGCATCTCTTCGCGCAGCTGGTTTTGTTCGTGTGAAAGAGCTTCCTCCAAGAAAAAGCTGGGCGGAATCAAGCGTCGCCCTGCGGAGTAAACGCGATCCGGTCGGAAACGGTGGTGTTCCTCGTGTGCTCTGGGAAATCAGGAGAATGAGTACCACTGGCATTCGCATCAAAGGAGAGTGATATGGCAACTTTGACAAAAAAGGAACAGGCATGGTTGAGCGAATTACAGAACGTTCTTGATCGCTGCCCGTCACCGAAAAAAATTGGTTTTTACACCATTGGCGATAAAAGCATTTACCTGTATGACCTACGCCGCATGGATGAAATCATGGAGGCTCTTGATAATCGTTCGTCAATGGATTGGTGTGTTGCTGTCCATGATATGAATGCCGGATTTGATGAAAAGATTTTATTCCCCTCATCAGTTGAAAGCACAGCAGGATAAGGATTAACACATGACCACTATTACCAAAGAACGTATTGAATTGTTCATTAAAAATCCGCTTGAAAACGGGCTTGCCCGTGGCGAACAAATGGAACTGGCGCAGATTGCACTGGCCTCACTGGCAGCAGAGCCGGTGGCGTGGAAGGCAGCCTTCACGCAAATTGACCATGAATATAATACGTTCACCGCTATGTATTCTGACAAAGCAGAAGTCGAACGGTGGGTGCGACTGCATAAAGTAGGTGATTTTCGGGCAAAAATAACACCACTTTATGCATCATCGCCAGCGCTGGTAGTGCCTGATAAGTTGCCGCGTGAATACATAAGAGGTTGGCCTCTTGCGTATAGTGATTATGCTGAAGGATGGAACGCCTGCCGCGCCGCCATGCTTCAGTCCGGAAACTTTCGGGAAAACAAGAATTCGTCAACCAATAATTTTCGGGAAATCGCGGAAACGTCAACCAACTATCCGGTAATTCCTAGTGAGGTGTTGTCTGCAATCCAGAAGGTTGCCAAGATTCGTGCCGATTTCGATGATTTTGACGGTGACAGGCGAGGTATCGGTGATTGTCTGGATGAGGCTGAGCAAGAGCTTATCGTTACCATTAACAAATATGCCAGTCAGTTGGCAGTAGAGCCGGTAGTGCCTGCCGTTCTGGAACGTTTGCGAACCATTGTAGCGGACCCACGCGCATTACCTCGCAGAAAAGAATGGGTTAGTGGGCAGCAGTACAGTTACGTACTTCTCGAAAACGTAGAAGCTATGGTTGATGAAGCCTGCCACGCTGCCATGCTTCAGGGTAGCCAACCTGTAAGCCAAACTTACAAGTTGCCAGTTAATACACCTTGCCAAGATGCGCCAGCCCATATCTGGCTGCAAACAGCTGGAGTATGGCCAGAAGATGGCGAGTTAAGCGAATTAACGTGGTGCAGCCACAATCAGCACCATGATGACACGCTATATGTTCGAGCTGACTTGGTAAATGGCAATTCTCCGGTAACTCCGGATGGTTTATCCACGGTATGCGCTGAGGCTTATCAGGTTGTAGGAGTTATGGCAGATGCGCTTGGTGTATTCGGTGATGCAGCAGTACAGAAAGTTCTGGATAACCTGTCACAGCAAAAACTTGTTCACAGAGATGTGCTGCCGTTCTCGCTTCCGGTAACTCCGGATGGTTGGATAAGCTGTAGTGAGCGAACGCCCCCTCAAGATGATTGGATTTTAATTTATTCAAAGCACGGCGAGTATATGGCAGGACAGGTGCAAGGGGAATACGTGGAGTTGAGCGACGGCACTTTATCGTGGTTAGGGAACGTCTTGTTCTGGATGCCGTTGCCAGAACCTCCGAAGGGGGCGAAATGATGGATGTAAAAGAGAAGGTTTTGCAGGTGATGCGTTCCCGTTCTGCCCTGCAAGATAAAGCTCTCGGCGGGGAATATCCATTCAGGATGGCAACCTGGAATCTGCGGTTGGCAATGGAGAAGGAATTTCCTGATGAAGAATGGCGTTCGGCAGATTTGCGCAAAATTCTTATGGAGATGGCTAAAGACGGAACAGTATCCAAAGATACCCATGCCAGCCGGATTGGTCAGGCGGTATGGAGACTGGAGGTGCGGTAATGGCTAACCTGCAACTTGCCGTCAAAGGTGAATACTTCGATGCCATGATTCGCGGAGAGAAAACGGAAGAGTATCGCTTGTGTAATGACTACTGGAATAAGCGAATTATGTTCCGGGAGTATGACCGCCTGATTATCACAAAGGGATATCCGAAGCGCGACGACTCCAGTCGCAGAATTGATGTTCCGTATGACGGATATGAAATCAAGACAATTACACATCCCCACTTCGGCGATAAACCGGTAAAGGTGTACGCGATAAAGGTGAATATCAATGGCTAAATTTCAAAGAGCTATTATTTTTCTGGCTATGTTATCAGCCAGTCATTTATCCCACGCGTCAGTTATTGCCGCTGGAGCGGCGGCAACAGCAGCGGCAACAGCAGCGACCACGGCGGCAGTAAATGCTTCTATCGCCAGCGAGCAAGCGCGGCGTGCTGCAACCAATGCTTCCGCAAACACCACCACGGTTTCAGTCACACAATCAAAACCGAATATAGGCTTTGTTACTTGCGGAAAGAGGAATAGCGAAATGGTTGGTTCTCTTGGTTGTGTAATGTGGCAAGAGGACGATAGGCCTGAAATCCCGTGGAACTCATGGCCTGGTTACATTCTTGGTAAGAAGATACCCACCAGCTATGAAGTAAATGCTATTTCATTCGATCAATATAACGGTGTTGCAACGGTTTATTTTCTGTATTAACACGGAGTAATTATGTGGCGTGGTAATAATCATGGCAGAAGCCAGATGATACTTACCGAATATACGTTTGACCACAAAACCAATAAATCACGCTCAGTATATTTGCTTCGGCACAATAGCCGCGTAAGGAATACCGTGCTGGAGCAAAATCTGACCGTTGAAATGGATAATTTTGGTAACTTCAAGCCAACAATAGCGCTTGATGATTTTCCGCGTGGTTTAAGCGAAAGAGAAGCAATGCTTAAATTAGCAGAATGGCTACAGAGATTAAGTATTGCTATTGAAGATAACTGGAGCAATCCGTAATGAAAAATAAAAAGTTTTGGTCTACGTTTTTATTTGTCTGTGTTTGTGGCTTTTTTGTTGCTTTAGCTGGTGGCGTAGAATGGGGAACGGAGAACTGCGGCGTAATGGCTGGTGACACCTTATTACTCGCGGGCATGTTAGCTTTTATTCGTTCATGAGAAAGATTCAAACCACCAGCAATATTATTACCCCTGTCGTTACGGCAGGGGGCTGCAACACTGTGTAATTGAGTAATTTTATATGATGACATTCAAACATTTTCTTGACCGTCCATTATGGGCGGCAGCCGCAGGCTATGACTTTAATTATATGGATTGCATGTCTTATGCCGCAAATGCATACGACCATTCATTCGGCCTGCTGTTTAACTCTTTAAAAATATTACCGGAAACAGAAGTAGGCGAGCTTCATTTGTGGATATTTGGCTTTATTGTCTCACTCGCTGGAATTGTTTTTTGGCCTTTTATTTTCTGGCTGGTGGCTGTTGTAGTGTGGTTTAAGTGCAAGGCATACCGGAATAAGTATTTCTTAGGTGATGGAATGACTGATATTGCCAAAAGGAACATTGAAAATTGGACCAAAGAATGTGAAAAGAAATGGAGCAACAAGAAATGACCAGAATCACTAAATTGCGCATATCAGAGATTATTGCACGCATCGAAATGTATGGACACGGTGCTGGATATACGGCAGATGAGGTGTTGGAGCTTGCCAAAATAGCGTTAGCAACCTGCAAGGATGGTGAAACCATAAAGCTGATTGACTTGTTGGTGCAGGAGCTGCCAAAGCGTGGAGGGTGGCCTGATGATGTGCTCGATTGTCGCATGGTTAGAGAGGACTGCTGTGAACCATCATATGGTTTCTTTGCTTTTGGCTCTGATCCAGCGAAAAGCCCGCGTGGGCGCAATTTTTGCCTTGAGGTCAGGCTTCCGATAAGTAACCTTGATCGCGAGGAATACACGGAAATAATTTCGCGCAAACAATACGAAGAGGCTCTTGAAGCATCCAATAAGTTAAATTTTGAGCAATGGCTGGGGCAACAACGCGAAAAAATCGACTTGGACTGCGGTTGTGTGTCTACTGAAACATTCATGCACTGGTTGCGGGTAGCTTATGAGGCTGGCAACCATCCGGATTTTCCGGATAGTTCCCAACAATCGCCCAAGAAAAGCGTAAAAACCACTCTGGAAAGAGGCTATCTTGAGGCCGCATTAAAGATTAAGCCGGGCCATACGCTAGGCGTCATTGATGCCATGTTGGTTCATGAAATGGCGAAGGCTTTATTGCCGCTGGTGGCTGATAAAATTCCGAATAAAGCCGATATCTGATCACCATGCTAAAATCCCCTCAATTCACAGAGGGGATTTTTGTATATGTTGCATAGAGTTTTATGGAAAAGCGTTATTGTCGGTGCGATGCTGGCAGTGTCTGGGTGTGCAATGGTGCAATACAACGACGGTGAAAAGGTAAGCATCCAGTCAGATGGCTGGTATGGGCTGGATAGTCTGCAAAAAACCGCAGATAAAGCCTGTCAGCAATATGGGAAGTCTAAAGCCGTATATCAGCATAGCGCGAACGCTAATCCCCATCTCGCGCCCGGTACGGGCGTTCAGAACACCATTTGGAAATGCGAACCATAATGCTGGTGGCATCTTTGTTACAAAGAGGAACACCTGCTCTCAATGCAGGGGATGAGATTTAACGAAATCGATCACCTTATCTTGAACTTCGGAAAGAAGGTATTTTTCACGACCCAGGACGTCAGGATATTGACGTTCTGGCCTTACCAGATGCCGGAGCTTCCCATTAAGCAGAATGGCCTCAGAAAACACTTTTACGCTGTGCTTTATCCCCTCTGTTTCACTTTTCAGCGTCAAAATAAAGCGCAATTGCTTGTTAGCCTGATTCAGATTCAATACCCGAATTTGCAGTTCGTCTATGCTATTTCGCAATGGGATTGATGCCACCACACTGGTGCAGTCTCTGATTGTCTGAATTGAACGGCTAACATTGAGAACGTTATTGTGCATGTGCCTGATCCACTAACTCCGGGAGGTTTCTTGTGTCAGATCGAAATATAGCAGCTAAAAGCCAGGAAGAGCGAGACAAGGTGAACGTAGACCTTGCCGCCAGCGGCGTTGCTTACAAAGAACGGCTGAATATACCTGTGATTGCAGAGCAGGTGGCCCGTGAGCAACCGGAAAACCTGCGCGCCTATTTCATGGAACGGCTACGGCACTACCGGCAGTTAAGCCTCCAGTTGCCAAAAGGGAGCGATCCGGTGTATCAGAACGAGGATGCACCAAAAAAATAACGGCAAGATGGGGGAGAAATGTGATTAGCCCCCAGCGTGGCGCGCCTAAAAACCCCGCTTTCACAAACTATTCCTTTTCAATGTATACTGTATGAATAAACAGTATCATTGAGGTAAAACGCTATGGGCTTCCCTTCTCCTGCGGCGGATTATGCAGAGAGCCGCATTTCTCTTGATCAGCAACTAATCAGACATCCTTCCGCGACCTACTTCATGCGGGCGGCAGACAGCCATCACCGTGAGGGAATATTGCAAGGTGCTTTGCTGGTGGTTGATTCCTCACTTACTCCGGTTGATGGTTCACTGCTTATATGCGCTATGGAGGGTGAATATCGCATAAAGAGATACAGGAAGTATCCGCGCCAGCACCTGGAGGATTTAAGCACCGGGAAGAAAGAGGCGTTACCAGTAGATGACGATGGATGCACGGGCAGTAATGCTGTGTTTGGTGTGATCACTCATGTCATTAATGATGCCCGAAGTGGGGAGTTTGATTATAGACCTGTGATTTAAGGCGCATAAAGAAGCCCGCCAGACCTGGCGGGCTTTTTGTTGATATCATTCAATGATTTTTTCGGCTGTCAGCCAGCTAATTTCGTGCCTGTCTTTCGGCGGTTTTAGCATGTGAGCATATTCAGCGACATGCTCCCACGGAATTGTTTTTGCCCACTCAACGATAGCATTGTGATCTGCAGTGAAGAGTGGAATAGTGTGCGATTTCAACCATTCTAATGTCGTGACGCCATGTTTTTTGGCGTGGTGCTGCGCATGATGCCGGGCTATCACTCGTAATGGCATTGTCCATTCACTACCATCAGGCATCGAAAAGCGCATTGTCTTCGGCATATCTGATTCAAGAACAGCCTCCCTAATACCAGGGAACTCACCAAGAATCATACGACGATAGTCATCACTATTTCGCCCGCCATACCTTTCGGCAAAATGATCAAGATATTCTTGGGTAATAAATGGTGAATCCTCCGCACTCAGCTTAATGGCTTTATATACACCACTCGGATTATCTTCAGCTAAAGCACGTCCATGATGTGAATCATAAAAAAAGCCTATTTCCTCTGGTGACGGAATTGAAGTGAGCAATATGCGTGAATCACCACTAGTCATGCTTGCCCACACAATGCTGTATGCCCGATCGCTGATATGTGCGGAATCCACAATAATGAATAAAAGATGGTCGGCGTAGTGACCTGCAATGCTATCTTCATAGTTAAGGCGGTAGTTACAAAAGCACATTCCCCAAAATTCATTGAACATCAGACCGCTATCACCGACCTTAAAATACTCAATGATAAAAGGTTGTTTTTTCAGCAATGCCTCCCAACATTGCCACACATATGCAACAATTCCTCTTTTGCAAGCATTTGATTTTGGATAAACAATTACTGTCCGGGAATCAGGATACATAATCGTATAAAGGGTACTAATAACAGCAAGCACTTGCGGTCGTCCGATCCCATACGGAGTGGTGACAGTAGCTTTTGCATTATTGGGCTGTATAGCTTCAACAATTTGTTGTTGCTGGTGGCTTAAATCAATATCAAACAATTCTTTTGCTGCCAGTACCCAATTGTCTTTATATTTCTCCACCAGCGACAGCCAGCGCGGATCTTTATAAATATTGCTCTTAGTCGCCATCTGCCAATTCCTTAACTTCTTCTTTGGCCTGTTCTGCAATCGCCGCACGGCATTTCGCCCTGGCTGTAGCGATTGCTTCAGCTCGCACATCGTCTGGAATCGTTGACGTGATATACATATCCAGTTCTTCGGCACGGAATACTGTTTGGTCCAGATATTCGCGTAGCATCCAGGTAAATTCGAAATCACACGCGATAATCTCTGCGCTACCTTCTGCACCATTTGGGAAATGAATAAATGCCTGTTTAGCCAAACCGATAACACGACATGCGGTTGCCAAAACAGCGACAACCAGGTTTACATTTTCACACGCTACGGGCTGATTAACGCCGGAGATTACTCCATTTAACTGTCGGTTATATGGAAGGTAGTTTGAGATGCGTTCTACGCGCCATGTGCCAGTCAGGCTGCCATTTTTAAATATAATTGGTGTAACGGATAGCCCAAGCTCGCGTATAAGTCGTTGCGCTATAGCAGGGTCATTAAACAGGTCTAATGCTACACATTCGAAAGACTGCGCAAGGGCAAACAGTTCCTCCAGAGAGTAGTCTTTGCCCCTGGAGGTGATGTAACGACGAACGCCGCTGTCTGCATCACTCCATATAGCTACGCCATGCTCTTCATTCAGCTCTTCATTAAAGCCGAGATACGTCATGATAGTGCGTTCAATCGTGTCAAACGGCAGTGACATGTCGGCGTTAACAGCCACCAGCAGGCCATTACGCAAGCGGTATTGAATTGTTTTAGTGCTTTCCATGTCAAATTACTCCACAACAAACCAGTCACAGGCCAGCAGGTCGCCAACTGAAGGCACCCACGGAACAACCACACCTTGTGCATTTTTTAAGGCGAAATAAGCACCATACGGAACGAGGTCGCCGGGAAAATATCCCTTAATGGCTTCCATTCGTGCCGGGTACTGTCCTTCAGGAACCAGCCAGCAGAATTGGTTTTCGCCGTTCCACCCGCGTCGAGCAACTTTCTTGCCATCCTTCAGCCACATCAGCGCGTCAGAAAAGTCGGCTGCTTCAAGGTCTATTTCTTCTTGCTGGGTGGTGATGCCACCAGCAGAAATAGTTACGCTCCCGGTAAGATTAATCATCTCGCCGTTGTCATCCGTAATGATGACCGTGGTTCCATTTTTGGAGGCGTCGTTAACCAGGCCATAGCGTTCCTCAAATGGTTTCTCCGGGGCATAGAACAGATAACCGTTTTCATAAACGATCAGATACCCGCCAGTTTTTGGTCGGTGTTTTTGTAAAAACATTGCGTCAACACAAACTGTTGCCCCTTTAGGTTCAACGAGTTCGATGCTGCCCCAAAGTGGGGTATCAGTTACTCCGAAAATAACAACATTTTTGATTTTCGATGCACTAACGTTTTTGTGAGCTTTGTATTTGGGAAGGAGCTTAAAAAGCTCTTTCGTTGCCTTGTTATTCATAGTCTTTTCTCTGCTTATAACTTTTCGTACTGAAGCGGTGAACGCTTAATTTCAAAGTGGTCTTCCGATGTGCTACCAAAGCCACCAGCACCACGCTCCGTTTCGTTGAGTTCCTCAACCTCGACTAGTGAGACTTGTTCAACACGCTCAAAAATTCCTTGCATGACAGCCATTCCAGGCTTGAGACAAACGCCTTCCCCGCCGGGATCAGTAATCAGTTTTGCCATGATTTCACCGCGATAATCGGAGTCGATAATTCCTACGCAGTTAGCCAGGCGAGTATGTTTTTTGCAGCCCAATCCGGATCGCGGATAGAGTTTCAGACACCAGCCGGGCGGGATCTCCATAGCCAGTCCGGTATACACCCACCAGCTTGAGGAAATTGCACCATTGCTATCGACGCATGGTTTTATTTCAACAGCCTCAAAATCCATCGCCGCCGATCCGGAGGTGGCATAAGCTGGAAGTTTTGCTGCCGGATGTAGGCGTTTCACTTTTACGTAAATCATTGTTTTTTAGCTCTCTGCGTGAAGGTGTAAACCCGACGTTTGATATGTGGAACGGTAGGAACAGGAAGACAGGAACTTTCAATAACCCCTTGCTCCTCCAGCGATCGCACCGCCCGCAAGAACTGCGACGTGTCGCCGCCAAACTGGCGGGCATAGGTGCTGCCGTTATGAAGTATTTGAGCTATTACCCGAGCTTTTGTCTGGCTGCCACGATATGCGAATAGCCGCACGGCCTCTTCTGGCGCAATCGCTAACTGATAGCCTTTCCCGGCACGGTGTCGAATGAATCCATGCGCCAGTAGGTTTTTGAGTTCGTTACGAGTGCGAACAGATCCGTAATCCAGGAAGTGTGGATTGATAACGACTGGCTTAAACCATTCCGTAGGTGCTTTAGCTAATAGAGCTAACAGCTTCCCGGACAATTCTGGATAGGAAGACGGGTAACAATTCAGAGATGGGTAATAAGTTTTCACCGACGCCCCCTTGCCGGATATCGACCTGCATTAGTATCCGGTGCAATAAAGCCGGTAGTGGGGCGAGTGAAAGCGAGATTAATCTTCTCGACCATAGTGCGATAATTTTCCTGATAGTGGGCCAGGAGTTTTTCGGCGGCAATGATGGTTACTTTCCGGACGTAGCTTTCTGCTTCCTCCAGATTTCGCCAGTTTTTTTCGAGGGTAAACACAGGGACGGCCTCAAGCCCGGTCATGATGCCGAACACAACGACAGCATGACTGTTCTTAACACCAGCGGCGAAGGTTACGGTGTAACCATCTACCTTGAAGCGTCTTGATTCCGTGATTTGACTCTGCAAAGCACCCTCCTAAATAGGCGAGGGTACTTTACAGCAAAGGCGTTATTCTAAAAAGATGTGTTAGAAATTTAATTTACGAATCCATCAGGCGGCTATTAGCCCCCACAGACACGCCGCCACGGCGAAGATACCGCATAAGTGTTTCCGGTTTCTTCCAGGTTCCTTCCTGCATGATCTCCACCATAGATACCTGCTTTTCAGCCATATCAATAGCGGCCCCGACGCGTGCACTATGCCCGGTCCACGTCCGGTATCTTCCTTTGTTTGGCGTAGCATCTCTTTTATTCAGCAACACCCAGGCGTCGCTGAATATTTTCTCCATTGCAGGTGCAGTAAGGGGCGTTGTCGTGATCCTGGCCTTATTGCTACGGTGTATCGGCGGGAACAGCACTGCGTCATGATGTTCGCGAAGCCCGGAAACATCCAGCCAGTCATTCAGCACAGCGGTAGTGCGACGGGAAAGCACCTTATCAAGACCGGCGGCGGTCGTTATTGTCTTCGTGTGTGAAATATGTAGCGTGACAGTGTCACCTGTTTGGTCCAGATCTCCTACACGAATACGCGAGATTTCCGACATACGCATCAGCGTATTGTATGCAACAAAGAGAAAAGCCCGGTTGCGCAGGTCCACCAGCCGTTCTGACCTGGACAACAGGACGTCGAGCAGTTTCAGATCGTCCCACCGCAGCGGTATAGCCTGGCCTGTTCGTTCGCCTTTTTCAGTTGCCGCTTCACGCCGGATGCGCCGCATAGCCAGAGAAACACTTTTATCATCCGAAAGTGGCGGAAGGCCACAATGCGAAAGCAGCATGTTCAGCATGGCGTAGTGCTTATCAATGGTGGTCGAAGCCAGATCGGCATCATGCAGCTGAAGAAAATACTCGCGGGCCATTTCTGGTGAGATCGGAAACCAGGCAAGCTGGCGAGCGTGACACCAGCGCGCCCAGGAATGAAACACCAAACGGAGGTCGCGCAGAGTATTCGGCGCATAAGCTCCCTGGTCATTCATGAACCGCATAAAGTTTTCTGCGGCTTCCTGGTACTCTTTGCCAATGTTGCGCAGAAAACCACCGGAACTGCCAGAGATAATTAATTCACTCATGAAACTATTTAACCTCTATATACAGATGACGCTACGCGAAAAATATAAAAATGACAGGGTAGCTATAAGTTAATTTTCAAAATACAAGCCTTTGATTCGAGGCACGTATTTTCAATGATGTCAATACTGATCATCTACCCATGATTATAGCCTAACTTTAAATAATGCCAATTATCTAAAGTTAGAAACTTAGGAATTTTTTTCCTTTCCGCGTAGATGGGCAATGCATTGCTGGCGTGGGCTTTAAGTTATGCCTGGCAGTTTTTAAGCAGAATTTTCTAATTTGGATGATAAAAAAATGCATCTTGATCCTTTACTCACCCTGTTATTCGGCATAGATTTGTCATAGTAATTTTATGTTAGAAAACTAAATCGAGTAGGAATAATGAGTAAGAAGTCGATCGAGAAAGAGTACAAACGGTTCCTGCAAACCGCTGAACGGTGGAAAGAGCTGGTGGTCGCAAACTCTGTTTTCCATGATACCAGTTATTCCGGCGAGGAATTCCGCCATGTTGCACTAACACATGATCAGAATGTGCTAGAAGAAGCTGAAAAGTGCCTCACAGAATGGAAAGCCTTTGTTGACTTGTGCCGTAACGCTGACGGCAAAGCGTCTAACATTGTTGAGTCTGTATATTCTCCGATCCCATTCATTATCGAGGACACAAATCAAAGCACGCATATTGTTGTGCAAAGCGCGACCACCACCCGCTCATTTACGCGCGAAAATCTGCTCAAAAAATATGATGCAATTATAAAGAAAAGCCTGAAAAACAAGATATTTTCGCAGATTGTTGGTGCACTTGAAGAAGAGCGCCGTTTTTTCGCATCAGAACCTGAAGGGGAAGTTTACCGGGCGCGCAAAGATGGATACACAGATGTAGTGCTTACAACAAACATTGAAGGCAGCAATGCTCTGTCACGATTCAGGGTAGGCGCACACGGAGCCTTAGTGTTCGCAAAACTTCCGAACACCACAGTGCCCGTTGTAAATAATGTCGGCGAACGTCGCAGCATTACTATTTATTCTGGGGTTGAGTCGATACCTTGCGGCCTGCTTGGTGACTTTAGTCTCTATCGCGTTCGCGATCTGGAGAAACACCAACCAAGCTATGTTGCGAAGTCATACATCTTGCGAAACATCGACATCCGCAATGAGAGCTTAAAGAACAAATCAGCCAAAATGCTTGAGGAAGCCGATCCGGCTATTCGCCATATCATTGAGCGTAAAATACAGACAGCACGCGAAGCGATGGCGAGACTGAATAAAATGGATCTGGAGTTGTTAGACGTAATGATGACATCCGGAGATGACCTGACAGGCATAAAACTGACAGACGCGCGGAAAAGATACGGTAAAACCATAGAAGAACGTTACGGGTTCACTTTCTCCCAAACACAGCACGCCGCTAAACTCTGGTAATCACAAGCCCCGCATTGCCGGGGCTTTATCCGGTGCGCCGTAAAACCCCGTCCTTCAGGGCGTGGAGGATGTCAAATATCCAGATCTGGCATTTCTACATCTGCAAGAACCTGATCGCGGAAGGTAGCCATTTCAGCGCCGATATCTTCATTAGCAGGAACATAGTCCACCAGCATTGTAAAGCAGTAGGTATCCCATCGGTCAGGTGATTTGATGTTCAGCTTTTGCCGCATGTGCTCCTTGCGCATCATCGCCATCTTCCCTTCTTCATTAAGTAAAAAGGGGATTTTTGACGCTTGCTCTGCCGTTTTAGGGTCGCTGTCTATTCGCATACGACCTGACTTTATGGCATCACGAGCCATAATATTTGCGTAGGCACGCTGGTTAACAAAACGCTCCTTGTCTTTGTTCGAAAACATGGGTTTCCCCCACCGAATCCGTACCGGATTAGCCCCACGGCGCACCAGCTGCGCACAGGTATCTGAACCAAAACCGTCTGCGTCAACCGCGATTGTAATATTCGGGTATTTATCCGGCGTGCATTCGTTGTATATAAAGTCAGCAAAAGCCAGCGGGTCCATAGTCCCTGGCATTTCCATTACCTTAAAGTTAACAACACGCCGCTTTTCCCGGTGACCAGACACTTTACAGATATTAAGAACTGACTTGTCTCGCCCGTTACCAACGTCAGCAGTAGCCACCCATCCCCAGTTTTTCTCCAACAACACCTTGCGCCGCGCAGCGCGATCGCATTCATCACGACCAAGCAAATAGCCGTTAATCTCCCGAGGAAACTGACCAAGAACCTTGACCATGTACTCAATAGAATCGCGCCCGCCATATTCCAGGAGTTTCTGCCTGATGAATTGTGGTGTGACGAACGGTGATTCTTCTGAGTTAAGAACAATTGCTGTCCAGATCCCTTTCGGGTTGTCTGGGGTTTTAGCTTGAGAATGGTGCGAATCGTAGAAATAACCACTTGGCCTTGTTGGCTGGGATAGCATCAACATTCGGTTATCTTCTTCAGTCAGAGCGCCAGTCATTACGCCGATCGCTTTATCAGATATACCTGATGCTTCATCCAGAATTAGAAGCAAATGTGCCGCGTGCTCCCCCGCCAGAGCTTCTTCGTTACCGAGTCGATAGCCTTTGCAGAGAACTTCCCAGATCCCCTTTCGAGAGCGTTCATAAAACATGGTGTCAGACAGGACAAAATAGGTCTGTAACCACCCATGACGCTTAACGGCATTCGCCCAATACTGTTTAACGTATTTGAATACACCTGTCTTAACCTGACCTATTTTGTTAGCAACAATGATGACACGGGCATCGGGGAACAGAATCAAATAAATCAGCAACAACATAGCCGTTAGCGACGATTTCCCTGTACCGTGACCAGAGGTAACAGTGGTTCTGCTCCCTTTTTGCTGTACGGACTGGATAATCTCCTGCTGCTGGTGGGAGGGAAACATCCCGAATATATCAACAACAGCCTGGGTAAAGTTGTAGCGGTATTTGATTACCATATCGCGCCAGCGTGGATCGCTGGTGACGCATTTAATCTTGCGCCCACCAGCCATTAGTCATCCTCCGGCGGTTCTATCGCAATATCATCATCTCCGGCGTCATACCCTGCATCTGATGCATCATAATCACCGTAAATTTCAGCCGTTGCCGAAGGGTCAATGTCCAACTCTTCATCGTTGGCCTCGAATTCCCCAGCCTTACGCTCGCCATTGTGGTCGTAATCTCCGCACCCCAGATCTTCAACAATGGTTGCCACATCCGCCCGGCGCTCTGCCAGCCATTGCGGATGGTTAGCCTGAAGCGATGCAAACTCCTTCGCTTCTTTGTCCAGCTGTTCATCATCAACATCATTGATGTCAGAAACTGGAGGTTCGAGAAGAGTGATAGCTTTCGCCGCGCGCGCCGCGAGGATAGCCGGGACACTGACACCCTGACGCTCGATGTATTCAGCAACACCGATATCGTCCAGCTCCTCGCGCTCACGCATACGTATAGCGGCGGCGATAACTCTGGCTGCGCGTGCGTCAGCGCCAATGCGATATTCAATCTCTTTGCCACGCTGTTCGGCCTGTAGGCGTGCTAATTCGAGTTTTTCTCTGGCCTCGGCCTCTCTGAATGCTTGCTGGCGAGCACCCTGACGAAGTTTTTCATCACCCTGTCGCAGCTTTTGTTCGGACTGATATATCGCTGCCAACCTACTGATAAAATCGTTCATGTAGTAGGCCGCGTCACTGATTAGACCGAGAAGTCGCTGCCCAGGGTGCATTCCTTCTGGCTGTTCATCACCCAGGGCGTCTATCTCCGCCTGTAGGCGTTCGGCCTCCTGATCAACAATGCTTTGGTACTGAAGTGCGCGTTCTTGCGCCATTTGAATTGCTAACCGCAGGTGCTCTTCTGCGCCGTTCTTCATCATGTCGCGAGCCACACTCGTAGTGGGCAACGTGGCACGCTGCACAGCACCGCCAGGGATCATTGCTGAAGATCCCTCGATTTTTGAGGCGCATTTATCTTCGGTGGGGATCATTTTCGCCATTTTTTCGCGCAATGATCTCCTGACAGATTCTTTTATCTCATTGTTATTATTGTCGTTATTTTTATGATCCGAAGTTTTCTTTCTCGGCATGCTCCGGAAAGAACTTCCGCTCTGTGAATTGTCAGTTTCTGTAAATTTTGTTGTTTCTGTACCCTCTTCTGGCCTTTTTTTTGCTCTTCCTGCCCGTTTTTTTTCAGGTGATTTGGTGCTTTTTTTTGTAGTCTTCACCTGCGACCGCACCTCATTTTTTTTCATATTGAGATGCTTTCTGGCGGTATTGAAGCTAAGGTCGTGTTGCTCGCAGTATTCCTTTACGGTGATCCCTTTTTCTTCACGCAACGCTATAAATTTGGCGCGGTGCTCTTCCCAATTAACAAGGCTCATAAAGCAACACCACGCTTTTTAACTGCGGCATTCCACAGCTTATTAGCCATGTCCACCAGCTTGCGCTGCTCTTGTCGCGCCAGTTCTGCAGACTTCCGGCTACAGTTTTTAACCAGCAAACTGCCGTATTCAGGGGTGCGCCCGCGCACCTTGAACTGATATCCGTTCAGGCCATGCAACCAGTATTTCCGTGGGTAAACACGATCATCAAGCTCACAAATAGCTCGGCTTGACCGCACAAAATGCCGAATGATGTTGGTTACACTTACGCGTGAAACATGAAGGTGAGGATATTTTTCTTTAGCTAGAGTGGTAATTTCGGTGACTGTCAGATAGCAGTCAGCCCTAATCATGATATCCGCAATTTCTGCGCTGCTGATATGCTCCATTAATCCCCCGGGCAGGAAATGACCGAGGGGATGATAATGAGAATGTTATTTCTGTATAGACTGGCAAAAAGTTGGTTATATTAGAAAATTAATTCCATTCATCTAACACTACCAGCGAGATAAGCGAACGACGTGTTTTACCTTAGCGATCCACTTACCACGTGAGTTATTAATTACGGCCTGCGCCACCTTTAAGCTGACTTCAAAATCAGCCTTACGACCATCAGAATCCACCAGCGTTGCACCGTCTATTTCCGGCAGGCTTAAATAATCCTGTTCTACCTCTAATGGCATTGACGGCTCTCTGAATGGTGTCAATTGCCGAGCTTTCCAGATAAAGCGAACTCTCAATCCCCTATAAGCCATTACCATGTAGCCTGTTATCGTGCTCTTATGGCCTGCATCAGTACGCGCAGCATTACACGATACAATCTTACAGGTGACGATATTCCACTCCACGTTGGAGACTTCGTGAATGCTTAATTTTGTTGTCTCGTACATCAGAATGCCTCCCAGTCAGTTGCGATAATATCCACGCCAGTTGCGAACCAGTCTGTCTGCGCCTGTAAATCCCCATTCATCATTACCAGGCGAGGCATAACCATCACATCGCACCCTTCCACAATATCGAATGCCTCTTCCGGCAAGAATTCGAAGAGCTTTTCTTTGCTGCCAATGCTGCCACGGAACATCGATAAATAGCTCCCTTTAGGCCATGATGCCCGGCGGGCATCCAGCCCCTTCATCATCCAGAACATGGCGGCAGAAAAATTGATGTTCTTTTTGGCGATGAAAACATTATTGGCTTCTGTTTGCTTCAGAAACTTAATTAGCCTTGCCATCGACTCGGATAACGCTACGTATGGCTCATGATTGGCTGCGGACACGCTCACACCATGTAATCCAACACTGACTACCGTCATATCGCCGCTTTGAGCGGTTTCAATGTTGACACCTTTGCGAACTAACGAGGCATAAAGTTCCTCTCGCTTTTGTGTCCAGCGTTCCCGCTGACCGATGAAGTCACTCAATATGAGGTCTGCTTCTGCATACGCGTTATCGTTCGCCGTTAACATAACGTCTCCTTTTTACACGCGCGACCATCCCTCGGTTAAACCGATAGAGATGTCGAAACTTCGTATTAATTAAGGGTTACAGCCTGAGCGGCTATATGATGAATTGAAAGGAGTTGTGGCGGTGGTGCCTCCACCTGCCAGGTTAGCCACTCCTGGCGACGTCACTTATCAGAACGTAGTGAATGAAAATGGCTTCGTCACGAGCGCATAGCCGCAATTACCACAACGGAAACGGCGCTCACGCTAATTAAACGCCTTTTCCTGTTGTGCGCCGTACTCTTCCGGCTGTCACACCGAATCGCCAGGGTGGTGAGTCCTCGGTCCGACGATATGAACGGGGCTTGCACATTCCGGCTACCTGGTTTGTTGCCTGAGCTAGGGGAAAAGGTAACCCCTTTAACGTCACCAGACCGCTAACGACGCATGTGCCATACGCCGTGTTACAACCAAATATGGTGGCCCCTACCGGACTTGAACCGGTGACCGTGCGATTATGAGTCGCCAGCTCTAACCACTGAGCTAAGGGGCCAATTAGTTTTTATTTTCGACGCCTGAGATTCTTCGCTACTTGTTCTACTCCGTATACGATCACAAGCAGAAATAGCAAAGACCATCCAGGGTTCTTATCAATATACGTCCAAAAATCCATCATGAGTTCCTGAACGCAGCTTTAATAATCGGCAATAGCAATACCACAGCTACTGAAACCAGTGCCCCATCAGCCAACACCGACATCACTTTGCTGGTGAAATCCACCAGCACGGACAAAACGAGAAAACCAATGGCGCACGCAATACGCGCCTTGCCAATCATTACAGATAATCTTCCACACGAAGGCCCAAACGACGGCCTACTTCTTCCAGTACTTTGTGTTCTGCTGGCTCGATTTCACCGTCCGCTTCTGCAATCGTCAGCATGTTAACGAATACTTCTTCCGCTTCTTTTGGATCATTTTTGATATCTTCAATTTCGCGAAGGATATTCATGCGACCAACACGGAAACCAGCTTCCAGTTGCTCAGTAAAACGGGTGATTGTTGCGGTAATTTCGTTGCCAAAATGACTTAAGCGAGGATTAGAGCGGACAAGCTGATCAAGTTTCGCTGTTTCTTCCTTTTCGATTTCACCATCTGCGGCAGACACCAACAAACAGCCACCGATAATGGCCTCCATCAGATCGCGATTCTCAACCCTTTTCAGCTCTACTTTTGCTGAAGCGACTTTCTTACCGAAAAATTTACCGAACATTGGTTATCCCTCAATAAACATGACGTATTTATTAGGTTGCGGTGCCTGGTGCCTCCAGGTGACGTTAACCAGTTAACAATTAACGCCGGGATGTTTGACTTAACCACTAAGGAGGATTGTTTTAACTGTTCCGCGTGCGCATAGCCGCATTCACCGCAATGGTAAGAGCACTTGGCTGGCTGGGCGGCGATGACGCCTGTACGCATTTGGTGATCCGGTTCTGCTTCCGGCATTCGCTTAATTAGCCAAATACTCTTAACGTTGCACTGGCGGAGAGTAATGGAATCGAACCATCATCGCTTGCGCAATGGGACGGTTTTCAAGACCGCTTGAGCACCATGCTCCCTACTCTCCGGCCGTTGTGGTGGCCGGTACTGAATCTCCGGCATACGGTGCAGCCAATTAGGACTACGGACGATCACCGCTCGCGAAAGGGAAGATTTGCGGCCGCATTTCCCTAACATCCAAGAAAGCTATCGCATCAGTCTGCGAATCCACCACAACGTTGAGAACACTGGTTGTCACGCTGCAACGCAACATTTATTCGTAGATTGGGATATGACCCCGTTACGTCAGTGTTCTCAACGTTGTAGTGCCGGTTACGGTTCCGGCCAGGCCTCTTCCTCAACGGGGTATTCTCCATACGGACTACCGTTTATTGGTCGTTCCTGCGGTTTATGTTGTGAAGCCAGATGCTTATCTTCTGGTTGCTTCAAAGAGCTGCACTTCATCACAACGGTAAGGGTACTTCTTAGGGATTCGAACCCTCTGCCAAGCACGGCGATCTCCGACGTCGCAAAATACCCTTACCTGTTGTGTTGGTGCCGGTTAACGGACTCGAACCGGTGACATCCTGCTTACAAGGCAGGCGCTCTACCAACTGAGCTAAACCGGCATTGGCGATGGTGGGTGGATTCGAACCACCGACCGACAGCTTAGAAGGCTGCTGCTCTATCCTACTGAGCTACACCATCACTTGCCGGGTACGTCTCCGGCGAGGGCTTCCACCTCCGTATGCTTTTCGGCGCACCGCGCCCTGGCTGCAATTCGGTAACAGGGGATGCACAACCCTGGCTTCCAGCGTGATTAGCGCCTTCAGCATGACGGGATATACCCGTAGTAGGATGTTATCCCAGAAAGCCATTAATCAATGGCTGTTACGCGGGATGGACGTAACAGGTAAGGGCGCTGACCAGAAAGACCTGACCCTTCTCATTCATCTGGTTAATCACACCAGCGCCCTTGCCTGTTATGCCTCCCCGTTCCCTAATACACAGACGGGGACACTCTGCGGTCGATTTTTTGACGGGGGACGACTCATACCCCGTGGCGTCAGGCTTCTTAGGCCGCTACCATCATCAGATCATCGTTTGCATTTACTTTAATGGTCGGGTTCTAAACCGCCGCAAAGTCGCTAACCATGACGAAAACCCTAAAAAAGCCCACCCGAAGATGGGCAAATACGCTACATCTCACACAAGAAAGAAGCCGACTGCCTGAGCTGGATTCACTTTCAAATGCCCGCAGAAAGGGATCACAAGTCGGCTTCTTTCTTGATGCGGCACTCTCTCCGCCCGTCACCGCTCTGTCTCGGTTGTCGCGTTTGCCACGCCAGCCGTAACGAGGTTTAAAGTCTTTGCACGTTTCCATCACTCGACTGCCGTCTGTGGCTGTTCGTTGCAGCGGGGGTGCCTCCCCCTGGGGATATCCCCGGCCTTACCCCATTCTTTCAAGACACAATGCAAGGCCGCATCCGCATAGGTGCATTACCGCAACATTAAGGAGACTTAGGGCAAAAGGTAATCGCCACAAAAAAATCCATATGCCTCCTTAATGTTGAGGATGTGCATTGATGATGATTCGATGCGGCGAGTCCCGTTACTCTCTGCCGGACCATCATCAATGAACATCTTAAAAAGACCTTCCGTGGCTCAACATGTCTTGTTGTTTACTCCGTAAAGTGCTCTCTCTGAAACCACTTTACGCACTAAACCTGCTGAACTTTGGCTTGCTCGGTGCCAAAGCGAGTCCCTGTATGCATGTAATTTTCTAACACTTTAATTTGTTATTTGCTGGTGGGCGAACAACAACCAATAAGTGACTATCAAGCCCAGCAAGCGAAATGTGGCAACGCTCCACCAGCAAGGAAAATTCTAAGTTAAGTTACTCTCACAATCAATATGTTCGTTTGATGAAATTAGATTTCTAACATATTATTTCCCATAAAGATCTTCTACGCCCCCATTCTTCTTGTCCCATTCGTTAGCCCACACCCGGCAGGCATCAATAATTTCTTGACGACGGTCGCCCTGCATAAAGGGGATGCTTTCATGAAAACTACTTGGGATACAGGCCACGCTGAATACGGTATCAAACGCAGTCTGTTTGATAGCTTCCAACGTCTCTGGGCGCATTTTCAATTCATCGATCGGCGCATCCTTAGAGTCCATAATCCGGCGATGCAGGCGCGGGAAATCAGTCTCCAGGTACGCCATAATTTTATCTGCCAGGCATTCGTCTATATCGGTATTCCAGTCCGTTTCGAAGCCGGGCAGGCGATAGTAAAGCGGCGTTCCCCATACTGATGGGATCACATCCATCGTCAGCAGGCGGTTGGTTCTAATTTGTTGATGGTAATTAGCCGTCAACAGAGCTTCACCACGCTGACCAGTCTCCGCAACCAGACCATGCGGGTACTCATGGATATAGGCAATAGCATCCACCCCGTCATACATGAGCGGGAATGTCTCTGGCCTTTGTCCCATACCACAAGCGCGGTTCAGATCATGACCAAGCTGTGAGCACTCTCGTTTCAGCGTTTCAATAATGTTCTGCGCTGCTGCTAACTTTTTACGCAGTGTGACGCCTTCGCCTTGATACTTAATGCATTGCTGATTCAGCTCTGTTAAACGCTCTTTTAGTTCCCGACGCTCTCTTTTCAGCGCACGGTTATCCTTCTCCGCAACATCCAGTCGTTTTGACAGACTGGCTGGATAGTCTTTTTTGTAACGACTCAAATCGGCTTCTGCGGATTTGCGCAGTGTGTTTGCCTGTTCAAGACGCGCTTCCAGATTGCCGATCTCACTACGCATATTCGCGGCAAATTGATTAACAGCATTGCCAAGACTTTCAACTGTCGCTGATACGCCTGTGACTTGTGAAAAACGGATCAAGCCATCATTAACGGCTTGTTGATATTCCTCAAACTGATCCACCAGCTTGTTGTAATCAACCGTCCCTTCCTCAAGTAGCTGGTTGATCTCCGCGACCAGGTTATCAGTAGTGGCAATGACGCTCTCATGTAGCCGTCTGGACAGGTCATCCCCCGGATTCCGCTTTTGAATAAGGGCGATCTGTGTCCGCAGCGTTTCAATCGCGGCTGAGATGATTTCCAGATTAGAAGTATCAGTTTGTTGACTCATTGCAGTTCCCATTGTTTTTTGCAAAATTAGTTTTCTAACATATTTTATTAGTATGAGAACAAGAGCGAAAGATGTGATAAACAAAAAACCCGCTAATCGGCGGGTTTTTGAGCGGTTATTGTGTCATTGCCTGGTAGATAAAATACACGATGCATACCGGTACGATAGCCCATTGCAGCAATGAAAGCAGCCTCATGGCTGTCATGGGAGTAACTCCGTCTACGTATTCCTTCTCTGACATTTTCCCTAACCAACTAACCGACAAAAGGGTCGAGTTCTCCCCCATTTCCAGCTCCCTGAGTGCTTCCCGGATTAAAGGCGCTGTTACCACCTTGCGGGCAGTGTTGAGCGTAATGCTCCGCGTCCTCCCGGCGTCATCGGCAAACGCCAGGTTCACATGATATTTTTTGCTCAATGTACAAACTCCCAATCATCAGCGCCTGTACTTTCCGGGGTAATGTGAACCTTATCACCAGTGACAATATTCCGAGCCTCTATTGTTCCATTGCTGTGTTTCAACAACTCAACACACAATGGTTGCTGCCAGGAACGACGGCGAGCAACAACGTTAGCACCAGCAGGGATAAGTTCAGCCACGTTAAGTAAACGCAAAACGATTTCTCCGTTTAATCAAGACAAACATATTCCGTGATAGCTTTTATGGCTTCAGCGGCACTGCGCGCCTCAAAGCAGTAGTAACCTGCTTCGGTGAGGCGAGTCATCCAGACGAGTTGTTCGGGAGTCAGGCGATTTCTCCCATGTTTCATCTCAATGCGCATTCCGTGGTATCCCCCACAAGCAAGGTCTATAGAAAGATCGGGATATCCCTTCTTTTGGCCCTCTGCCACCATTTTTATTGCCGTCCTTATGCCTCGCAGACCGCCGTTTGGAGTGGCGTGTGTATGCTCATACACATAGCGCATATTGCGATACAACCAATCCAGGACGCGTACCTGCTCGTAATGCTCATGGTTCCTTTTGATTAGATCTGGGTTTTTCTCCAGTTCTCTGAGAGCTGCGGCATGTGGGGATGTTTCAGAATATTCACTGCGACGCCTTCTTTTTCTCGCTATTTTTCTAACACACCCATTGATAGTAAATAAGCGAAATAATAACAACTGCGTTAGATTTGTAAAACAAGAGAGATACTACTCAAGGCTGGGCTATATGCAACAGGTCGGATTTGCTTTTAGAGTAAAAAGTGACCTTAATCAACAAGGAGGGTAAATCGCATGGCATTTACCCAACTTGTTATTTTTAAAGGTTTATTTTATCCGGTTCGGATATTTCTGTGATTGTCTTGTCGATTGCGATCAACCACCCTTCATAGGTTAAATCATCAACAAGCTCTACCAGTTTGTCTTCTGTATGAGGGAAGTATACCCAGCTCCAGCTCGCTGGGTTTTCTGCTTTTCGCAGCGTAAAAACCTTCTTGTAACGGTGAAACTCAAGGACATACCCCTTCGATATGGAATATTCCTTTAGGTCTTCGACCGTAAACCTACGATTCTTTCGCATGGCTACCCCATGATTCGATATTTCTCTATTGACTCGTCGTAACTTGTGTACACGTATGGCTCTGTATCATCAGCATAAGGTGCGACTTCCAGAGCATGAACGGGATTGTATACCGCGTCATTTTCCAGGCGATCGCTCGAATACAGATGCCCAGCCAAAACCGTAAGCGCCGGGCGACTCATTTTGTAGATCTCTGCCACATCACTATCTACAAATTGTCCAAATGATATGTCGCCGCGCTCCAGCAATATCGTTTTGAGCGCGGGCCACCACGGACCATAAAGGTGATAAAGCTGTGGATTTTTCTTCAGTCTTTCTACCATGCCATCAAGATAAACTGTCAGGTATTCTTCTTCACTCCTGCCATTGAGTGCCTGCGGCAAGATTTCCTCAAGGTAGGATTCCGTCGGTTTTACAGTGTCAATTAGTGTCGTCATTCAAATTCGGCCCCGGTTGGGGCCGCTCCTTATCTGTTAGGCCGCATCGGCGATTATTTTACGCAGTTCATCTACCGAGTAACGCTTAGATACCATCCACGCCGGACGGTCAAAGTTCACATCAGCAACCGGGTTTGCTTCAAAATTCCAGAAACGCCCGCCAATCTTCTTAATCGCGTCTTTGGCGTTCCGTATTGTCGAGGAACCTGGCTGGTCGGCAATGAGATAAACCGCGCCAACGTCTTCGCTGACGCTCCACCAGCGCCCGCGAACACGCGCCTTAGCGCGAATCGGCTTATCATTAACCACAATGATATAGTCATCATTCGCCGCTTCATCAGCTCTGGCTTCAGCCACTGCCGCCTGCTCTTCTCTTTTGCTTTCAGCCTGCTCAAGCCTTTCCGCGATCTCTGATTCAGTGGCCCCGCCGTTTTTCAGCGATACATAGTCCTGCCACGTTGCCGATTTGAGCGCATCCGGCAACTCATTCACATAGTCGCCGTCTTTCAACTCACGGGCGCGACGGGTAGCCATTTCTACCAGGCGATTAACAGAAACAGCATCAGCAAAATCGTCCTTACTAATGTGTTTTTCATCAAATGCATTGATGACAGCCCCCACCTTAATCCACTGTGCTGCTGGCGAATCCAGAGGATTATCGGCCTGAACAATGGCTAATTTCGCTCCATCGACACCATTATTAGCCAGCTGCTCCAATGCCGACCAGCCATCGGCATCGCTGAGTGATTTATATTGCTCAAACAATGCATCGCGCCAGGCCACCAGCGCAGCTCGTGTTTTCTCAATTTTCGCCGTAATTTTCGCGGCCTTCACCTGATTAAACATCCGTTCAATGTCATCAGTGTTGCTAAAGGCTTTCATCCTGCCCTGGAATAAACGGTATGCCACCACGGTCTTCCAGAAAGATTCCAGCCCTTCTCCGGACGGTTTACGGAACAGGCTAAGAATATCTTCAGAAGTAACTTTATTAAGTGAGCGACCGGACAAACCACGCCCTACCATCCAGTTTTCAAACTCCTGGGAAACATCATCCATCGTGGCCTGTGACCCCCATGCCTGCATTCCCTGGATGTAATCATATCCATACAATGCCTGGAGGAATCCCTCTCCGTCCACGATATTCAGCGGGTTATCACTGGCTTGTATTTTTGCCACTTCACGCTTCAGCGCCTCATCGTTGCCATCAGGGTAAATCCACCGCTCAGGCGCTATATCCGATGCTCGCCCGATTTTTTGACCTATTACGCCATCATAAGCCGATGACAGTGCAATCTGACCATCATCGGTGCGATAAGCCCAGTATTTAATAGCTGAACCACCGCCCCATACTCTACCAGGCTTCCCGGCAGTGACATTCATTACCCCATTGCGAATAGCATCATAGAACTGATCGCGCGTAAGTGTTGTTGATAGCTGGTGGCATTGAACACCACGTGCAGCTGTTTCACGCGATTCTGCAACTCCCTCTTCAAAGGTTACCGATTCAATTATCAGGTTAAAGGGCAAAAATAATGCCGTCCCCGGAGAACGAGAGTAACGACTAGCCACATCCAGCCAGGATATGCGGCACGTACACCCGCCCCTTTCCGCATCAATGGCGGTAACACGAACAATTGCTGTCGTATTGTGATTCTCATCGATGATCGCGCGATAATGGCTGCCCTTGTGCAACAAGATATTTTTCTCAGTGCGTACATACTCCTGTGGGTTCTGCAATACATCGGCATCAAGCTCCAGAACCCCGGCTTTAATCGCACGTTCCAGATCACCACGAGAACGTTTCATAACGGTGTCAGCGTCTTTAGCTCTGGTGATCGCAAAGCGTAGCTCCCGCACACGTTTTCTGTAGTCTCGCAACTGTTCCAGAACATATTTCTGCCCGTTCCTGTTCGTCCCCGCTTTAATCAGGTCGTCAAGATTGCGCTGGTAATGCTCTACCTGCTCCATCGCGCTTTTCAGTTCAGTCTCCATCATGCCGATATCTTTCCCGGCAGCATTCGCCGCTTTCAGGTAGTTATCGAGAGCATTATTGGCTTCGCGTAGGGCTTTCAGTTTCAGACGTTCTTCACGCTCTTGCGCCTGACGACTCATGATTGCACGGCGTTCTTCCGGATTTGCCGCCAGCATAATGGCGCGTTCATCTGCGTCATCCGCATCACCATTGGCGATCTCTGACATGTCGGAGGTCATCACCATATTGATCCAGTCCTTCTTACGTTTCAGCGTATCCAGACGGAAGTCATCAAATGTGCCTTTGCCACAATAGTAGTGAACATTGACCTTTTCTTGTGGTGAGCCTACCCGAGCGCCGCGCCCATTACGTTGGTCGATACTGGCAGGAGTCCAGGGTAGTGTCAGATGGTGGATATCGGTTGTCCCGATGTGCAAGTTAATACCTACTTCAGCCTTCTTGTTACAGATTATGATGCGCGTGCGACCTTCGTTATAGTCGGCGGCAATACCTTCCATGCCCTCAAGGCCAGCATCATTTTTAGCTGAGAGATAATCCTCATATTGGGCAAGTTTGCTGTAGTAGGTTTCCCATGCACCTTCTTTGTATTCACCGTTTTTATTTGGCGTAGGTTCAGTCGGCTTATTCACCTTCTTCAGCTTGACGCCGCCAGCCTGGCTAACTGTCGTCGCATTGATAATGCCTATCTCCTGCTCCGGCATTTGCAGTGCACTGGCAATAATACGGCGCAGCTTCTGGTGCTGGGCTTTTTCATCAATGAAGACGATTTGTTTACCGTTCTTCAGACCTTCACGAAGGTTTTCGATCAGCGCGGCATACTTCGGCGGGATGGGGTGTGATACCTGCTGCATATCAATACCGGCAGCCGCAATGGCCTTCAGTATTTCAGCTTCCAGTTCAATGCCAGCACGTATTTCAACATGCGACGGATGTTCGCTAAAGGTGGTCTTCACTACCTTGCTGGTACGCGTACTGACCAGCCCACCAGCGCCATCTTCTTCGGCCTCGTCTGCATCATCTGCCACTTTACCGCCAGCTACTTTTGGCAGGGCATCAGCAATAGCTTTTACCTTGTCTGCAAGCTCAACGGGGAACTGGAATGTAATCGCACTGGCATACAGATCAGGATCTATAGCAACCTTATCCATGTCGCGGATGATGGAGAAGATGAAATCATCCGGTTTTTCGTTTGTGATATGCCCGTTTTCATCGACCGTCAGCGCATCTTTACTGCTTAACTCCTGTGCACGCTTACGAAGTTCTTCGTAAATGGCCTCTTGCTCTCCTGTCATCGGGATCTGCAAGGTATTCTCGACAATATCAGGGATTTTTACCGTCGCCCCGACGTCCGCAGCAGTCTTCAGAGTAGTCCAGCGATGGAAAATACCACGCAGACCATCCAGGTTCTGGAAGCCCACCAGCCCCTGCTTCTCTTCCACCTCACCGGAAATTTTCTGAACCTGAACTGTGGCTGTTTTACCGAACACGCGAACGAAATCATCCGGCGTAACAATACCCATGCGCATCCACTCATCCTGCGGAATGACAGTAGACAGCATGTTGAAAGCATCAATCGGGCTGTTCACCAGCGGTGTTGCCGTCAGCATAACCACACCACGCCCGTTGTTGCGTTTCATCATGTACGCAGCTTTTACAGCCATATCACGAGCCATTTTGGATACTGCCGGGTTAGGCAAATATGCCAGTTGCCCCGCTTCGCGCCCGGCGCTAAAGGAGTTGCGGTAGTTATGCCCTTCGTCGGCAATTACGCTATCGAAGTTCATATCCTCAAAGTACGGGATATTCTGCTTCTTCGTTGTACCGGTATTTGCGGCCTGGTCCTTAATCTTGTTCTTCTTCTGCGCGTCACGGTGTTTGCCAGATGCCAGGTCAAGACGCCCCATTTCCACAGCATTAAAGACCGCTTGCTGTGAGTTTTCCTCAATGGTTTCTTCTCGTAGCGGGATAGACGCGAATTGCTCTTTTGTCATGATGACCGTTCGCCAATTTGACGACGGGATCATGTTCATGCGCTGAACGATAACGGCGCTGGCGGACTCTTTCACAACATTTCTGGTAAGAGCCTGCCCGTTACTGTCGAGGCGTGGTTCGCCATTTTCATCAAGCACCGGCGCGGTCAGAATATTTCCGCTGTCATCACGAACTTCATCCAAACCGATAAACATCATATTAGCGAAGGCATCAGCACTGTAGAAACTCTGTGCCTCGTGATACCAGTTCTGATAAACCGCCTTCGGAACAACAATACACGTGCGTTTAGTGCGACCTGTTTCGAAGTTATACGCCTCAAGCGCAAGCGCGGTCGTGGTTTTACCCAGCCCGGTGCCAAATCCCATGATGCCGCGCCCATCTTCTGATAAGCGACGAACTTCTTCATTCTGATAAGTCAGAGGAATGCGCTTCCCACTAATCCCCTCCAGGCCAAGCGGTGCGTCAGAATGCGTAAACGGGATGAAGCCATTAAATGCGTCGTTATAGTCGCGGGCTATCTGATCAGCCTGCGGGTGAGTGCGTAACCAGTCGTTGAAGCTAATTTCCAGTTGAGCAATCTTATCCAGGTACTCGTTAGCGTTCTGCCCACGCGGTTTAATGCCGTTCAGGTAGTTTTCTAACTGGTTCAGGAAGCCGTCTTTATTGTTGGCCTTCTTGAACTCATTCCCGTTTTTGCCGTTTACGGTTCGTAGTTGATAGCCAGTAAATACCCCGTCCTTACCTTCGTAATCGTCCGGAGATACCAGAATGCCGTCCTCAACCTTAAGGTCGGGTTCTGTATACTTAAACTCGTCATAGCCCTGCTCTGCCAGGAACTCTTTTATCAAGCGGCGATCCAGCCAGCGGGCGTTCAGATTAACGGTGACTTTATTTAGTGGCGTGAAAATGCGTTTCTCTTCGATTTTCGCCAACTGACGCTCAAAGTTCGCTTTCTGCTCACCTGTTGACGCATCACGCCAGCCCACCAGCAATGCTGTTTTGGTTGCAATATCGCCGCTGGTGGCGCGGTCCATCGGCAGCAGGCAGCCATACCCATCAATAGCGATATCATCAAATTTCGCCAGGTATTCCAGAGCAGCATCGTCGTCTCCTGGCAGTTCGCCAGCAAACGCCTCACGAAAATCGTCCAGTGTGATTGGATTAAGTGCCACGTCACTGAAAAGGTGGGTTACAACTTGTTCCGGGCGTGTAAAGTCAATACCGGCAGCACCATCCGTTACATCAAGTCGTCCAGCAAGGAGGTCAGAAGCAGAGCCGTCCTGTTTCACGTTGCCAGTGAAAGTCATCCAGTTTTTAGCGCCAGCTTCAGCAATCCCATTCAGCTTAATCGCGTGCGGCGGACCATACTTCGCAATTTCGGCTTCCGCCAGGCGCGCGGCATCAGCAAGTTCATCATCAACATTTTCCCCCAGATTACGCTTATCAAGCGCCTTGTTGATCAACTGCCCTATCAGTGCGCCGCGCATAACGCGTTCTCTGTCTTTTTCTCTCTGCTTGCCAGCAAAGCGAATCATTGCCGCTACTTCATCACTGATAACCGACGGATAGTCGGACGCGATCGCCGATATCTGGTCCCATGACAACGCCAGAATGCCATTTGTTGACTGAAACGCGATCTGCAGATCACCAAACGTCGTAACACCATATCGATTTACATCAAGCGCGGAGGATTTGGTTGTCGCGTCCTTGACCCATTTCAGACCATCAAACTCATGCCAGATGCCGCCTACAAGGCGTTTATCGCCCACTTTCGCGCCCTGCCATGCCTGAGTAGTTACGCCAAGCAAATCCCAATTAATGCGGCTTTCAAAGCGGCGCGATAGAGCGGTTTTCATCGACTCATTGGATACACGACCGTCCTTTTTCACCACCAGGGTATTGCGGAAGCTGGTACGCTCCATATCGCCGTAAACAAATCGCTTCCCTTCGGTTGTAAACCATTTCCCTTTGAGGAAGGTATCCCAAAGGACGTTTGCCGATTTGAGCGTTGCATCATCCGTGTCGGGGATCATCTCCAGGAAGGTTTCCGGGTGTTTACGCAATACCCATACGTCCACCACTGTATCTGTACCGGATTCGCTGAACGTACCAGAAGGCATACGATGTGCGCCCAAAAATTCCGCTTTACGGCTGACTTTATCGCGCAATTTTTTGTATTTCGTACCATCGGTCATGCCATTCGGCACCACCAATACAATTAGTCCACCAGGCTTAACCTTGTCGATCGTGCGCAGCACAAAATAATTGCCAACGTTCTTCTCGTTTGCATATGCCGGATCAAGCCCGGCGACACCGGAACGCCCTTCGCCAAACGGTACGTTACCAACAGCATGGTCATACATTGCGTCTTTCGCCGCCAGAGCTTCAAACGCCCCGATATTCACATCGTCTTCCGGGTGCAAAAGCTGGTTTATTCGACCGGAAATCGGAGACAGTTCGGCGCTGGTCATTATCATGCCCTGCCGTTTTGTCTCCTGGAAAATACCTGTGCCCGCTGATGGTTCCAGTACGTGCCCACCATCAATACCGTAGTCAGCAAACAGATCCCATATACCTTCAGCCATAAACTGTGGCGTGTAGTATTCGTATTGGCTGCCCTCACCATCTGTCAGGCCACCTTCACCGGTATACCCGGCAAGAATCTGACGTTGTTCGTCAGTTAATTTCGCCCCATCGAAGCCGGGCGGAAGGGAATTAAGAAGATTTACTGCGGCATTGTTTGCTGCCCGGCGTGTTTTCTGAATACTGACGCCATCGGCTTTCCTGACGCCAAAGGTCGCAACAGCACGTAATTTATGCAACCGACTAACAATTTCAATCAGTTCGCCTAAGCTGGAGGCTTCACTGATTGAATGAAGTAGTTTGTCCAAAGGATTTCCCCCTCTAAACCGTAAAAAATTCCGCTATGCGGTACGGTTGAGAGGGTATGGAGAATGTTATTTTCATGGGGACGATACTACCGTCAAAATCACATACTCCCCATAGTTTGCCTGCTTATTAACCCATGACCGGGAGAAAAATATGGCAAATATTGAACCTCGCTGGCTAATTGAAGCCCGTAAGCACATTGGCCTGACTGAAATAAAAGGCGCTAAACACAACCCTGAAATCGTTCAGTTCTGGCGCGACATCAAGCGCGGCGGAATTAAAGACGATGAAACGCCGTGGTGCGCAGCATTTGTCGGTGCAATGCTGGAACGTGTAGGCATCCGCTCAACAAGATTTGAGTCGGCAAAATCCTATCTGGATTGGGGCGAGAAATTAGATACACCGGCATACGGATGTATCGTTGTATTTACCCGCGTAGGCGGTGGGCACGTAGGCTTCGTTGTCGGACGCCGTGCCAATGGCGATCTGCTTGTCCTGGGTGGGAACCAGGGGGATGCGGTTAATATTCGCGCATTCCCAACATCAAGAGTGTCTGGCTATCGCTGGCCTGCTGGCGAACCACGCAATACCGCTCTGTTACCAGTCGGAGACGCAGCAACCTCAACTAATGAGGCATGAAAAAAGCCCCGGCCTGGCCGGGGCATCACGCTTCAAGTCACGATCCAATCATTACCGACTATATCAGCCGTCGATAAATCAACTTCCCGGATCTGGAGTCCATTAATACAAAACCATCCGGTAGTAGAGTAATTATCAGGCCAGACCCATACACCAACACTCCATGCTTTACGGCGGCACACTTCAGCCTGTTCTTCCCTGATTTTTTTTACCGCCTGCATGATGTCCATCACTCACCTCCCCAACCGATCACCTGGAATTGCCCCATTTTGGGGTGATACCAGCGTTTTCCTCGGTGTTCAGCCTCCGACATCATCCGGTTAAAAGCATTCATGAAGGGAGATAAGGCCACGATGGATCGACGCGACAATACCCCCTCTGGAGTTAAAAACTCATGTGTATCGGTGGGAATCCGGTAAGCGTTGACCAGGTTGCGACATTTGGCTTCGGTCAGGCCGCATTTTGCCGCCAGCTGGCGGTAGCCAATGTAGCCTTCCGGCATATTGCCTTTCTTGATTTGCTCAACGGTTTCAGCGACCTGGCTAACCTTTGACTCAACAGCATGAAGCCGCTTTTGCTGCTGAACTGCATTTGCAGCCATTGCGGCGATCATCTCTATTTCGGTCAACGGCTGGCGTACTTGTTCTTCCAGTTCGCGCCAGCGGTCCACCAGCCGGGCGGTGAATTCAGGAGAGAGCTGCGCAACGACAATAATGCTGTCTCGTTTGCCTTGCTCGCCTTCGAAGACGTAAGCCTCGACACTACGGCGTAGTCCTAAGTTATTGATTTTTTCGAAAACCTGCAATGCAGGAAGTTGAATAACTCCAGATTTAGCCAGGCGCTCTATTGATATTTTTACGTTATCTGGACGACTTCCCACCAGCTCCGCGATCTCAATGCTGGTCATTGATGGCTTTTCAAGAATGCAGATATCCATCAGTGTGCCTCCGCAATTCGGGGATTGGTAATATTGCGATACCAAGGATTAGTGTTTGGTTGTGATGAAGTAGAGAAACGGCCAGTCAGGACGCCATGTTGATCAGGGATCAGAGAACGGGCTTCTTTTTCAGTTGCGGCAATTGCGAAGTGATCACAGTGTTTTTGCAGGGAGTGGAAACGCCAGATAAATTCCGGGCGCGAGCAAGGATTGGCATTAACCATAGTTACGGCCTCATTCGTAGGTTTAACAACCTGCGCCCCGCTGCTAAACGGGTGGCAGGACGTGACGGGGTTAGCAGACTGGCACGAATGAAACCAGCAGGCCGAAGCCTCCCCATCACGCCCCACCATAATTCGGGCGTAACGTGGTTTTACGGACACAAAAATACCGCAATATCGGATATCTGCGGTTGTCCGCATTCGTATTCAGGCTGCTAAACCCGGTCGCAGAATTTGCTACGACGACATGAATATAAGCCTGAAAACATGGAAGATCAACTAAAAATTTCAGCAATGGATGACTTCAGTCGATGATGCAGATCATACATTCCGATTTAGAAACAGCAAATTAATTTTCTAACACAAATTATCGGGCGAGCATTTTCCGATCATTGGGATGCTTTGTAGACACACAGGTCATCCCCTAAATCCCGCAGGGATTGACCAATCCTCACGGTCAAATTCAGACCGATAGCCACGCTGTTTCATCAGGTCAAAGGCTTCACCAATGGTTGCACACCCCTGGGAGCCAGAATAATCCATTGAGAAATCCAGGGCACTGGATTGTTTAGGCTTATTCACCGCGGTAGCGGCACTACGTATCCATGCAAATTTTTTTGCCAGCTTTTCAGCGGTACGATACAGAGCCTGCCGTTTTGTGTGCCCCTCGTCTGAACGACGCTTTGCAGCTCTCGCTTTTGCCGCCGCCAGGCAGTGGTTGGTATGTTCTTCCCTGATTACTGTTTTTTTATCCAGTACCCCGTGATCCGTTTGAGAACTATCTGCTGGTGAAGCCTTTGGCTGAACCGCGCATGATCTTTCTCTTCTTTTGGCTATAGAGTGACTCTTATTTTCTATTGGCTGTTCATTTTGAACATGGGGGGACTTGTTCAATTTGAACAGGGGGTTCCCAGTTTCAAAAAAATAACGAACCTTTGAAATCAACTGCTTAACCAGTTTTGTGGCGTTGGCAAATTTGATGCCCTGCTTACCCCCTATCTCCATTGCTACATGAATGAAGTGGAGAAATTGTGTCGTAAACCGATATACGTTACACACCTGGGCATTGTTATTCGCTACCTGATGTTGCTTAACAAGCATTCCGCACTTCGTCGCTTCAGCAAATGCCCGGCGTACAGTAGAAATACTGCGTCCTGTAATCTCGGACATATCAGCATATGAGCGACGGATCATGTATTCATCGGTAGACCCTGCCAGGTTGGCGAACTCGGCAATAATGGCGCTATGTGAAGGGGAAAGAAGACCACTATGACGAGCAAAAAAACTCAACTGATGACCTTTGATTTTTTTGTGGTATTCAGTGTTGTTTTTATACTCAGAAGTGTTGAAAGTTACTGAAACTGAATTTAAAATATTCATCAGATAGTTCCGTGCAAAAATCTATCTACCGTATAAATCTATGCCAGTGGATTTATACACCAAAAAGCCGCTTCTCAGCGGCTTTTGCTTTTTTTGGCAGTCGCTACCGGAGCAGTGACCGCGATCCTACTCGATCACATCGGACAGGATCAACAGTGTATATAAATACACTATGTTAGAAATTTAATTTCATGCAGCGGTTATCCCCGTCGCGAAACGAAGAGTAATGGGGTAGTATTTTTGCTCTCCTTCGGCGATAACTCCGGCTCTTTCTTGCCTGATATCGGCAAGCCATAAGTCGCATTTGCCCCCAGAGATTCAAGCATCGCAGCCACTATGCGAGCATCATCTTCAGACTGCATACGGCAGAGCGCCCGACGCTGTTCTGCGCTGATAAAAACAGGCAGCTCCTGGATAGCATCACGCAAAATCCTACGGCATTTCTTCGCATCTTCGCCCTGGCTTTCCATCATTGCGGCCTGGTTGCGTAATTTGTCGCGAAGTTGCATATTTTCCACTTCAAGGAGCATCAATTCTGACTCAAGGGCTTCACGCTGTGCTGACTCGAAAATAGCCTGCTGATTCTTCATTGCTGAAAAGTGGTGAACAAGATCCGTAGCCGCGTTATCGGTAAAACCTTGTTCGATAAGTGCCGCATGAATAGCCGCGTCGCGCTCTTCTGCTGATTCAAGCATCAGGCTTTTCTTGTCGAGGCTGATATAGTTAGGAACAGTTACGTAATCAAAGCCGTGGAAAGACTTTACCAGGGATACCGATGAATCTGGACCAGATGTAGCCCACGACCAACCACCAGCACCAGAGTTAATCATGCCCTGAACAATACGCCCGGTGTCTGTATCCAGTATTTCCTGCGTATGAGTAACAATGCCGTTGTCGTCAATCGAAATGTCGATAGTCCTGTTTGACGGCACGTTCTCCAATACAACAGGCTTCCCATCTACCATCACAACAGAGACTTCCGGCAAGTTCAGGCTTTTCGTTTTGTTATAGTGCATCGCCCGGCGACCATGACCGTAATAACCATACATCTCACCCAGCGCGATACGCTCTTTTGTTTCTGGCGAGTTGAATGTGTCTCGTACCGACTGAATGACGTAATTTCGGTTGTTCTGCGGTGTGTGTTTGCGGATTTTCTCTACCAGGGAGAAGCGATCCGTAACAGTATTCAGTGATTGCATTATTTCCCTCCGGTTAATTGCTCATCACAAATTTTGCAAAGTTTATTAACTGTTCTGGCGTCCAGTTTTCCGGATCGTCACCGGACGACAACGGCGCGGATTCGTACATACCATGCTCGTTGTTTTGCTCTGATTCATTCGCCTTAAACTCTTTGATCATGGTGTTGAGAGTGTCATCGTCGATGTGCAACTGCTCAGTGAACAGATAACGCATAAACGCGTCGCTACCAGCCAGTTTCGGGTTGTTCTGGATCTGGTCCATAATTTGGGAGATGACAGCAACAAAGTTGGCGCGTGCATCCAGTTCCCGGTTTTCCTCTTCCTGGATAGCAGTGTTCATTGAGTTGAATTGCACGTCATAAGGACGGTTTTTTTCGGTGTAAACCTTCCCGTATTTATAAGCGAGGTGAATATCATGAAGCCGATAAATAGTTCGCTGGGCGGCCTGTCTGATCCAGTTCGCACGTAATGCGGCCTGGATAGCTGTTTGCTGCCAACCTCCTTCCCCAAGTCCACCACTCATCTGATCAGCCCAGCCAAGCATTGTTGCGTCAATGCCTAGGCTTGCAGCAAGCTGCCGGAGGTGAAACATAACGTCTTCGATACCACTGATATCTGCGGGTATGGATTGCGTATCAATGGTGATGCCGTTCTTCCCGTCTCCCATAACAGGTATCAGATGGTTAAGCACAGTCGGAATAGCGTTGGCATTAATCGACCTTTGCGCCACCAGGTCACTATGACGCTTCAATGCCTGGCTGACGCCACGCGTATAGTTCGCCGCATTAACCGGGTCCAGTGTGTTCGTCGTAAGAGCAATCAGGCGGTCAATTTTGGCTGCATTATTTCGCGTTGATTTCAGCGCGGCGAGCGCAGCACATAAATTCAGGTAAGGTTCATAGCTGTATTCAAGGAATGAAGTACCGTAATTCTGCGTCTCCATTAACGGCTTATCAGCCTGCTCACTTAACAGTGAGTACCCTTTCGTGCCGTAGCTAACCGGAATAACTTTATGCTGCGGCGTCCAATAGGGATTTTTCATGGAAACCAGATTCCACGGTTCGGTTATTACTCTGCGCAAACTATGCGTATCCAGGATGTAATCACCACTGAAACCTACCAGCTGGCTACCACGATAAAACTCTTGGACGAAGTGTGGCAGAGTGTAATAACTGGACTCAATGCCTGTTATCCCCCTGCCCTGTTCAGCATAAGGGCGGACATAAGACACCCCAAAGATCGCCATAATCATGGCCCATGAAGGAAGTCCGTCATTAATCATCGCCCCCAAATCAGCGGTTAACTCTTCACATCTACTTACTGCCTCGGCATCGGAACCATCCTTTGGCGAAAGGATGAATGCTTGTCCGGTTTTTTTTGAAGGCGCAAGCGCATGTGCAATGTGAATATTTAAAGCCGTCGAGATAGTCGGGCTTTTAGCCATCGTTTCCAGGATGTTGTACTTTTGCAGGCGCTCGCCGGGCAGTTCAGCGGATAAAGAAATTGAATCTGCTTCACTCGTCATGCCATCGCTATTGCTCCCCAGGATGCCTGGACGTAAAGCAGACAGGCCGGAACGAGCAACGACACTATGTCCGCTCGTAAAAACGACCGGATCGGCGGGCGTAACATCACCACCGTTGAAGGCTTTCTTCAATGCTGACAGAAAGCCTTTGTTTTTGTCTTTCGTTGCCATGAATCACCGCAAATTGTTTCCAGTTTTGCGGCAGCATAATCAGTATGTGATTTCAGCGGTTGGTTTAGTTTTCCGTACGGCAATTATTTAGACCTGTAGAATTTTCAAACATAGCAAAGTTCAGACCTTTCCCTTCGCCAAATTCACCCTCAATTTCATCAGATACAGCAGACAAAATACGACGCAGATCAACATCGCCACCGCCGAACATATCGCCCAATGCCTGTTGTTTATGAGTCAGCTCGTCGTTGATTTTTTGCGCCATTTTTTTGAATGCTGCCCCCATACGCTTCGCACTGCGATTATTTGCTACGATGAATAACGCCAATGCCTCAGCTTCCGGTGTACTATCGCCGAATAACCCCCTTTGGGCGATCACTTCTTCAACGGCCTGACCGTTGTCTTTGGCTTCACGTACAAGATTAATTGCTTCCTGGAGTGCTGCTATCGCCTGTGTATCCAGGCCATTAACCTGCTCTATACCGTCCACTAAGCCTGTTACTGCGTCATGGTGAGCGTCGCCAGACAGCGACTGCATTTGCGCAAAATCGCTGGCTGCCGTATTTAATGCGGTCAGGATATTACGCATTTCCGGATCTGGCTCTTCCGACACCAGCCGAACAAGCCTTTCATCCTTGTACGCTTTGGCAAAAATTGCATTCTGGATGCGATCGATAAGCTGTTTCGTGGGACGCCCATCGGCAGTAAGCAAGCCTGCCGTCGCTGTATCGCCAATTTCGCGCAAAAACGCACGAATAAACGCATCATTGGACCGCGCCAGCAGATTTCCATCATCTGAAGGATTAAATAGCGCCATGACGCTCTCAGTGAGAAATTGCGCATCCGCATACGCTTTTTCACTTGCTGCCATCTCTTGCAGATCGCTAATGTTTGAATCGCGGGCAAATTGAGCGCGGTCTACATCTGTGAGTCTTTCTCGCACCAGTACGGGCATAGAGATTTGCGAAATTTCGTCAGGATTCAGACCAAACTCTTTCGCATGGTCGATCAGGTACTGGCGATACTCATCCGCCTGTCCTTGCTCATAGGCACGCCAGATACCCATACTCCTTCCGTTGCCGGATTCAACAACGTTGTCCGGACCAACTATCGGCGCTCCGTGGCTGCTCATACCGGAATCCGTTAATTGTGCCGGGCGTAAATTGGAGGCAATACGGTTAACCTGGAGTTTGCTGGATAGCCGGGTACGATCTCGTGGTTGGAGTTCTTCCGGGAAGGCCGGGTTAATCGTACCGTCAAGGTTGTTCGAAATGATCAGACTGCTGGCATCAACGACCTTAAAAGCCGTCTTTACCTCTGCACCTTTGCTGGTGACTACGTAGCTACTTCGCCCCAGGCGTGTTTCTTTCCTCTCTAATGAAGAAACCAGAGCAATGACGCTGTTAATATCTGTGGCCCCGGAAAGCGCAGAAGTAACGGATTTGTTCAAAATACACTCCAACTATAGAGAAAGCTGTGAGTGTAAAAAGTGTGTGATTTATGTGAGAACAGATAAGTGAAAGGGGCATTTCAGCCCCTTTTGATTACCCGGCATAACCGTTAGCTTTCACCCAGCTTATGGTCTGCTCTTTAGCCTGCTCCAACGTAAGGAACTCGCCAACATAGTTTGAGATCCCACGCAGCGCATCAATAAATTCCATTTGTGTGGACTTTGTGAACACACCGCCCAAGAAGTCAGTCACTATCTTAGGGACTTCATCTACAACAGGATCAGTCTGTTGTTGCGGTTCCGCTGCCGGTTGCGCGGCAGTCCCCAGGCCCAATTTCAGCATCACATCAACAATCTGCTTACCAATGGTGACGCGTTGCAATACTGGCGCAGTTTTCTGCGCCTGCATTAGATCTGATAGCTCTTTACCTAATTTCAGGCGGTCTAAAACAGAGATGGTCATTAAGCACCTCCCTGCTGAATTTCAGCCAGAATGTTGATCAGGTAGTCAACTGCTTCACCAACAGTGGCTTCGTTCTCGTCGTATCGACCTGCACTGATTAGAGCGTTTGCTGCTTCCTGCACATGATCAAGTTCAGCACTGATGACCGTCAGATCGCGGGATGTAAACTGCTCCGGCACGGATTTCAGGTACTCCAGTGCTTTATCTGCCTCCTGATCAGCTTCACTTGCTGATTCACCCGTTTCTTCTGGCTCCTGTTCTGGTGCTGGTTGTAGTTGTAGTTGTGGTTGTGGTTGTGATTCTGGCTCAACCATATGCTCTATTTTTACTTCGCTTGAATGATTTTGAAGGGCGTTATACACGTCCATAATGAAAAGGTTCTCCCCATCACTAAGTGGATACGCCACGTTTGGAAACGCTTTGCGGAAAAGAATTTTCACTTGCGCCTTGAATGTTTTCAGGTCACTGCCAAACAGGTCCACATAGCCATCAATATGTTTCGACATGCTGGACGCAACCAATTGGTCTGCAAAATCTTTCAGCTCATCTTCATCAGGAAGATAGAGCAACTCGTACTGGCTGACTTCTTCATCTGTCAGTTTACGGTCATACGTAATGATACCGTGACGAGCATATTCGTAATACTGATCAGCCTGGTCAGGACGATCAAGCACGGCTTTATTTCCATCCGGCACAGCACCAACACCAGCCGGGCGAGATTGAAGTGCATAGTGGTATTTACCTACATCTTGGCTTTCTGATTGTGATACTGGGTTCGTCTCGGGGTCTGTCTGTGGTGGTTCGGAGTCTTCCTGCTGGCCTGGTAACACATCAACTTTATATTTATCTGCGTTATGCTCTCGGTAGGCTTTAAGTAATTTGGTTGCAGCATCTGCCAAACTGCCTCCTTTGACAGCACTGGCATCAATACTGAATTTACCTTCAGGTGCTACTATCGTAACGAAATTGTCACTGCCGGACGTGACATAATTAACTTCAGCGCCATTATCCAGCACTGTTTTTCCGTCAATGGCAAGATTATGTTTTACATGTCGCAGCTGGTCACTAAACGCTCGTTCCTTCGTTTTTTCACCTTTAGCAGACAACAATTTATCGCGTTTTTCTTGTAATTCCTCGTTGATGGCTTTCTGGGCATCAAGTTTTTTTTGCATCTCCGTAAGAGCAGCACGCTTTTCAGTCAGCCCACGTTGCGCAACGTCCACCTGATCAATTGTTATTGACCGTTCTTCTGCCAGTTTATCTGCTTCATTGAGATAACTCTCAATATCTGCCTTCATTTTGTCCTGGCGCTCTTTTGCTTTCTTAAATTTTTCGCTGTTACGCTCAATCAAATTAGATAGCGCCTGGCATACCTGGCTTAAAGAAACATCTCTCCCACCAATCGGAGCGACAACGTGAGTTACGTTACGCTTATTAAGTAAAAACTGAAATGCAACAAGCTCGTCGTTACTCTTTATTTTTGCCCCGTCAGCTGTTGGAGAGTGGAAAATTATGCTTGTACTCTGCCCGTCAGTAAGCGGTATCTGCGCGGTCAAAACAGGGATATTAGCTACCCGACGTACACGACCGATAATCGCACCACCAATACAATTACGTCCATTTTCATCGGTCCCGGCTTCATCAGTCCCTGCCATAATATTCGTACCATTCAGGCCACGATTCAGCGCACGGACGAAAGCTCGCATTGTTTGAGCTAACCGAATTCTGGTTGTAGTTATGGACTCAAACATAGCTTCGTCAGACACAACCAGAATTTCATTGCCCATATAGGCAAGCTCAATATCTTCTAAGGTCGCCGCCTCAAAAATCAGGTCATCTTCGCTTAATTCTTCTGAAGACCAACGACCTGGCATATAGCCGGGGATCGTATCAGCAAAAGTAGACTGAATATTAATTCGTAAAGGATTGTTAATCATGTTCATCCTCCAGGCGCGCGATTTCTTCTTTAAGAGCACGTGTCTTAGCTACTTCCTGAGACAAGGCAGCTTTAACGTTACCCGTATCTTGCATTACTTTGTCTGACTTGCTCTGGAGTTTAGACAGTTTGTCGTTAGCATTAGCGATATCTTCACGGAGTGCATCACGTGATTCTTTCGCTTCAGCTAATTTCTGAGCGTTGGATTTAACTCCCTGCCGCTTCTTATTTTCGTCATCAATATTTTTTGCTGCACGAGCAAGTTTTCGAGCTAATGACTTCTGGAAAGAAGTTGCTCCGCGATTAAATAAAGCCGCAAGAGATTGCCCCAAAGCCGACATTGTTTTTACTGGCTTGAACGGTACTGTTTTACCATTCAGTTTGATCCCAGATATATCACCGGTATCGTTAACCTGAACTTCCATTGTCTGTTCATCAAGACCAATAAGGGTAAACGTGCGCGTCATGATCCCATCTTTCTTCCTGCCATTACTTGCAGGGATCACCCTCGCTATCTTGTAACCACCTTTGCTGATTTCTTTGACGAGTTTTGCCAGCCCCTTTTCGTTTAACTCATCATAATTAAGAAGAACATAATTATTCTTATTTGACATCCCAGTCTCCTTCACGCTTTTCGATCGTAAACTGGCGCTCTATGCAGTCATTGATAGGGAAAATGCGATAAAGCGGATTCAGTCGGCAGTTACCGTTAGTCAATGTGACTTTCAGATCCCACTTCGTTGGCTCAAGATATTTCGTATCGATGAGCAAATACTCTTCTCTCTCACCGCGTTTTGAGGCGTCAACTGGTCGCGTTTTCCCTGAAATAACCACAGATGGATTTTTCAGGTCTTGCAACCAATATTCGATTTGAGCATTGCTGACCCAGCTTCGCTTAACACGTAGCGAAACAGGAAATGCTATAGCGGATTCTTTCACTACAGCGTCACCAATACTCAAAATCTCAACACTCTTGCGACGAAAAATGAAACGGTCAATGATGGCAACAAATGCCATGATAAAAATGAAATAATTCCCAAAGTTACCCATTATTTCTCTCCACCTTTTCCCCCATTCGCTATTACGCTTAAGAGATTCAAGACGTTACTAGCTCTGGACTTCAAGCCCTGTAAAATTTCTCTTCCGTTGTTACTGGCAATCAGAACAACGCAGAAAATGATACCTTCAGGCCATTCTTGGCTAACCGCCACCCCATACCCCGCAAGCCCGGCTGTTACCGCAGTAAACAATTCACTCGCAAGATTGAGCAGGGACGCAGAAATGCGCCCGTCTCTGACTCCGAGAAGGAATACGCCGGTTCCACTTAGTAGGGATGTTATGACTACTACAGCCAGATTTTCATAATCTGCAAACATACCCCTCCAGAAATAACATCTAATGCGCCACTAACTTAGTCAGTTTGTTATTTCCTTACAGGACATCTTCTAGAATCGTATCCTTAGCATACAAGGGAGACATATGCTTATTGGATACATTCGCATATCAACAAATGACCAAAACACCGCTTTGCAACGAAATGCCCTTGAAAGCGCAGGATGTGAGCTAATTTTTGAGGATAAGGCGAGCGGCAAAAAGGCTGAACGACCAGAGTTAAAAAATGCTTTTGAGAGGTGACACTCTGGTCGAATGAAAGTTAGATTGGCCTGGATGCAGTATGCGCTCGCTCTTGAAGCATGAACAGTAATCATCTTATCTGGATGCACTGGAACCAGTCGATGCTTCCAGCGATCCAGATATTTCATTAAATGGGCTACGCCTCCGGGAACGCTGGCCAATTGACATCTGGTGCAGTGCTCGTATCCGTTGCGGTCACCGCATCGATATAATCCAGCACAGCGTTAAGACGGGTGGTTTCAGCCTGCGTAAGATTCCGCCCGGCCTGTAATTTCAGTTGAATAAGACTAATGGAAGCCATTGCGGTATCAATCAGCGACTGTTTTTTCTGTTCAGCGTCAGCTACCAGTTCATCATGAGAACGTTCCGGAGTGGGTGGTGCAGTAAATCCCCCGTCTGAATACACCCAGCCGATTCCGGGCTGCTCACTGATATCAGAAATATTAATGAGCTGCTGATTATCCGGCACTGTGAATTCAGCCTCGCCATCCCAGACAATGACATTCACAACCATCCCATTTTCAATAACTGCATATGACGTATTCATTATGCAAACTCCTCGATAATACAAATCCCTGCAGCGCCTTTCCCGCCCGTCATACTGGTTCCGCTATAACCGGCATCGTATGCACCACCGCCGCCCGAACCATATGCCCGACCGATAACGCCACCGCCAGCGCCTGCGCGACCACCGCCCCCCCAGAACGATGATCCTCCTTCACCACTGACGCTGATATTTCCGGACTGACCGTCACCTCCATGCCCACCAATAATGCGGACATCACCAGTATTCGGCGCGCCTCCATTACCACCGTTCGTGTTTGTGACTCCTACTTTCCCGCCGCCTTCACCGCCAGGGGCTATTACCGTTCCGAACGAGCTATCACCGCCCTTGAGGCCGTTCGTCGCACCAACACCGCCGCCCCCACCTGCGCCGATAGTGACTGGATAACTATTCTGTGTCGGGGTCATTATTGAAATTATTGTCCCACCGGCCCCACCGCCAGCACCGAAAAACGTCTCGTTATTGGATGTAGCCTGGCAGCCACCACCTCCGCCACCGCCGCCCGTAATTGTGACCCTGATTCGTTTTGTTCCTGGCGTCGGGGTATACGTACCTGATGAAGTGAAAACCCGGGTATTCACCAAACGCCCAACATATCCGCTTGAATCGCTCAGGCCAAGGTTAGCAGCAGTTAAAGTAATATTTGCAGAACCATCAAACTTAACACCGTTGATAGTGCGTGCAGTCTGTAGTTTCGTTGCGGTTGCGGCATTACCGGTAGTGCTCTGATTACCTGCTTTATTCACGCCCGGCAGGTCGATATTGGCACTACCATCGAATGACACTCCGCCTATTGTGCGTGCTGTTTGCAGTTTTGTTGCAGTTGCAGCATTGCCGGTAGTGCTCTGATTACCTGCTTTATTCACGCCCGGCAGGTCGATATTGGCACTACCATCAAATGACACCCCGCCGATTGTGCGTACTGTTTGCAGTTTTGTTGCAGTTGCAGCATTACCGTTCAAACTACCATTGATGCCGCCAGTAACATTGAGTCCATTACCGATCGTAACAGTACCATTGGCATTGTTAATGATAAGCGGCCTTAAATTATTATAGGTTCCCAGGCTGTTACCCGAATTGGTCAACATGAAATATGTGTTTGAACCATCGTTTCGGATAAAGAATCCGTAGTTTCCGTAGGCAATGCGCAGACCATTCGCCGATTTTGAAATGATCTCACCAGTAGCCGTTAAACCGCCGTTGAGATTTCCTCCGGTTATTGGTAATGCGCCGACATCCGTGGCGGTCGGTTTAATGTGCGAACTGTAAATTACATATACAGTTCCATCTGTCAGGCCTGTTGGTTTATTCGCTGTATAAGATGGTGATGTATGAATCGTTACGCTGGCGTTACTGGTATAATCCCACTGAATATTAACACGTGTGGTGTAATTACCTATTTCAACATAAACATCATAGGTATCACCGGATGTATTCACCCATGCAAAATTAGTAAATCCAACCGATGTCCGTCGCCATAACGCACCAGTAAGACCTTTTGGATTCCCATTTCCCGCACGAAGAACAAGTTCAGATATACCAGCCTGCATAGGGGAGTTAACATTATATCCAGAACCACCAATCAGGCTTATGTAAACCACGGAACTGGACTGTGGCATGGTTACAGTTGCCAGCTTGAACCATCCAGTACCACCACTAAAAGACATTGTTGTTGAGTTGATCGTGCCTATAGACCTTGGAGTTAGCTCAATGTTTTTAGAACCGTCAAACAACACCCCATTTATAGTTCTAGCGGTTTGTAACTTGGTCGCTGTCGCTGCATTACCGGATGTATTCTGATTACCCGCAACGTTAACACCAGGTAAATTAATATTCGCAGTACCATCAAAGCTAACTCCGCCGATAGTTCTTGCCGTCTGTAGTTTTGTAGCAGTTGCTGCATTGCCAGTTGTATTCTGATTGCCAGTGGCATTCACACCAGGAATGGAGTCCCTTGATGTATATACCTGCGCCCACGCTGACCATGCCGCATCAGTGTGATCTCTTCGGGAGCGAATGAAAACCGGCGCATGTGCACCGCTCGTACCACTCCAGCCAATAAGCAACTCGCCCTCACCAGCAGCACTCGCACCTTTCATGTGCAATACGTTGCCATACGCGGTCGGGTAGCTATTGTTGTACGCCTCGTACATCTGCAATCCAGTAGCAGCACCTTGTGTTGTACCGGTGAGCGCAGTAACACGCCCTCTGGACGTAATTGTTGGTATCGAAATGTTCGCAGAACCATCAAACATAACACCGTTGATAGTGCGTGCAGTCTGTAGTTTCGTTGCGGTTGCGGCATTACCGGTAGTGCTCTGATTACCTGCTTTATTCACGCCCGGCAGGTCGATATTGGCACTACCATCGAATGACACTCCGCCTATTGTGCGTGCTGTTTGCAGTTTTGTTGCAGTTGCAGCATTGCCGGTAGTGCTCTGATTACCTGCTTTATTCACGCCCGGCAGGTCGATATTGGCACTACCATCAAATGACACCCCGCCGATTGTGCGTACTGTTTGCAGTTTCGTAGCGGTTGCAGCATTGCCGGTAGTGCTCTGATTACCTGCTTTATTCACGCCCGGCAGGTCGATATTGGCACTACCATCGAACGACACTCCGCCGATTGTGCGTGCTGTTTGCAGTTTTGTGGCGGTGGATGCATTACCTGTCAAAGATCCACTAAGAGCCACGGCACTAAGAGACTTAACACTTACATCCTGACCCCATCCGGAAACAACAACCTGACTCCACGCTGTCCAGTTTCCATTAACAACAAAGCGAACGTATATACGTTTTGTGTCGCTGTTAATCAGCGTTTGCATGTTCGCATAATCTGATCCCGTAGTCTTACGAATCGACTCTACACGAACCAAAAAGTTACCGCTTACGCCGTCAGGCTTATTGGTAATATTTGCACCACCTGCGACAGTTTTGCATTGATAGTATTTAACGGATCCAGCTTCTGTATTAGCAATAATCAAGTCGTTTAAATCAATAGTCCGGCCGTCAATGGCTTCCGGCTCGATGGCTCCTGCTATCCCGGCACTGAATGTAGCAGCGGCTGAAAACGCTGTCTTACCTTTGAAAGTCTGTTGAGAACTCCAGGTATTAGCTGTGCTCAACAGGGGGATCTTTTCGCCGCTGGTTCCGATTTCTCTTAAACCAAGGTATTGGATAACAGCCAGTGTGCTTGTTTTAGCCAGGATATCGCGACCGACTGACGTTAAATCAGTCTGGGAAACAGTGTCTGTACCGGTAAAGTACGGCAATTTATTTGCGCCTGTCGCAAGACCAGCAAGCGCGGTTAAAGTTGCATCCAGAGGCTGTTTGCCTGCCAGCGCATTTGTCATTGTTGTCGCAAAGTTCGGGTCATTGCCCAGTGCTGCTGCAAGCTCATTCAGGGTATCAAGAGCTTCAGGTGATGAGCCGACCAATGCAGAGATAGCAGCTCTTACATAAGCGGTCGTAGCAATCTGCGTGTTATTCGTACCCTGTGCAGCGGTAGGCGCAGTAGGTATTCCCGTTAATGCAGGACTTGCTAAAGGAGCTTTAAGAGCCAGAGCATTGTTGATAGTTTTGCTGAAATTCGGGTCGTTATTGATCGCAGCCGCTATTTCTTTAAGCGTATCCAGTGTGCCAGGTGCACCGTTGATAAGTGCCGTTATAGCTGCCTTAACAAAGGCTGTATTTGCGATCTGCGTGCTATTTGTGCCTTGTGAGGCCGTAGGCACTGTCGGCGTACCTGACAGATGCGGACTATTGAGCGGAGCTTTTGTATCAACCAAATCATGAAGAGTTTTGACAGCCAGAGGTGTAGCCGCTTTTCTTTCTTCTGTACTGCTTATTTCATTAGAGAATTCGACACCAACAGCACGGTTAACTCGGTATTTAAGCACAATCATTTCTTTAGTCACAGCCGTTGCGCCGCTAGGCACGATAACTCGACATAATTCAATTTGATTCTGCCCAATAGTATTGTCCCTACGCGCGTAAATTCTTGCAGCACTGACAGAAGATGCGCTCTCTACCTGTGTCGTTTTTACACCATGTTCAAAATTGGCTTCCAGCACAATAATGTTGGTAGCCCCAGCCTTTACCGAGACAGTCACATCTTCTATTTGCTGAATGGATATCTGAACATTATTTACATCTACTGAAGCAGCCCCTTTACCTTCTGAGTTTTCAGAAGTTATACGGACGCTCAACCCTGTGCCGGGAACTGGTTCAAATCCACAGTAAAAGCCCGGCAAAACAATATTTTTAAGTTTTCTGTTAAGAGCAGAACTACTATAGAGTTCGAAATATTGAACATCAGCAAGCAACGGCTGTGAGACACCAGAGGATAGTGTCATTATGTTGTTCGTTTTATCAGCACCCATAATCAACCCTCAACTTGCTCGATTGTCATGAGAATACTGTAACGTTTACCTTTATAGAGGGTGTCTTGCTGGGTGCAAAGCACAGCAAAAGCCTGTTCCTCAGCATCAACAAGCACAAGCGTGTTAAAGGCGTAAGGCGTGTTATCCGGCATTCTTTCTTGAGGGAAGGCTGCATTGATAGTGATAATCCCATCCACACTGGACAATATCAGATCGGACACAGCAAACTGTTGAGCGTTACTCAATTTAAAATTGAGTGGAATGTCCGCTATATTCCAGCCTCCTGCACCATTAGCAGTTACCAGACTAGATTTGCACCAATACGCCTTAGAGATAACAAAACGCGCACCTTTGCCGATCGCCGACTCAGCGCGGCGTGAATAATAGTAGGAAAGCAATTGCGCCTTATACAGGCGGTTACCATCTCTTACCTTTAAATTTTCAGCCATACGAACATAGCCCCTTCATAAGCAATGAACCAAAGGAGAGTATGCTCAGTTTGTGATTTCCGTTGTTCTTCCCCCAAATGCGGGGGAAGAATTATTAAACAGGTTGAAGGTGGTAATCCAAAGGCCACGCATCGAGTGGGGTTACATCAAGATGTAATTGCTTTTCTGCCGTTCGGTTCGGTATGGCGTTAAGAGAAATATTGTCTACCTGGCTGGAGGTATCACTATGGGATAGCATATCAGCCATACTCTCAGTAACATAAACACCTTCAATTACCGAAATATCCGTAGACAAGCAATTTAGTATTTCTGCCACTTCAGGGAATACTGCACTAAGCCGAAACGAGGCGCCATCAAAAACAATATGCAATGGCAACAATGGGGCTATTACTGTTTCGAAGTCAGATAACAATTTCTGCACAGCAGCTTCTCGATCCTGCTCTCCATATGAGCGATATAGCTTGTTCTGATCAACAACGACCAGCCCCCTTGATGTCAGGAAGAACTCACCGAATTGAGACTGTGCTGTAGGTATCTCTATTTCGGTCGCAAAATATGAACCATAGGGGTGTTTTTCTAAATTTACAGGAGCATACAGCGGTTCCCAACTTACAGGAATACAACCGAATTCACGCCAGAATGTCTGCTCAATAGGCAGGATAGTGCCTTTAAAGTGCACTTCATCTAAACGTTGTGCCAGAAGCATTGGCCTACGGGCCTTATCTTTTTCAGTGATAACGAAAAAACGCCCGTATTCAGCAATGCGGGCATCCATATCCTCACTGTCCATAGTGAAGAAGGATTTTCTGTTACTTATTCTTGTTAATATTGGTTCTACAGCTTCATCCCAGACGTCATGTAAAGCGCCTATAAAGGCGCTCCAGAGCTTAGAATCCTGTTTTGCTTTAGTTAACCGCTCCTTAAACCAATTCTCTTTCATTTCAGCCTCATTACGGATAGGAAATATTGAATGCAGATGAATTTACATCAAGATAAATAAAGTCATTGAAGTAAACAGCATCCTTCATATTCTGTGTTGTAATATCGTAAGAGAGAAACATATCCAGTGACTCTATAACACGCCAAATATCTTTAACTTTTACCTGCGCATAGCATTGCTGGGAATCATCATCACTCTGTAACAACAAACTAAATGAAGATGAATCACGACCAAAATTATCCTCTAACGCCTTTCTAATGGCGTTTTTGGCGTCATCTATCAGAACGTTTTTACGTGCAATACCTGTGAAATTTATAGTAAATGGCTGTTCATTTGTGTCCACATATTCGAACCGCTTGTTCAATTCATTTGGCACATTCTCCAGGGCTTTAAGTATTTCTGACTTTAATTGTTCCTGGCTTACGCCCGGCTTATGCCCACAAAAGAAAATCTTATTGATGTTGCGCACATCAAATCCGGTTATTTTTTCTTGTAACGCTTCACCCCAAACGTTAAGCCATGACGTACCGTGTACCGCGTTCTGAATGAATTGACGATAATCACCTCCCCATACGACTTGTTCATCGTAGGCAACATAATACTGTGCACGGTTTCGGGTTTCTTCTGTGGTTTCCATTCCACCGCCTCCGGTAATAATCGAATCGGTTTTAAATTCCAGTGACTCCACATATTGCGCAATATTTCCAGCAGGTTCTAACTTTTGACCTTCAGCCAAAGTGTAGTCACCGAGGCTTGCCATTACATCAATTCGCACCTGGCACCCAGCTGGCGGCATCATACCCATAGAACCATCGCCAAATTTAACGCCAAGTTGTTCCGTTGGCTTATATGCCAATACATAGTGTTTGCTCTTGTCCCTTGACATTCGAAATAATGGGTTGTAGGTCCATTTCTCTTCTGCACCATTAATAATTACAGTAACATCGAGGCTGGACACTTCTTTTGTCAGTTCCCTGGAAAGCAACAGCGTAAGAAAGGGGGTTTCTTTTTCAATATCAAATGCCACGCTCACAGCTTCATGCTGTTTGGTTTCGACACCGTGTACAGTCCCCCCGGCTGGAACAACAACACTGTTAATAATTGCAAGTGGCGTTTGGTCGCTGGCAAGCAACTCAGCTCCCGCAGGCAGCGTTACATCCCGATCTGTTTTATTCGTTATCGAAGTTGTTCCGTATGAAGCACTCACAAATCTCCCGACGTAACTGCGGTCTTCAGCTCCCGCTAAAATGCTTGCTCTCCGTGTGGCAGTTGAAATAAATCCCTCGGTCAGAGCACGACTTGCAAATGTACGTGCAATATAAATCACCTGTGCACCGAACACCGCCTGCATCTGTACAAACTGACTGTTTACAAACCGTGACCACCAGGGATTTTCATTCAGCTTGGTATTAAATTTGTCGAGTAATTCGGTAATCGTCACGCACCCACCTCGCTTGATTTCTGCATAACAATATCCATGCTCCCACCTTTCGCATAAAAACTGATTAATAAAGAATCTTCAGAAATGGATGTACAGCGAATCCCCTGAACATCTAAACCGGGTAGGTCTTGTCGTAGTTTTGTCATCATTCTCCCTTCGATAGCCACTTCAACTATATGCGAAGTTTCAGAACCGAATGGTTCGTGCTTAAATTCTTCCATTGGACTCCCCCAGGAGGGTAAACCATAAACACTCCCTTCAGGGGTTCGTAGCCACTCGTCAAGTCGGGCCATCCATGCTGCGGTACTTCCTTCTGCAATAATGACACCGCTCTCATTCGTTTGAAGTCTTGCGTCTATTTCGTAAAGCATCAGTATTAATCCTCAAGCAGAGCATCCAGCGACTGGTCATTAATAGTTGTGCTCGCACGTGGTCGCGGCTGCGGCTGCGATGTTTTGACAACATTATCCGGATCGCCTTTTGTATTGTTCTTGTTCACATTCAGCAGATCGTTCAGGATAGAGCAGATGTTATCCAGCGCCTTCAACATAGCAGGATCGTTATTTATAGTGTCAGTAGTTAATGGTTGTCTTATTCCGCTTCGTGCGAGATCGGTTACAGTAGGGAGTTGTGGCGGCATAGCAAGAAAAGGTTCTTGCACAGCTGAAGCAGAGCCAAATATGGCGTTATTGGCACCAGTTGCTATTCCCCTAATGCTATTAGCGGTTTGTTGAATCCCCCCATTCAGCCAGTCTCCAACATTTCTTGTTAATGGGCTAATAGCTCGCGCAATCGCACTATTCTGCCCAGTAGACTGCATTACAAGATCGTTCAATATCCCTGTACTATCAATCCCCCCAACAAGTCGTGAAAGGTTATCGCCAACGGCAGGAATTACTGCGGTTGCTGCCTGTTTAAGCCCTGACACCGTGGAATCAAATAGCGAACCAAAGAAGCTCTTATCCTCACCTGTAACCACCTTGTAGCCGTTGTCATAAATCTGCACATCACTTGGTGCCGTGACAGTTCGTTTTCCAGAGGTAACTACTGGCGCAGCTCCCGCCATAGCCTGGTTGATTGCTAGAGCCTGCTCCTGCTGTGGGGTTTTCGGTGCTGGCGCTGCAGATGAAAAGCCCGCCATAGCCTGGCTGATTGCTAGAGCCTGCTCCTGCTGTGGGGTTTTCGGTGCTGGCGCTGCAGATGAAAAGCCCTCCATAGCCTGGCTGATTGCTAGAGCCTGCTCCTGCTGTGGAGTTTTCGGAGTAAAAGGGGATACTTGATCTCGCGGAAGTAGATCAATGATTTCTGTATCGTGATTAACAGTGCGTTTTTGTTGTATGGCTGTTGCGATATCAGCCACTTGAGAAGCTTTTTTAAATCCAAAAGATTTACCGGTTAAGCCGGATATCTTTTCAGTAAGAGCCTGATCCATTCCTTTCGCTTTTTCGGAAAGCGAAGATATAGAACCAAACGAAGTAGCCAACGCAAAATCCTTTACCAGGTCCAGACTTGTTCCAGCAAGGCTGGTAGCCGCGCCGCCAAATAAATTACTTGCACCACTGATTCCGCTTTCATTTATTGCGATTAACCGCTCAAGCAAACTCGATGGAGAGCCGGTATTAACATCAGCGTTCTCTGGATTAATCGGTTGTGGTTGGTTACCTGTTTTTTGTGGCTTTTTGACTGCCTGGGCATGTTGTGCAACCTCAATTGGCTGTTGTGTTGCTGTCGGAACGGCATTCAAAACTGGTTGAGCTGGAGATTTTCCATTAGCATATTTTACCTTGCGACCAACACTATATTGCGAATCGCGGGCAATTAGCTGACCACCATTTTCTTTCTGAATTTTATTAATCCGCGCCAATGTTTCGTCAGAGAATTGTCCCTCCCATCGACCAGTGTTTGTGTTAAATGCTCCAAGTGCGTTCTTAATGAACTCATTATTAACTGCCGGATTTCCGCCTTCTTTCGTCGCAATTGCACGAACTAATTGCGTCATAACCTCTGGTTTGCTGACATCTATTTTTTCATTAGGCGATACACCAAGATATTTACTGACGTTATCAATATATTGGTTAGTATTGTTCTCATTTGGCGGTGCCCATTTTGAAATGATGCTGGATACCGTCTGCAACTTCTGATATCCCGCTGCGGCACTGGTGCCGTTGTAATAGCTGGAAACCTGGTTTGCCAGTGCCCTGATCCCTTCTTCAGGTGTGTTAAATCGCGCAAAACGTTGTTCACCTTTTGCATTTGGCGATTCCAGTGTCGCCCCTTCCTGGTTGGCAAAAACAAGATTGCCGAGATTATTATTTCGGTAATTGCGGTTTTTAGCGTTGCTGCCGCCAATATTCAGATCCGCTGCAATGGTGTTGTTGGCAGGTGCACTAAATTCAGTTGGAGAAGTATACCCGTGCTCACCAACTCCATCCTCGCCATTACGCCCACCTTGTAATTGTTCACCTAGAGAATGAATCGCATCGACAGTTTTTTTGGTGCCGTCTTCAACAGCTTTTTTTACTTGTTTCGTGTTTTCGTCAGTGGATAAAAATGTATCCTTAAGGCTACCAAAAACAGATTTGGTGATATCTACCGCGCCGTTAACACCACGAGCAATATCTCCGGTATCAAAATCCTGAAGTTTTTCACCTGCTCTTTCAAATCCTAGCGCAGAAATTCCTTTCCCTATCAAGTTAGTTGCGCCCGACACCAAGCCCCCCATATCGAGCACATTAGCTGTTGCGTAAGCCGATTTTTGCTGTTCGGATACAGCATCATCGTCACTTAATCCAAAGGCTGCCTTTTGCGCATCTGTATCAGTGTAACCATCTATAGCGTCATATCCCGCCATAGCCACTGAGCCGATGATCGGGATAGCTCTTGCAGCTGTAGAAGCAGCTGATTTAACACCTATTTTTGCAGCACTTTTGAGGGCTAAGGATTCGGTTTTTTTCTTTGCAACAGTTTCACCTGTTTTAATTGTGGCCTCTTCGGCAACAACACCTGCTGGCTTAACTGCCTTTGTTGTGTTTTTTGTTTCTTTAGCAATACCCTTAGATGCGTCGCTTGTGGTGCTGATGTCTTTGGCTTTACTAACCTTTGTTTTAACAGTCTTTGCAGCTACGGCACCAGCTCCAGCAGCAGCGGTTCCGGCAGCGGCTTTTTCACCAACAGAAAGGGCTTTTTTCCCCAGATTGCGACCTTTCCTTTTCGGTTTGTTCCGTTTATTTTTACCAGCCTGATCGCCAATATTGATTTTATTTCTTCTGCTTGCTCGATTTCTCCAGAGATCACTTAAGCCGAACTTATTCCCAGAAGATACTGATTTGCGTAGCTTAACTACTTCGTCGGAGACATTTTCCAGACCATCAATTATTTTGTTGTCATTGGTCTGAAGAATTTTTGTTTGCTCTTCTACTGCTTGTGCTGATTTTGTCTCAACAGCATTATTAAATGCTGTTGCAGAGGTTGCTTTTTGAGTATTAACCACCGCCGGATAAGTGATAGCTGGAGATGTCGCTTTCGAAGGTGAAGCCTCACCTTTCCCCTTTTCTACCCATTCTTTAAGAGATTCTGCTTTACCTGTGATCTCTTTAGTAATGTCGTACATGCCGCGAGCAGCCATCCACAACGGACCACCAGCGCCAACACCTGCGGCATCTGTTAAAGACTCTTCACTGGAAGACTGATTGCCATCTACCCCTATAATGGAGCCTAATTTCCGGAGGAAGCCTTCTTGTAGTTTGGCGTCGGCCTTATGTGCTTTCTGCCATTCTTTTTTTCTGGCTATATCTTCGTTGTTTTTCTGGGATACAAAGCGTCCGTTACTATCCCGAAGCGGTCCTTTTTGGCTTTGGGGGGATTGTGGTTCAAGAGGAGCAGAATTAGCGGCTACTGGCACAGAACCTTTCAACTTTTGGGCTGACTGGCGTGATGACGCAAAATGAACGCGCTCTGATGTGTTGGTTGCAACAATGAGACGTTCTTCTCCGTTGTTGATCTGCGTCCTCCCTTTTTTCATCGGAAGGCGTTTTATATATGGGTTAGCTTGGGTATTCTTGGCATCATCAGAGACATAGGGTTCGCTTGCTATGAGTCTACGGGATAGTCTTTGACTTACTTTACCTTGATTTTCACCAAGTTGAGTTATAGACCCTCTACCAGAGAGAATGGCGTCTTTGATCTCAGCAAGAGCGTTAAGTTCGTTTGTGCTCGCCCCCTGAATAGCGTCAATTATTGCGATACGGTCTTTATTCTCTTTCAAAATAACCTCTCTTTTGCCAGCGGCGATCAACGTTTCCCGGCTTGAGCTTTGTATTTTTCTTCCAGGGCTTTTGACATATGGAGTGCTCGCCATTGTGGCAATTGTTCAACGTCACTAACGGGCTGATATCCATACAGAGTCAGGTTGTTAATAATGGTTAGCCATCCATTCAGATCTAATTGATGGGATAAACTCTCTATTGAGAAAGGGGACGTACAGTGTGGTTGTCACATCTGCACCCTCCTTAGCGTTTTTGCAATGTTGCGGAGGCAGGATCAGTCGGCTTGAGCCTCTCTCAATAGACATTTTCAGGCCGTGGCGTAGGTCTTTTTGCATAAGCTGTATGCGAGCCACAAGCGGGGTAAATTCGGTTTCAAGCGCCATGCTTTCAATGATGTCAAAGCGTCGGTTAGCGGCCTGCGTGAAGTCCTCCGGATCGTCTTTAAGCGCCGTGCATAAAGCGAGTTCAGCAATTCGCATCCGTGCAACGCCAGCACTGTATTCGGGACTTTTCATATCAGGAAGTGACGCTCGCATTCGTTCAAGGAGTTCCGCGCCTTTCCCGGTTAATGGTTTAAGTATCCAGTCAGTTGGTACTCCATTTACTGGTACGTTGGTTTTCACGTAAGGAGGTACAGTGAGTATTTCTACTGTTTGGGCCAGGTCGCTCAGGTTAATATCGGCATGATGCGTATTACCGCAGTGACTGCACTCATAGGAGTAGGTCATTACAGCATCGGGGCGCGAATTAACAAATATCCACCAAAGAGCAGTTCTGCGATCCTGAACTGTCCAGTTAGCACTGTCGTTAATTTCACCATCCTGCATAGAGTTAAGGTACTCTGTAGTCGTTGCCTCATCTTCTGCCGGGTTCAGGTCAGAATATTTCAGCGCATCCTTCACGGTAGGGGCGTGGAACTGAATTTCTGTCTCAGGACGGGAAGGCAATGGGAATTTTGGAATGTTCAATTATTCCTCCGAAAAGCAGGTATCTGTTCATTTTCCAGAGGATAGGGAGTGTGTGATTTGCGATGGGGATTGAATGAAGATCTTTGCCGGTCGAGAAGCGATTATTGAGGGTGATTTTTACACCTTAAGTGACGCTACTCACATATCCACAGAGTATTTTTATAAACCTTTTTCCATTTTTAATCCTTTTTAGATCCTTTTTAGGCGTCGCTGGGGCCAGTAGTGGCGCGGGCTGTAGAGGAGGCTGGTGTAAGATTTGCCCTCAATTAAATACGATCGGTGTAAGATTTGCCCTCAGAAGGTGTAAGATTTGCCCTCAAAAGGTGTAGTAATTGCCCTCAAAGTGGTGTAAAAATTGCCCTCACCATTTGAAGGATCACACAGGGTTATGAACAGAGCGGAATTAACAGCAAAAGCCGTCAGCCTGATTGAGTCAGCGACACCTATTAGTCGTAGTCTGGCACAAGCCAATGAGATCACGGAGGCTGCTTATCACCTGACTCGCGACCAAAAGCGACTGTTGTTTATTGTGGTGGGAAGACTTCGCTATGCTTCTAAGGATGGCGTTCTTGGTTCAGGTGCCTGTGAGTTGACGGTCAACGAATATGCAGAGATGTATAATTTGCCCTCTGCTGAAGCCAGCAAGGATATTCGTAAGGCCATTTCAGGGCTTAGCGAGAAGAAAGTTACGATATATAACCCTGATGAATCGACCGAATCAGAAGACAGTTATGAGTCTTATCCCTGGATGATTAAGGATGCCTATTCACCACGGCGCGGGACTTACATTATTCATCTTAATCCATATCTCATGCCGTTTTTTACTCTGCTTGATAAGAGATTCACAAGGCTGAATTTTACCGAAGTATCTCGCCTTACAAATCCTTATTCTATGCGGCTTTATGAGTCCTTATGCCAGTACAGGAAGGATGATGGAAGCGGCTTTGCCATACTTGGCGTCGAATGGATGCGGGAGCGTTATGGGTTACCAAAAAGCTATCAGCGGTATGCCGAATTTAAGAGAAGTTTTTTAACGAAGGCTGTAGCAGAGATTGAAAAAAATACAAAAATGAAAATAGTCTTCTCAGAGGTGACGGAAGGCGGCAAAGTTACCAGGATAAAATTTACCTATCAGCAGTCTTAAGGGCAATTTTTACACCCCTCTCAAGGTGTAGAATTTGCCCTTAACGATCGGCAATTGAGGGCAATTTTTACATCTTAATTGCATGTATCTCGTTATTAGCAAGTTGTGTTTTTATATAACATATTGATATGTAAGGATTATGTAAAAATCGCCCTCAACCAATATCGTGCGTATCGTGCATTCTTATTGCGCTTTTTTATTATCATTCACTGTGTTAACTGATTGATATTATTGAAATATGTAAAGAATGCCTTCATTGCTGATGGATTGATGATGTAAAAAATGCCCTCAACATTGCGCTACCTTCCCTACCCGCTATCGTTGAGGTCGTGGGTGCTGACGGGAAATGAGCAACCCTCCAGCACACATAATTAAAGCTATTCAGAATTTGATCACTCCACTCACAGCCCCCTTTAACGCACTTGTAGCCATGCCAGCGGCACCGTTGACCAAAGCAGAAACACCTGAGCCTGCGGATGTGTATTTCTGGAAAGTGATTGGGTATGACAAGAACTCTGACACCTGATCACGTGAGCGAGTGATTTCCCCAAGTTGAGTAGGAAATACGCGCATTTCTTCTTCCAGTTCTTTTCCGCCGTCCTGAGTTACCCGGTAGACACGGATTTTCATCAGATATTCCGGAGGAAGGTTTATTGTTCCATCAGGATTTGTTACACGAGAACGACGCTCTTTGAACCAGTCCATGATCTTGCCATCTTCGGTATCCCTCACGGTCATAGTGACCGGTCCGGCGCTAACATAGGTTGGCTTGCTGAATTCTACGCTGCCGATCACCTTGCTTTCTGTCTCGATGTTCCCACTGCTGTAGGTGATATCCTTCACGAACATATCGAAGCCGTTCAGACCATCCACTTCAACGGTCCACTGCCACCCCTGGGCGTAACGGATACGCATAGCGGCAGCAACAATATTTTTCCCGTAGGCAATATCGCTACTGTAATTCCCGCTTACCCCGCCGCCTGATATGGCTTTATCAAGAATGTCGCTAATGAGGTTGCTGGTGAATGATTTCGTGTTAAATGACAATGCGGTGGTCAACGTTCTACCAACGCTGCTGAAAATACTCACTCTGCGCCTCCAGCGTTAAAAAATGGTAGCCCCCGGAATAATGGCCCGGTTTGAGGACATTTTTTCCTCAATCTCCTGCACGCGGGCATATAGCGTGGCTTCATCGGGCAGATCGGAGTAGTCAAATTTCCCGTCGATGGACGCTCTACGCTGCCGGGCGACATTTCTTACATTGATAAGCGCCTCCAGATATTCCTCCAGCATTCCAATGATTGCAGGAGGCACTTGCCATTCATCCAGCTTTCTGTCGCGTAGATTAACCAGATACAGCATTCGAAAAGGCCAGCGTTCTGAACCTGTTAGCTCTAATTCAATAAATCCGGATAATTCATCCGAATAGACCAACAAGCCATTGTTGTCGGTAACATGAACCAGAGAGAGATAATCTTCTGGCAACGGGATTGCAGTACCACCAGCTTTTTCAAGTTTTAACGTTTTCACTACCCCTGCCCTGTCCTGATACGTGGTCAGAGCTTTGATCAGGAAGGCTTTCAGCGTTTCTTCTTCACGCACAAGCAGTGGATTAAATCGTGCTTTAACGCTTTCTAATAATTCGGTTGGTGTCATCGTACCTACAACTCAAATACAAGGAATTCCCGCCACAAGGGCGGGAAAAAGATCACTCTACCCAGTTGTAAACAATACGCAGGGAAGGCTTAACGACCGCTGTTACGTCTTCGGATGAGAAGTCCACGGCGTCGGAATACACTTTGCAATGAAAATATGTGCGGATCAGACCTTTATGGTTACCGCTATTCGATTCCGCCGCCGCCTGTAAGGTAATTTCCAGATATTCTTTTCCGTATACCATCTGTTTTACAGCGGCGAGAACTGCGCCTTCGATAGTTTCCGCGCATGTGACCTGAAATTCACCAGAGTTGCGTAATGGTCCGTGCTGGTTGAATTTCATGCCACCAGGGGCGTAATCCTCCACATCTTCGCGTGTCATTTCTGGTAACTGAGTGGAACGAACAAGTACAGACAGATGTTCGTAACCCTTAATGGTCATCCAATATTCAGAACCAATAAGTTTTTCGCCTGCAGCCAGGTTTTTATTAAACCGGGATTTTAGAAAGGCCATATCGGCTTTTGTATTTGCAAAACCGGACATAAATACTCCTACACAAAAACAGATGAGATATTGCTACGGTTGATCGATGTATTACCGCTGCATTGCAGGGTTACCGTGTTATGAGTGAAATAGCCTTCTGGTGTGCGCGGGGCGTCCAGTTGGTAACTCACGCTTTTGATAACAACGTCGGTAAGGGCTATGTTCCTACCTATGTTTAACGTTACTGTCTCCGGGCGACGACCGAATGGCGCTACATTGTTCAGTTCCGGCGATTCCATCTTCAGCAATGCTGTAATGGCTGCGTTCACTTCAAGTTGCGCGTTCGTTGTCGCCATGAAATCAATTACCAGATTAAATTCAGGCGGTTGCTGACCTTCCCAAACAAGCATTGAGTTGAAGAGGGTTTTTGTTGTTACGCCGGTTGCGGTCTGAAGCGTATCTGCAAGAGAGCCAGCCGCAGCGCTAATACCACCAAGCAAACCTCCAACTGACTGGTTTTCAAATGGTGATTGCCACATTGATGATAGTTCTGCGGTAGATCCTTCACCGATATAACCGACGACCATATCCTCTGAAGAGAGGATATAAACCTTCATTAACGGACTTATTCCGTCAGGCATTATCGCGCCGCAAATCAAACGCTATTTCTCCCAGGTAGAGGCCACCTTTGCAGGCGGCCTATGTCACTTACAAACCGCGTTTTTTGCGAATGCGCATTGATTTTTTGCGGTTGATATTCGCTACGGATGTATGTGCTTTGCGGCGTGCTTTTTTCAGCGCCTGTTTTTGCAATGACGTCATGCGGCGAGGACGCGGGCGTTTACGGATGATGGTAACCTTGCCATCACGAACCACTTTTTTACGTACCGCTTCCAGCATTGCGCTATCACCACCAGCAACGGTGTAAATGGCAATAGCTGTTTCCATCATGTCGGTGTCGCTTTCGGAAAGAGCGTCAAAAACACGTTCGGCAGCTGAGTCATCTTCATCGTCGATCATTTCGGTTACATCGTCCTGATCAGCGCCAAGCGCAACAGCTGCATCAGCAAGAGCTGCGAGAGCATCGTTATAAGCATCGATTTGTTCATCGGTGAAATCGGTGCCTTCATCGATATCAGCCAGGCCAGCCATAGTGATTGCTAATGCATCAAATGAGTCAGCCTCCGGATCACCATCTTCAACCCAACCAGCAAGCATGGACGCTGCCAGGCTGCGCATATCACCTTGTGCACGGGATTCAACCGCTTCCATCATCGCGGTTTCAATGTCGTCTTTGGGCTTTGGTTGAGTGTCCTTTCCTTTCTGTCCTGCGCTTTCCAGCATGGCGTTATCATTATTGTCCTGAGTGGATTTATCACCGCTTTCAAAGCAGCCAGAACCGAAAATCGCACGCATAAAAGGATCAGCAGTATAATTTTTCATATTCAAACCTCTCTCCCCCGCATCATTTAGCGGGGGTTATAAATCAGCGCATCAGAATTGGCTTACCGACGATTCGGCGAGCTGTACCGGTCGGACAAACAGACCAGGACACTTCCCACAGATCGATGTCCTTTTGGACAACCTGAACAACATATGGATCTTCACCCTGGGACTTGTCACGTGGAGTAACCAGCGCACCGGCTGCAACGTAACGGTCAAGCAATTCAGTCATTGCTTTCATTAGCGCTTCTTTGGTAATGCCATCCGGTTCGTGCTTAATCGCCTGAGCTACTTCATAGAAATCTCTGGCGATGGCGTTCATCAAGGAAGACACATGCTGGAATCGCAGATAGTTGTTTTTGCTGTAAGTTGTTAAAGAGTCGTCAATGTAAACGGACCCGTCAGCAGCAACTGAAACTGGATTAATGCGCGCAAGAACGAACGCTTCACGATCAACTGCACCGATATTTGGAATTCGGGCAATGTTCTGTCGATCAATAATCGCGCGTGATATACCTGCCGGTGCGTAATGCCAACCACCAACATCCGGTACCAGCGCCACTCCTTTTGCCTTCGCTACGAATGCGTCGCAGCTAATGCCATAGACGACATTCATTCCAGTGAAAGTATCTCGGCAGGAGAGCGGGAAGTAGTAACGGCTTGGTTGATGTGAGCCGCCAAAATTATGGCTTTTCGCTTCTGAAATAGCGTTTTCAGGTGTCTGGTTGCCCTTCAGGTCATAGAACATGTCTACGCGAACATCTTCAGCCAGCTTTTTGATTGCGGCTAAGGCGGATGCGTCATAACAACCCAATGACAGCAATGCGGTGTAATTAACCTCTGAAGCTTCGAGAACCTTTAATGCTTCCAGATAGTCTGCAGCGGCAATTTCGGACAGATTTCCATCAGTACCACCTTCAAAAGCTACATCCTCAAAAATGAGTTGAGCAGCGGATGCTTCTGCATTATCTGCCAGTACGGCACCAATGCGAGTGGACTGGCTTTCAAGCAGTGTCGGAATCCATGCTGGTTGGCCCATGTCGTTGGTGCCTTCTGGATTGAAAGACACCTGGTGGCTTTCCAGCACCTCAATGGACCCATCGGTTTGTTTTTCTTTCAGCGTCAGCGTAAAGAGTTCGCTTTCTTCATCATCGCGAGTTAGTGATAACGTGCGATTTTGAGATGCATCACCATCTTTGATGAAGAATAATGCCTTCTCTCCACCTTTAATCTGGGGCGTCTCTTTGGGTGTGAAGGTCACTGATTGAGTCGTTGCAGTTGGAGCAACACCAACGCTTAATGTGTCACCTAGATTTGCTGTGGTTTCAGTAGGTTCAACGGAAAGTTCTTTGCTCGCCTTTGCCGCTTTTGCTTTGCCCACAACGGAAACAGAAATACCCGGCACCTTCATGTCTTTAGCGCAAACTCGAACGACATATCCAGAGCCGCCTTTTACTGCACGCTCCACGTGGCGATATGGTTCAAATGCCGCGCCCAGGCGAGGGTGAATCGGTGAACCTAATACGCTTTGATAAGTCGTATCGTCAACTTTCAGTACCTTACCCGGTGCGCCACGACGCGATATTACAAGCCCAGCAAAGACGGATGCGCCACCGCTGGTATTGGTGAGGTTAGCGTCAGCATTTACTGACATTACAACAACGCCAGCTGCCTGCCCTACCGAAAAACTAATCTTATTCATGCTGGTTCTTATCCTCTAAAGCGAGAGAACGAGGCAAGGCTGCCCACGGTTAATGGGCAGCCTCTGATCAGGATTCGCTTACCGTGAAGTTATCGCCTACGGTTACTTCTTTCGTAGTTGGTTCAACACTGACGGCGGTTACGCTTTTATGTGCCTCCCTAACAGTGACTGTGCACTGTGCGGTTTTATTGCCGTCATTTGTTTTGATTGTCAGCACTGCCTGCCCGGCCTTAAGAGCGGTACATGTAGTGCCATCAACCTGGACAATATCAGGGTGATCTGACTCAACAGTGAAAGATTTGTCTGTTGCGTCAGGTGGCGTGATAGTTACTTGAATGTTTGACATTTTTTTCTCCTTAACGCCCCTTAATCAGGGGCGTGTTTTTGCCTTACTTATGTTTTGGTTTTTTCTGTGCCTTTGAAGTGTTCGCGGCGATAGTTTCACCTTCATCTACGTCAAGTGACGTTGGTGATACCGACACGTTCGCCACCATCACTTTTTTTCGTTAACCTTGCCTGTCAGCATGTCGATAGCACCTTCTTTGGCACGAGTCAGACGCAGGCGGGTGAAGTAGTTTTCACCGTTGCGAGGATGTACTTCGTTGATGGCACTGCCCCAGAGAGTGGTACGGTTAACGAGAGACGGATTGGTTTCGTGAACGTAAGGGATTGCTGGGACTGCATCACCAGCAATCAGCCCGGCTTTACCGATGCCTTCGCCACGCCCATAGAAGAAGATGTCATCCAGTCCGAAGTCATATCCCTGTGCCTTGAATTGCTCACAGACAGGTTGCGGCACTTCGTAAATACGAATCGTGCCAAACAGGGTGCCGATGTACTGTACATACGGCGACTGAACGTAACCTGGTGCGATCTGGAAGTGCTGTGGAGGCAAAGAGCGCAGGAAGTTCGCGGCGTCACTACCAGCAAAGCCGCCACGAATACCCGTTGTCAGGGTACGATTTGCCATGTCTTGAGACAGAGCGTTTACTACGTGACGCAGGAGGCCGACCCAGGACTCATAGTTTTGAGCTTCCGGCAGAGCCACATCAAATTCACGACCATAAACGGTATGGAATACCAGGGTGCGCAGACGCATGATGTCGGTTTCATGGGAGATCCAGTTACGCATCGCGGAGAACTGAAGTGCCGCTAATTCAAGGCCGTGCTCACGGCTTAAATCGGATGCGGACATTACCGTGTGTTCGGAAGCAATTACGTACTGGGACGGACGAACTTCGTACTTACGCATAGCCTGGTTGATCACCGGAATCAGGCCTGGATTGCGCTCTATGTTAATTTCGACCTGAACAGCAATTTCAGTACCTTCTGGCGGAGCCTGGGTAAATGTAATGTCAATGACACCAGTGTCATAGGCAACTTTGGCAGTCGCTGAGAAAGCATTACCTTTGCTGTCTTTAGCATTGAAATAAAGGTTGCCATCGCCGTCGTCAACTTTGGACGGTTTGCGGTTGATCAGCAGTTTGTTATAACCAGCGCGAAGCGGGCAGGATTGCCCCTCAAAATCTTGGATGTTGAACTGGAAGGTTTTGGTGCTGCCATTCCCTTTAGTGGTAAGGGTATACAGGCGCTTCATTTGAGAATAAACACCAGCTGACTGCATATTCAGTTCGTCACCTTGGTTGAAGGTGCCGAATTTTGTGCCTGCTACGTTGACCAGTTCATAAATATTTGACTCGTCACGATCACAAGGAACAAAAGTACAGGCATCACTGGTAGCAGCGCCCAGAGAAGCAGGCAGAATTAGAGCAGCATATTGAGCAACTTTCATTACGCCGTCAGAGCTACGCATTGATTGCGCGACAGACTCAAACATTGCCTTACCCGTGCCTTCATGGGTATCACTGGCACATTCAGTCATCAGGCGTTCAAGAGCCAGGTGTGCGTTCGCCAGGATGTCACTTGCCGGGTAATGACCATGTTGACGTTTATACTCATGCAGAGACATAGCCCACCCACCAGTGATCTGACGAGCGACCTCTGGATTTACGCCTTCAAACATAGGCACTTTCTGGATTGCTTTATCCAGGTTTTCCATCATTACTGCCTGGTCAGCAATCATGTTGCCTGCTGCATCGGTGGTCGGATCGACGGTCATAGCCATGACGCTTGCCGCCCGATTCATAATCTCGCGCTCGCGATCACGAGCTGGCTGAATGTTTTTATTCACGGTTAAGCCCTAAATTCGGGCGCGGCGTGAAGGTTCTTTTGACGGGCTAACAATACCTACTTTGTGATTTAGTCAATAGGTTTAGTAAAATAAAATATATTAACACTCACGTTGTTATGTGATTTAATTTTAGTTTTCTAACACAAATCATTAGAGTTATGGCGTATCGAATCTTTGTTTCGTATAAAAATGGCGCTAAGAGCCACTCTCTGAACACAACAAGTCGCTTTCTTGTTGAGGCGCAGTTGGCATCAATTCTTGCCGAAAGTGAGATACTCTCGCTCGCTGAACGGATCGTTATCCAGTTTTCTGGTAGAGATATACTCAATGTCCCCGCCCTCACCCCGGCATCCGAAGTTATGGAATCAATTAAATGGCCTGTATGCGGATGTCCTGCCAGGGTTGAAGAGCCGGTAACTGCAACGCTCTACATGCCGAAAGCTGTAAGAGATTGGCTTGCTATGGTTGGCAATGGGAAAGTCAGTGCTGGACTTCGCAAGTTAATTGAAATGGCAGATATTCCTGAGTTAAAAAATGCATGGCGACAATGAGTAAACAAGGGACAAAATGAGTCACGTTAACCCATCAAAAACACAATATCGCTTAATGCTGGCGATCGCGTCAGCTATACCAACCAGCCTGAATCCCCCGACAGGCTATCCCGCTGTTGTTGATGATTGTTTTCAGTATTACGGAGAAGACATCCTGAGCCAGTCAAAAGCGCTCAAGCAGTTATGTAAGGCAGGTATTCTTCACTGTATCGGAGATCCGGACGATTTTGTTGTTATGCTGGCGGATCGTGACTCTTTTCTACTGTCCTGGAAAGCTGGTGCGCGCGAAGCACGTTTGGGGAATGGTATTGGTTACATAGACTATAGCGATTGTCCGCTGGCATTTGCTGGTGGATATATGCATTGGCATGAGCGAAATAGGGGCCGTCAGCGTCAGTATCGTTTGAGTGACTTTAACGTCTGTCACGGTTTCGAAGAAGCTGACAGCCAGGACATCTGGCTTCAGGAGCCTTGATCCCCCTTCCCTTCCCAAATCTCCCTGTTTCTTTGGTTATTCAGTGCGTTTCGTTGGTTGCATTCGTCGATCGTGCTGAATAACTGTTCAGCGTATGTCGGATACTTGTTTAACAGCACTGGCGTGTCTTCTGGCACTAAACAAGGGGAGTAATCAATCAGATTTGCCTGCGGCCTGCTGGTGGCTTCTACGGTAATTTTCACTGGCACGCTGGTTGATGGCTTTTGCCCGTTCCCGCTGCATCCTGATAACGTCATCAGGCACACGCACATCGTTAATCCCAGCACGGCGCAACGCATTTTCAAGGCGAGTGATTTCATTCTGGCTTTCCTCTCGTTGTTTGATTAGGTTGGCATTCAGTTCTGCTGTTTTGCGCTGGTACTCCTTTTCCAGTGCTTTAATTCTTTCGTTTTCGGTCAGCATGGCTGAGCGAGCGTTCTCACTTAACTGTAATGCGGTAGAAAGCGTGTTGTTCGTGCTTTCCAGTTGTGATTTTGAGTCTTCAAGCGATCGGACATACCTGATGTGTTCGATAACTGCCGTCGTTGTTCGGTAAATTCCAGAAATGGCTAAAAGCGCAATTACAATCAAAATTATCTTTTTCAAAACCATCCTCTCCAGGTTCATTTTTGGTGTTAAACATGTACCAATTTATATCCTTTTGTGTGCCTAAGTGGTGTTTCTATGGTTCCTTTTTGGTGTTCTTTTGGAGCGCATCGATAACGCCTTGTGGCATGATTAAACTGATTGCCGGACTCATTACTGCATCATCCAGTAGAGAACCAGTTAACGTGATGGCGACAGCGTTCTCTAAACCTTTGGTTGCCTGAGTGGTTGACGTTTTAATGCGACCTGTAAGGGCTACGACACCCTCACTTGCTGAGTTAATTTCGGAGAGTAAAACTTCGGCGGCTGTCACTGCTTCCCGTAAAGCATCAATTTCATCCTGAGTAATGACTGGAGCCTGAGCGCCCCCAGCACCACCCTGTCCACCATTGCTTTCACCACCACCAGCACTTCCGGCAGCTTCAATTTTTGCGTTAATGGCGTTCATGGCGGTTTTCAGAGCATCAAGTTTTAGCGCCGTCAATGCGTCCGTTAGAGATTGCGGAATGGAAACATTCCCCATTCCCTCAACAAGGGCGAAAGCAGGTATGGGGGTCAGCTCGTTACCTTTTGCGTAGCATTCCCAGCCAATCTTCATCTGTAACAGCTCTGATGGCTTGGTGTATGGGGAAAGAGAATCAGCCAGTAATGAAGACGCTTTGCTGGCCTCATTGAGCTGTTCAGAAAAGCCAAGCAATTGAGTAGTCCAGGCCGAAACAGAATCAGGATAGGTTTTATCGGCGTGAACTATTCCCTGTATGGCGCTGGCGAGCGATGAGGCTTTTACAGAAGCTGCCCGGCTTATGGTTATAGATTCTGGTGTAGAGATACCGGCATCTGACAGAATTTTGAAGGCTTTAACTTCACCTATTGAATCAAGCATTATGCAACCTGAAAAATATCCTCGCCGTTGGCGATAACAGAACCACAAGAAAGCGGATCGCCTACACAGACAACTCCCTTTCCACCTATCGAAAACCATACTCGCGTCGATACAGCTGCCCCTGGATGTGCACTGTTACCGTCAGTGTGACTGGGAAACATGGCACCATCTACAACAACTGGCTTACCGTTAACGGTGAACCAGGGAACGGTTTCAGCTACCAGTCGCGGCGGAAATCCTCCGTGACCAGAACAAAGGGTGTCGCTGATGGCTATTGCGCTCATTCTTCACCTCCTGGTTATCCTCCTATTGTCATCACTTTGTTATTTCGTCATTCAAACGGAGAGTTAAATTTCGGAATATTTTTGTATTCTCAATTCGTTCTCAAATAAATCTCACTGTCAGACCATCATTCGGTAGGTGATCAAGATATTCTCTAAATAAACTCAACAATCGCTCTTCTTTATCTCGTTTGGTGTGGATTTTTGGGTGCTTCTCTTTTAAAATTACATTTTGATTCTCAAATGTGTCTCAGAAGTGGAGCAAGAAGATGCGCATTTTTATCGATGATGGTTCAACCAATATCAAAATGCTGTGGGAGCACGACGGGGAAACTCGCACTCACATCAGCCCTAACAGCTTTAAGCGCGGATGGTCAGCAACATTTGGTGCTGGCAAGCCGTTTAACTATGTCATTGACGACGAAAAGTATTCGTATGATTTGATCTCGCCAGATGTTCTGCCGACGAATAACGTGGAATGGCAATACAGCCCGCTTAACGTCCTGGCTGTTCACCATGCCCTGCTGACAAGTGGCATTGAGCCGCAGGAAGTAGAAATTGTGGTCACGCTGCCTCTGGCGGAGTTTTACGACGACGACGCGCAATACAATCTCGATAACATCGAGCGCAAGAAAGCCAGCCTTATGCGCCCCGTCACGCTGAATAAAGGCAATGTGTTCACGATTAAGAAAGTTACGGTACGCCCGGAGTCTATTCCGGCAGGAATTGGCCTGTGCGACAATCTGAACCCTGCCCATTCTGTTCTTATCGTCGATTTGGGTGGAACTACCCTTGATGTTTCAATGGTCGCCGGGCAAATGACGGCAGTTTCCCGTGTTTTTGGCGATTCGAATCTTGGTGTATCACTGGTCACCAGGGAAGTAAGGCAAGCACTTGCCAGAGCCAATACCGAAACGTCAAATTACAATGTCGATCAGCTCATTATTAACCGCCACGATGAAGATTATCTGAACGACAATATCAATGACCCATCAGCGGTTGGTGATGTGAAAAAGGCCATTGCCGCAAGCATTGACCGTCTGCGTACCCGCGTTCTTGATGTGATTGGCGACTTTAAAGGATATACGCATGTCATGGTGATCGGTGGTGGCGCACCGCTGGTGGCAGATGCAATTCGCGAGCAAGTTAATATTCGTGATGACCGTTTCTTCGTGGCGGATGACCCGCAACTTGCTCTTGTTCATGGCCTGAAAGCAATCGGTTAACGAGGTAATGTCCATGTCTCAGGAACGTAAGAAAGTGATGATTTATCTTCGCCCAGAGGCTTATGCCAATGAAAAGGCGGCGAGCGAGAAGATAAAAAAACATAGCGATATGGCAAGAACCGCATTGTTGGCAGGGCTTGCGCTGGGAGAAGTCGATAGCAGGCTTCCAGGATTACTGGCTTCCCTGCTGACCGAAGACAATAACCCGGAGCTGATCCGAAAAATGCTGGCATCCTTCCTGGAACTACCAGCTGCGGTTGAGGAGCGCCCTGCCTCCATTGAGCCAGTGAAGGAGCAAGTTGTTGCCAAAAGCGCGTCGGCGCGCAATCTGGCTGACTCTCTACCTGATTGACATAAGATGTGCTGGTTTAAGGCTGCAAATTGCAGCCTTTTTTATGCATTAATGGTGTCTAATCGGTGTTAATCTGGAACCAGTTAGGTGCTGTTATGGTGCAATTTTGTATCTGGTTCCAATTTGGGGCTGATTTCGTGTTAAACAGGATGCAATATAAGGTGTATTTGGTCTGATTGATGTTATACTTTGCCAAACATTCATGACTCCATTATAGAGCCTGTCCCGCATCAAAAAGGCTCTTATCTGGAACCGTTTTGATACCAAAATCACACCGAGGAACGGATATGATTATATTGGTAGTCAGCCAAAAAGGTGGCTGTGGAAAATCAACCACAAGCGTAAACATCTGTGCGGAGCTTGCCCGCGAAAATAAGGATGTAGTGTTACTAGATGCAGACAAGCAAGGAACAGCTGCCCGCTGGGCAGCTGACCGTAACACGGCAGAGGTTTCTCCTGTTATTCATTGTGTCCAGAAGTTTGGTAATATTCGAGAAACACTTCTCGATCTGGATAAGCGTTATGAATTTGTAGTTGTTGATACAGCCGGGCGCGATAGCAAAGAGATGCGTACAGGCATAACCGCTGCAGATATTGTGTTGGTCCCATTCCGACCATCTCAACCAGATTTAGACACGCTGGCACACTTTGTTGAAGTGTTTGAAGAGGCTTTGGACCTGATGCCTAATCCTAGCATTAAGGCGTTCGCAGTCTTAACAATGGCCCCATCCAATCCGGTTGTGAATGAAACCAATGAGGCCAAAGAGTACCTGGCTGAATATCCGCAACTGAAGTTGCTGAAAACCATCATTCGTGATCGTAAGGTTTACCGCGATTGCATGGCTGAAGGGAAGGGCGTTGTTGAGATGGACAACGGGAAAGCTAAAGGTGAAATCCAGATGTTGGTTAAGGAGTTATTAAGTGATTAAGCCTCGTAAATCGGTAAAAGCCCCCGAAGTAAAAGACCCCGATCTTGAACGCCGAATTGAGGATTTTGCAAGTAAGGCTGATTTGGTGCCGGGTGAGCAACCAGAAGACAACAAAGTGCTCGATAAGGACGCTCCACGTGATTTTAAATCTATTCGTGTTGGTTTCAATGAATACGAGTACCAGGTACTTGATGCGTTAAGTAAAAAGCATAATCGCAGCAAATTGAATATGATCCGCCATGCTATCCTCATGTTAGCGGAGTCTGAGGAAGCAAAATAAAGTCTTTCAGGTTGGTTTTAGAACTTAAAAAGTCTTGAACCAAAGGTGCACCAATACACCACTAATTTGGCGCACCTTTACATCCTTTTTGGTTCCAATTGTGTACCATTTGTCATTAATTTACTTATGCGCAAAAGTGGGCTTAATGAAAAAGCTCATTATTGAAATAACGATAGAAAGCAATTTCTAATCAACTAGTGGTTGTCAGCCTATTCGGCTTATAAGATCATACGCTGTTATACGTTGTTTACGCTTTGAGGAATCCACAATGAGTGAGGCAGAAGCCCGCCCGACTAACTTTATTCGTCAGATCATCGATGAAGATCTGGCCAGTGGTAAGCACACCACAGTACATACCCGTTTCCCGCCGGAACCGAATGGCTATCTGCATATTGGTCATGCGAAATCTATCTGCCTGAACTTCGGGATCGCCCAGGACTATAAAGGCCAGTGCAACCTGCGTTTCGACGACACTAACCCGGTAAAAGAAGATATCGAGTACGTCGAGTCGATTAAAAACGACGTTGAATGGTTAGGTTTTCACTGGTCTGGCAACATCCGTTACTCCTCCGATTATTTTGATCAGCTCCACGCCTATGCTGTTGAACTGATCAACAAAGGCCTGGCGTATGTTGACGAACTGACGCCGGAACAGATCCGCGAATACCGCGGCACCCTGACGCAGCCGGGTAAAAACAGCCCGTACCGCGATCGCAGCGTTGAAGAGAACCTGGCGCTGTTCGAAAAAATGCGTGCCGGTGGTTTTGAAGAAGGTAAAGCCTGCCTGCGTGCGAAAATCGACATGGCTTCACCGTTTATCGTGATGCGCGATCCGGTGCTGTACCGTATTAAATTTGCTGAACACCACCAGACTGGCAACAAGTGGTGCATCTACCCGATGTACGACTTCACCCACTGCATCAGCGATGCCCTGGAAGGTATTACGCACTCTCTGTGTACGCTTGAGTTCCAGGACAACCGTCGCCTGTACGACTGGGTGCTGGACAACATCACCATTCCTGTTCACCCGCGCCAGTACGAATTCTCGCGCCTGAATCTGGAATACACTGTGATGTCCAAGCGTAAGCTGAACCTGCTGGTGACCGACAAGCACGTTGAAGGCTGGGATGACCCGCGTATGCCGACCATTTCCGGTCTGCGTCGTCGTGGTTACACTGCGGCTTCTATTCGTGAGTTCTGCAAACGCATCGGCGTGACCAAGCAGGACAACACCATTGAGATGGCGTCGCTGGAATCCTGCATCCGTGAAGATCTTAACGAAAATGCGCCGCGCGCAATGGCGGTTATCGATCCGGTGAAACTGGTCATCGAAAACTATCAGGGCGAAGGCGAAATGGTCACCATGCCGAACCATCCAAACAAACCAGAAATGGGTAGCCGTCAGGTGCCGTTTAGCGGTGAGATTTGGATCGACCGCGCCGATTTCCGAGAAGAAGCTAACAAGCAGTACAAACGTCTGGTGCTGGGTAAAGAAGTGCGTCTGCGTAATGCTTACGTCATTAAGGCTGAACGCGTGGAGAAAGATGCCGAAGGCAATATCACCACCATCTTCTGTACTTATGACGCCGACACCTTAAGCAAAGATCCGGCAGATGGCCGTAAAGTGAAAGGCGTTATTCACTGGGTGAGCGCGGCACATGCGCTGCCGGTTGAAATCCGCCTGTACGATCGTCTGTTCAGCGTGCCTAACCCAGGTGCTGCGGATGATTTCCTGTCGGTGATTAACCCGGAATCGCTGGTGATCAAACAGGGCTTTGCTGAACCGTCGCTGAAAGA
>OFLR01000056.1_pt1 | contig 80557 bp, 71 predicted proteins | sample 1540871 | NCBI WGS metagenome assembly OFLR01 (sample SAMEA4413043, study PRJEB24355) | metagenome | biome: human; feature: gut; material: faeces | place: United Kingdom | collected 2010
CCCTTTCGTTACAAGTGCATCAAGCTCTTTTGTTAAAGACGCTTGCGTATACTTAGTAAGAGGAAGCCACTGCATAGCTTCATGCATTAAGGTACCCCATTGAGCCCCTGTTAACACATCCTCTTCAGACTGTAATGCTTGCGGCTTGCGACCGAATACGGAGTTCGCTAAATCATCGGCTGAAACTGAAACAGTTTGTACACCAAAATTGGCCTCATCATCCGTGATATTATTAATATCCTTGCTATTTGCAGCATTAGATTCCTCTGTATCTAGCTTGATTGCCTGACCTAGAATAGTATCTGAGACCGCTCGTTGAGCACCAGCTTCTACCGTATCTACTACTTCAGCAGGTGTATTAAGGGTATCAATAGTCCCTGCTTCTAGTTCTCGTTCTTGGAATCGTCGTTTCAATTCACTAACAGAGATTTTAGCAGTCCGTCGTGTGGCATCGTTGTACGGATAGGTATAGTTAAAGCGGTCTACTATTTCCTGTGGTAATTCTACAGCATTAACAGCTTTTAACTCACGTACCTTGTTGATAGTGGTTTCGTCAATATCTGCTTTATAATCGAGATCACCGTAAAGAGAGCCATCGTGAATTTCAACCTTGATACGACATTTCTTGTCCGGTAAGTCAAAATAGGTTGGCCCTTCGTACTCAATGGCTACACGCAATGGATTGCCGCCGTCTAAATGACGAGCAAAGCCCATAATGAGCCAATCTAAATACGTATTGGCTTGAGTGATAATATCCGTTGGCAATTGTTGGCCTTCTACAGAGGCAGCATTTTTAATGAGTTCACCTAAGGTGCTCAACCCACCCTTAGAATTTTTAAAGCCTTTCACAAAGCCTGTCATAAACAGCTTATCTCGTGCTCGTGTTAACGCTACATAAAGAATACGCTGTTCCTCGGCTTTCAGGGCTGCCTCTTTGACATCTTTCACGTAGAACCACGGCATGGTCGGGAAGGATACTCGAATATCTGGGAAGTATCCCTTTAAGCCAAGGCCTGCGTTCTTATCGATAAGAAGCTCAGAGCGAAGGTCCATCATATTGAATTTCTTTTGCATCCCAGATAGGAATACAACAGGGAACTCGAGGCCCTTACTCTTGTGGATAGTCATGAGACGCACTACATTATCCGCTTCGCTTACTACATTGGCAAGAGGCATATCTTGATTGCTGTCGCGCAAGCTTTCAACAAAGCGCAAGAATCTAAAGAGTCCACGGAACCCTGAGGCCTCATAGCCCTTAGCGCGGTCGTATAAGGCGAGCACATTAGCACGACGCACGAGACCATTCGGCATGGCACCTACATAGTTTACATAGTCTTGAGATTCGTAAATATCCCACAATAAATCAGTCACACCGTGACGACGTGACAAGGTACGCCAACGCTCCATATGTCCAATAAAAGCTAATAAACGCTCATCTTGTGATTCTTCTGCATAAGCTGGCATGAGAGACCACAAAGAGCCCTCACCAGACAGGCGCAACGCACCTAGCTCGTTTGCATCAAGCCCAACGAGACCGGAGTGCAACACCGCAGCCATCGGCAAGTCTTGTTCAGGATTATCTATGATGGATAACAACGCTAGTAAAAGCTGAATTTCTTGGGCTTCAAAGTAGCCATCCCGCTCATTTACTACCGCAGGGATGCCCGCTTGGCGCATGGCTTCTACGGCACGGGTGCCCCAACCAGCTAAAGATCTGCGCAAAATAGCAAAGTCTCGCCACTCGATTTGACGGAATGTACCATCTGGATTTTGCACCTGCTTCTTAGCAGCGTGGATTTCCTTAATCTTCTGAATGATAAAATCTAGCTCGCGCTCGTTATTCTCAGGGTCATCCCCTTCGTCTTCGTCGCTTTCACTAGCACCGAGGGTATCCTTGCTCACATCTAAGAGCTGCAATTCTACGTCGCCTCCAACCCAATCCTCAGGTGCATCCTCTACAATGCGGCCAGGAATAAGGGATTCAGCCTCTGTATAGTTAAGCTCTGCCGCCTCTTCCGTCATGATTTGATAGAATAAGAAATTTGTGGCAGCCAAAATATTTTCGTGAGATCGGAAGTTCTTTGCTAGGTCGATACGGCGCTCTACCGCATCATTACCGCCATAGGTGTTATATTTCTCCATAAACAGAGAACTATCAGCCATACGGAAGCTATAAATGGCCTGCTTCACGTCCCCTACGTAGAACCGATTGTCGACGCGAGAAATCAAGTTGATAATCGTCTCTTGCACACCGTTTGTATCTTGGTATTCGTCGACCATGATCTCTTTGAAAGTATCTTGCAGCTCCTTCGCCACGTCAGACGGCTGAGGATCATCCTCTGTACCAGGCTCAACGAGAAGGGCTAAACATAGATGCTCCAAGTCACTAAAGTCCATAATGCCTTGCTCTTGCTTCATGTCCCGATAAGCTTGGTGGAATGCAATGGTGAGCTCCACAAGACCTTCAATGATAGGATATTGGGCCTTGAACTGCTCTTGTAAGGTAGCTTCTGGCACGGTAAACACTGCTGCTTGCATGGCTTTGAAGTCATCCTTATTTTGAGCACCTAAGGATTTAAACTCAGCTACTAATATAGGGTCAAAGGCTTGTGCCTCTTTTGAGCCCATGCGGAACTGATCTTTAATAAAGGTATCCATATGCTTACAAGCTTCGCCCATATCATCCCAAGTTTGAGCATTTGAAAGTATGTCTAGTGCAGCTAATTGGTTATCATATATATTTTGCCATTTATGAGGCCCCACTGGATCTAGCAAGATTTGTTCCATCCGCTCTAAGCGCTCACGAATGCGATCTATAACAGCTATATGTTGATCCCACATATATTGGCCCCATAACGTATCGCTTGGGTTTATTTCCTTAGCCTCTTTATAAGGCGCTAAGGCTTTGCGTAACCAACCATCAGGATTAGCAAGGGACATAGCGTAGTTATATAGGGACATAATCTTCGCTGTTAAGCCTGCATCAGATTTATCATCGCTGAAAAAGTCCGCCAATTCATAGATATTATAAAGGCCCTCTTCATAGGATTTAGTTAATAAATCGGCTAATACCTCTTGTTGTAACAGCGCCATTTCTGCTTCGTTACCAATACGAGCCGTTGGATTAATATCAAGCTTATAGAAATAGGAACGAATCACCCATTGGCAGAAGGAGTGCAACGTAGAGATATGAGCAGATGGTAAAAGATTAAGCTGTCGTTCAAGACGCTCTTGCATAGCCTCATCATCAGTCGACTCCATGGCTTTTGCCAAGGCTAGCCCAATACGAGCACTCATCTCTTGCGCTGCCGCCTTTGTAAAGGTTACAACCATGAGCTCTTGCACGGATAAGGGATTATCCATATCCTTTAAACGCGTAATGATACGCTCTACGAGAACAGCTGTTTTACCTGAACCGGCTGCTGCCGCTACCAGCAAGGTTTGATTATCTAAGGACGAATCCTTAGGCGCTATAATGGCAGACTCCTGCTCTGGCGTCCATTTAACACCCATGGTTTTCACCTCCTTCGTTTAGAACCTCTTTCATCCGTTCTAGTGCATCATCTTCGGACAATCTAGATAAGTAATTGTATCGATTACGGCTAGAGTCAAAACGGCATACAGTGTTGTAATCACAGTATGTACAAGGTCTATTCTTATTTAACTGGTACGGCTGAATTGGGAATTGACCATCCCCGATGTTGCGACCGATGTCAGCCATGACGTGGTTGGTATAACGGCACATTACATCAAACTCGCCGGTGTTCTTAACCTTATGTAAATCTCTGCTAGAAATCGTTTGATCCTTTTTCGTCGCAATTGGTACATATGGACCTCGTTTAGAACCGTAGGATAAGAACTTATTGTCTATATGCGTCAATAACTCGATATCATCGGAGAAGTAGCCGCTATTATGCCATGCGTCACTTTCCTTAGCTAAAGCTACTGCATCTTCATAAGATATAGGCGCATCGGCAGGGATTTTAGGGTTCTTCACATAGGAATACACCACAGCTGCAGGAGCCATAGATTGTCCTTGCGTGTTACCATAAGCGGATTCTAAGGCCAATAGATATGTCATGAGCTGCAATTTAAGACCATAGTACACATCTTGGGCTGTTACATGAGCGCCACCCGATTTGTAGTCAATAACCATACCATAGGTTTGACCATCTCGAGTATATTCATCAATGCGGTCAATTTGACCAATAAGTCGTAAATAACGGTCTTCCCCAAGAGGCACCCGAATCGGATCCCAGCCGCCTTGACGTCCAAAATCTTGCTCTAAGTATTTCGTATCAAAATCACTGCGTTTGGACCACTCCACAAGGCGGTCTACCGTCACATGTAATGTTCGTTGTACACGCTGCTCGATTGCCTTTTGGTAGGCGTCACTCGTTTCCTCGCCGCCCTGATTTTCTTGTAAAATTTCTTCCGCCACGGAGCGGCACAAATTTTGTTGATCCGCTTCGTTAAGGTCACGCCATTGTTTATTGTTGTCTAATAGATAATTACCTAAACGCTCTAGGTTAGCATGAAGGAATGTACCAATTTCAGGAGCACCAAAGGAACGTACACGACGCGGTTCTAGCTTTAAACCATATTGAGCATAGAACTTGAATGGACATTGCTGATATCTCTCTAGACGCGTCACAGAACCAGACATATAGCCTTTAGATAGAAACAATCCATTCACTAAATCCTTTGTAACGACAGGTACATCATTATTATCTCGAATACCACGAGACACCTCCCCTAAACGAGGACGGTAGGTGTCACTTTCACGAGCCCAGTTATAGAGGCCCCACCACAATGGATTGACCTCATGCCCACTAAAGAGGGCGCCCCAGCGCTCAGACAATAGGGACAAACTCTGTAAAGGTCTCCATACATAATCCGACTCAGTATCAGGTGCAATGGAGAGTGGAATATCTACCGCCTTATCTACATAACCAAGGGATTCTAGTCGTTTCACCACGAGGGATGGCTCAAGGCCGGTTCCGTCTTCGCCAGAGCTTGCATAGGACAGCGTCAAGGAATCGGATGCTCGCGTCATAGCTAGGTATAATAGGAAATTTTCGTTGAAAGCCTTCGGCAACGCTCCTTCCGCCAAAGTAATGCCGGCCTCCGCCAATTCTTGACGTTCCTTATCCTTGATAAGACCTTCATCGCCCATGCTTTGTGGGAATACGCCTTGATTGAGGCCCATGACGAATACCTTAGGCCACCATTGGCTATAACCACGTTCGATAGTAGTAATCACCACATGGTCCAAGGACGGAGGAATCATAGAATAATTCACATCGCTCAAGCCTTCTTCGAGGAGCAACATCATCTCATCCAGTGTCAACACTTCATCCTTCATGACCACAGAGATTTCATCTATGAAAGAAATAACCGCATTGTACATCTGTTCATGGCTGGCTTTCGACTCTTGATCCCCCACCGTTTCTGCATCTTTTGCCCATTCATAGAGACGCTGTGGCACTTGCAAGGTTTCTAACAAACCATACAGCTGCGCACCCCAATCAGCGCCCGTATGACCTTCGCTATGAGCGGCAAAGTCAAACCATGGGGATAGGATGTCCATAATGGTTTGCCTTGCTTGGTTGACACGAGCTCTACGAGGTGCATCAGCGTGACCTTCTTCATCTTGCCCTTCATGAAAGCCTCGTAAATAGGGCCAGCTTTCACGTTCCCATTTATAATGGTCGATACCAAACTCGAGTACGTAGTTCTCTAATTCATCTACGGCCTCACGGGTAAGGGGCATCAAGTCTGTTTTAAGCAATAAGAACATGCTGTCTCGACTGTAGCTATGGCGCACGATATCAAAGAGGGCTGTCAACAATTCGCCTAATGGATGGTTTTTCATAGGCCGCTGACGGTCGATAAAGTGCGGAATGCCATACCGAGCCAAAACCTTCTCTAAGGTATCACCGTATGTTTCCGACTCGCGAAGCATAATACATACATCGCGATAGCGAGTCTCTGGAGAAGATTCTACATAAGCTAAAATACGACGAGCCACCGCATCGGCTTCCCGTTCTCGATTATATCCACGAATGAGTGGAATCGTAGTATCAGTAGAATTTTGCTTACTAGGGCTAGTAAAGTAGTTCGCCTCTAACTCATGTACAATTTGAGGACCCCGTTTACCATCAAATCCAACCCAGTTAATTCTAGATCCATAACGAGCAACTAAAGTATCGTAAATCTCTAAAGGACGGCTAAAGAGATGTTCCCCTCGACGTGCAATATGTAAAGCCTTTGGAGCCATTGGCAAGTCGATAGTAATAACTGCTTCCTTAGCCAAATCAAACAAGGTATAGATCAACTCGTAGTGTGTGGGTGTAAACCAATGGAATCCATCGATAAAGACATGGCTGTTTTCCATCAGAGGAGATTGAGGCAAAGCCTCAACGATTTCCATGATAGGATCGATGTCGCGCTCCCCATGACGACTGATTTCCTCTTCATAGGCGGCCATACAAATGGCAAGTTCACGCAATTTCTTTTGTAATACTTTATTTTTAACAGACTCCGCTCCACGTTCTAGGTCTGTAGGACCTACGCGGAATGCGCGAAACTCAGAAAAGAGCTGTTGCAATACAGAGGAAAACTCAGGACGCTTGGTAGCCTGTTCTAAGAGGCCTAGCTCCTTCTGTTTTCGTTTCATAACAAGGCGCAACAACATAGACCGGCCAAAGCTAGATAAGCTTGATTGACCGGCCCCCTTAGAGCCTATGGATTGATATACTTGGTACCCCAAACGACCAAAGCCTACGACGCGAACTGTAGTAAAGCCTTTTTCAGGCATAAATTCAGCAAGCTCCCGTTCTACCCGATAGGTCGCTGGTTCAGGAACGAGTAAGATTATCGGTTCCCCTGGACAATCGGTCATGACTTGACGTATCCGTTCATATACGGCACGTGTCTTACCAGATCCTGCTCGTCCATAATAGACGCTAATACTCATGAGACCTCCCTAGTGAAACTTTCACCATCTCAATTTATAGAAATCACAAACTTCATCTTATTTTTAAATTTCTTTTCCTCAGGTATAGATTTAAACTAAATTTTTCGATATAATATATTACTATACTACGTATTATTATATAGTAATATGATATTCTGTGCCTAATTATGGGGTAATTAAAGGCAAATTGTACAATATTTGACTCATTAGATTAAATTTGTTTATAATTAAGAAAATATTTTATATTTTATTTACAATTAACAGAATTTCATATATAATACAGATTAGTATTTGTGTTATTTGTAAAAAATCATGTATTTAGGAGTGAATTATTATGAACAAAAAACATTTAGCAGCTGCTTTCGCAGTATTCGCAGCTACAACTATGTCTTTCTCTGCTTTCGCAGCATCCGTTGCTAATGCACGCGCTTACGAACGTGCTGCAGCTGAACAATATACTTACGCTGCACCTCAAGCAGCTACACCAGCGTACCAATCTGGTTATGTAACAAGTGCACCACGCCCTGGTTACAAACCATTACCAGCGGTACCTTACACAGCAGGTGATATGGCTCAACAAATGCCTGTATCCAAAGAATTGGGCGATCCAATCTTTGTAGCACCTCAAACTACAGCTGTAGGTCTTCAAATCATGGATCCTATCGCTACTAACAACCAACCTGTATACCAAGAAACTGTAACTTCCGTAACAGCTAATGGCAACGGCAGTGCGTACGTTTCCCGTTACAAAACTAACCAATTGAACGCATTCGACTTATTGTTGAACGGCAAATCCTATACATACGACTTGCCAGCATACACTAACGGCTACCAAGTTAAAACTGCTAGCTCCTACAACCGTGCTGGTGATGGCGTTGCAAACGTATTCTCTACAAACGTAATCACTGAAGCAGTTGTAAACAACAACTCCTTGCGTATCACTGTTAACATGACTCAACCAACAGCTGTAGCAGCTGCTAAATTGCGTTCCATGCAACAAACTGGTCAAGTAGCAGGTGGCGAAGTAGCTGCATTGTTCGCTTACAATGAAAGCTATGATGGTGTAAAACAAGCTGCTCATTACGATGTATTCAACAACGGCGGCCGTTACATCGTTGTTAAATCCGGTGCTGTAACTGTTCCAAACGGTGCACAACACCCTTACGCAACTGCATTGTTCGCAGTAACTGATGACACTGTAGCTGCTGTAACAGTATCTGGTAACACTGCTGATGCTTACGATTTAGTAAAAGGTACTGCATACGCAATCGCTCAATCCGCTCGCGTATCTAACGCACGTACTCGCTAATTCTAACTACAATTCGTTACGAATTAAATATAATGGTGAAAGCTACAAGCCTTCACATATAAAGACTATATAAATCACTAAATCCCCGAATGAGGTATCTCATTCGGGGATTTTTTTAGCTAATTATAAATCTCAGGATCTAAGGGCTAACCTTCATACCTAAGCAAATTAAGATGCCGCATATTACCAACTAGGTCCTTAACTTGATGAATTTATGAATTATTAGTTTTATGATGCTTTAATTATAATCTCGTAAATACTTCTAACGCTTTATAGGCCATCAAACGATAGCCACGCGCATTGGGATGTACTTCACCAGCAAAGACAATTTGGCCTATTTGATCTGCTTCATATAAAGTTGTATAGAAGTCTATAACCTTTAAGTCATGCTCGACTGCATAAGCTTTTAATCGGTCATTTACATCTCGCACAACAAGGTCTAACCCATCCATATCGCTATCGATTTGTGTTTCCAAACCAATAATTACCTTCCCCTTTGTGCTCGCTAATTCAATAGCTTTCACCAAGGTCTTGAACACATACGCACTATCTCGACCTTGTAATATATCATTGGTACCACACATTAGGAAGATATGACGTGTTGGATCAGCTACGGCTGTAGACGCCCATTCTTCAATATTATAAATCATGCCTTGCACAGAGCATCCATCTTCACCATAATTTGTAAAATGTACATTCTCTATAGATGCATCACAGATTTCAGCCCACCCTTGGCCATAAGGCACATCATAACCACGGGTAATACTATCGCCAAAACAGATAATTTCCATATCAAGACCTCCTATACTATGCAATAATCATATAACAAAAAGATGATTATACACAATATACATATTATGGAGTTTTATATGCATTTCTCATGGAATTACATGTATGACTATGGTATACTAATTCCACATAAGAGAGGTCAAAGATGAGAAAACTATATTCCTTTTTAATACTAGCATTAGCAACATTACAATCTGCTAGTGCCATTTCACAATATGAATTAGAGAACAAGCCTACGCAATACCAAGTAGCTTATAATAGCCCTTCAGAGACTGTGTATATCGACTTAAGTACAATCAGTCTAGCACAGGCAGGTCCTACGTATAGTACGCTTCATGCTCGTACAATTAGTCTGTATAAAAATCAGAATATCATAGCCGATTATTCAACTAATTATACATATCATCGAGGTAATACATCTAAAGATATTTATCTTATGGATTGGCATGTAGCACCGGCGAAATTCTACCAAGTAAATGGTGCTCCTATAGGAGCTGCTAACAATCAGCGCTCCGTCCTATCTACAGGTGCTCATGTTGCTACAAAGGGCTCTGCGGTGGCTGAAATAGGTCAATTTATTTTACATAATGCATTGGAAATGGAACGTATTACATATACTTCTACGAACCCCTATGTACCACCACGTCCCTATAAGCCTATAAGTGCACCGGCTCCAACAGCAGACAAGCCATTATTTGGTGTTCAACCACCACCAGGGGTATACAAACCGCTAAACCAATTAGAATCACCTTATACTTCTAATCAACCACGGTTAACACCATCTAAACTAGGTGTATATGGTCCTGTTCCACCACCTCCTCCACAAGGTCCAAGACCGAGTGACTGGATTCTTGATATCCAAAATCAAGATATGCCAGACCCTAATACTCCTATGAGTGAATGGCAACCACAACCAGACTATCACGCACCACAAAAACCATAGTCAATATAACTAATATAAAAACGAAAGAGACTGAACAGCCTCCTACCTTAGGAGAACTGTTCAGTCTCTTTTTTCATATTTTGTTTCTATACGATCAGATGAATGTATTATATTGATACTTTCACATTATTTAAGACGTACAAAGAACAATGCGATGGCACCGATAACAGGAGCGATGGCAAGAGTCATCAATGCAGATTGATAACTACCTGTAGCAGTTAACATGCTACCTAAAATCATAGGTGCCAACATAACACCGATTTGGTTAAATAAGTTTACAAATCCTGCTGTTGTACCTCGTAAATGAGGTGCTGCGGATTGAATTACGAGAGCATTGGTCAATGCACTATGCATGAAAGCGCCAATACCAAGGATTGGACCTGTTATAAAGAGCATATCTGGATTTGTAGTGCTCGCAAAGAGAATCAATGCTGGTGCGAATAAGAACATAACAAGAGCTACTAAATGGTTTTTCTTAATCGGTAAGATATCCGACAAGATACCGATAGTCGGCTTTGCAATAAGGGCTGCTAAACCAAAGGCAGACATTACATGACCTGCATAGATAGCATTAACGCCGAGCTGTTTAACCATGTACAGATTTGACCATTGAGCCACGGCCCACGTAGCACCTGTAGCAAAGAAACCTGCAAAGGCAAGGCAGCAAATGTTGCGATTTTTTAAAACATGTAGCAAATTTTCCTTTAAAGAAGTCTTTTCGCCTACATGAGCAGATGTGGCACTCGCCTCTGCTTCTCGTTGTGCCAAGATTTCAGCACTTGGTTTACGAACCGTGAAATAGCTAAGAATGAAAACAAGGATTGGTAATACAGCTGTTAAAAGGAACGCATTTTGCCAACCATAATTGGTTGCTACATATGGTGCGTAAAGGTTTACAGTGGTCAACCCAAGGGATGTACAGGACATAAAGATACCCACTGCAGCACCACGTTGATTAGGACCAAAATAATCCCCAATAGCACTTAAGCAAGATGCTTGTACCGGACCAGATACGATACCTAATAAGAAGCGCAACACCCAACCATAGGTGTAATTATCGATGGTACTCATCAATGCCGTAATGAGCGCCATAGAAAGCAAGCTCACTAAAATAGTATAACGGTAGCCAATGCGATCCGCTAAGATACCACCTGGTAAAACCATGATGGCATAACCCATATAAAAGGCGGATAAATAAGCCGTACCCATTTGAGGAGTGAAACTCAACGCTTCATTAACAATAGGCATCAAGGATGCCCAAGATAGGCGCATAACAAAACTAATCAAAAATGTTAGCCATACGCTGACAAGAATTAAAATCTGAGTTCGTGAGAAACTAAGTCGATTCATACGAGCTCCTTTCTACAGAATAAAAACATATAAAGTAATCATACTATAAATACAGGGTATATTACAAACTTCAAAGATTAACAAAATACAATAAAAAGCCCTCTAGGCATAACCTAAAGGGCTTTCTAATGTGGCGGAGAGGGTGGGATTCGAACCCACGGCCCCTTGCGGAGTCACTGGTTTTCAAGACCAGCTCCTTAAACCACTCGGACACCTCTCCATAACGGTATTATTATATCAGATTGGCCCAATAATAAGCAACAACGTAATATAAGACAAGAAAAAAGCTGGCTCAAAGCCAGCTTTTTCCATGTGTATTTAATGTTGAGTAAAGTTTTCAACTATTTACTATCAAATTATACTTTCATCTATTTGCTACGGAATTAAGCATTCAACTAACTCTCAAAAATTAGAACAAATCTTTTTTCCACATCCCAATAATGGCAATAATAGAGCAAAGTAGTGCAATGCCTACAACCTCATAGAAGCCATTTGGATCCTCTTGGAATGGCAATGGCACGTTTGTCCCCCACAAACTAAATACGATGGTAGGAACTGCCATGGCAATCGTTAGAGTAGCCAACATTTTCATAACCAAGTTAAGGTTATTAGAAATGATGGATGTAAAGGCGTTCATCATGTTCATCAAGATATTAGAGTACATTTCAACCATCTCGATGGCCTGTTTATTTTCGATAATAACGTCCTCTAGTAAGTCCTCATCCTCTTCATACATCTTGAGGAGGTGTTTATAGGAGCTATGGCCACGCAAGCGCAATAGACGTTCCATAACAGTACCATTTGTGCGCAATGCAGAGGTAAAGTATGTCATGGATTTCTGTAATTCCAACAATTGGAAGAAGTCTTTATTTTTTGTAGTATGACGCAATTGGATTTCAATATCGTCGGTACGACGGTTGATTTGTTGCAAGTAACGCAAGAACATAGTCGCTGTACGATACAAGATTTGGAACAAGAAACGCGTCTTTTTGTATGTATAGAACGTAGAAATCTGATTAGAAATAAATGGATACAATACTTCGGACTCTTCTAAGCAGATGGTAATGAAGAAGTCTGGCGTCAAGAAGATACCAAGCGGTACTGTATCATACATATCGTTACCGCGGATAACCGGAATATTAATAACGATAAAGATGTAGTTATCCTCTAACTCCACGTGAGAACGTTCTTCCATATCGAGAGCGGTCTTGAGAACGTCCGTTGGAATTTCCGTCAAAATGTTGATAAGGGATAACTCATCGGGGTCTGGGTTCACCAAATTTACCCAAGAACCTTTTGTGGCATCTGATACAGTGCTATCGGAAACTAACTCTTCTTCTATGTGTTTGTACACCGTGATCATGCTATCCCTCCTTCCAACGAACTTATAGTAATCATCTAATAAATTATATACTATTTTATAGCTATTATTCAATTCAATTGTGAAAGTTTTGTGTATCTAGTACATACATATATAGCTTTATGTCTATTTATGATGTACAAATGTATATAGTAAAAGTATCGTAAATGTTTAATCCACACAATAAAATAACCTCTAAGTTAGTCAGTTACTAACCTAGAGGTTATTTATATCAACCCTAATCATTCAGATCAGGAGAATGTAATTTATTTCGTTCCTCTACAGAGATATAAACTCTGCTTTCACTTAATTGCGGCGCAAGATACGAACAGAGTTCAAGATACAAAGGATGGATACGCCAGTATCACCAAATACTGCCCACCACATGGATGCATAGCCCATGAGGCCAAGCGCCATGATAAGGATTTTAACAGCAATAGCGAATACAACGTTTTGCCATGCTACACGCAATGTCGCTTTGGACAAGTCAAGGATATGTGCAATAGCAGTCAAAGATGGACGCATGAACACAACATCTGCTGCCTCGATAGCCGCATCAGCACCGCTCCCCATAGCGCCACCAACATCAGCACCTGCAAGTACTGGCGCATCGTTGATGCCGTCCCCTACGAACATAGTAGGACCATATTCAGAGCGAATATCTTGTACAACGGACAATTTATCTTGAGGCAACAATTGAGCGCGAACAGCACTTACGCCAGTTTCTTTAGCAATGTAATTTGCACTTGCTTCAGCATCACCTGTAAGCATAACAGTTTTAATATCTTGACCATTAAGATTAGCAATCGCTTCAGCAGAGTCTGGGCGAGCTTCATCGGCGATGATGATACGACCTAAGTATGTATTACCTTCTGCCACAAGAACTTCTGTGCCATATTCAGCAACCTCTGTTGGATAGCCTTGCACATTATAGCGTTCCATAAGGCGACGGTTACCAATAAGTACTTGTTGACCATCAGTCATACCCACCATACCTTCACCAGCTAACTCTTGAACGAAATCAGAAGGTTCCACTGTAAGGCCTTGATCTTTTGCTTCAGACACGATGCTTGTTGCGATTGGATGTGTAGAAACGGCTTCGATAGCTGCCGCCATGGATAACAATTGACTGGAACTTACATGAGAGCCTACAGTTTCTACGCTGTGAACTTTGAACTCACCAGATGTGATAGTACCAGTTTTATCAAGAGCTACTGCTTTCACATTAGCCAACGCCTCGATAACACGACCACCTTTAAGCAAGATACCGTGTTTAGACGCATTGCCGATACCGGAGAAGAATGCAAGTGGCACGCTAAGCACCAATGCACATGGACAAGAAATAACGAGGAATGTTAAGGCTGTGTAGATCCATTTATGCCATTCACCAGTAATAAGGGATGGAATGATAGCTACAGCCAATGCAAGAGCTACAACGATTGGTGTATATACGCGAGCAAAACGCGTAATGAAACGGTCGATTTTAGGTTTAGAAGATGCTGCATTTTCTACGGCATCAAGAATTTTAGTAACCATGGATTCTTCAAGAACCTTATCTACACGCATTGTAATGCGACCAGATTCGTTGATACAACCAGACATAAGTTGAGTGCCAGGTACGGCGCGAACAGGTACAGGTTCACCTGTTACAGGTGCTGTGTTAACGCGTGTTTCACCTTCAAGAACTGTACCGTCTAGAGGAATTAAATCGCCAGGACGAACTTCGATTGTCCAGCCTACTTCAACCTTTTCAGGAGCCATAACTACGATTTCACCACCGCAGTCTGTATCTACAACCCGTACCTCTTGAGGACGCATATCAACAGCGTTCATGATTTCTGTACGACTACGATCAGTTGCTTTTTCTTCGAAGAACTCACCAATACGGTAGAACAAGATAACGCCTACTGCTTCAGGCAATGCATCGATAGCAATAGCACCCAATGTAGCGATAGACATCAAGAAGTTTTCATCAAATACTTCACCTTTTAGGATATTACGACCTGCGATGCGCAATACTGGGAACGCAAGAAGAATATACGCAACATAGTAAATTGGAGTCTCAATACTCTCTGGCAAGCCGATGGATGGGACAAAGGATGACAAAACTTCATAAATCATGAATAACAAGCCTGCTACGATGACTGCAATTGTTACAGCATCACTACCACGATCCTGGTCAGGACCATGATCATCCATAGCCGCTTTAGATTTACGCTCATAATCAGCTACGGTTACGCCCTCTTCGATGGCATCACAAATGTCTTGAATGTCACGTTTAAGAGCTTCGCGGTCTTCCCAAGAGCCGGTTAATTTTAATTGATGTGTAGCAAGTGTGAAATTTGCAGTCTCTACCACATCCATTTTACGGATACGATCTTCAATTTTTGCTGCGCAGTTCGCACAGTTCAAATCCTTCAACAACAATGTTTCTTCCATGATATCTCCTTTGATAATAGTTAAAGCTTCTATCCTGTATTGTAAATTAATAGGTAATATTTTTCTAATACTTATTAGACATATCTTGTTTCATATCTTGTTATATATGTTCCTAAACATTTTTCATCAGATATTCTTATTCATATGAATGTCTGTTCATATGTTTATTTTATATTGAAGGAGATTAAAAGTCAATACAAAATTACATTCACCTTATATCAAATTTAATACCTTTATTTCAGATTTTATTCGCTTTATATCTAACGACCTTCACCTTATATCAATTTATGTTCTACCAGGAATTTATGTGCCACATCAGCTGGTAACTGATGCTCTGTTTCAACGGCGTAATTCATCTTTGCCATCTCTTGATCTGTAATTGTATGATTCAAACTTTCTAATACAGTCCGCAATTCAGGATGTGCGATTAATATTTCACTACGCACCACATTGCCAGCCATGTAGGATGGATATAGATGCTTATCATCTTGTAACACCGTAATCGGCGCCACACTGAGCTGACCATCTGTAGTAAATATAGGCATTACATCTACATCACCACGACTAATAGCCGCATACTTAAGACCGATATCCATATCTTTAGTCGCTTTAAATCTCATATTATATACGCGTTGTAACCCTGCATAGCCATCTTCACGACCAAAGAAATCATATTCACCGCCTAATGTTAAAGATGGTGCTATGCGAGCAAGATCAGAATAGCTTTTTAGCCCATAGGTTTGCGCCAGTTCATTACGCACCCCGATGCCATAGGTATTATTAAATCCGTACATACCGACCCATTCGAAATTGTATTCCTCTTTGTATGCTTGTGAAAGCTCATTAAATAGACTTTCATCATAAGCATCAGTGCGTTTCAATACAGCAGACCAAGCCGTACCAGTATATTCAGGATATATATCAAACTGGCCGGTTCGCATGGCTGGATGAATATTAGATGTGCCACCGCCGACACCTTCTGTAACCTCTACAGTGAGGCCCGTCTTATTCTCGATCAATTCTTTTAATACATTACCTAAAATAAGCTGCTCTGTCATCGGCTTTGTAGCAATATGGATAACATCAGCTTTCATATAGCGGCAATATAGAGACCAGCCACCTACAGCCATTGCAATTAGTGTCATTACAGAAAGGAATATAATAGTATACCGTTTCATATGAGGGCTGATACGCGTAACCCTTTCACCAAGAGAAAAGAGTGCATCCACAACAATGGCTAAGAGGGCGATTAATAAACTACCTGCAATGGTCAATGCACTTTGATTCGTAGTAATACCGCGATAAATGGCCACACCTAGGCCCCCAGCCCCAATAAAGGAGGCGATCCCCGTTAATGCAATAGTCATAACAAGCATGGTCCGTATACCGGCTATAATTGTCGGCATAGCTAAAGGAATTTCTATATTCCATAATCGTTGAAGCCTCGTAAGACCAAGTGCAATACCAGCTTCACGCATATCATTCTTAATCTGATCAAGCCCCGTAAAGGTATTGCGTACCATCGGCAATAAAGCATAAATGACCAATGCAATAATCGCGGTCGTATTACCAACGCCAGATACGTATAATAGTAGACCTAGCATCGATATGGAGGGAATTGTATATAAAAAATTAACGACTACCATAACAGGTCCTGATAGTCGTCTATAGTCATATATAAGAATTCCCAGTAATCCACCAATAATTATGGCAATAATTGATGCGGACAAGGAAATCTCTATATGTTCCCATAATAATTGGAGGAAAAAATCATGCCGATTCGTTAATAATGATATAACATCATACATTACATACACCGCCTTTCTATTGTATGTAATAAAAGCGATTGTATAAGCATGTTACAACTTATGCACGTCATCTTATTCAAATACGATTAAATCGTATTCCATAATACCATTGTATACTTAATATCACTTTAACTCTAGTCTATAAATTTTCTCTATTATAGTAATCACCAATTATGTAGTCATATCGTACAAGTTTAGCTCCTTAATATCTCTAAACGAGATTTCAACACCTTGAACAGATACGATTTGTAGCCGTCTATTAAGCACCTCTACAGGTCCGATAAGTTCTGTATACCTGTGCTTGTCATAATATACTACGCGCACCCAATCTCCACAGCGTATACTCTGTAAAACTGTATTTAATTCTTCTAGCTGATCCTCAGATAGCTCTACACGAGGCTCCTTTGGTCGTGCCACAGCTGCTAATAATGCTTCAAAGCCCTTCAATGCCGCAAAGGGCATAAATTGTTTTGCCCGTTGTAAACGAGACATACGATGTTTCATTACTGTATACCTCCCCTTATGCGACTAATCTATTCCCAATATATCCATTACACTATTTATTTCCAATGTTCCTTTACACTATTTATTTCCAATGTTCCTTTACACTATTTATTTCTAATGTATCCAGTCTACTATTTATTCTCCGTTGTGCCCACCTACCAAGGTATTTCTAAAGCGCATAGTTCCTTCCTCTTGTAAGCTAGAGGCACGCAGAATAGAGTTCTTACCGAATTGCTCCTTAATAGACAGCATCGCCTCATGGACTTGCCGTTCCTTTTCTTCTTCATCCGTCGCAAGGGCACTAAACAAATCTACCTCTTGAGGAATAGCAGACCGATTGACTAAATCCTCAAAGCTCACGCCCAGACGCCGTATAGGCTCATTTTTATGACAATGTTGTTCATACAATTTAATTACTGCTGCCGTTAATGTTTGCAATGAATCCGTGTACTGTTTAAGCTTTTTAGAGCCCCCTGTAGAGCGCACCATATCGTCTGCATAGCCGATATGAACGTGAATATGGTTCGTAACTCCTTTAATTTGTAACAGCTCTAATACCAAGGACTCTACCATTTCACGCATAGGCACATAGGCCTCTTCATAGGAATAATTGCGCAATAGAATCTGACTATGAGAAATAGAATGCTTGATAGGACGATATGCATGGATATCTGCAATCGTACACGGCTCACGGCCCCAAGCATGATCGATAATGAGCTCTGCATTAACACCGAACTCCTTATATAACTTAGCCTCTGGAACCATGGTAATACCATGCAAATCATAGGCGCCATACTTGTGCAAGCGATTGGCTATGCCCTTACCAATTTGCCAAATATCGGTCAACGGTTGATGATACCAAATTTTCTCTTTAAAGAGGCTTTCATCAAGATACCCTATAAAATCAGGCGCATGTTTTGCGAGGATATCAAGAGCAATTTTGGCGAGGAATAAATTCGTTCCAATCCCAACAGTAGCGTAAATGTTAGTCGCATTGAGCACCGCATCAAGTAACATCTGCGCTAGCTCACGAGGCGATTTCTTATAAAGCGGTAAGTAAGGTGTAATATCGATGAAATACTCATCAATAGAGTACACATGCACATCCTCCGGTGCTACATACTTGAGCAAGGTTCCATAAATCTGAGCGGATACCTGCATATACCGCTTCATATGGGGCTTTACCGTTAAATATTCAATGTGCGGCGGGATCTCAAAAAGGCGACTTCGATTCTTAACGCCTAACTTCTTTAAGGCCGGTGAAATAGCCAATGTAATAGCCCCTTTGCCACGAGACCCATCAGCCACCACCAAAGGCGTTGTAAACGGATCCAGCCCCAAATCAGCGCACTCCACAGACGCGTAAAAACTCTTCAAATCAATGCACATATACATCCGATCCGTATCAGCTGAACCCATACAAACACCTCCTTAAACCGCTAAATCACTAGATTCTACCAGAAATATGAAAAGAAGAATTTCTATGATTAGTATAACAAAAACGCAGAGTATTTTCAAACATATGTTTGTTTTTACAGCAGTAAATTTTAAACAAAAAAAAGAAAAAGAGCACCTACTATTAGACATCAAATCTAATAGTAGGTACTCTTAAGTACGCATATAACTTAACCCAATATGGTTTCTTTAGGACTTCTATAATAAACTAATCCCTTTTCACTTCTATAATCCATGCTAGACTCTTTAAGCCTACAAAAATGCCCCCTAAGATCTATAGAAATCTTTCTTAACCACAATTCTTGTCGTTTATTGCTCAAAAAATCTTTCCGATTATCACAAGAATCAAATAATTCAAGAGCTTCACTTAAAATCTCGGACTGATTACAATTTATAGCTCGAAGAGTAGTAAGGTAGTTACGTTTAAAAGTATCAAAGGCATCAACGCAATACTCACTTAACTCACTCAAAAACACGGTATACCCTAGCATAAAAATCATCATGATTTGCTCAAAACTATGATGAGATAGAAAAGAAATATAGAGATGATCAACGCTATCCGTATTAGGTACATCAAACAAGTTAAAATCATTAATACAAGTATGATATGAGGGCTCCATTAATCTAGATATACAATCCAGTTCCAAGTAATCTATCGCATCACGCAAATGACCTTCCCAATCAAAGTCTTCAAACCACTCTGCTGCATCAACAATATCTTCCATGCCCATACCTTGGAAAACAATCTCCCTTAAGTCCTTGGACAACTGGTATTCATCAATTAAATCTATCATGGACAAATCATAATGTAGACTCTCAAATACACCTAGACTAATACGCTTATATTTATAAGCCTCTGCAGCACCTAATCCAATCATCAACAAATAAAATTCAATATTTTGTTTTCCACTAATAGTTAAATTCATCATACATAGGATGGAAACCTTATATTCCATCTCACAATACTTACATATTGTACGACACTAATAAAATCTATCTAGTACCATTATACACTTTAATAAGACTTATTTTCTACTAACATAACCCAAAGCTTCTATTCCCAGTTCTTCCAACAATACAACGAAAACTATCTAGTGCCACTATATTGATGGGACACCTTCATATCTACAGTGATAAAAAGAAAGGACTATACTTATGCAGCGACATCAGGTCACGAGGAGCAAAGAAGTATAGTCCTTTCTTTTTAATTAAAATGTAGCTATGTTACGGGGCCCCATCAATATAGGCACACCCCCACGATAGTTTTCATTATTGTTCCGGTCCCATGTCTCGGAATTCCACGTCTCTAAATTGTGTTAATTCTCCAATGAATTGGAGTTCCACAGTACCGACGGAACCATTACGGTGTTTACGAATGAGGACTTCTGCGTTGTCCCCTTTTTCGGAGTTTTCATCGTAATATTTATCGCGGTACAAGAAGATAACGATATCCGCATCTTGTTCAAGGGAACCAGATTCACGAAGGTCAGAAAGTACAGGCCGTTTATCTGGTCTGCTTTCAACACTACGAGACAACTGAGATAAGGCGATGAGCGGTACGTTGAACTCACGGGCAATCAATTTGAGGTTACGAGAGATTTCAGACACCTCTTGTTGACGGTTCTCGCTGCCCTTGCCACCGTTGCGGCCTTGCATCAACTGAATATAGTCGACGATAACGAGATCAAGACCATGTTCTACCTTAAGGCGGCGCAGTTTAGAGCGCATATCTTGTACGGTAAGGCCCGGCGTATCATCGATAAAGAGCTTGGATTTACTCATGCGATCCGCCGCAGCGATAACCTTTTCCCAGTCAGCAGGATCCATATTTGCACGGCGCAATTTTTCAGAGCTTACACCTGCCACGGAGGAGAGAATACGACCAACGAGCTGTTCCTTGCCCATTTCTAGGGAGAAGAATGCCACCGTCTTGTCATATAACATCGTTACATTTTGAGCGATGTTCAAGGTGAAAGCCGTTTTCCCCATCGCAGGACGAGCAGCTACGAGGATGAGGTCAGATTTTTGTAAACCATTAAATACATGGTCTACATCCTTAAAGCCTGTTGGCACACCTGTAATAGCGCCATCATGCTGCTGCAATGCATTTAGCTTATCTAAGTTAGATAATACAACTTCGCCAATAGGAGCAAAGGATGATTCAGACTGTGTTTGACCACTTACATCTAATACCATTTGCTCAGCCTTGTTGAGAATAGCCGTTGGCTCATCTTCACCAGCATACGTCATGCCTACGATTTTATTCCCTGCATCGATGAGACGGCGCAACTGAGCTTTTTCGCTAATGATCTTCGCATGTTCCTCTACATTGTAGGACACAGATTCATTGGCGAGAGATGTAATATAAGCAAGACCACCTACCGCATCGAGTCGCTTACGACGGTCTAATTCTTCACCAACAGTGATAAAGTCCGCCGTCTTATTAGCATGCACAATTTCTAAGATGGCATCATAAATAATACGATGCGCATCGCGGTAAAAGTCTTCAGATTTTAGAATACTCGTTACGGTATCAACAACAGCACCCGAGTTGGATCCATTCGTTAATAAAGCCCCCAAAACGGCCTTTTCCGCATCTAAATTATGCGGTGGAATGCGTACATCCATGATAATCCCCTTTACAAAACCACTATGGATAAAAGAATTCACCATACTCAAAGAGCATGGTGAACACTATTATTCAGCTACTACGTTAACCTTGATAGTACTTGTAATCTCAGGATGAACACGAACGAGTACGTCATGTACGCCTAATGTTTTCAATGGTTCTTTGATTTCGATTTTCTTTTTATCGATATCTACTTTGTATTGAGCTTTAGCTGCATCGGAAATATCTTTTGCAGTAACGGAACCAAATACACGGCCTTCTTCACCCATGCGAACTTTTACAGTTACTTCAACCTTAGCCAATTGAGCTGCCAAGATTTTAGCTTCATCATTCGCTACAACTTTGTGGTGAGCAATGGATTCTTGTTTTTGTTTCGCATTATTTACGTTAGTTGCTGTACCTTCAAGGCCAAGACCTTTTTTGATCAATACATTGCGGCCATATGCATCGCTAACTTCAACGATTTCGCCTTTTTTACCAACCTTTTTAACGTCTTCTAACAATACTACTTTCATTGTTCTTCCTCCTCTTTCTCAGCGGAATGAAGGGCTTCAAGAGCATGCTCTAAGATAGCCTTCTTCGCTTCCTCTATCGTCATACCTTGTAATTGGGCACCAGCCACAGTTCTGTGACCACCGCCACCCAAGGCTTCCATTACAACCTGTACGTTTACCTTGCCTTTGGATCGAGCACTAACACCGATACCGCCGTCGTTCAAGGAGTAAAGTACAAAGGCTGCTTCAATATCTTCATTGCTGATGAGCATGTCCGCACTTTGTGCAGCTAATGCCATCATATCCTTCAAACCTTCAGGTGCTACGGAAATAGCAATCCCTTCAGTTCGACTGGCTTCAAATACCATTTTAGCACGCAATTGGATGGAATCGAAGGTTTCAATAAATAATTGTTTAACCTTATCAATATCCGCCCCCGCACGGCGCAAGAACGCTGCCGCTTCAAAGGTACGGGCACCCGTTTGTTGGATAAAGTTCTTCGTATCTAATACAATACCCGCATAAATACCTGTAGCTTCAGCTTTTGAAAGTTTTACGCCACCACCTGCGTATTGTACAAGCTCTGTTACGAGCTCAGATGTAGATGACGCAGTTGGTTCCAAGTACGTAAGTAATGGATTTTCTACAAAGTCCGCTGCACGACGGTGATGGTCGATAACGATGCGTCGTTCAGAAATTTCAAGCGCCTCTTGAGCGGCTACCATTTCTTGACGATGCGTATCACATACGATAGTGAGCGTATTCGCATCTACCCACGCTTTTGCTGCATCAGGGGTGATAATATGTTCCGTCCAGAACTCATCTTCTTTCAGAACAGTCACCATTTTATCGATGGCGCTCGTTTCTTTTGAAAGCACGATGCGCAATTCTTTACCCAAGGTACGTGCAATGGCTACAACACCGATAATACCACCTAAGGCATCGTAGTCTTCACGTTTGTGACCCATTACAAGAATTTTATCGGAATCAAGCATAAGCTCATGTAAAGCTTGTGATACAACACGAGCACGAACACGCGTATTCTTCTCAACACCAGCTGTATTGCCACCGAAGAAGCGGGTGCTTTCACCATCCATAATACACACTTGGTCACCACCGCGGCCTAATGCGATATCTAAGGCAGCACGAGCACGACTAGACACCTCTTTTACAGAGCCTACATTCTCGCTAATCCCCACAGAAATCGTAGCTGGCACTTGACGAGGAGAAGGCAATTTACGAATGCGTTCAAGCACTTTAAAGCCATTTTCCTCCATCTCATGAAGGGCGCCACGAGAAATAGCAAAGGTATACATATCGTCTTGGAAGTTACGGATAAAGCCTTCATAGCGGTCAATTTCATCCATAATAATATTGTTAATATCTGCCCAAACACTAGTATACTCACGGTCACTAAGACCTTTAGTCAATTCTTCGAGATTATCGATTTGAATCATGCCCCATACAGGCTGATCTTCTTCAGCTTTAATACGGGCCTTTTCGAGAGCCGTAATGTCCTTAAAGTACAGAGCCATGACTGCATGTTCAGCCAATTCATCTTCACTATGAATATCTGGTCGCGTATCGCGAGGATCGATGAATTTATAGATGATTTGGAAATATCTTTCATCATATTTTTCCGTCATATATCCAGATTTGCCCCAGATTTTATCGATACGGAAGCCAGGCAATAGAGCAGACATTTTTTGAAGTTTATTCCAGTCTACTGTAACCCAGTCTGCAAAGACGCTATTATTCCATACCAAGGTGCCTTGTTTATTAACAAGGACAATGCCCATTGGCAAGTTTTGTAAAGCAAAGTTAGAAGCTTGTGTGACGTTTTTCATCATCGCCCCAAACTGTTCCCTTGCTAAACGACGCCGGTTATGAAGGGTATTGTAGTTAACCAAATATGCCGCTACTACGATAATTAATGCTAAAACTGCAACAGCCCAGTTCAAATAGGCCAGCAATAATAACAACAATACGATAACGGTAATAATGGTAACTTCTAAACCTTCCCATTTTCGTTGAAAGGATTTCATAACGGCCTCCTTTCTCTTACAAGCTACGTTTTTGGAAACGCACTCGCATATCTAAAAACATATCTAAAATACCATATATAACAAGTGCCATAGGACTCATCACATATAGGAATCCTATAATAGCAAACTTAAAAATGCCTGCCAAGTTATAAGACTTCATAATGGATAGCAAACATGTAATGCCATTTAGACCACATATCATGCCACCAAATAAGGCAATATTGAGTCCTACATCGGAAAGAATGCCATTAGCATAGCCTAGATACTGTCCGCCATAAGCAAGGATAATACCTACTGCTAATACACCAGCACCCCAAATCGGCATGCGCCATGTATCCATTGTTGGCAATGTACGCATAACACTATTTGTACGACGGCCAATATAGCATACAAGCTTAGCTGAAATATAGGTTACGATGACATTGGCAGCAAACCAGTACGCTAACAACATACGCTTTGCTTGATCAAACGCAAAGTCTAAGCGGTTAATATACTCATTCATTTGCTCTTGTGTCATAGGTTGCTGTTTCACAGACTCAATAATAGCATTCTTAAGGTCTACATCAATCATGTGATTAATCTGAGATAAATCAAAGGATGTAAGTCCTGCAGACACGAGAATCCCGATGAGGCTAGTTAATGTAAGCGCAATAGCTGGTATAACGATGAGCTTACCAAAGGACCAATTGGCTCTGAAAGCTTCACCGAGGAAAATACTAGGCAAGGAATACGCCAAGATGGTTGCCATTGCCATTAATGGACCTACTAAAAGGGAAACAAGAACGAATGCTACCACTGATGCAGCACAACTATATCGGCTGCCCCAACGGATACCAATGATTGCAATCCCAGCTGGCGCAACCAAGGTTGCTAACAAACTAAGGATCGGAACCGTAGAACCTACTATGGTTAACATAACAACGATGGCCGATACAAATGCTGTCTCTACCATCGCTCTTGTATTTGTTTGTTTCATAAATCTCCATTCTAAATCAAAGAAGATAGATTAATTGGTATCTTTTAATTATAACAGTTTAAAAAGGTAACTTCAAATACCCTATATAGTAGACAAATGCGATAGCACCGCTATTTATGGTAGATTTAAAAGGTTCCTTTTAACATGTTAAAAGTACCACACCATGAGGTGCGGTACTTTCATATATTGTATTTGATTATACGTCTTGAATAATCGGCAAGATCATAGGACGACGGCGAGTTTTATCATAGAAGAATTTACCCAATGCGTCGCGTACGTTTTGCTTAATAGTAGTCCAATCTTTAATGCGTTGCATTTCGCATTCTTCAAGGACTTGGTCTACGCGGTGTTCTGCAGCAATCATAAGTTCTTCTGCATCGCGTACGTATACGAAGCCACGAGATACAAGGTCTGGACCAGCTACGATTGTACCAGAAGCTTTGTCCATCGCCATTACAACGATAACCATACCTTCTTGAGCCAATTGTTGACGGTCGCGGATTACGATGTTACCTACGTCACCAACGCCAAGGCCATCTACGAAGATAGCACCAGCTTGTACACGGCCACCTTTACGGCCACCATCTTTATCGAATTCAAAGATTTGACCATTGTCGCCGATAAGGACTTTCTTAGGATCTACGCCCATAGCAACACCAAGTTCACCATGACGGCGCAACATGCGGTACTCACCATGAACTGGGATGAAGTATTCTGGACGAACAAGGTTAAGCATTGTTTTAAGCTCTTCTTGGCTCGCATGACCAGATACGTGGATACCACGATCTTTACCGTATACTACATGACAACCTAGGCGAAGCAAGTTATCAATAGTTCTACCTACAGCACCTTCGTTACCAGGAATTGGCGTAGCAGAGATGATAACAGTATCATTCGGAGCCAATTCTACAGTACGGTGATTGCTAGTAGCCATGCGGGACAAGCCTGCCATTGGTTCGCCTTGAGAACCTGTTGTTAAGATCATGATTTGATCATCAGTGTAGTTGTGCATTACATCTACGTCGATGATTGTATTTGGTGGAATGTTCAAGTAACCGCGTTCTTGAGCGATTTCTGTAACATTTACCATGCTGCGGCCCATAACGACAACCTTACGGTTATACATAACTGCCGCATCAATAGCTTGTTGGATACGAGATACGTTAGATGCAAATGTAGCTAACACAACGCGGCCTTTTGCTTCTCCAACAGCTTGTTTAATAGCAGGACCTACGGAACTTTCAGAACCTGTAGTACCTGGTTTTTCAACGTTTGTAGAGTCAGACATCAAGGCCAATACACCTTTATTACCGAGCTCAGCAAATTTATGCATATCCATCAAACGGCCATCAACTGGGGTTTGGTCGATTTTAAAGTCCCCTGTATGAAGTACAGTACCGATTGGTGTATCGAAGTACACAGCACAGGAGTCAGGGATGGAGTGGTTTGTTTGGATAAAACCGACCTTCACTTGACCAATTTGAACTTCATCGCCTGCAGCAATAGTACGAAGACATTTTGGAGATACCTTATGTTCTTTAAACTTGCCTTCAATCAAACCACAAACGAGGTTTGTTGCATATACTGGGCAGTTAATTTCTTTCATAAGGTATGCCAAGGAACCAATATGGTCCTCGTGACCATGGGTAATTACGACAGCTTTCACGCGATCCTTATTCTCGATGATATAGCTCATATCAGGAATAACGATATCTACGCCAAGCATGTCTTCGCTAGGGAACGCAAGGCCAGAGTCGAGAACGATAATTTCGTCCTCATATTGGAAGATGGTCATGTTTTTACCGATTTCACCAAGACCGCCAAGAGGGATGATTTGGAATTTACCCTTATTAGCGCCATTTGGTGTACGACCTACTAATTCCACAGGAGCCTCTTGATTGTTGCGGTTTGTGGAACGATTATTTGGACGGTTGTTATTACGGTTTTGACCATTGCGACCATTATTATTTCTCGTATTGCGTGTATTTTCACTACGTTCACCACGTGGTGCACGAGTTTGGCGAGGTTTACGTTCTGTACGTTCTTGACCTTCACCTTGCTCAACATTGCGACGAGTATTTGTACGGCGTGTCGTATTAGTACGACCACCATTTGCATTTGTACGAGTATTTGTACGGCGTTGGCGTGTTGCGCCTTCACCTTCGCCTGCTGCATGTTGACGAGTACGACCTTCGCCAGCAGGACGGCGTGTATTAGTGCGGCGGCGAGTTTGTTTATGTTCGCCTTCAGCCGCAGCTGTACGAGTAGCAGTTTTCGCTACTGTTGGTTCTGCTTTCACTTGTGCAGTAACCTGATTATCTGTTGTATTCACAGTTCCTCCTAAAATTTTGTTCATTATTTTATTTAACATAGTTTCTTTTCTCACCTATCACTTGAATTGATCTATGCTATGGAGGCCACACAAAGAAAAAGGCGCTAAAATACTAGCGTCTCGTCAAATGGGCGCAAAAATGCGCTATCAATTTTTGCCGTTCCTAGTGTTGTTGTGACCATTTGCCATAGCAAATGAGTATATTGCCATCATTAGACATGTCAGCCGCGACGGGTACGTTCTCTTCGTTCCAATCTAATGAGTTTTGCAATATAATCCGATCGATTTTGATGAAAGCCTCGCTTTCATACGTTACTGTTATTGTAACATAAAAATAGCGTTAACAAAAGAGGGGAACCCCCTTGTTAACGCTAAAACATAGTTTTAATCATCATTTGGCATAGTTTTGTAAAAGCCCTCAATACGCCAAGCACCATTTTCTTCGATAACAGAAATATAGCGCTTCATCGGTGTAGATTCCACAATTCCGGCGCCTGTTGTTGTCGTTTGTAGGTTCGCCTCAAAAACGATACGTTTCAAATCTCCTGTGCGACTCACCCGTGTAGTACCTAAGGACACTACATCTACCTTTGGGGCTTGTTTCATAGATGCTAGCCATTTTTGTTTTTCTGTCGGATTTGTGCTGGCCTGACTAATGATATAGGTGAAAGCCTTATCATAATCCTTGTTATTTACAGCATCAAAATAATTTTGCACAGCAGCTCGCGCCGCTTCCGCACTGCCTTCACCAACGATAGAGTTTGTAAGCCATCCATCAGGGAATACTTCATTAGCTGGGCCCATCGAACGTAAAGATGCACCAAATACACAAATTACAACCACAAGTATACCTACGAGAACTCGTGTTGTGAGAGCGCTACTCGTAGGAGATACTTTCATAATAGATGCCAATCGCTTGTCTATAACAAGATGCTGCAACGCACTACCATATTGATTGTCTTGAGGCTGACCTTTTAAGCATAGTAATCCTAACAAAATCAATGGACCTACAAAGGGAATGAAAAATAACAATAATGTAGCACTACTTTTACCCGTATCATGGAGACGTCGTACAGATAGCGCAATCAAAGGCATCAAAGAAACTAAACTAAGTATGGCAACGATAAGACCTGCCAACCCGATTAGATACGGACCTGTATGGAATATGGCTGTCAAACCATAAAACACCGCTAACAAACCAACAATAGCAATATGCCATAACAAGAGAAACTGGAGAAACTCCCTACGAGAGGCGCGCCCATCTGTATCCATGAACTTCGTGCCCATCACATAGAGGAATGTGTCCTTATAGCTTAGCTGATAATGAGACAACGGATAGATGACATCACCTTCTGGTGCAATGCGCTCCACCTCTGTTGCCACTGTATACTGTCCGCAAGTAGGACAAAACATAGCTGCCTCATCACAATAATGACGGCAAGCATCACAATAACGTTTCATAAACTTCTCTCCAAAACTCTCAATCGTTTATTATTTTAAATATGTATCTACCGCCTCAGCGAACCCTTGCCGGTATAAATTAGCTCCACCATTTGCTGGGTGGCGCAGGCCAATAGCAGCCAGACCAAATTTGCCCATCGTATCAGCAGACTTTTGTCCTACGGCCAGCATAAGAGGTTCTACACCGCCTAACTCTAGATGCAACTCTGACAAGCGTTTTGTATATTCCCAGCCTAATTGTTGCTCTTTATCCGTAGGCGTGCGGTTCGTCAATGCATTCCCCTCCTTATGAGGGTGGAAAGGAAAGATATTCCACAACAATGTATCATAGGGATCGATGCCTTTTTCTACGATAGCACTCCACACCACCGTATCAGTAGGTTCATTAAAGCCATCCTTTTGCTGTGTTCCTTTTAATAAAGAGCTAGTAGGAGAACTAGTGCGTTCCAATCGAATAGACGTGACATCCTTCGCACGAATGGTTTTGTGCTTATCTAATAGCATTCTCTCACAAGTAATAGCAATGCCTGTGAAGCGTCCCCCTTGATACCCTACAGCCTCTGCCACTACAAAGACCTTAGCGCGGCCTAAGCGTGGTAATAAATAGGCTACCAAATTATCTCGACGCACTCGGGCCGCATCAAAACCATCTGTAACGATCTCTAAATCGGGATTTACCTCGCCCCAAGGATTATGAACGAGACTACCTTGATACTGGGCAAGCCAATCCACAAAACCGCGTACCTTCTCTACACGCTCTGCATCAAAGGACGCTATATATTCATCAAAAGACATGCTCTTCTCTAACTCAAATAAAGACATACAGCCTCCAATTTAAATTTCATATGTTATTACCGATATATATCTACTATACACGATAATTACACGAATTGCATAAGAAATATATAGTTATATGTACTACAATCAAGATGTCACCACTCCGTTCTGGGGAAACAGGTACAGAAAGGAGGTGCACCAGTGAAAGATATTCTTATAATTCTTCTAGTTCCTATCATGGTAAATGTGACCAGCTATCTCATTTGCAAGTGGTTAGATAGGAAATTTCATGGTGATTAACCCCGTTAGCTTAGACGACCATAAGCAATAAAAAACTCCCTCAAGTATTTCGCCGTTCTTGAGGGAGTTTTTTTGTGCTAACAGTGAATTCTTATAATCCTTCAGCTACTTATAGTATACATTATTTTAGGATTTTGTCTATTATAATTAAAGAAACCACCTAGGTATATTGCAGTCCCTAGGTGGTTTCTTTTGTGCACTCAGTGGAGTAGCACTTACAATCTTTAGCTTCTTATAGTATACCGTAAAACAACTAAATATAGAACTCGATTTTGTCTTCTTTTGCTAGTTGGAATTGTTCGAAGATGTGGTTACGTATATTAACAAAGTTCGGCGATGTACGATCCGTTCTATCGATGATGTTTACAGGGATTATAGTTTGTACACGACCTGGATTTGCAGATAGTACTACAACGCGGTCTGCAAGGACTACGGCTTCTTCAATGTCATGCGTAACGAATACCACAGTTTTACCTTCTTCACGGCAGATGCGAGAGATTTCGTCTTGCAAGTTGATGCGTGTCAACGCATCAAGGGCGCCTAGTGGTTCGTCCATAAAGATAATATCTGGATCCACCGCTAGTGCACGGGCAATGGATACACGTTGTTGCATGCCCCCAGATAGTTCTGCAGGATAGCGATTGCGAGCATGATCGAGGCCCACCATTTTAACGTATTTGTCGATGATAGCGGGACGCTCTTCTTTAGGCACCTTTTTACTTTCAAGACCTAGCTCAATATTGCTTTCCACCGTACGCCACGGCAACAAGCCATAGTTTTGGAATACCGTTACATATCTGAGTTGAGGAGCTTTTACCTCTTCACCATCGATAGTGATGGAACCAGATGTAACGAGCTCAAAGCCCGCCATAGCATTTAATAGCGTACTTTTACCAGAACCAGAAGGCCCTAAAAGGCAAATAAACTCGCCCTTTTCAATGTCTAAGTTGATATCTTCAAGAATGGTGAGTGGTTCCCCATCTTTCATAAATTCCTTGTGTGCATTGCGCACCGAAATATAACCCATGAGGCCACCTCCTATTTCTCAATACCCCAACGTTTGTAAATCCATTTTTCGATGAGGGACACGCCCCAATCGAGTAAAAGCCCAACGAAACCGATAGTCAAAATGGCTACCATTAAAAGATCGTTACGCAAGTTATTTCTCATATCGATGATAAGGAAGCCAAGGCCTGTTTGGGAGCCTACCATTTCCCCTGTTACAAGGAAGATCCACGCTGTACCAAGGGCGATGTGAAGACCGGATGCAATACCAGGAAATACAGCGGGCAACACGATTTTAAATAATAGTTCTGGCTGTCTAATACCAAAGTTGCGCGCTACCTTGATGTACACAGGATCAATATTTTGAATAGCAGACACGGTGGATAATAGCACTGGGAAGAACGCTGCGATAAAGATGATAACGATAGCTGGTGCTTGACCGATACCGAAAAAGAGGACGATAAACGGCAACCATGCTACTGGAGAAATCGGTCGAATGACTTGAACGATTGGATTGATGTAGTTCCAAATCCCCTTGTACCAACCCAAGATAAGACCGAAGAATACGCCGGCCACAACGGAAATGATGTAACCAATGAAGAACCGTACTAAACTATCTGCGATATCCTTAAAGAGAACGCCGTCTCCGATGAGTTCCCCAAAGCCGACCAACACCTTATACGGCGTTGGCAATAGCGCTTCATTAAAACCGCCGAGGCGAACGATCAACTCCCAAATTAGCCAAGCTGCGATAAATGAACCCGGCACATATGTATATTTCTTCATGGTCCCCCTCCTATGGTAACAACGATGTATCTACAAACTCTGAATAACTCGGCACATTTTTAATCAAATCAATATGCGTCATATGATGTACGAGCGCATTATAACGGTCCTCTGTAAGGGCTAAATCTTTAAACCCAATCACTTTGAGGGAACGTTCAATAACTGAGTCATTAAACTTCATGTACTTTGAGGAAATCTCCTCTTGTGCCTTTGGATGCTCGTCTAAATATGTACCTGCATCGAGATAGGCTTTTGTGAAAGCTTTTGCCAAGTCATGATGTTCATCGACGAATTGACCATTAAACACAAGAGCACAGCAAATATTATCATGCCAGAGATGGTCAGGATCTTCGAAGACCTTCCCAGTTCCCATTTCAAGGGCTAAAGAGCCAAATGGTTCGGCTACACTATACCCAGCAATTTGACCTACCGATAAAGCAGAAGGCATTTCTGGAGGACTCATTTCTACGATTTGTACATCTTTTTCAGAAAGACCCGCTTGTTCAAGCATGAGGTCCACGAGAATTTTTTGAGTAGATTGTTTATGAGGGATGGCAAAGGATTTGCCTTTTAAGTCTTGTACAGAGTTAATATCCTTATTGACGATAATAATATTACCCTCTGTATGACCAAGTGCAGCAGCACGAACATCAATGCCTTGTTCACGAGCCTTTACACCTAACTCAACGAGTACCGATGCAGCATCAACCTTGCCTGTATTAAGTGCATCCATTAGCTCTGGCCAAGATCCATATTTAACAAGCTCTACATGAACAGGACCATCTGCTGTTTCTAGTTCTTTTGTGGCAAATACCGGCAATGCATGGGTAATTGGTAAATAGGCTACGCGTACAGTCTTTAATTCTTGAGCCGTCTTTGGTTTATGGTGTTCATGATAACCATAGGCTATGCAGCCAATAACCAAGAGAACTACTCCGATGATTAGATACCATGTCTTCTTCATAACTTCCCCTCTTTCTACCTCACAACAAGGGGCGTTTTTGACACATGTCATTTTTCACACTTTTCTAAAACCTTGATGAAGTCTGGTTCTAGAACACCTTGTCTTCTAAACTTATTTATACCCTACTATATCAATATGTATTAATTGTGTCAATAAAACATAGTAATATTGTATGTATTATTATTTAGGTGCGAAAAGTATCAATATAGGCTGTCCACTACACATATTACAATAAGTATAGGAGCTAGTAGCTAGTGGCAAAACAAACAAAAGATACTCACGAAATACAAAACAGGTAGTATCCATCAGATACTACCTGTTTCTATATGTGTGCTATTCACACATTGTATTTAGTTATTTCATATATATTTAGTTATACTCTATATATTTACTGATATCGCATATGTATATATTTACTTGAACAAAGTCTTTTTATTTAATACATATACCTCGGATGTACCTGCTTCGCTAGATTCAGATACATTTGGATAAATAGAAGATTGACGGAAATGCTTAATCTCCCCTTTTGGAACGATTAACATCACCGGTTTACCAGATGCGATAATCTTGTTAAATTCCTCTTCGTCAACTTGCTCCATAAGGTATTTCTTGGACCATTCAGCACTGCGTTTTTTCAATTTATCTCGATCATCCCAACGGCTTTCATCACCATTGATCTTAATAATCTTATGGCCTGTATAGTATACAGCAGCTGTACTGTAACCGTTATAGTAATAGATATCACCATCATAAGAGTCTACTACCGGCACTACATCTACATTACTACGTTGTTTAACAAATGGTTCTAACCCTTCCACAACAACGATAGAGGAAATAACCATCGTGCCTAGGACAATGATACTAACAAGGCGATACCCTTTTTTCGTATACCATGCGTGGAATAAAAGGAGTACGGCTACAGCCACCACAACATAGAGCAAGAAATAGAAGCCCCACGGTGCGAAGAATGAGCCCACCACGTAAGCAATCCACAAGAGTAAGGTAGGCCCCATAATGACCCATTTTATAGCTCTCGATTTGCCTTTGCGTATAATCTTCATGACACCCATAGCTCCAATAGCACTAAATGGAACTAAGCTCACAAATGTATATAAAGGATATTTTGTAGCCATTAAGGTATAGAATAAAAGAATGCCTACGCCCCAAGTCATATTATAGATGAACCCTGTATGTCGTTGTTTAAAGCCATCAATAATACCGTAAATAACGGCACCGGTCCACGGCATAGAAGCACCTAAGAAGATGGCGATGTAATACCACCACACATTATCTTCAGGATGTTCGGATTGAGTGGCCCGTGTTACATTATGAAGCCCTAAGAAACCATTGATAAAATCTTGACCGTGGACACTGTACATATACACATACCACGGCAAGCAGACTACACAAAAAGCAAGGATGCCACGCCAGTCAAAGATGGCTTTCACCATTGACCAAGAGCGATTGATACCGGCAAAGACGAGCAAAATCATACCTGGCAAAACAAGTGCCACAGGCCCCTTTGTGAGCACCCCGAGGGCCGCAAAGATATAGGCCACAATCATAGCATGTGGTTTCTGCTCCACCATACCCTTATAGGAATAAATCATGACCATGATCGTCGTATACAATAGCACCATGTCCGTAATGACACCATGGGCTACGGTCCAGAACATGAGGGATGTACCAAGCACAGCAGCCCCAATTAAGCCAAGAGCCCACTTACCGCTCATAGTGCGAGTTGATTGATACATTGTTGCCACTGACAAGGCGCCAAAGATGGCACTTGGCAACCGAACTACCCAATCGGCGATACCAAAGATTTTAAATCCAAGAGCGATAAGCCAATAAATCATAATCGGTTTATCGTACCAATAGGTACCGTAAATTTGAGGCGACAACCAATCCCCAGAGAGAACCATTTCTTTAGCCGTTAAGGCATAGTTGGATTCAACAGGATCGGTAACAGGCAACATATTATTGCCAAACAAATAAAAAACGAGCCATACAATAAATACGACTGGTGTTAATCGTGAAAGTTTCATAAGGGGCCTCCTTATCGGCGATTGCGATAGTATTTAAAGCCCAACACAGCAGCTATAATAACGAATACTACAATCATAACAACTAGGAACTCATGATTGTATTGGATTAGATCCTTCCAGTTTTCCCCAAGCACTTTGCCTAAGTAAACGAGAAGGATGGTCCAAGGAATCGTACCTAGTACAGTCCAAATGACAAAATGCCACATAGGATAACGAGCCATGCCAGCAGGAAAGGAAATGAATGTACGAACACCTGGCAACAAACGACCAAAGAATACCGCAGCGCCACCATATTTATTAAACATCTTTTCAGCTAGCTCAAATTTATGTTCATTAAAGAATATGTATTTACCGTATTTCAAAAGGAGCGGACGTCCGCCGTACTCACCCATCCAGTAGGATAAAATAGAGCCCACAATCCCTGCTAAAATACCTACAACCATAGTCGTATGCAAATCAAATATACCTTGAGCGATCAGATACCCTGCAAAGCCAAGAACGATTTCACTAGGAATAGGAATGTTAGCATTTTCTAGAACCATTGCAATAAACATGGCTGCATAGCCATACGTTTCCATGAACGAAATAATATATTCCACTGTTTTACCCCTTTTAAATCCCATATGGGTTCCATATGTACAAAATTTTGCACATAGCATTTTCATTGTTATCATACCTATTCGGTATACCTTATATTTTACCATAATAAAAAGGCCCTCACCACAGGTGAAAGCCTTTTTACTATTTAACTGTATGCGATTATTGCAATTCAGTAGTTTGAGTTGTTACTTCACGAGCCGTAGTAAATGCAGCTAGTTCTGCATCACCAGAACCAAGGATTACTTTGTTCGCTACTAGCGCGTTAGCCGCTGTTTTAGCATCTTGTAAAGTAATTCCAGCACGAGGAGCACTAATTGTGACTGATGTGCTTTTACCACCGACCGTAGAAAATGTAAGATATACAACGCGTTTTTCCGCCATGTGGGCGCCTCCTTTCACGTTTCATAAACAAGTTCTCAAATCTAGATAGGCTAAGATGATCTTTGAAATTCAGTAATTTCCTTCAGATCAAATATATCTATCTACGATTCATATCAATAAGGATGGGAATGTGAGGGTTTGCTATCTCTATATCCTGTTACGACTATGAAAGGATATAAGAAACCAGCAATAAGGATGTGTTTGGATCACCTACAAAAGTAATTTAATCATTGTGATTAATGTCCTAAGGATACTTCATTGACGCGGACCACGTCGGACAAGCTGTGGTCATACAAGGCTGCCAGCGCATTACCAACGGTCTTTACATTATCGTCGGATGCTTCTTCTGCAACACGAGTATAGGTTACGTCTTTGTACTTCGGCGCATCTTCGGTACCGATGTTAAAACGCAACACCAATTTAGTGCGTTTAATGTTAGCCATCGTATCACCTCCTTTCACCCTCTTATATTCCTGAGGGTCCCTCTCGACAACCCCCTCTAGAGTAATTACGGTAATCATTGTGAAAGTCTGGGAACTACGGTTCTAACTAAGTGCTTATGGCAGTAACTATATACTTCTTATACCAACTATATAACTTCAAAAGTAACTAATAGATTTCATTAACCTTATAGCAGTCTTAAAACAATAAGGTTAAATAAATACAAAAAGACCTTTACTATTCCTAGATATATAACTAGGAACCGTAAAGGTCTATAAAATCTATAAATACTATAAAGCGCCATTAAAAATAGTACTGGTATGTTAAACCGCTTAAGTTCAATACTATTCAGTTTTCAATGCCAATATAAAGTCATAGGCTTTAACAGCTGCTTCTGTATCCACAAAGTGTAACGGATTTAACATGCGACAGAATTTAAAGAGATATTCGTGGTTACGTAAAACATCTTTCACATGTAATACAGTATCTCGAGCTGTACGAGCTGAGCTATAGCCATTCATCATGGCATATAGGTAAGAAATCGGCAAATTATCCTCACGTAAGTAGCTGTGAACGAAGATCAATAAATCCCAACCTTGCTCTGTTAATTCAGGCCAACGACGGCCATTTTCCCAATCTAGCAATGTAATCTTATCTGTATCAGGATCATAGGTAATATCTCTCATTGCAGGACGTCCATGAGATAAACCATAGTCATGAAGTTGTCCCAATGTTTTACCAAAACTATAGAAGATATGTGTCACCATATCTTGCAAGCTATCATCATCAGGATGTTGCGCCGGCAATTCACTATAATAGGTTAATGTTTTACCAGATCCTTCTGTAACAAAATAATGCTCTCTAAAACCAGCAATTACAGGCGCTACAGGTAGCTGTGTATTTATAAAGGATATTTTATAGAACTCATAATCAAAGGCAGCTCTAGGAGATGGTTTAATCCAACTGGAGCGGCGATTACTGATATCTTGCTTTACATAATAGGTTTTATCGTTAAACTCTACAGGAAAAACACGATGGTCTTTCTCTTGATCAATCATGCGATCGATATATTCTAATAACATATCATTCATTATAGCCTCCCCTTGTATAACACTCTACAACACTAATACTCCCATTTATACAGAATCTAAATTATTGAATACAAAACTCTCCATCTAGGCTAAGTAAGTGCACTCATTACACATAGCCTCATATTTGTTCATATCCATTCTTATTCAAATAGATTATATATCTCTATAATCAATTAAAAGTAACAACACATTAGTTGTTACTCATATAAGTGTATACAATTAATGTTTTTATTATACTACAATTATGACCTGATATCAAAAGAAAAACCCCCTAGCCTAAGCTAGGGGGTTCTTCTGGTAATTATGATAATAGGTTTAGATTTAAGACAGTACGAGGACCAACTGAGGTCATGTCTAAATCAAACGAATTAACCAACGAATTTAGTCACTGCTGCAGTATCAGTTAAGTGACGTTTAGGCATGCCCATTTCTTCAGGGGAGATGCCAAGAGCAAGACCCACTAATTGGGACATGTGCAAGATTGGCATATCTTTGCCACCGCCAACAACTTCTTTTGCTTCTTTTTGGAACATATCAAGTTGCATTTGGCAAAGTGGGCAAGGAGTTACTACGCAATCTGCGCCTTCTGTAGCTGCATCTTTGTTGATGGAGCCAGTCATTTGCATTACGGAATCATGTGCAGGGTATACAGCATGGAAACCGCAGCAATCAAGTTTACGGGAGAAGTCGATTGGTGTAGCACCGATAGCAGAGATCAAATCTGCTAAGGATGTAGGCATTTGATAATCTTCGAAGCCCAATTCAGTTTGAGGGCGAAGAATATGGCAACCATAGTATTCAGCTACACGTAAACCAGTTAAAGGTTTAACAACTTTAGCTTTCAATTTATCCAAACCGTAATCGCGGATCAATACCCATAAGAAATGAGTAATATCAGTTGTACCGCGGTATTGTTTACCGATTTGAGCTAATTTTTTGTTAACTTCGTTCTTTTCTTTTTCGTTGTTATCAAGCTCGTTTTTAGCTTCACGAAGCATCAAAGTACAAGTGTTACATACAGTTAAAAGGTTCAAACCTTTTTCTTCTGCCAATGCAATGTTACGAGCATTTGTAGCAAGTGTAATTTCTGGAGCGATATCTTGAACGTGGGACGCGCCGCAGCAAGTCCAACCGTCAAGTTCTTCCAACTCGATGCCTAATTTTTTAGCTACAGCAACTGTTGCTAAGTAGTCTTCTTTGGCAGCGCTTTCAAGAACGCAACCTGGGAAAAATGCGTATTTCATTATTTGCTTACCTCCTCAGCTGCTTTCATAAGTCTGCGAACACCATCAATACCATTTACAGGTTTTTGAGGTACTACAAGTTCGAATGGATTGATTTTGCTGTGTTTCCACAAACGTAAAGCATAGAATGCTTGTTTAGCGGAATCAACAACACCATCAGATTTCAAGCTCATAGAAACTTCTTTCAAGCGACCAGTTTTGTAGAGATCCTCTTTGAAAGCAACTGCATGGCGAACGCCTTTGCTGTTAGTAAGACCAGCTTTTGTAGCTTCTTTACGCAAGTTGGAAATATCTTGAGCAGGTTTTAAGTGTTTAGGACAACGGGAGATACAGTTCATGCAGTGAACGCATTTCCAAAGACCATTGTCGAATGCAGGTTGAATGTGAGCCATAGGTGCATCATCACGGCTATCCAATACGAAACGGTTAGCTTTTGTGAATACATATGGTTCTAAGAAATCATCTTGACGTGCAGTCAATTTGTTACATTCAGATGCGCAGCAACCACAAAGGATACATTCTGTACCAGCAACGAATTTTTTGAAGTCAGCTGGAGTTTGGCGAACGATTTTGTCACCTTCGTTGAATTCTGCTTTAAGGAAGATCCAAGGAGCAACTGTTTTCAAACGATCAACTTTTGCTTCCCAGTCAACAACTAAGTCACGGATAACGCGGAAGTTGCCGATAGGTGCAATTGTTAATTCATCAGTACCATAACGTTCTGTTAATTCATCGATTTTAGCTTCGCAACCAAGCATTGCTTCGCCATTTACACGAATGGAGCAAGCGCCGCAAACTGCGGAACGGCAAGCTGCCAAGAATGTTAAAGTTGGATCTTGAGTATCTTTAATTTTTTGAAGGCCCCAAAGAATTGTACGGTCAGCTTCATAGTCAAATTTGAAAGTCTGTACAAACGCGCGACCTTGTTGGTAACGGTGAATATGGTAGGTGATTTGTCTCATCTTAGTACTTCCTTTCTTGTGGTTCGTATTTAGTGAACACTACGTCGCGTTCAGTCAATTCGTACTCGCCGTTAGCACCCAATTTGATCAAAGAGTGTTTTAAGTATCTTTCATCATTACGTTTTGGATGGTCTTCACGGATATGAGCACCACGAGATTCACGACGGTGTAAAGCGCCCATAGCAATAGCTTTAGCTACTGTTAACATGGAACCGATTTCACAATAGTTAACGAATGCCATGTTGTAAGTACGTTCAGGGTCACCTACATAACAAGTTTTGTAATCTTCAATCAATTGATCGATTTCTTTTAATGCTTCAGTAATACCGTCTTCATTACGGAAGATACCTACTTTGTTCCACATTGCATCAGCCAATGCATCGCGGATTTCAACTACAGGACGACCGCCTTCACGAGTTGTTACTTCAGTGAATTTAGCTTCCCAAGCTTTTGCAGCTGCAGCTAATTCTGCATCTACGTTAGGTTGTTCATGTGTTTCAGCATAGTCAGCTGCGCCAGCACCGGATACTTTACCGAATACTACGCCGTCTGCCAAGGAGTTACCACCTAAACGGTTAGCACCGTGGATGGAGATACAAGAAGCTTCGCCGGAGGAGAACAAACCAGGCAATTCACATGCACAAGTTTTGTAATCAACTACGTCGATACCGCCCATTGTATAGTGACATGTAGGACGAATAGGTACTGGTTGTACTAATGGATCGCAATGTTCGAAAGTCATAGCCAAGTCACGGATACCATGAAGTTTTTCAATGATAACTTCAGGACCTAAGTGACGAAGGTCAGCTACTACGTATGCGTTAAGACCAGAACCGAAACCACGACCTGCAGCGATTTCATCTTCGATTGCTTTCGCTACAACGTCACGGGATGCTAATTCCATTTTATTAGGCGCATATTTTTTCATGAAACGTTCGCCTTCAGCGTTAAGAAGGTAACCACCTTCACCACGAACCGCTTCAGACATCAAGATACCAGTACGACCAAGACCAGTTGGATGGAATTGGATCATTTCCATATCTTTCAATGCATTACCAGCGCGGAATGCTGCTGCCATACCATCGCCTGTGGAAAGGAATGGGTTTGTAGTACGAGTCCAGAAAATACGACCTGCACCACCAGTAGACAAGATAACTGCTTTTGCTTTAATTTGTTCTACGCGACCTTCTTTCATGTTCCACACAACTGCGCCACCAACGTGACCGTTTGCGTCTTTAACAAGATCTAAAAGGTACCATTCTTGTAAGAAGTGTACGCCTTCTTTCAAGCATTGTTCGTAAGTTGTGTGCAAAATAACGTGACCAGTTTTATCCGCAGAGTAGCAAGTACGTGGATAGGATTGACCACCGAAGTTACGTTGCGCAATTTTGTTTTCTTGAGTACGGGAGAATGGAGCACCCATGTGGTCCATTTCAAGTACGCCTTCTGGACAACGAGAGCAGAAGAATTCGATCGCATCTTGGTCGCCAAGATAGTCAGAACCTTTTACTGTGTCGAAAGTATGTGTTTCGATTGTGTCTTCAGCTGCAACGTTGTTCAAACATGCATTTACACCGCCTTGCGCCATTGCTGTTGCAGAGCGAGTTGGGAAAATTTTAGTAATAAGAGCTACATTTAAGCCTTTGCGACGACCAACTTCAAGAGCCGCGCGTTGACCAGCGCCACCGCTACCTACTACTAGAACATCAAACTGTTCCATAATGACCTCCTCATAACTACCTATTAATAAGAAAACTTGTTAGACTATCTCATTTCAAAAACTTATAAAAATTTTTGATAACCTAATCATTTTTCTTTCAAGAAAAGCCCCATACTTATGCGACTTTTCTTATAGCTTTACATATAATTATAGAGAGCATTTTGTATGATGTCTAAACCCTATTATGCATAATTAATTTCGATTAATCTAACTGATAATTTATTTCACTTAGTATTTTTCTTGTTTACTTATGAACATTTAAAATAGATTTATGAATATTTCATACAGGAAGTTAAGGATATTACGAAAGTAATTCGGTTCCGAAATTTTTGTATATTTTTATTTCCGCTAGACCCTTAACAAGTCTTATTAATACTGACTTTATAAGATTACCAAACTGTTCATAATAATTAATATCCGTTAAATTCCTACTAAAACTACCTAGATTTTAATCATCGAAAATCATCAAATTTCTACGGCTATTATTGGTATTTAACTCTCTGATAATTATTATCATAAGTTTTTTTAGTGATTTCTTTCACACTCGCTAAAATTGGCAAAATCCTGTTCATCTATGCGCATACGGCAATCTTCGATATAGTTCATCTTCATTCATTAGCAGAATTCATTAAGTTTCAAGTTTTCTTCGTTTTTAAGCTCTCAAAACATGAAGAACAGGCTTATAAACTCGCATATACATTCATCTTTTGCTCATTCCTGTTGTATAAGGTATGATAATAGATAAATAAGTTATATAATATTATATATATAGTCAACTCTATATGGTGTTGTGGCTTTCACCAAAATGAAAGCATATATATATAATGACTATATTAATGTAGTTGGAGAGCTATATTTTTAACTCATACATAAGGAGAACAGAGAATGAAAATTTTACTTGTAGAAGACGAAGAAATGCTGAATGGCATTACGGCCAAATATTTGCGTGCAGAGAATATGACAGTTGATACATGCTTCAATGGTCAACAAGCCATCGATTATGTAAATACATCTAGCTATGACGTTATCGTTATGGATATCATGATGCCAGTCCTTGACGGCATTAGCGCTCTTGCACAAATGCGCAACGACGGTAATACAACACCTGTATTGCTTTTAACTGCAAAAGATTCCTTACAAGATAAAGTTACAGGCCTCAACACAGGCGCTGACGATTACCTTGTAAAACCTTTCGATCTTGAAGAATTAACGGCTCGTATTTATGCATTGGCTCGTCGTAATGCGCGCCACGCACAAAACGATATCCACGTAGGTCCACTTACAATTAATGTGCCTCAACGTACTGTTAAACGCGACGGTGAAACAATCACATTGACTGCTAAAGAATTCGACCTCTTATTCTATTTAGCAAGTAACGAAAACATCGTATTATCCCGTCAACAAATTCTTGACCATGTTTGGGAATACGACTATGAAAGCTACTCTAATCTTATCGATGTATACATCAAAGATTTACGTAAAAAGATCGATACTGACGAGAATGTAAAACTCATTCAAACAGTTCGTGGAGTAGGGTATGTCCTCAAAACAGAAAACTAATGATCCTCACCGAGATCTAGACACCATGTCTGGGGCAGCTACCGATTTATTTAATCGGCTGCCCCTCACTTTTAAAATTATGTCTTGGTATACCATCTTTTTGCTCATCATTTTGATGGTTGCCTCTGCATGGATTTATGCATATACGCACGAGTCCGATAACAAAGAAGTACGTGAGCGCTTGCAGCAGCAGGCAATGATCATGGCTACGGACATTCGCAAGTTTAAACCGTACCAAGATAATACATTCTTCTTTGTTTCCACCCAAGACGGCTATATTATTAAAGGCGCCTTACCAGACGGCTTCCCAAATCAAACAGTCCTTTCCTTAGGACAGGTTGGAGAAATTGCTGTTGGTGACGACACCTTCTATTACTACGATACGCCGGTTAACGAACCAAACTATCGTGGTATTTTACGTGCTGTTACAAAGGTAAAAACAGCGTCTAAAAAGACAGAAAACCTATTATATAGTTTATTATTAGGTGATGTTATCTTCTTGTTGATTTCATCACTAGGTGGTTATCTATTCATTAAAAAAGGCCTCAAGCCGGTCCGAACCTTAACGAAAACAGCTAAGGTTATCGGTAAGAACAATGACTTGAGTCGTCGTATTGATATTCCTGCTCGTACTGCGCGCGATGAAATCTACGAGCTTACCACCACATTCAACCGCATGATTTCAGGTCTAGAAGACTCCTCTAATCGGGAGAAACAGTTTAGTTCTGACGTATCTCACGAATTGCGTACACCAATTGCTGTTATCAAAGCAGAAAGTGAGTTTGCTTTAAAATACGGCCGTACAGAGGATGATTTGCGAGAAGGCTTAACACATATCTTAGAACAAGCCAAGTTTATGACTAATCTCGTAAGTCAATTGCTCGATGTAGCACGCCTAGAGAATGCGCATGAACTCAACTTAGCACCTGTAGATGTATCGTTGATGTTAACGAATATGGTTCATGATTATACACGACTCGTTGCAGAGAATACGGAAAAAAGTATTTCCATTACGTCCAATATTCAACCACATATGCGTATCGTGGCTCATGAGGTGTCCTTACGTCGTGCCATTACGAACTTGGTAGACAACGCTATCAAGTTTACGAATTCCACCATCGATATTTCAGCCAAGCTTGCCGGTGGTGAACTCGTTATTACGGTAACAGATAACGGCATCGGTATCGAGCCAGAAAACCTTGAGCATATTTGGGATCGCATGTACCAAACAGAACAATCTCGAAACAAGAAATCCAACCACGGGATTGGACTTGGCTTATACTTTGTAAATAAGGTAATTAACTTGCACCATGGCACAGTAACAGCCACTAGTGAACCACAAGTAAAAACTACATTTACCGTACGATTGCCGTACAACAGAACAGAAGAATAAACTAAAGGGACTGACCAAAGGTCAGTCCCTTTCCTTATGCGCACTCAATATGTACCATTAAATTCAATATAATCATAATACATAGACGAGTATATACAAAACGCTAGCATAGAGAAATTCTCGTTGCTAGCGTTTTTGTATTATCTAGTATTTAATAATGTGGCACTTAATGATTTAGCCTTTAGTTGTTTAGCCTATAAATTGTTGCCATAGTGGCATATACACATATTCGAGGAAGGTCCATACAACAAGACCTGCTATAGCGCCAACAATAGCACCATTGATACGAATCCAGCTGAGGTCATCCTCTACCTTAGATTCGATGAAGTAGATAAACTTCTCTGAGCTAAGACCGCCTAGAACCTGGCGTATAATAGTTTCAATGAGGTCATAGCCTTGTTCAAGCACATATATGCCAATATTATGCAAGGTATCTTCAATACGATTTCTCAAATCTTCGGATTGGCCGTATACAGCCCACAATTCAAGGGCAATATTTACGAGGACTTGTGCTGGTGTTTCTCCATTTTCATCCCCTACAAGTAATAGTTCCTCTACATACGGGCATAAATGGTTCTCAATGACAGATTCCCAATCTTGTTCGCGAATCCAGCGTTCCCACGCTTCATCAAGAGCATCACAAACCTCGCGATTCTCTTCTATATGGCGAATTGGATCTACCCATTGGCGAAGCCATGCAGTCCGTTCAGGACTATTCGGGCGCTTCCAATTTTCAAGCATCGCATAGGCCTCTTGAACGATAGCCTGTGCCAGCTCATGGTAGTTCACCACATCGGTCGCTTCAGACATAGAGATGAGGAAATCAGACCAGAAGCCTTTCCGCTTTTTCTTATGAGCCTCTTCTGCTACAACTGCTGTTAGCCACGTAACCATAGCTGGATGGTTAATACGTTCTTGAATTACGTTCAACACCTGTACAACCATACCTTCATAGCGATTATGTTCACATAAGTCGAGCAATACGTGTTTCAAAACCGGTACTAGGGAATGCTTTTGAAGCAATCCACGGATTCGTTTTGCCCCCCATTGTGCCCATTCCTCGTTTGTTTGAGATTTCCACAACAGATGTAAACCTTGATGTATCACAAGGCGCGCTGCCCGTTGCCCTTCTGGAGATAGCAAGAATTTCTCAAACAATGGTACAAATTGAACATTGCTCAATAACACTTTACACCGTTCCTTCGTGAGCATCTTTGTCTCAACGAGCTTGATAACACCGTTGATAAGGCGATCCTTATTACGAGGAATTAACGCTGTATGATACGGGAATCCTAGTGGCTTACGGAATAAAGCAGTTACGGCAAACCAGTCCGCCACACTGCCGATAAGTGCTGACTGCACCGCCCAATAAAGCGACTGATACCAACTTTCACGACCATAGAAAAATTGACCTATGAAAACAAAACAGTACAATACAGCAGTCAAACCAAGAATGCCATTAGCACGCTGCCGTAAGGTGAGGGATTTCAAATACTGAATCATTTGAGCACCCCCTCTACCAAAAGGTATAAACCGTAGAATATACCACCTAAAACAGCCCCTACGAGGGAACCATTGATACGAACCATTTGAAGGTCATAGTACATCTTGCCCCGTACAATTTGGGTGATTTCATCAGGGGAATAGCGAGATAATTCCTGCCCTACCACCTTATCGATGAGAGGGTTTAATTTTTGCAACCACGGAATACTGCGTAACAAGAAAAATCGTTCAAACGGTGCTTGCTTGTCTGGGTTCAGCAAAATCTCTGTACCGAGCACATTAAAGCGGCCGATAACGATGTCCATGAGACGTTTCCAGTCCACAGTATCACCATCGATGAGCTTGCCTTCCCATTCTTCGAGAACCATCTTGATCCATTGATCCTTATGCTCTTCGATGAAAGCTTGCCACTCTGCATTGGTTTCCAAATTATTGAAGAAGCGAATGGCTTGGCCCCATACGTAACGACCTAAATCAGAGTCGATGGACTCATTATCCTTAAGGAATTGAACAGCCTTTTTCTGTACTGTTTCTACCAATCGTTCTGGTGAAAGCCCATCCCCGCCAAAGGCAATAGCCAATTCACGGAAGAAGGAATCCTTCGTATAGGTTTTCATAATGTCTAACATTACGCGGTACAAATACGGATATACCTGATTTGATGCAATGACGCGCTGACAAGTACGATTAAAGTAAAGCCAGAAAATGCTAGCCGTATGGCGTTCTAGCATACATCGGCCAAACAAGATAACGAGTGGTGTCGCCTTCCAGTTTGTAACGCCTTTATATATGGCTTTATTGATTTCCTGACGCATCGGTTCAATGTCCATATGGGATAAGACCTGATTGCCTACACCGTACAAAATATCCCGCATTTGGTCTTGTCCTACATCGCTCATGCCATATTCAATAATGCGGACCATAACCCGTTCTTTTTTGATGGCATAGTACATTTGAGGCACGCGCAATAGTTCTTCACTGAGCATAGTGCGCCCCATTTGTATAAGACGTTCCTTACTGCGTGGTAAGATAGCAGTCTTAAAAGGTATCCCCAAAGGTTTTGTAAAGAGCGCCGTCACCGCATACCAATCCGCCAAGCCACCGATCATAGCGGCCCCAGATACGTGCATGATAAATGCCCAAAACATATCTTGCCGTTGTGGATATGAAATTAAAAATATAATAGCCATGACAACCAATAGGGTGGTTGCCACTGGTTTAGTTTTCATCATCACTTGATCCTAACTTACTGAATTACGTATATAGACTCTCCCCATATAACGTAGTGACCATAGAGGCCACGAACTTTCACGGACTACAACAACTTGTGAAAGTATATTTAATATGTGTATCAATCATCTGCTAGAGCATCCGATTAACACTTTAGTTAAAATGTGCATTCATCGCCTTCTTTTTGAGGTTCCCATACAGGGACATCGCCGAAGAGAGCTTTAAAATACACAGATAGTGTCCATAGTGGTCCATTTAGATGCATCGGAATAAAAGCTTTTTTCACCTCTACACGGCGCAAAAACTCAATGGCGCCCCACTCCATAGCGTCTTCCAAACGATTATCTACAGGGAACATCGCTACATCGACAGATAAACCATCCAATTCTTTGAACTCACGCCACGCCATGCGCTTTGCATCAGCATTATTCTCCGGCGTGTCACCAAGCCAATGCCACCAATTGAGGTCACCGGCGTGGAAGATAGAATCAGAATCGATGTTAGCAGTATTTGTCTTTACGTAGAAAGAACCGCCTTCATCGGTACTACCATACATATGAATGCCTACATCATCTAATGTAGCATCATGACCTGGACGCATGGTAATGCATTTCTTTACCTTGCCTTCTAATGGCACATCTTGATGGCAAATGTAGCGTGTTTGAGGACCATCAAATTCTGTAATGGATGGATTAAAATGATCTGCATGAACATGGCTTACAAAGAACCAAAGCTCACGGCCACGCTTTGCTAATTGCCAAACAATATTGTTAGGATCTTTATAATAATCAAACACATAGCAACGCTTACCGTCGTCTACAAGAAAGCCGCTATGCGCTAAAAAAGTAACATTCAACATTTATTATCAATACCTCTCATTTATTGAGAATTTATATCATTCGTATTGTTTATTATACCATATTTTTCTTAATACATGGCATAAACAAATGGCTATTTATATCATAATAAGGGCAGAAATGCCGCTGCCGCTTCTTAAATGCGGCCAGCGGCTTTCATATAATCAATATATTGGTTCCCCCATATTTCAAGAGATGCAAGAACAGTTTTGAATCCAGCTCCGACTTCCGTAAGGCTATATTCAACCTTTGGTGGAATGGTGCCGTATACTTCACGGTGTACAAGGCCATCATCTTCTAATTGGCGTAACGCTCTAGTAAGTGTTGCTTGTGTAATTGGGTATAAGCGGCGCTCTAACTCACGGAAGCGCACAGGACCTTCAGATAATTCGTGCATGATCAATAAAGACCATTTGCCGGCTAATAACTTTTGGCTCGTTGCATAGGGACAGCGGCCCACTAAATCATGAACATTTACGAGTTGCTCTGCCATTGTAATTCTCCTTTTCGCTCTAATATAATTCAAATGTTATCACATATTTTTACTATTTCAAGCATTTTATGGTATCTTTTTTTAGGGTACAAATATTTATGTTCGCTAATATTACTATATACACAAAAGAACCGCTAGTTACAAAACTAGCGGTTCTTTTCTTTACCATACTAAGTACGCTACTAAACGAACACTTTTAAGAAGCAAGAGATATTATAAATCAATGTCACTTATTCCCTAAAATTTAGTCGTCTGCCAAAATCATAATAATGTTTTAATAAAAGATTCCATTTCCATCGGTTTTACAACAGGCTCAAAGCGCCCTACCACATTACCTTTACGATCTATAACAAACTTAGTAAAGTTCCACTTTACCTCATCGTCCTTTAGATAGTTAGGATCAATGCCATTGAGATAGTCTGTAAGCATTTCTGTCTTATCACTAGGCGGGAACCCTTTAAATGGTTGCTCTTTAATCATATATTTGAATAAATCCAAGGCACTTTCATCACGCACATCAGATTTACCCATCACAGTAAAAGTAACCCCATAATTTACCTTGCAAAAGGATTGAATTTCGGTATTAGAACCAGGCTCTTCCTCGCCAAACTGGTTGGAAGGGACCGCAATAATTTCTAAACCTTGTTCGTTGTATTTCTTATAAAGAGCCTCTAACCCCTCATATTGGTGAGTAAATCCACACTTACTTGCCGTATTAACAACAATAAGAACTTTGCCTTCAAAATTTTGTAGCGATTGCAATTCACCAGACTTATTAGGCAGAGAAAATTGATATACAGACATAGTAACTCCTAACTTTCACAATAAAACTAATATTATATTAATAATGTTTTTACATCGTAATTAAATTTAGCTGTAGTCTCAGCCGCAGTTTTTTGCCACTCTGTAGGTGCTGTACCGTCTTTCTCAAGGAAGAATCCAGAGTCAAGATAGCGAATGATGATGTAGTTGGAATCTTTTTGATCAAAGCCGTTGCCGCGTGAGAAGTCAATGCCATGACCTGTATTGCGCGTTACAATGGCTTCCAATAATGGCAACGTAATAGCATTCAACGTGATTTTCATATCAGGAGAATCAAAGATTTTTTTAAGGAAAGAGCTAGGCTTTTCTTCCTTGTATACTAAAAGCTTGCTAATCGTGCCATTAGATGCACATACTACGCGACGGATATCTTTAATAGGAATATCTACCTTGCCATTTGAGATAACACCGTTTTTAATGGTAATTTCTCGTTTACCCATAAAGGAAGAGTCTAATGGTAATTGAAGAGTATCTAAGTTCGCAGGAAAATCTGCGGTCAATTTATTTCGAGCAAAGGCTGTAAGAATCGCTTTTGTTTCACGAATGTTATGACCAATGTTAGATTCTGTACGGTCCGTATCTAAATCTTGGCCTTCTATATTTTTCCAATTATGGTCTCTAAACAAAATCGTATAGTTACTATTTGAATTTAGATATCTTGTAAGATATAGCTCATTTACATCTTCAAAATCAATGTCAGTGATAACCGTACCATTAGCATCTTTACAGAGCACACCATTGTAACTAATAGTTAACGTACGATCAGAACCTTCAAAAACAACAGGATTTGTGTCGAATACAGAAATCATAGCCCTCTCCTTTTCACGACTCCAAACACAATGATACTTGTATGTATCAAGTGCATTTACGTAATACATTGATTAAGTACATTAATCAACTTTATTTAACCTAATCATACACCTTCTATATAGATTTATACAAACAAAAAAGCTGATTCCGAAGAATCAGCTTTTTCTATTTCATTGAAATGTTTCAAATGAAGTTGTAGTTGAAATTAGATGCTTTCAACAGCAGCGATAGCTGCAACGTCTACAACGTCTTGAGCAGAGCAACCACGAGAAAGGTCATGAACTGGTTTAGCCAAGCCTTGAATCAATGGGCCAAGAGCATCAGCGCCGGAGAAGCGTTGTACCAATTTGTAACCAATGTTAGCAGCTTGAAGATCAGGGAAGATCAAGATATTAGCTTTACCAGCTACGTTGGAGCCAGGAGCTTTCTTTTCTGCTACGGAAGGAACGATGGAAGCGTCCAATTGCAATTCGCCGTCAAATTTGAAGTCAACGTTGCGTTCTTTCAAGATGTTAACAGCTTCTACTACTTTGTCTACTTCTGGAGTGGAAGCAGAACCTTTTGTGGAGAAGGACAACATGGATACGCGAGGGTCAGCCATGCCAACAACTTTGCGAGCTTTTTCTACAGTGGATTCTGCGATATCAGCCAATTGTTCGCTAGTTGGGTTAGGCAATACGCCGCAGTCGGAGAATACGAGCATACCGTCGTCGCCATATTCTTTTTTGCTTGTGAACATGAACATGGAAGAAGATACAGTTTTAAGACCTGGTTTAGTACCTACAACTTGCAATGCTGCACGCAATACGTTTGCAGTTGGGCAAGCGGAACCAGCAACCATGCCATCTACTGCGCCAAGACGAACGAGCATAGCGCCGAAGAATAAGCAGTCACCTTTCATAGTTGCGTCAGCTTTTTCAGGAGTCATACCTTTTTTAGCGCGCAATTCTACGAATGTATCAACCATTTCTTGGTAACGATCGTAGTTAGCTGGATCGATGATTTCAGCACCTTCGATGGATACGCCAACAGCTTTAGCAGCTTCAGCGATTTCTGCAGGGTTACCAACGAGTACAGGTGTTACGAAACCTTCTTTCAAAATGATTTCAGTTGCTTTCAATACGCGTTCATCTTTGTATTCTGGCAACACAATTTTTTTACCTAATGGTTTTACTTGGTCTTTTAATTTTTGAATTAAATCCACGATTTTTGCCTCCTTAACATTGGCTTATGCCATATCAATACTATTATTATAGCAAATTCAACCTATAGGTAAAAGTAAAATTTATTTTCTAAGCCTATTATTCTAATTTTTATACCATGACTTTAATAATAGTAAAAGTTGGAATCTATTCCAAAGTTCCTCTCTTTTTACAATTAATTAGGATTTCATTCCAACTTCTGCTAAGTTATTTTCATAACGTTACCATTAACAGCGAGTTGAATACACCCCATATAAAACATTACAATTATAGTAATAAAACTCTTAATAGCAATAATCACACAAGATTTAACATTCTAATTAAGACAACTACTTTTGGAGGACTCATGGCTAATACAGAAACAACAATCAACGCAGTTATCAATCCCCAAATCAATGATGCCCCCATCGATATAGAGAAAACAATCAAAGCTTTAGAGCGCAATAATTTCGTAGTTCATTATTTTGAAACAGGTGCAGAAGCTGTTGATTATTTACGGTCTCGCATTCAGAACAAACGAGTGGCTATCGGCGATTCCCGCACCTTATTAGAGCTCAATGTACATGATGCTTTATCCGAGGTCAACAATGATATAACAGATATCCAACGACCTCTCCCTGGTGAAAGCTTCCGCGACACCGCATTACGCACCATGGGTCGCGATGTATTCCTCACCTCTGTAAATGCATTGTCTCAAACGGGTGAGATGGTCAATATCGACGGCACAGGCAATCGTGTAGCAGCTTCTTTATTTGGTTCCCAAGAGGTGTTCTTTGTACTAGGGATTAATAAGATTACCCCTGATTTAACCTCTGCTATTTATCGAGCGCGCAATGTAGCAGCACCGCTAAACAGCAAGAAGAATAAGAAAAGCTCCCTCAATCCTTGTGCAAAACTAGAAGAAAAGTGTTATGACTGTGGTTCTCCGGATCGTATTTGTAATGCTTTAACAATTTACTACAAAAAGATGCGCAACATGCAAACTATGGAGATTATTATCATCAATGAATCCTTAGGCTTCTAATGGTTTGTGGACCATTTAGAAAATCTTGTACGCTCATCTGCCCTAATCCAGAAACAACTCTATAAATAGTGGACCACCTAGGATCGATAGCACCACTTTCAAGATCACTGATATAAGATTGGGCTAGACCAGACTTATCTGCCAGCTGATACTGCGTCATGCCCAATTGTCTACGCCAAAGCAAAATTAATACGCCTAGTTTGTGAACCTCTTGTCGAACCTGTATATCACGACAACATAGAATAGGATTCATAGCAACCTCTATCTACTTTCACACTCAACACATGGTTATGCCTTTACTATACCCATATCGTAGGATGACTGCCTAGTAGCAGTTGAAAAACAATAACACAAAAGCCTTACTAAAAACTAATGTATCAATTAGTTCTAGTAAGGCTTTTTTCTATGCATATTATGTTATGTATATTTTCAACAATTCGTGTAATTATCGTATATATAGAAAGAATTAGTACTAAAAATGTACTATGCTATGTCAATTAGTATAGATAATTCCTAGATTTTTATAATTTCTATACATTATCTATTCATCATGAATACACTTGAATAGTAATATTGCCATATCATTATCCGCTATAGGATTATTGGTTAGCAGCACTTTCTTGAGCTTTTTTGATTTCCATGTATTTAACCATGCCATCAACAGCTTTTTTAGCTTCGCGCATCGCCAATACTACAGTAGCCGGTTTATGTACAACGTCACCACCAGCGAAGACGCCGTCACGGTTAGTCATACCATATGGATCTTCAGATGTAATGATGTACCCTTTTTCGTCTACTTTTAGGTTATTACCTTCGCCGATAAGACGAGCATTTGGTTTATGACCAGCAGCGATGATGATTTTATCTACAGGCATAACTTGGAAGTTACCAGTACCATGAATACCTGCGCCATCTTCGTTAAGAGCCATCACTTCATATTTGAAGCCTTCTACCTTGTCTTTACCTTCTACGCCTACTGGAGAAGCGAACCATTGGAATTGAACGCCTTCAGCACGAGCTTCTTCGTATTCAGACAACAATGCTGGCATTTGTTCTTGGCTACGACGATATGCTACAGTAACAGATTCACAGCCTAAACGTACGCATGTACGAGCCGCATCCATCGCTACGTTACCACCACCGATGATAATAACGCGGTCGCCTTTTTTAACTGGAATTTGCTCTGCATCGAGCTCACCATTATCTACTAACTGAACATTTGTCAACAAGTACATCGCTTGGAATACACCATGTACTTCATCATTTTCCATGCGTACTTCTTGAGGAATATGTGTACCAGTACCGATAAAGATGGAGTCAAAGCCTTCTGCGAAGAGTTCATCCAATGTTTTATCTTGACCGATAAATGTATTACATACGAATTTAACGCCTAAACCTTCTAGACGAGCGATTTCACGACGTACAACGGATTTAGACAAACGGAATTCTGGAATACCGAATAAGAGTACCCCACCAGGCTCAGATTGGCCTTCAAATACAGTTACTTCATAGCCAAGTTTAGCGATGTCACCGGCTACAGACAAGCCTGCAGGGCCAGAACCTACAACGGCAACCTTACCAAGATCTTGTTTGATCTTCTTAGGTTTGCGAAGTTCATTGATGCTTTCAAAATCAGCAGCAAAGCGTTCCAATTTACCGATATTGATAGGCGGTTTTTTCGCCTTGTTCATGATACAGTTACCTTCACATTGGTTTTCACGTGGACATACGCGACCACAAATGGATGGCAAGTTTGTACGTTCTGCCAAGATATCATTAGCTTCACCAAAGTTACCGTGTGCGATAGCTTGGATGAAACGCGGGATTTCGTTTTCAATAGGGCAACCCATACGGCACAATGGTTTTGGACAATTTAGACAACGTTTCGCCTCAGCGAGCGCTTCCTCCATTGTATAATCCGCATCAAAATGTAGTGGTTTTAATTCGTTACTCATGGCACATGCCTCCTAACAAGGATCCAGTACTATACTTATACAGCGTTGCATGCACCTGAACAATCCGATGAGCCCTCTCACATAGGGATGTCGCCACATGCTGCTAAGATTTATCTTTTGTAACCATTCGATAGACGTGTGGTCACTGGTCAGACACACACTATTCTATAGTATATTCTAAATTGTGAAAGTCCCAACAGTCAAGCAAATAAAGCACCTTTTGTATACGAATATAGCCCCTATTCATGCAAGGATTGCATAGAAACGAATGGTAAGGTAACAGCAATTCTTAAGTGAATATTTACATATACATCCATGCATGTATACTGATAATAGACAGAATAATTTATTTGCACCACATTAACATATACTCATAGATGTTGGTGCCACCAAACTGATATATATAATTACACAAGATTTCTTATGAATCTAGCAGAATGTAAGAGGTTCACTATGAACACCATAGAATTTACTAAACAATACTATATCGATCGCCGCGATTCTCATTCCCGAAAATGGGACGGCGAGCATTTAAAGTTTAGCCGTACTGACCTATTACCACTATGGGTAGCCGATATGGACTTTATGCCCCCGCAGTGCATTCAAGAGGCTATTTGTAACTATGTGAAAGCCAATCCTCTAGGCTATACCATGACAAATCCGAATTATATAGAGGCAGTCATGAGCTGGTATAAACGCCGTCATCATTGTAATCTTGAAAAAGAATGGCTCACGAGCGCGCCCAATGTCATTACAGGGATTATGTGGTGTATTGGGGCTTTCACAAAAACAAACGATGCCATCGCCGTTCTAAGTCCTGTATACGGCGCCTTTGATACGAGCGCCAGCGATGCACAGCGTCAAATTATCGCTATTCCTATGAAACGCACCAAAGACAATCGTTACACCGTAGATTACGATGCCTTTGAAACAGCGATTACCAATCACGATGTTAAATTGTTCATTCACTGCAATCCGCACAATCCTATAGGCCACGTATGGAGTGAAGCGGAAATGGACCAATTATTTAATATCTGCAAGCAGCACAATGTCCTCATCATAAGTGATGAGATCCATCAAGACCTGATCACGGGACCAACCACCTTTACATCTGCCTTGACGGTAAATAATGGGGCCTATGCGGATAACATTATTGCGATGTCCTCCCTGTCTAAGTCGTTCAATATGGCTAGCTTGCACCACGCAGAGGTTATCATTTCTAACGAACAACTACGAAGCCAATTCAACGCCTATAAAGCTCATGTGTACCACACAGACTCTGACGTTATTGCTGAAGCGGCCATCACCGCAGCCTACACACATCCAGAGGCGGAAGCATGGCTCACAGATGTACTGGCTGTCATTCGGGAAAACTATGAATATCTGTGCCGAGAACTTCGTACGACATTGCCACACATCCGCATTAGCCCTATGGACGGTACCTATTTGGCTTGGATCGATTTTGGCGCCTATGTAAAGGCGGAAGATATGCATGACCTGTTTGAAAATAAATGCCACATCGCACCCAGCTTTGGCGAATGGTTTGGCGGCGAAAACTACGCCACCTTTGTGCGACTTAACTTGGCTACGAGCCTTGAAAACATACAAATTGCTACTACCAGTATGATTGAACACATACAACCTGACTCATTACAAACAACCTAGCTAGGATATAAAAGCACTATCACACATAGTGAGTACTTATAATTTAAATCTTGAATAAAAAACATAGAGGCCACCCTATCATCAGTTGATGTAGAGTAGCCTCTTTTATATATAGCAATATTATCCAACTATGCTATATATTGTTTCTTATTTAGTTCTTGCGAAATGTTCCTTTGCAAATTGCATGTCTTGTACAAGTTCTAATGTACCAATATAGTTATTGTTTTGGTCCCGTACAGCCATGTAGTTTACATAGAATGGACGACCTTGTTTTTCAAGCCATACAGCCACATTATCACGGTCACCTTTACGGAAGGAATCGATGATACCACGTACAATTGGTTCAACCTTTGGTGGATGGCAGGAATACACATCACGGCCGATAGCTGTAGTAGGGCGTTTGAATACCTTTTCACCATCGTTAAAGTAACGGTTAATGTCTTCATGGTCAACGAAGGTTACTTCCATTGGCATTGTATTGAGCATAGCATCGAGTTGATCTACAGTTAATGTACCGCCAATTAGACCGATAGCATTACCATCACCACTTGATTTTGTAATTTGTGTCGCTAATGCTGCATCAGCTTCTGGCCATGCAATGCGTTTTACACCGAAGATTTCTTCATATTGTGCTGTATCTTTGTAGATTTGATACCATTCTTCTTTGCTGAAGTTTTCTGCACAGATTGGGAACAAGATATTTTGTTCTTTGTATATCATTTCTTGAGCACGTGTAAGAAGCTCATCAAAACGTCTATACCAATCATCTACACTTTGACTAGATTTTGCCAAGTCACCCAATTGGTCGCGGATATCGCCATCAACAGTCCACATAACCATGGATGGGCCACCGATTGCATAATCTACCTTCAATTTTGGATATAATAAGTCGCCTTTTTTAGCATAATGAACAGATACTTGGCGAACTGTATTTACATCATCAATAGTGGCAGTTTTATCAGCTACTTTAGGACGAATAGATTCAATCAATGCATCGAGCGCTTTATTTTCTTCTGTTAATTGGTTGAGCGGATGACCTACAGTCTCTACCAATGTTACTACGCTCTTGCTCTTTTCTTGAGCCTCTAATACAGCCTCTACCTTAGCATGTTCGGCATCCATTTGTTCATGAATAGTAGAACCATGGAACAATGCAGAGTGAAGGTCGCACAATTGTTGTACCTCTTCTAAAGGTGTACCTTCGCGCATAAGACCTTGTTCGGCTTTCATGATTTCACTCGCCTCAACATGCTTGAATTGGCTCGCAAAATCTTCACGAACAGAACCAAGCTCTTCGCCAGTGCCTAAACGTTTCAAGAAACCTTTTAATTGCTCTACACGTTCGCTATCTGTAACAGTATCCTCTGCATTAGCTTCTACATTTTTAGTAGCATTAGCTTCTGCATTGTCATTAGCATTAGATGCCTCTGCGTGAGTAGCAGCTGCCTCTGTAGGAGCACCCTTAGCAGATGCGTCATCACCATGTAGGTTTGGCATTTCACCTTCCAAGGTAAAGCCGGCTTTCATAAATGCGCTCACGATATCAATCATAGATACGCCTTTCATTTTAGCCCCTTTAGGAATGGTCATGATTTTACCTACAGAATTCAACATCACTTTATTAGTGATTTCACTGAACCCTAAGCTTTTCATAATCTCTGTTACTTCAGGATATTCTTTTACCAAATCATATACGGATTTGGACAAATCTAATTTCTTTTCCATTTTGATCCCCTCGTGTCAAAAATATTGTTTAGTACTTATATTAGTATGCCTCTATACGTTTTCCTATAGGTGGCAATATACACTGTGAAAGGTCTATACCTTACGACCTATGGCTCTATGATAAACGATATGAATTAAAAAATCTGTGCCCATGGCTATACTTTTGAAAGATATTCCCAAAATATCGAAATTTTTTCATATAAAAATAACGGATAGCTAGTTTCAAAGTGACCTACTCAATTAGAGTGCTTTGCAACAGCTATCCGTTATATATTATGAGAGATTTAAAGTTCTAGAAGATGTATTAGTTTTGCTTCAATGCTTTTTCGTAGTTTTCAGAAACCTTGGCCCAATTAATAACGCGGAAGAATTCCTTAATGTAATCTGGGCGACGGTTTTGGTAGTGCAAGTAATATGCATGTTCCCAAACGTCCAAGCAAAGAATGGCTGTTTTACCTTCTAGTAGAGGGTTATCTTGGTTCGCAGTAGATGTCACTTCTAGTTTGCCATCTTTGTTTACCACAAGCCATGCCCAGCCAGAACCAAAGCGTGTTGCTGCTGCAGCGGAGAAGCTTTCAACAAAGGCATCATAACCACCAAGATCAGCGTCGATAACAGGCTCAAGATAATCATAAGCATATGGTAATGGTGCGAGTTCGAAAGGTTTCATAATAGTCCTCCTTAAATTTAGGGCACGAACGATAGTAAATACTATATCGTTCTTGTGAAAGCGTTTCGATGCACCTGCATCTATATTTTATTTAATTGATATAAATTATCATTCTTTATTTATTGTACATTTTATATAGAAAATCGTCAATATATTTCCCATAGAAAAAGGCTATAGGATTTCCTATAGCCTTTATGTTTGTTAATCAATATAAAGCACTCTAATATAGCTATAACACGATAACTACTCAACGATACATTGACACATTTTCATGGTTGTTAGCGCCGCTTGGTGGGATTCTTCTGTTACACCTGCACAGCAGCTAGAGTCTACGTAAACAGGGATTTCTGGTAAGCCCGCTTTCAGTATAATCGCATTAGAAACAACGCAAATATCAGTACATAAACCAACGAGCGTGATAGACTCAATAGGATTTACCGAATTCATTCCTTCCAAACGAGATAATAGCTCAAAGGATCCGAAATTTGGCTTATCGATAAAGGATACAGGGCTCATGACAGGACGCCCTTCTGCTGCCTCGATTAGCCCCGGCACAATATGCCAACCGTCTGTATTCTTAACGCAATGCGTAACAGGTAAGAACTTACCCTCTTGGCTTTCAAGATAGTTAGTATCATGAGTATCGCGTGTAAAGATGATTGGTCCGTCAAAGTTCTCAATTTTGTTTCGCACATTATCTACGATTAACTGTGCTTGCGCTGAACCAAGGGCGCCATCTACGAAATCTTTTTGCATATCGATAACAACTAGAACCTTTTGCATAGTTCCTCCTGTATATAGTCTACATAGAATACATTAATTATTCATTTCACTACTAGTTATACTCTTAATTTTTAATAACATCAACGACAAAAATTTATGCTTTTTCCTCAGCTAAGGCATGACGTACGCGGTGTGGCTCATTATGAGCTAGTTTTCCTGCTGCCGCAGCTGCCACGGCCCCCACTAAATCATCGAGGAATGTATTACAATGACCACCAGCCTTGCTATCTAACTTTTTAATGATGCCAGGCTTAACCTTATCTAGATAGCCATAGTTCGTAAACCCTATGGAACCGTATAAATTAACGATGGAAAAGGCTAAGATTTCGTCGATACCATAGAGGCTTTCATCATTAGCCACAATACCTTGCAAGGGCTGAGATAATTTATTTTGTTCCGTCAACTTGTCTAGCTCAATGCCCGTAATAATTGCATTATGTACCTCTCGTTTTGAAAGGACCGACGCCACATGTTCACGGCATTCTTCAATTGTTAGATTAGGCATATAAGGTTTTTGAACATATAAAACGAGCTCTGCCATATCCTCCAACGTAACGCCACGCTCCGCCAGAAGATCGTAAGTATATTTCTCTAAATCCTTTGTAGATTCCATAACCGCTCCTTTATTTTTTATGAGGGTGTTCACCTGATACGATTACAATGCTAACTGGAATTGTCACAACTAATGCTTCATCAGTATCCACATGTTTCGTATGCCAAGCGGCCTCTTTTGCAGCCTCTTCAAAAATCGGATATGCATCGCGATCTAATTTCCAATTATTAGGTCCTGCTTCAACGGCTACGATATTCCCTTTACTATCTGTTTTAATTTCTAGAGGAACAATCAAGGTGCCATCTGCACTCGTTTTGAAAGCCTCTGCTGGAATGACTACATTATAAGAAATCTGTTGCTGTAATTCATAAGTACGCTTATCTGTAGGCTGTAAATCCGTTGCATAAACACTAGCAATCCCCATCATAGACGCCAATGTAGCTAATAATACAAGCCGTTTAAACATAGTTTTCTCTCCCCTAATTACGTTCACAATACACACAAGATACATTGATTATACCACGAAAAAATCCCTACCAAACGTATCGGTAGGGATTTCTTAGATTAGATTTTCTTAACCATTTCAGATTTCAATGCCATCGCACCGAAACCATCGATTTTACAATCAATATCATGGCCATCGCTCGCATCAGTGATGAGGCGAATGTTTTTAACGCGCGTACCTTGTTTCAATACGCCAGCGCCTTTTACTTTGAGGTCTTTTACAACAACAACTGTATCGCCATCAGCTAGCTCGTTGCCGTTAGCATCGCGAATGATACCTGCTTCAGCTGCAGCTTGTGCGTCAGCCGCTGTCCATTCATGTCCACACATAGGACAGATAAACATATGACCATCTTCATATGTGTACTCGTCGCCACACTTAGGGCAGTTAGGTAAATTTGCCATTTAGATCTCCTTTTTTCACTACATAATGAAAGTATTATACCATATAATACCTCTACTAACCTGTATTTATGTAAAAGTTGTACGAAATTAATTCGTATTTTTCAATATTCAAAATCCGCTATATACTAATTACGAAAGAGCCGTTAACGTGAGTTAGGTTCATCTCCGTCTTTTCGAGGGAGGTGACATTATGACTGTATACGAAGCATTATCATTAATGATTTTATTCGCTACCCTCGTAGTGTTAATTCTTAAGAAATAATCAGTTATTTGATTATAAAATAAGATAAACCTAACGTTTAAGACTAAGTACTGCAATACTTAGACACGTTAGGTTTATCAAATTCACTATTCTTTGATGAGCCTAACGCCTAGAACACGTTAACTGGCTCTTTTGTACTTATAGTATAGTCTGAATTCTAGCGACTGTCAATTTACTATCCAAGGCGTTTGCGCAAGATAGCGTAAAGAATCATGCTAACGATGACGCTCATAACAGCTTGAATAGAATTAGTCAAAATACTAGCAATGGCTACGCCTGGATCGAATACGAAGTACTCAGCTATAAAGTAGCCTGCTACGATAACAATACCACCTACAATAGTTGCCACCAAGGCAGAGGTAGTTGTCTTATGATTATAGACAGTACCGACAAGATAGCCTTCAATGCCTTTCACCACAAAGGTGATTGGTACAAAGACTGCGTAGCCGAGGAATAAATCAGCTAGCGCCGGGCCGATAGCACCAATATAGGCGCCGTATTTTCGACCTAATAATAGAGCTGATGTCATGATAACGACATCTCCAACATTGAAATAGCCGCGAATGCCAGGTACTGGAATTTTCGTGTACATGGTAAACAGTGTTGCGAGGGCAATCAATACGGCTGTGAGTACTAACGCGGACGTAGTACTGCGGGTTTGAACGTGTTGCATAGCGTCCTCCTTATAAAGAAAATAGGCATGTGAATAATTACATCACATGCCTTTACTATATACCTTTATGATAACACCTGCAAATAAGAGGAGTTAACTATAGAAAATGCTATTAATCGTACTCTTCAAAACGTTCCTCTACATTATAGAGAACCTCGCAGTCACAGCCGCCACCTTCGTTGACAATCCAATCTAGTACGCTTTCCACATCTACCTTTTGTTTTTCTAAGAATTCTCTAGTGAAAGTCAAACTATGATCGCAACCGTCATTTTCCTCTAATTTCTCGTCTACATAATCAAAGAGATTCCAAAACAACTCTTCATCCATAGGCAAACTATCTTTAAACGATTGCTTTTGCTTATCTGCATAAGCTTTTAATAATTCCTTTTTACGTGCTTTATCCATTATGATTATCCCCTTTTATGTCTTATAAGTTATAGCTCATGACTTATATCTTAAGCCCTATTTCTCATATAATTCTGGTCGTTCTAAAACTGTGCCATATTTTAGTTTTGGCAACTTAACTAACTGAGGATACAGCTGTTTAACCTCTTTACAAGATCTTAATGTAAGATGTTCTAGATTATGGAGTTCTAAAATTGGAGAATAGTCTGTATCCATCACTTTAGCGGTCAAGAAGCTAAAGAATCGCAGCTGTTTCATATGACGTAGGAATCCCAAGGATTGAACCTTAAGAATTTTAGGAGCTCCAAAATCACCTTCTAGAGCAAGACTTTCAAGATGCTTCAGATGCGCTAATGGAGTATAATCATCAATGTTTTGAAAGTTCTCAATCGACAGAGCCACTAAATTTTCTAATTTTGATATAGGCTCTAAACTCGATACGCTTCTACCGGACCCAATGTGTAAATATTCTAGTTCTTGTAAGTTCTCTAATTTTGAAATATCTGGATAGACGCCCCATTTTATATGTAATTTTTTAAGTCTACGTTGAGCACACACCGCATCAAATAAGTCCTGTGACATTCTTGTACAAAACATAAGCTCTGTAAAAGTATCTGGATTATTTACTAGGAAATCACACCACTCCATCCAAATTCGCTTCTTATCTTTAGCAGAATAGTTTTCATCTAGCTGTGTGCAGTTGATTATTAACTTATCTTCACCATTATATTCAGAGACCTCTACCACAGATTTAGGCCGTGCGTCATCTTTATGATAGTAGTCAAATCCATATTTAACTTGCTTTTCTGTTAACACTGCCATGTTACAATTCCTCATCTTCGCCAGTCGCATAATTGGTTTGGCTACAACGAGATCCATAGCCAACAAATTTTAACGACCTTAGCAAATCGATACAAGCACATGTCCATTAGCTTCGAGCACTTGTTTATAGAAGCGTTTCATTTGCTCGAAATCATGAAGAAGTTCGTCTTTGATTTCTTCCTCTTCCTCATCGTAATCCCAGATATTTGGATATAGCTCTGCCTCTTTGCAGGCTGCCATATCAAAGGATTCAAGAGCTTGTTCCATATCAAACTGCTCTAGAGCTGCCACAATATCTGCTAATTTATCATGTTCAGTATACGCCAAATAATCCGATAGTTCTTCAACAGCAGTTATGCCAAGCACAGCTTGACTAAGAGGATTGTTATCATCCTTATGGTCAGTTCCTACGCCAGTTAGCACAAAGTGAAGTACATCCCACATCTTATCGATATCGAGCAATAATTCATCATCGTCATTCCACTCTTCAACGCTTTCAAGAATTTCCTCTTCTTCTGAGCCCATAGCTTTAAGCTCTTTTAAATTCGCATCGCTTAAACAGCTATAATTTGCAATTAGTCCCATAATTAAATCCTTTCATAAACTCTTCTAACCATTAGAAAAATAAATTTTCCGATTCTGTAATAGTTCCATCATCTTCATGGAAATAGCAGTTATATACAGGTTCACGATGCGCCGTATCATAGAATTTCTGTAATACAAGTGAAAGTTTCATGTCTATTGGCATATGTAAAGCTTTCACAATAGGTTCCCAAAGTTCCATTGGCGAATAAGAGATAATATGAGACTGCTTATTCTGACCATATTCTTCAAGTACTGCCGCATCAGAATACTTACTTGAGTCACAGTAATCATGCCAACAAATACTAAATACGATTAAGTGAAATAAATCGTCCATACTTTCAGCTAAACGACCAGCAGCACCCTCGCTACTCCAATAACCAATAGATTCGTCCTCCAATAGATGATATTCACCGCCAGCGCCATCTATAGCGAATGCCATACCCGGCACAGAGAATGTGCAGCGACCTTCAGCGATATCGCGTTCCTCTAGCGCATCTAGTAAGCGAAAATCAAATAGCGTATCAAAATCTTCAGCTAACTTGGCATCATTTCGCAATATATCTAAATAACCCATCTTACACGCTCCTATTAGCAGAAATTAATCCTAGCAATTTAGCCTCTCCTTCATTAAATGTATCTAATAGCGGAATAGCTAACAAAAGTACTTGCAAGGAGTAATAATAAAAGCTAAAGAATAAATCATCAGGAAATACGTCCTCTTCCTCATATCTAAGAACATCTTCGTCTTCATCATATTCTTCAGACCAAAGGTATTCTTCGTTGAGCATATCCTCTAAGTTCGGCAATGGATCTGCATGCTCTAGCATAAGACCATCTCGGATACACTCAGCAATCACCGTAAACAACTCAACCAATTGTTCTGCTAAATACTGAGCCACCTCATTATGAGCGCTCTCTTCCTGGGCTTTCTTAAAAATACGAAGCAAGAAAATCATGGCGAATGGTGTAGCATGCCACAACGTCGATTGATGCTCAATATTCTGTGCTAACGCCTCACCAGCCGCATCAACAGCTTCCATACTTTCCATATTCCACAACACATCAAGTTCTGTAGGAAAGTCTGTAGCACGGCCATAGGTTGTGGTTAACCGGTGCCACGGTATATCACTGACTTGTACAGTTTCTATATATTGTTTCGTCATAGTATCCATTATAGTTATACCTTTATATATACGCCCATATAGTAACGCCTTTGGCCACTGATTATTTCTCAATAACCGCTTTCACCAATTCATAGGTATCTATAAGGCGAAGTCTACCTATTCTTGGCTCATCTGTAATCTCCTCATAGATATCCTCAAGCGTTCTTCTTGGTGCTAGTGTCCATAATTTACACGGATATAGTTCAACTGTCCCGATAATTTCCAAATTATCCAGTAACAAGCCTAAGTCCTTATGATTGAACCAACAGTCTGTATCGATACCAAAATTTGTATTATCTTTTCGGCATGCGATTTTGCTGTTTAGAAACTGCTCCATTGTCGGTTTTTCTTCTTGTAAAAGCCGCGTACAGGCTAAATGATATTCGATTTTCCGCGGTGATTGATCCACGTCAGAGACAAAAATAGCACCATACTCGTTTTCAAATTTAACAGCTAATACGTCGCCCACCTTAAAATAAGGTACTCTTTTTGTTTTAGATTTACGAACCTTAATAGGCTTCGGATTTTCGCTCTGTAGCTGTTCGGCTAACTTATCCAATACCTTTTGACGCTGTTTAAGGGCCTTACTATCGATGTCTAGCCAAAACTCATGAGGGCCATGAGCGATTATGTCTAAGGCTTTCTGTTTAATGTCAGCTGATAGGTGTCCTATCTTCCACAACGAATAGGCCACCGCTGTCCAATAAATCTCTGTGTAAAACTCATCAGTACAAAAATTTTGTTCCTCACCTAAAATTTCAGAAATGATTGTATCAACACTGACGCCATCCTTGTATCGCTCAACAATGGCATTATAAATATCATGACCGTCATCACTATCTATGATCTTTACTCCGTCAATCGCCATAAACGTCTCCTTTAGGACAACAGCTCTTATTCCATCTCGCCGTGAGTCGCTATAAATTCATCCTTAATCTGTTGCAGTTCTTTTTTAGCGACCATATACTGCTTTAAGTCTATTTGTCCCTTTTCTTTTTGTTCAGTTAAGGCTTTTTCTTTGTTTTTGATTGTAATCCAATCTAACTGTACACTAAAGTCAGTATTCACTCCGTCACTATTTTCTCGTAACGCCAGTAATGCAAATACTTCGTCCATATCAAGATTAAACATGTTACTTTCAAGATTGATAGGCTCAAAATAGTAACGAACTGTATCTGTACCAAATTCACCTTCTAAATTGGCCCATTCTGTCCCTGAAAGCACTGTAAACCCAAGCGTATCGTTTCCAAGGCTTTCAGTAAACCAACGCATCTCATAATCAGGTTTAACAAATTCGTTGAAGTATTTGATGGTCACATCCCGATCTTTCTCATCACCGTAAGGAATTAAGAGTTCTTTATCGCCTTTTTGTAGCACAATATCGTCACCATAAGGCTTACCATTACTAACGGTTTGAATATCGATAGGCTCATCCATCATATCATTGAAATAGCGCACCACATCTTCGTCATCCTCGCGCCAATCAATCCAGATAATAGCTTCAGAATCAAATAAATCATCTAAATCCATATCATGACTAAAGAAATCTTTAACTAATGTATACATATCTTCCATAGTCTCTCTCCTGCATATCACTTATATTTTTAGATAGAATACAACACCAGTATCCCCACTTAAAAACAACTCTATAAGGTTTCATAAATCACATCTTGTTGAGCCGTAAAGTTTTCATCAAAAGAAACCAAAACATATAGATGTCCTGCTGGGGATTCTCGCACATCATAGCCTAGCGCAAATGCATCGTAACAACCTGATTTATCCAGCATTATATCCGTTAAGGTTAGTACAATAGACTCTTCTTGCGGTATTTCCTGTTGTATGAGTTCCTGTGCTAGTTGATCTAATTCATCTAATTCAACAGATAATTGTTTCCACATTGGTAGTGAAAGCACCTCAGCCTCAGTATAATTGGTGCAACTAATATTAAGTTTTTGAAAGGCTTGTCCTACATTCTCTAAACGATTAGTTCCCAATCTGCGAGATACCAAATAAACGCCATACGGTTCTTCAGACCAGCTTTCAACATTCCATAATGTCATTAATTCCGATTTTCTCATCAGGACGCTCCATTAGTTAATCATCCTGCAATATCTGCATCAGTAGGATTTCCATTCGCATCAATATGAGCTATGATACAGTGCCCCCAGAAGATATCATCGTCGTCATAATATACCTCTATGGTGCCATCGTTACGGAATGCCAATTCGCCCATAGTAATACGCTTAGCAAATATGTCTGACGTAATCGGATCTTGGTCGTCATTGTCGAGCCAATCATTAGCAAGGTCTAGCAATTTTTCACTAATATAGGTACTAATTCGTTGTTCAAATTCTTTGAAGTTATTGATTTTATTGAAAGCAGCCAATGCTACGGTACAGCTTTCATCAGAACCCTCATCTACATCAAGGGTGAATGCATAATCATCAATTCTGGCTGTGTAATATTGATACTCTCGATTTAACAAAAAGTCACCCCGGTCAGTATGAAGGTATTTAGGGGTTTTCAAATACGTCGACAAGGCCTCTAACTCGCTATGTTTAGCATGTTCCTCTAACACCTCAAGCACATAATACCGATTATTCCAAGAAGGGCGCATATAGCCCAAATCCTCTAAAGGCTTTGCTTTCTTAACTAATAATTTATAGACCCCATGGGGCTCAAAAGAATAACCCCATCTATCGTCAAGACCCTCAATAATCCACGTCAAAATGCCTTCGCTACGGTCAAGTACGCCAGTTCGAGTATCTAAAATAGCATCGGTAGACACTAGCGGTCTATGGTACTTCTCTAAATAAGGACTAGCCCCATTCGCATCACTGCGCGGCAATGCGTAGATTTCAAACTCTTCCGATTCAAACTCTGCTTCATATTCTGGTAGACGTACGATACTCATATGACTCTCTCCTATTCATCACATACAAGCAAATATATAACTAGTCTATAGCCTAACACCATCATAATCGCTCAGCTACATCGATTCTATGTAATAGTTCTTTCGCTAATTCTTGGGTTGTTTTGAATTCCTCATTTGAAAGCACCATAAGTACAAAGCTATCGGTTCCGATGTCCATGCCTGCTAACGTATAGTTTTCCCACGTAGCGTTAAGATCAGCACACCAGTCCATAATAACTTGATCTTCATCTAATGCTGCTGGGTCAATCGTTAGATTTTCGCTAGTATCTAAAGACTTGTTACGTATTAACTTCTGTACATAATAAATAAAATCCTCTAGTTCACATTTATGGCTTAACTCTACGGCATATCCTTTAGAGTCTAGTTTCTCATAGAGGTTCCACCAGCTATCTTCTAATTCTTCCAAGGAGCGCAACTTAACCTTGGTCATAAACGATTTAGCTTGTTTAGCATCGCCTAGCAACAACGTTGCTAACTCTGTAAATGTCAGTTTCATCTGATCGATATCTAGATACGCTGCTTCTACACATGAACTACAATCAGGTACTCTGCGTTTTTTCATAAAAGCCCGCATCATCTTCACTGCGTCAGGATAACTTACATCAGCCATACGATAGGTCTTGCCATCTATATCTAAGAATAAATCTACTGCATCCTGCGTTTTACCTACACGTGCTTTCATGGATGTACATCCATCGATGGCATGAGGTGGGTAAAGCTCCATGTACATATAAAATTCATCATGCATAGCCTTTAAGGTATTATCTATTCCGACTATATTAAAACCGTTTCCATTAGAACCAGGGCTCTTCAAGCGCCATTCTTCGTATTCATCAAATAGTTTTTCTTGGATCCAATTGTAAAAGCTCATATACACTCTCCCCCATATACTGTTGCTTACATATAATGTTTAACTGAATATGTATCTTAATTATATCATTAAGAAGAGACACTTATCACCGAATTATATCTAATTAACATATAAACTTTCGATGATAAAAATAGGTTTTAAAACATAACTTACACTATACAAATAATACATTAATAATCAAAACAAAAAAGAGCCAAGAATTAAACCTTGGCTCCTAAAAAGACATAATCCTGTATAAAAAACATATGCCTATTAATAATATTGTGGTGCGCCTAACCGGAATCGAACCAGTGACACGCAGTTTAGGAAACTGCTGCTCTATCCTACTGAGCTATAGACGCATGTATACTTTATTATATCGTTTTTAATAAAGTATACGCAAGGCGTCCTTATTGTTGTAGGTATTGGTTATTCACTTGTTTTTGTTCTTCTGGGCTAAGGTTTTGGTAGCCTTTTGCTAATGCACTAACCCAGGATCCATAGGCAGGGTTTGGGAATACTACAAAGGTAGTACCAAAGTCCTCTTTATGTTCATCGATGATAGCGTTTCGTTCAGCTAAGGTCTTACCTTTTGTACCGATTGGGAAGTCCCCTGCATTATCCCCCATATACAAAATTACGGCGTACTTCTTAGTGATGTCATCGAAGCGAGGTTGTTTGTCTGAGTCTTTTTCAAATAGTAGTACATGGTCTTTATCGACAGATGGGAAGCCTAGTTCCTTAAAGTTTTGTACTGTTGCATCATAGTTAACAGGTGCATAGCGGTTAGAAACGTAGAAAATTTCTACCCCTTGTTTATGTACTTCGTTTAAGAATTCGGCAGCACCTGGCATAGCTTGGGATTTACCTTGATGCACAGCTTGACGCCACCAAGGAGCATCGAAGCGACCATTGCCATTAGCAACGCTTTCACCCATCAGTTTAGTATTATCCACTACGGTTTCGTCCGCATCAAGAACGATAGCAAGAGGTTTTCTTTGATGAGATGGATCCGTAACGGCCATCTTAACAAGATTTAGCGCCACATTGTACCCTTGATACGCTAGTGCTCTGTACTCTGCAGAGGTGCGCATCCATAACAGTCCCATTGTTTCTGTTTCGGCTTGATACTGCTGTTTTTGCTTCAGTGCTGTCTGCTCATCTAGTGCTACTTCAGCTTTTGTGGGCTCACTATTAGCAGCTACAGTATTAGCTACCATATTCGTAGCCGCTGTACTATTAGTCGATTGAGTTGATTGAACCTGCGTTACCATCGCTGTAGGAACTACAGGATTTGCTTTCACCGTCGTTGGAGAATCCGCCTGCACTACAGAACCTACGCAAAGACTGCCACCAAGGCAAGCCACCGCTACGTACCATGCCAAACTACTACGTTTCATAATTGCCTCCTATCCACATTAACTCTCTGTATACATACAATACACAATGTAATTCTACATAGTTATACGAAAGTCCTCTATAGATTTGTATGTATTCCCAAAATAATAAAGAGTCTATACATAATATCTCCAGTCAATTCAATTTAGGTAGCTGTATAAACTCTTGTAGAGATACGTAAATACATCTCTAAATCTATCTACACAAAGAATATGCTATAATACAGCTGTTGATAGTATTAGAGAGTTCTTATTCGAAAGAGGTATATGTAATGAAAGTATGTAAACGATCAATTATTACCAGTTCACTATTAGCTTTATTGGCTATATCATCTGCATATGGGGCTACACCTGTACAGCCAAGTGAAAGCACAGACGCTGCAGTGGTTGATATGGATTATTCTGATATTCCAGAGTTAAAAAAATCTATCGAAAGCGCAACTCCAGCCATAGTACAATCTACGCTTGATGCATCTAAGGGAAAACCAACCAAAGATAAGCCCGTCTATTCAACAGTGACTATGTCTGGTAACCGTGTTGTATCCGTAAAAACTTACAAAACTAAAGAAGAGCAAGAAAAGGCCATGTTAAAAGAGCGTAAACGCTTAGACAAGGTCACTGCAGAACGTCAGGCTAAAAGAAAAGATGAAACACGCACAGATATGCTAAAAGGTTTAACACCAATACCGTTCTATCCGCCTGTTAGTGAAACACGCGTATTACAAAGTGAAATGTTCTCTAGACCATTCGGCAGACAACTCGATTTGCGTTTAGTAGAGGCTTATACACAAGATTATGACAAGGCTAAACCTGGCGATATTTATGTCTATGCAGATTATGTGGACTACACATCTAAACAGCTATTAGGTGAAAAAGATGGTACCACTGCTATTTCAGCTATGATTCTACGTGTAATCATGAGAAAGGATGAAAACAAAGCTTTCAGCATTGATGTAAATGCGTACTTCATAAATCCAACAACACATACCATTTCCATAAGTCGCTCCGAAGATGTAAAGGGTATCGATATCAAGAAAGAGGAAAGAGCTGAAGCTGTATTTAAGCTACCGTCACACCAACTACAAGCCGGTGATCCACAGTATGAAATCGCTAAGCTTATGTATCAAGATCTAACAAATAAAAAATTTGATTAATAATATTTAAATACACTCACCATGACAAAAGCCGTATCACATTTCACTGAAGAAATATGATACGGCTTTTTAGTTAAACTATATCTTTATTGACTTATTTTAATTGGTCCCGCATTATGCAAAACATTTTCTTTTACTTCATTTACAGGATCTATTGTAGTAAACAGTTCAGGTTTCCAATCTACAGGTGTTAACGTATCATTAAAGGTATCAATAATTTGTCCGTTAAACATATTATTAACTGTAGTAAGTTGTTTTCCTCCAAAGACTTTCACAAATGATGTATAGTCTTTACCTGCTATATCCGCCACATTGTTTTCAGCATAGATTTGGGAGTTTTTCCCAACACCTAGTGCGTAAGCATAAGTATATTCACCATTTGTAGTATTTGACGAAAAGTAATTATTATACACATGAACCTGGCCAAATCGTACTCTTGGTAAGCGTTGTACTACATTATGGAAATAATTATGATGCAAAGTTACATGTAATTTTCCTTCATCTGATATTTTTGAATCACTACTACCAATCAACATGGTTTTATTGTGATTTTCAAACGTCGAATAAGAAATCGTTATATAGTCAGCTTCATTTGTAATATCAACCAATCCATCTCTATGCTCATATTTACGACCAAAGTATTTTTCTACTGTTTCAGGGCCATCTTGGAAGGAAGAATGATCAATCCAAATGTGTGTACCACCTTTTATAGAAATACTGTCATACTGGGAATTCCAATTACCCTCTGGTCCATCATTAGGATCCCAAGCAGGGAAATAATCATAAGGAGATTCAAACTGTATATTTCGTATGATTACATTATCTGAATCAAGAACCAAATTTACACCCTTTAATTTCGCATTGTCCATGCCAATGATGCTTGTATTAGACGGTACATGAACAGTAATAGACTTACTTTGATTCTTTTGTGATGCCTTACGCTTTGCTTCTTGCTCATCTTTTAAACTCTTAGGCGCTGTGCTTTGCGGCTTATGAGTTTCTAAATATTGTTGAAAGTCATAGCCATCGACCATGTAGTCTTTCATAGTCAATGGTTTACCATTATCATCGGTATCAAAATCTATAGTTCCATAGACTAATACAATCTTAGGTGTAGTATTTTTCCTATTCTTAAGAGCTGATACAAATTCTTTTTTATTTGTTACTTTAAACACATTCTGTTCTGTAGCATTAGCACCACCAGTAGTCCCATTGCCTACAGAAGCAAATCCGTCCTGTTTCGGTAATACTTCACGTATAAAGGTAGGGCTCTCAGCCGAGCCACGAAATGAGGTCATCATTACAATAGCAATTAATGTAATGCATAATCCAAGGGATATCATTATCTTTTTCATAGTTCTAGTTCCTTAATTTTATTACGTTATAGCATATTATAGTGTTAACACTCAACAACTATAGCTATAATAAATACCCCTTCATAACCAATATATAGTTATGAAGGGGTATCATTTTATTTACGCTGGACGGCTCCAGTCAACTTGTACGTCGATGGCTTCCCACATGCGTGTTAATGCTAATTTGAAATTGTCTAAAGACTCTAAAGGTTTTACAGTTAACCGTTCATAGGTATCAAGACCTGTAGCATGTTCGATAGCGTGTTCATCGTTCAAGTAAGCGATAACCTTATCTGCCCATTCTTGTTCAGGTAACTCTACGGATACTGTTTTTGCTTCTGTATCATAGGACAAGAAGCCATTGCTGTTGATGCCATAATGGATGGCTACACGAAATAAACTCATATCTATACCTCTCTTGCGGTAATTTTTAAACACTATACACATATTGTAACATGAACATTTATATTAGCGAAAGTATTCAATATAAACTTTATAAGTCTATTGTAAAGAATTATATATCCTCGTTAGTATCCCCTACCTCATCGTCTTCAAGACCTACTTTCATGGTATCAGATGTCTCATTCGTTTTACTAGAATCCACATCCTCTTTAGTAGATTGTGCATCTACTGCGGCCTTAAGTTCTGATCTCTTTCTACGCGCCCCATTTTCTCCGTGAAAGCGCTGCCATAGAGCGCCGCTCATAACTGCAGTCTCACCGAACTTAGATTCTAAGGTATCTAGTACACCAGCCAACTTATTTTCGTTTTCATTCCGGGGAGACTCAAAGAGGCTATCCTGCATCGGTACCTCTTCATCGAGACCACTAACAGTAAGACCTAATAGGCGTATAGGGCCGGGAGGATTCATAAAGGTAATCCCCTTAGAGCTACAATAGTTCGATCCACTATAATGAGACTGACTATAATTAGATCCATTATAGCTAAGATTCCTAGATTTTACCTTTGTAGTAGCCCCTAGTGCTTCCACATCTTTCTTCGTCCCTTTAGGCTGCTTACTCGTCTTATCTTGCATGAGCTTGTTCCACAAGAGTAGCGCTGTTTCAAAGAACACATGCTCATGGTCTGACGGTGAATCTAATCGTTTCTGCCGTGATACGGTGGTAAAATCATCATAGCGCACCTTGATCGACACGGTATGCCCTAACAGATTCCGTTTCCGTAACCGCTTCGATAGACGATTGGCGAAGTATCTAAACTCAAGTTCAATGGCACTGCCATCGACAAGATCCTCTTCGTAGGTTTCTTCGGCTCCGATGGATTGTATTTTACGATCTGTTTCTACAGGCCGTTCATCAATACCATTTGCCAACTCCCATATGCGTCGCGCCTGATTGCCTACAATGGGAATGAGACTGCGTTCATCTGGCAAGGCTTGAATGTGACGCATCAAGTGAAAGCCTCCTGCTTTCAACCGTTTTTCCGTATGAGGGCCTACGCCCCAAATCCGTTTTATCGGCAATGGAGCCAAAATATCCTTTTCACGACCATAAGGAATGACTACAAGACCATCTGGCTTATCTAAATCAGAGGCTAATTTAGCTAAAAATTTATTAGGTGCTAATCCCGCCGAGATGATGAGCCCTGTCTTCTCATACACACGGTCCTTAATGGCACGCCCTAACGCTTTAGGCCCACTATACATGGTAGACATGCCACTTACCTCAAGAAAGGCTTCATCGATAGACAATGGCTCAATGTAGGGAGTGAATTCTTTCATAATAGAAAAAATCTGATGCGATACCTCTTTGTAGCGGTCCATGCGCGGATATACATAGATACCATCAGGACATAATTTCTTAGCCCTTGAGATAGGCATAGCAGAGTGAACACCGAATTTACGAGCCTCATAGGAGCAGGTAGCAACAACACCACGTGAAGAAAGACCACCCACGATAACGGGGTGGCCTTTATATTCTGGATGATCCAGTTGTTCGATGGACGCGAAGAATGCATCCATATCAACATGCATAATCCAACGTCTCATTGTTACGCTTCTTTTTCGTGCTCAGAAATACGGCAGTATTTAATTTGCGCACAAATGCACTCATCCTTAGATTTATATAATTGAGGGATGATTTCTAGAATGTCGCCAAATGTAGCTTCGTTAATGGAGTAACGTGTCCATAAGCCATTACGTTGAGAGTTAACTACACCTGCATCAATTAAGATTTTCATATGGTAGCTCAACGTAGATTGGGATAAATTGAAGCTAGCTAAAATATCAGCTGCACATAATTCATTGCAAGACAACATGTCGATGATGTGTAATCTTGTTTCATCGCTTAATGCCTTAAAAATCGTCGCTAAACGTTCATAAGAAACTTCAACCATATCTTTAACTCCTCAAATCCGTATCAAAAAATGTCAATCTACTTATTGATACTATTATATACTATTTCTAATTGTAAATCTATTTTTTTCTTTATATTTGTATCTTAATAATTTATTATGAATACCAAATAATTATATATGAGTAAATTTTACCACATTATAAACTAATTCTAGCACACTATAGGCTATTCGCTATGAATATTTTAAATAAATTTTCATCTCATAGATTTATTTAGTTATGCATAAAAATGTATATATAATGATTTTGTGCAATTATTTTCTATAGAATTTTCGATATAGCTATTTTCTAATAACCATATAGCATACTTCGATATACCGCACTATATTAGTAATCTAAAGGATTAGATATAAACTATACCGATTTTGTGTTCTAATGCCTTTCAATACAAAAGACCCCTCATAGAGGGGCCTTATCTGTATAATTCTATAAATCGATTGCATAGTAGAAAAACCATAGAATTTATAATGATAAATTCTAGTCTCCCATAAAGCAAACCAATTATACCAAATTAGTATAGCTTAGAATACGTTTACTAAATCGATTGTTTGGTTACGGTTAGGACCTACGGATACGATACCCAAAGGTACACCTGTTACTTCTGCGATGCGTTCTACATATTTGCGAGCATTTTCAGGAAGATCTTCGTATTTGCGGATACCAGAGATATCTGTTTCCCAACCTGGCAATGTTTCGTAAACAGCTTCGCATGCTTCAAGATCTTTCAAGTTAGCTGGGAAGCCTTCTACGTCCTTACCATTCAATTTATAACCTACGCAGATTTTCAATTCTTTGAAGGAATCAAGGATATCCAAACGTGTAATAGCGAGGTAATCTAAGCTGTTAAGACCTGCAGCGTATTTTACAACCATAAGGTCTAGCCAGCCACAACGACGAGGACGACCAGTTACAGTACCAAACTCATGACCAAGTTCGCGAAGGTTATCGCCAGTTTCATCAAGAAGCTCTGTAGGGAATGGGCCTGCACCAACGCGTGTTGCGTACGCTTTTACAACGCCAAAGATATTTTTCAAGTAGTTTGGACCAATACCAGCGCCTGTGGAAGCACCACCAGCGATTGGATGAGAGGATGTTACGAATGGATATGTACCATGGTCAAGGTCAAGCATAGTAGCTTGAGCGCCTTCGAACAATACCTTTTTGTCCTCTTTAACCGCTTTAAGAACAGCGATGTTAGTATCTGTTACATATGGTTTCAATGCTTCAGCATATTTGATATAATCCACTAAGATTTCATCATAGTTAACAGGTTCAGCATCATAAACTTTAGTAAGCATTTTGTTTTTGAATTCTACATTGTATGCTAATTTTTGTTTGAATGTTTCAAGGTCATACAAGTCGCAGATACGGATGCCGATACGGTTAATTTTGTCAGCATAGCAAGGACCGATACCGTTTTTAGTAGTACCGATTTTAGCATCACCTTTAGAGGCTTCCTCTGCATTATCTAAAGCGATATGATATGGCATGATAACATGCGCACGGTCGGAAATATGAAGGGATTTTGCAGATTTACCTTGTTTTTCAAGGCCTTCGATTTCTTGTAACAATACTTTAGGGTCGATTACAACACCAGTACCCACAATATTTTGTTTGTTATCGTACAAAATGCCGCTTGGTAAAAGGCGAAGAGCAAATGCTTTGTCATCTACTACAACAGTATGACCTGCATTATTACCACCTTGACTGCGCACTACAACGTCTGCACGTTCCGCGATCCAGTCAACGATTTTACCTTTACCCTCGTCACCCCATTGAGTGCCGATAACCATACTTGTTGCCATATCTATATCCTCCATGTGAAAGTCTAAATAATTCACTAACATTATACAACAATGTTCGGACTCTGTGAAAGTATTTATACAAATTCAATCTTTAGTTTCTTCCCAAAAGCGTGAGCTATTTTCTGTAATGTTTTTAAAGATGGATTACCATTGCCATTTTCAATCTTACTAATATCAGACTGAGTAATACCTGTTAATTCGGATAACTGCATTTGCGTCATATGAGCTGCCAATCGTGCTTCAACTATATTCTGAATAATTTGATACTCATCATCTAATGCATCCCACTCTTTTTTAAACTTCGGATTTTTCAATTGTTTCTCTAAGTATTGATCTAACGTTTCCATATTATGTATACCTCTCAATATAATCATTCTTATATTTAACAGCTAATTCTATAGCACTCTTAGGTGTTTTCATAGATTTCTTTACAAAACCATTTGTTAGAACAATTCGCTTTCCCACAAAAAAGAAATACAATATTCTAGAAATATTTGAACCTTGCTTCGTTCGCAACTCATAAATACCCTCTTCTAAATATTTAGACTGTAGTTCTCGTAAACGATTGCCACATAATTCAAGTATTTTTAAATCTCGAATTGTTTTAGCCCTTTGTTTATCTGAAAGTTCATTTAAAAATGCTTTTGCAGGCTTTTCGCCACTTAGAGTTTCATAAAAAACAACAGAAAATGTATCCATCATATTCCTCCTAGTACTAGAAGAAATCTTTACATAAATTATATGTTAAAACATATATTCAGTAAAGATACAGAGATATAGAAATTTAAAGTCTTACTATATCCAATATAAATATCTAGACCCTTAAAGTAAACAAATGGGAGGTGACCAATGGTCACCTCCCATATATTGACATTTTAACTAGTCAAAATATTCTATTTTTGTAATTCAATGCAACTATATTATCAAGTTCTTCCTGTCACTCAAGTACTATTTAGGTTCCTTAAGCCAAAAGCTCATAAGTAGTCCTATAGCACCAACAGGTATCAACGTCATTAACGCTGTTTGTACGTCATAGATGTCGGCTATATGACCTACATATGGCGCTACAAGGCCACCTAAAGTAATACCAAGGCCTAGTGTAATACCAGACGCAAAGCCTGCATTTTTAGCTAGGTATTTTTGACCTAATACCGTAATTGGCCCGTATTGTGAGAATACGCCAAAGGCCATTGGAATCATGGCACCGAAAAAGCCCCAGATGTTAGGCACAAAGATAAACACTAAAACAGATGGCAAGAAGATAAGATTACCTAAGCGAACTGTTTTAAGGAAGCCTAATTTATCAGATAGAGCCCCACCCATATAGGTAAGAACAGCGCCCATTGCAAAGTACATGGTTAAAGCTAAACTCGATGCACTGGCTTCTCCGTTGATAACTGTAATATACAAAATAGGAATAAAGATGGATAATACAGAGAATAGTATAGATCGAGAAGCAATGACAAAGAATAATTTGCCAAAGCTAACCCAATCGTTAGTGCCACTATTAGTAGATTTAGCAGAGCTTTTACTTTCACCAATAGCATCGGTATCTGTAGAGCCAGTAAAGGCATACACATACAGCAACACGCCAATCAATGCAATTGCCGTGAACAACCAAAGGAATTGACCGCCAAAGACGTACACACCACCAGCAAGAAGTGGGCCCAGTGCAAAACCAGCGCTGCCCCCAACCGCAAATCGTCCCATGGCATTACCAAGTTCATTGGATTGCGTGCGGTTCACGAGAAGAGCCGCCTCAGGATGGAATAGTGCGGCCCCAATTCCTGCAATGAGCGATAGAGCCAATATCATTTCATAGCTCGTCGCCAGTGCAATGGCGCTGATAGAGACTAATGTTACGGTAAACCCTACAGGAATGAACCACGGCACACGCCACCGATCCGCCACATAGCCCAAGATAGGCTGCATCACGGAAGCCACTACGGTGTTACAGAAAATAATGGACGCCGATTGATAGTAATTAAGGCCAAAATTAGCGATAAAGAACGGAATCAATGCCGCTAGTGAACCTTGTCCAAAGTCATTAATACAATGAAAAATAGGCGGTCCGTACTTTCGTATAATACGTTTCATATAACCTCCTAATACAATAGCTAATTTCCCCTAAGATACAGAGATTCTTACTAGAAACTAGCTCGTAATTGTCCGTAAAATAGTGGAAATAACAGGTTGCTTTCAAAATAAAAAGGATAGATATAGCCAACAGCCTACTGCTTGTACCATAGGCTTGTTGGTCTATACCTACCCTAGTCTTTCATATGTTATATGGGAAGTACCCTACAATTATAGGCCAAAGCGAGCCATGATTGTATCAACATGTTTTAACAATTTATGTGGATCGAAGCATGCATCGATTTCTTCAGCAGTCATGTATTTCTTGATGTTTTCATCAGATTTAAGACCTGTAGCGAAATCTTTGCCTTCAAGCCAGCGTTCCATAGCGTATTTTTGAACCCAACGGTATGCTTCATCACGTACTGCACCTTTATCTACAAGGTGAGTCAAAATTGTTTGGCTGAATACAAGGCCGCCTGTAAGGTTGAGGTTTTTAAGCATTGTTTCAGGATATACCAACAATTTATCGATAGTGCGGATTGTAAGGTGAAGCATGTAATTCAATGCAATGGTTGCATCTGGCAAGATTACGCGTTCTACAGAGCTGTGGGAAATATCGCGTTCATGCCACAAAGCTTGGTCTTCGTAAGCAGATTGAGCGTAGCCACGAAGCAAGCGAGCCATACCGCAAATTCTTTCACATGTAATAGGATTGCGTTTATGAGGCATTGCAGAGGAACCCTTTTGTTTAGGACTGAAGTATTCTTCTGCTTCGCGCACCTCTGTACGTTGCAAATGACGGATTTCCAAAGCGATTTTATCCAATGTACCGCCTACAACAGCGATAGTGGACAACAATTCAGCGTGACGGTCACGTTGTACGACTTGTGTAGCGATTTTAACAGGTTCAAGACCTAATTTTTCACATACATATTGTTCTACGAATGGATCGATGTTGGAATACGTACCAACGGCGCCAGACAATTTACCAACAGCAACGCTTTTACGAGCATGTTCCATGCGTTCGATATCGCGTTCTACTTCAGCCATCCACAATGCTAATTTCAAGCCAAATGTAGTTGGTTCGCCGTGAATACCATGTGTACGGCCAATCATAGGTGTGTATTTGAACTCAGCTGCGCGACGACGCAATACTTCGTGCAAGCGTTTCAAGTCTTCAATCAAAATGTCGCATGCTTGTTTCATCATGTAACCAAGCGCTGTATCTTTAACGTCAGTAGATGTAAGGCCAAGGTGGATATATTTAGCCGCTTCAGGACCTACGTATTCGCCCACTGCTGTTACGAAGGAAATGATATCGTGGTTTGTTTCCTTTTCGATTTCATGAATGCGTTCAACGTCGAAATTGCCCTTTTCGCGAATGGCTTTAGCCGCTTCTTTAGGGATAACGCCCAACTCAGCTTGTGCCTCGGATGCCAATGTTTCTACCAATAACATTGTGTCGAACTCGTTGCGTTCGCTCCAAATATGGCCCATTTCTTCTCGTGTATAACGTGGTATCATGATGTCTCCTTTGCATGATAAAAGCTAGATTTCTTATAAAATAATTGTACCATATGTGAAAGCTCCATTCAATGAATGGACCTAAATTTTCCGAATGATAATTATATTAAATTTACTAATCGTTCGTATTTATTTAAGATAATGGGCATTCATTGGAGTCTTATGATACGTTTCGACTTATGATGACTTTACTTAAGACGCCTTCCTAAATAAACAATTAATAGAATTGAGTTATATTAACTCCATCTCTATGTATTCCTGCTAATAAAATGATATACTAGAGTTATCTGACATATACATAAACTTGTATATCATTATGGGGAGGCTTTCATGGCAAATTTAAATCGCAAAGAGCGTCGTGCACAGCGCAACGAATCGAATACTATAGGCATGCTATTACGCCTATTCTTTGGACTTAGCTTTATCGGCTTGGCTGTAGTTCTATTTGGAGAGTTTGATCTCAATTATGTATTCTCCATCTTTACAGCAGATATTATCGTATCCTTAATTTACGTGATACTCAATAAATCTCGCATCACTACATCCTTAGCGGTTAACACCAATGTACGCGTTATTATCGCATTCCTCATTATGCTAGTAACAATGTTCTTCTACGCCTTTGCGTTATGGCGTGTCGATCAATTTAGCGCACCTATGCAAATCACATTATTTATCGGTGGTGCTATAGTATATCTTGCGGTATTCAACTCTACAAAAACAATGCTTACAAACCAGGATTAATAGGATATACAAAATCATAACCACCCGTAGAACGGGTGGTTTGCTCTGACCCTATAAGGGTCTTTCTCTAGTGGTGGCCCTCTAAAGAG
>OFLR01000068.1_pt1 | contig 60112 bp, 60 predicted proteins | sample 1540871 | NCBI WGS metagenome assembly OFLR01 (sample SAMEA4413043, study PRJEB24355) | metagenome | biome: human; feature: gut; material: faeces | place: United Kingdom | collected 2010
TCATCGTGACAGAGCCGGGTGTCGTAAGCGCCGTCTGCCGATGCTGCCCTGATTTTTCTGTGAGTCTGCCGGATAAGGGGTCGGTTCCGGCTGAGGGCGAAATGACACCCTAAGCTTTCGGTTCCTTGGGCCAAAGATATTCGCCAGTCAGTAGAATGTGCGCCCAGCCCAATGGGGATATGTGGGGAAGAAATTCAGGGGGAACATCCAACCCTTCGTTCCGCCGCTCCGTGACGGCATGACCAAGATGGACGGTATTCCAGTAAATGATCACCGCAGTCAATAAATTGAGCCCAGCGATTCGGTAGTGCTGCCCCTCTGTCGTGCGATCGCGAATTTCCCCCTGCCTCCCGATACGGAGCGCATTTTTGAGCGCATGGTGGGCCTCTCCCTTGTTAAGACCGATCTGAGCACGCCGCTGCATGTCCGTATCCAGGATCCACTCAATAATGAAAAGGGTCCGTTCAATACGACCAACTTCACGAAGCGCAACTGCAAGGTTGTTTTGTCGTGGGTAAGAAGCGAGCTTGCGCAGGAGTTGGCTGGGCCTGATTTTGCCAGCGGTCATCGTCGCGGCACAACGGAAAATATCAGGCCAGTTCGCAACGATAAGATCCTCCCGGGCTTTTCCACCTACCAACTTGCGTAACTCCCTGGGGGTCGTATCGGGATTAAATACGTACAACCGCTTCGATGGCAGATCCCTGATTCGCAGAACGAGATTGTAGCCGAGCAGGCTACTGGCTCCGAACAAATGGTCGGTGAATCCTGCTGTATCGGCATACTGTTCGCGAACATGGCGACCGACCTCGTTCATCAGTAGTCCATCGAGAATATACGGTGCCTCGCTCACGGTCGCCGGGATCGACTGACAAGCGAATGGCGCGAACTGGTCGCTTACGTGAGTATACGCTTTGAGGCCGGGAACAGAACCATATTTGGCATTGACCATGTTCATGGCTTCGCCATGCCGCGCTGTCGGGAAAAACTGACCATCGCTCGATGCTGACGTGCCCATCCCCCAGACGCGTGACATCGGCAGTTTACCCTGCGCGGCCACCACAATTGCCAATGCCTGGTTCATGGCTTCGCTTTCAACATGCCAGCGGGCAAGGCGTGAGAGCTGCCAGTAATCATGCGTGTTTGTAGCTTCCGCCATCTTACGCAGGCCCAGATTGAGCCCTTCAGCGAGCAGGACGTTGAGCAGACCGATCCGGTCGCGACATGGAGCCCCGGTTCTCAGATGGGTAAACGCATCTGTGAAACCAAGGGCTGCATCAACTTCAAGCAGCATGTCGGTAATCCGAACGGACGGCATTCGGCGATACAGATCCAGTATGAGTGCCTCGGCACCATCCGGCACGTCTGCTGTCAACCTGTCGATCCGCAACGTTCCATCTTCTATGCTACCGTGCGGAATAGTGCCGTTACGGGCAGCCCGGGCCAGCCGCTTAAGAGCGATCGTGAGTCGCGCCTTTCTGTCTGCCAGCCAATCCTGTGGGTTGGAAGGCACGGCCAGTTTTGCATTTTCCTGCGCCGCGATCATCGGCACCAGTACCTGCTTGAGGTCACCATAGCGGCGCGAATGAGCGAGCCAGACATCTCCGGAACGAAAAGCATCCCGGAGGTGAAAGAGTACCGCCACTTCCCAAAGACGGGTATCTCCTTTTTCCTGAGCTCGTAAATGACGGTTCCATTTGGAGCTGGGCCGCAGGAAACGCCTTTCTGGCGATGCAACACCTTTCATCTCTCCGATCGACAAAGCTGCTGCTACCAATGGTCCGGCGACCGGCGCGGCTTCGAGCTTCAGACAGCGCAACATGCGGGGCGCATAACGACGAAAGCGATGGTATCCCTGCCCGACATATGCAAGAGGCTCATCGGCTAGCGTGTTGCTGAGTTGAGTCCCTGTCGCTACCAGTTGAGCGAGCCGGTCCCATGCAACCGAACTGGCGACAGCCATCTCCAGCGGGGTTCCGTCACTGCGGGCCTCAAGCAACGAAGCTCCCAGCGCGGTGAAGGTACGGATCGTATCCGTGAGTGTGGCTTGGGGTCGTCTCAGAAAACGGAAAATAAAGCACGCTAAGCGTGCGTGGAGGCTGGCACCCAGCGGTACAGCGTCGGAATGGACACGCCGAGGTTCTTGGCCACGTCCTTGGGCGGCACCCCGCTGGCCAGCAGCTTCTTGGCCGACTCGATCTTGCTGTCGGTCATCTTCGGCTTGCGGCCGCCTTTGCGGCCGAGCTGCTTGGCGACTTCCAGCCCGGCGCGGGTGCGCTCGACGGTCAGCTCGCGCTCCATTTCGGCAAGGCTCGCCATGACGTGGAAGAAGAACCGCCCGGATGGTGTGCCGGTGTCGATGGAGTCGGTGAGGCTCCTGAACTGGACACCGTGCTTGTGCAGATCGCCGACCAGATCGACCAGTTGCTTGACCGACCGGCCCAGCCGGTCGAGCTTCCAGACGACCAAAGTATCGCCTTCGCGCAGCATTTCGAGCGTCTTGGCCAAGCCAGGCCGGTCTGCCCGCGTGCCACTCACCTTGTCCTCGAAGACCTTTTTACATCCGGCCTTGCTCAAGGCTTCGCGTTGCAGCTCCAGGTTCTGATCCTGCGTCGAGACGCGCGCATAGCCAATCAACATGGCTTGTCTCGCGCCCGGTCGATGCGTTCCTGCATCGCCTGCATCACTTCTTCGTGGGTGTACGATCTGGCGTTGGCGTCGGTGGCTTGCCGCAGGGCTTCCTCAACCTCGCGCGTCATCCGCTCGTAATCCTCCGGCCACAGCGCTTGCTCCATGCGCAGCGACGCCTGACCCAGCAGGTGCAGCAGGCTGAACAGCCGCATGTCGTTGGTGGCGACGATGCGCTCCCGAATCTGCTCCTGAATAGCTTCGCTAGCCCGATGCGCTTGTGGTGTGGCAGTCCCCTCGTAGTCAGCGGGGAATTCCGCTTCCTCGGCAATCCTTGCCCAGGCGCTGGCCAGCGCCTCGATGGTTGACGTGCTCATTTCCGCCGCTCCTGTGCTCTTTGGCGAATCAACCGGCCAAGGGGCCTCGACGCGAAAACCAGCAGCATCACGCCTATCGGATACCAGGTCGAGAAGACCACCAAGGCATCGAAGGCTGGCCGTCCGGTGTTGGTAGGCAGTACGGCGGTCACAGCCATCAACCCGCCGACCGTCCAGATGATGCGCCACACGTAGGGCATCACGCGGGGCACGTAGCCGTCATCGAAAGCGGTCTGGTAGTAGCGGCGCAGGCCGCGCTCGGCAAGCGCCTGGCGCTGCCGCTCCGACAGCGCATCCGTCCGGCCATACCAGCGCCGGAATGGTGGACAGCGCAGCAGCAAAGGGGTGAAGAGGATCATCACCGCCACGATCGCGACACCCCACGCCATGACGGCGCCGGCATCGGGCCGCTTGGCGTTCTCGATCACGGGCGCGAAGACGCCCGGAGCACCGATCATCCAGAACAGCGCAATGTGCTGATGGAAGGAGAGCTTCATTTGCTCATCCACTTGCGCAGCAGGCGCTTTTTCAGGGAGGCGCGTTCTTGCGGGTTGCGTCCCTTGTGATTGGCGATGCGATCCGCCGTGGCGGCCTGGCGCTTGACGGGCCAGTAGGAGCGGCCATCCTTGCCCATCGACCAGACGCTGCTGGCCTGGTTTTCCAGCAGGGGCAGATGGGCGCTCAGGGCTTCGGGCGACGCGCTGGTCAGCGCCGTGCGCTCACGGGTGCGCCAGCGCTGATGCCAGAGCTTCTTGTCCTCGCGCTCGCTGCCGCAGGTCGTGTGCCCGACGATGGGTGTTTTGCGGCGGCTGCGGCTCATAACGTAGTGGTCTCCAAGAACATTCAGGACTGATCCCAGGCGTCGATGGTCAAGACCTGATCGGCAGGACAGGCGGCTACGCGGTCGGGAACTGGATGGTGTTCAGTCTCATGCCGACCCCATTCGATTGATCGCGTCGCTTGCGGCACGCTGCGACGCAAGGAGGTTTGCGACCTGGTTTAGCAGCCGTGTCCGCTGCATGTCTGTTACCTATCTCCCCGACCGCTCATTGGACCAACTCCAGAGATTGGGCTCTATCGCTCAGCCAATACGAAACCGGCATTGGCTGATGCCACAACCGAGACTAACACAAATGGCTCGGTACCTGTATTTCGCGCCCCGTGCACTTGGCCCGGTCTTGCCACGGCTATCTCACCTTCCCTGAGGGCACGAACAATCCCATTGCCCTGAAAGTAATCAGCCATTCCCGACAAAACAGTCCACGTGTCTTGGCCGTGAGGATGAATGTGAGCCGCAATTTCCTGCCCGGGATGGACATGCCAAACCACGATAATTGAGTCTCGGGTTTCAAGCACAACGGAACGAATAGGCTCGCCTTCGGACGGCTGAACATACTCGGCTACAGAAAATATTCTCGATTCAACAGTCATCGGAGATCCCTCTTTCACAGTTGTCGTTACGGTCTTCATCGTCGGCATCCTGACGCACGGCGGGCAATTGCTGGAGCAACGCCGGCAGCCATTCCTGTACCGTCTCCCACACCACATCGAGGTTGATGTCGAAATAGCCGTGAGCCATGCGATTACGCATATTGCGCATGCTGCGCCACGGCACGTCGGCATGCGCCTGGGTGAACTCGACGTAGCCATCCATCACCTTTGTGGCCGCCTCGCCGATGACGATCAGGCTCATGATGACGGCCTGCTGGGTGCGCTTGTCGGCCAAGAAGTCGTCCTTGGCCATCCCTTCCACGAAGCTGCGCGCATCGGTTGCGGCCTGCTGAATGTGGTCGAGGTAATCGGGCAGGCGGTTCTCGCTCATATCGGTTGCGCCTCCGCGAGCACCTTGGCCCGGAACTTCGGCGGCAGGTCGCCGGGAGTCAGCAGATCGACGTCAACGCCGAGCAGCGATTTCAGTTCTTCTTCCAAATCGCCCAAGTCCAACAACGTGGCACCGGGCAGCGCATCGACCAACAGGTCGAGGTCGCTGCCATCCCGGTCGGTGCCATGCAGCACCGAGCCGAAGACGCGCGGGTTCGCGGCGCGAAAGCGGCCTACCGCTTCACGCACTGCGCTTCGCTTCATGTCAAGCACAACAGACGGTCGCATGCGCATCCTTTCTTATCGAAACTCGTTGAGATGATATGCAATCAAGAATAGAATTTCAAGAACTATTTTCGAGAATCGCAATGCCTTGATTCCCGTGCCGCGCCGGTTGCCTTGGCGGGCTTGTCACAAACCTACGTTTTCAAGAAGAAGGAAACCGCATGCCCCGCCGTTCGATCCTCTCCGCCGCCGAGCGCGAAAGCCTGCTGGCGTTGCCGGACACCAAGGATGAGTTGATCCGTCACTACACGTTCAGCGAAAGCGACCTCTCCATCATCCGGCAGCGGCGCGGCCCGGCCAATCGGCTGGGCTTCGCGGTGCAGCTCTGCTACCTGCGCTTTCCCGGCGTCATCCTTGGCGCTGATGAGCCACCGTTCCCGCCATTGCTGAGACTGGTCGCCAACCAGCTCAAGGTCGGCATCGAAAGCTGGGACGAGTACGGGCAGCGTGAGCAGACCCGACGCGAGCACCTGGTCGAGCTGCAAACGGTGTTCGGCTTCCAGCCGTTCACGATTGGCCACTACCGGCAGGCTGTCCAGTTGCTGACCGAGCTGGCCATGCAAACCGACAAGGGCATCGTGCTGGCCAGAGCCTTGATCGAGCACCTGCGGCGGCAGTCGGTCATTGTGCCCGCCCTCAACGCCGTCGAGCGGGCGAGCGCCGAAGCGATTACCCGCGCCAACCGGCGTCTCTACGACGCCTTGGCTGAGCCGCTGACGGACGTGCATCGCCGTCGCCTCGACGATCTGCTCAAGCGCCGCGACAACGGCAAGACGACGTGGCTGGCCTGGCTGCGGCAATCCCCGGTCAAACCGAACTCGCGGCACATGCTGGAACACATCGAACGCCTCAAGGCGTGGCAGGCGCTCGACCTGCCCTCCGGCATCGAGCGGCTGGTTCACCAGAACCGGCTGCTCAAGATCGCCCGCGAGGGCGGCCAGATGACGCCCGCCGACCTGGCGAAGTTCGAGCCGCAGCGGCGTTACGCGACCCTGGTGGCGCTCGCCATCGAGGGCATGGCCACCGTCACCGACGAAATCATCGACCTGCATGACCGCATCCTGGGCAAGCTGTTCAATGCCGCCAAGAACAAGCATCAGCAGCAGTTCCAGGCATCCGGCAAGGCGATCAATGCCAAGGTGCGGCTGTTCGGGCGCATCGGCCAGGCGCTGATCGAGGCCAAGCAAGCGGGCCGCGATCCGTTCGCCGCCATCGAGGCCGTCATGTCCTGGGATGCTTTCGCCGAGAGCGTCACCGAAGCGCAGCGGCTCGCGCAACCCGAGGACTTCGATTTCCTGCACCGCATCGGCGAGAGCTACGCCACGCTGCGCCGCTACGCGCCGGAATTTCTCGACGTGCTCAAGTTGCGGGCCGCGCCCGCCGCCAAGGACGTACTCGACGCCATCGAGGTGCTGCGCAGCATGAACAGCGACAACGCCCGCAAGGTGCCCACCGACGCGCCGACCGAGTTCATCAAGCCGCGCTGGCAGAAGCTGGTGATGACCGACACCGGCATCGACCGGCGCTACTACGAACTGTGCGCGCTGTCGGAGCTGAAGAACGCGCTGCGCTCCGGCGACATCTGGGTGCAAGGCTCGCGCCAGTTCAAGGACTTCGAGGACTACCTGGTGCCGCCCGCGAAATTCGCCAGCCTCAAGCAGGCCAGCGAATTGCCGCTGGCCGTGGCCACCGATTGCGACCAGTACCTGCATGACCGGCTGACGCTGCTGGAAACGCAGCTCGCCACCGTCAACCGCATGGCGCTGGCCAACGAGCTGCCGGACGCCATCATCACGGAGTCGGGCCTGAAGATCACGCCGCTCGATGCGGCGGTGCCCGATACCGCACAGGCCCTGATCGACCAGACGGCGATGATCCTACCGCACGTCAAGATCACCGAATTGCTGCTGGAGGTAGACGAATGGACGGGCTTCACCCGGCACTTCGCCCACCTGAAGTCAGGCGACCTGGCCAAGGACAAAAACCTGTTGCTGACCACGATCCTCGCCGACGCGATCAACCTGGGCCTGACCAAGATGGCGGAATCGTGCCCCGGCACGACCTACGCCAAGCTGGCCTGGCTGCAAGCCTGGCACATCCGCGACGAAACCTACGGGGCGGCACTGGCCGAGCTGGTCAACGCGCAGTTCCGACATCCCTTCGCCGGGCATTGGGGCGACGGCACCACGTCATCGTCGGACGGCCAGAACTTCCGCACCGGCAGCAAGGCCGAGAGCACCGGCCACATCAATCCGAAATACGGCAGCAGCCCAGGGCGGACGTTCTACACCCATATCTCCGACCAGTACGCGCCGTTCCACACCAAGGTCGTGAACGTCGGCGTGCGCGACTCGACCTACGTGCTCGACGGCCTGCTGTATCACGAATCCGACCTGCGGATCGAGGAGCACTACACCGACACGGCAGGGTTCACGGACCACGTCTTCGCGTTGATGCACCTGCTGGGCTTCCGCTTCGCCCCGCGCATTCGTGACCTGGGCGACACCAAGCTCTACATCCCGAAGGGCGATGCCACCTACGAGGCGTTGAAACCGATGATCGGCGGCACGCTCAACATCAAGCACGTCCGCGCCCATTGGGATGAAATCCTGCGGATGGCCACCTCGATCAAGCAGGGCACGGCGACGGCCTCGCTGATGCTCAGGAAGCTTGGCAGCTACCCGCGCCAGAACGGCCTGGCCGTCGCCCTGCGTGAGCTGGGACGCATCGAGCGCACACTGTTCATCCTGGACTGGCTGCAAAGCGTCGAGCTGCGCCGCCGCGTGCATGCCGGGCTGAACAAAGGCGAGGCGCGCAACGCGCTGGCCCGCGCCGTGTTCTTCAACCGCCTGGGGGAAATCCGCGACCGCAGCTTCGAGCAGCAGCGCTACCGGGCCAGCGGCCTCAACCTGGTGACGGCGGCCATCGTGCTATGGAACACGGTCTATCTGGAGCGGGCCGCGAACGCCTTGCGTGGCCACGGTCAAGCCGTCGATGACGGCCTGTTGCAGTACCTGTCGCCGCTCGGCTGGGAGCACATCAACCTGACCGGCGATTACCTCTGGCGCAGCAGCGCCAAGATCGGCGCGGGCAAGTTCAGGCCGCTACGGCCGCTGCAACCGGCTTAGCGTGCTTTATTTAATGAGATGGTCACTCCCTCCTTCCCGGTATTATGCTGAGGACAGGCTTTCATTCGGAGAACTATCATGGAAAACATTGCGCTCATTGGTATCGATCTGGGTAAAAACTCTTTCCATATTCATTGCCAGGATCGTCGCGGGAAGGCTGTTTACCGTAAAAAATTTACCCGGCCAAAGTTGATCGAATTTTTGGCGACATGCCCCGCTACAACCATCGCAATGGAAGCCTGTGGCGGTTCTCACTTTATGGCACGCAAGTTGGAAGAGTTGGGGCATTCCCCAAAGCTGATATCACCACAATTTGTCCGCCCGTTCGTTAAAAGCAATAAAAACGACTTTGTCGACGCCGAAGCTATTTGTGAAGCTGCATCGCGTCCGTCTATGCGTTTTGTGCAGCCCAGAACGGAATCTCAGCAGGCAATGCGGGCTCTGCATCGTGTCCGTGAATCCCTGGTTCAGGATAAGGTAAAAACAACCAATCAAATGCATGCTTTTCTGCTGGAATTTGGCATTAGCGTTCCCCGAGGAGCTGCCGTTATTAGCCGACTGAGTACCCTTCTTGAGGACAATAGTTTGCCTCTTTACCTCAGCCAGTTATTGCTGAAATTACAACAGCATTATCACTATCTTGTTGAGCAGATTAAAGATTTGGAATCCCAGTTGAAACGAAAGTTGGACGAAGATGAGGTTGGACAGCGCTTGCTGAGCATTCCCTGCGTCGGAACACTGACAGCGAGTACTATTTCAACTGAGATTGGCGACGGGAAGCAGTACGCCAGCAGCCGTGACTTTGCGGCGGCAACAGGGCTTGTACCTCGGCAGTACAGCACGGGAGGTAGGACGACATTGCTGGGAATTAGTAAGCGAGGTAATAAAAAGATCCGAACTTTGTTGGTTCAATGTGCCAGGGTATTCACATGTACAGGATCTTTAGCTACAACCAATTGAAATAGATAGAAAAAAGGCTTCGTTTGTGATCTGATTTAATCGCAAAAAAAAACCGACACGCCCGAAGCCATGACTATTATCAATGCAACCCAGTACCTCAAGCAACTTCTTAGCTCTTCTGAACTCAACCGGATCGGTAAATTTACCGGTTTTTGTCAGCGACTCCGGGATATCCAGCCTGCGAGACTACTCCCGGCTCTGCTCTCAGGGCTTGGTTGCGACAAGGTGGATGGTATTGCTGGTTTGCATCGCCATTTCAATGCGTTGCAGCTCCATGATACTGACCAAATAGCGTATAAACCCTTTCACAACCAGTTACGCAAGCAGGGTTTTCCCTTGTTCATGCGCGCACTGGTTGAACGAGCCATCGCCTTACGCCTCAAGGAGTGTCTACCGGACGCCCACGGACTGGCAGGCTTTGAGCAGGTACTGCTGCAGGACGGGTCGTCATTCGCGTTACATCCGCAATTGGCAGAACATTTCCCGGGCCGATTCAATAAGCACAGCCCCGCTGCGGTAGAGTGTCATATGACCATGTCCTTGCTGGACCAGTCGCCGATATCGATGAGTATCACGGCGGATACCGAATCGGAGCGCAAGCATCTTCCGGCCGCAAATTCGTTAAATAACAAACTGTTATTGGCGGATGCCGGTTACATCAGCCGCGAGTACTTTGCTGATGTGACCAAAGCCAAAGGAAGCTATCTGGTCAGAGGGAGTCAAAATCTCAATCCCAAAGTACAGGCAGCTTACCGACAGGACGGCAGGGAAATGCCCAAGTTACTCGGAAAAAAGCTCAAGGATATCGATCGGAGAAGCTGCAGAGCCGAGGTTCTGGATCTGGATGTGAGTTCGGGAAAGTATAAATATCGACTCATAAGACGTTGGTTTGCAGAGGAAAAACGGTTCTGTATATGGATGACCAATCTTCCGCGTGAGCGATGGCCAGCCGAGAAGGTGATGGCATTGTATCGTTGCCGTTGGCAGATCGAACTGTTGTTCAAAGAGCTGAAATCACATAACCGGTTGAAGGCGTTCGCGACACGACAAAAAGCGATAGCGGAAGGCTTGATCTGGGCTAGTTTGCTGGCCTTGCTGGTCAAACGTCGGCTGGCGCTGACGCTGATTGGCAGCGCGGAGTTATCGATGCTGAAGATTGCCAAAAACAGCGCGCTTTGGTTAATGCCGATATTGGCGAGCATCATCCATGGTGCGTGGCAGGAAATAACAGAGAAGTTGGAGTGGGCAATGGTGTATTTATCCAAAAACGGCAAAAAGAGTAGGCAGAGAAAATCCAAGCAAAACAACACGTTAGACGGTATTATTAATTCGCTTGCCGCTTAAGGTTCTGTACATGATCGCCGGTTAGGTTGATGTGCTCCCAGCCCAGCGGCGACAGGAATTGCAGCAGCTCGCCGTCCACCGGCTTGCCGGCCTCGACCAACCCCTGGGTGGCGCGTTCCAGGTACACCGTGTTCCACAGCACGATAGCCGCCGTCACCAGGTTGAGGCCGCTGGCCCGGTAGCGCTGCTGCTCGAAGCTCCGATCCCTGATTTCCCCAAGGCGGTTGAAGAACACCGCCCTGGCCAGCGAGTTGCGCGCCTCACCTTTGTTCAGGCCGGCATGCACGCGGCGGCGCAGTTCAACACTTTGCAGCCAGTCCAGGATGAACAGCGTGCGCTCGATCCGGCCCAGCTCGCGCAGGGCCACGGCCAGTCCGTTCTGGCGCGGGTAGCTGCCGAGCTTGCGCAGCATCAGCGAGGCGGTGACGGTGCCCTGCTTGATCGAGCTGGCCAGGCGCAGGATGTCGTCCCAGTGGGCACGCACGTGCTTGATGTTCAGGGTGCCGCCGATCAGCGGGCGCAACGTCGGGTAGGCTTGCACGCCCTGCGGCACGTACAGCTTGGTTTCGCCGAGGTCGCGGATGCGCGGCGCGAAGCGGAAGCCTAGCAGGTGCATCAGGGCAAAGACGTGATCGGTGAAGCCGGCCGTGTCGGTGTAGTGCTCCTCGATCCGCAGGTCGGACTCGTGGTACAGCAGGCCGTCGAGCACATAGGTGGAATCGCGGACGCCGACATTCACCACGCGGGTGCTGAACGGCGCGTACTGGTCGGAGATATGGGTATAGAACAGCCGTCCCGGCTCGCTACCGTACTTCGGGTTGACGTGCCCGGTGCTCTCGCCCCGGCCACCCGCGCGGAAGCGCTGGCCATCGGAGGATGAGGTCGTGCCGTCGCCCCAGTGGGCGGCAAAGGCGTGGCGATACTGGTGGTTGACCAGCTCGGCCAAGGCCGCCGAATAGGTTTCGTCGCGGATGTGCCAGGCTTGCAGCCAGGACAGCTTGGCGTAGGTCAGGCCGGGGCTCGACTCGGCCATCTTGGTCAGCCCGAGGTTGATCGCATCACCGAGGATTGCGGACAGCAGCAACGTCCTGTCTTTGGCCTCGGCCCCGTCCTTCAAGTGGGTGAAGTGGCGGCTGAAGCCCGTCCAGTCGTCCACGTCCATCAGCAGTTCGGTGATCTTGATGCGCGGCAGTAACTGGCTGGTTTGGTCGATCAGCGCCTGCGCCCGATCCGGCACCGCCGCATCCAGCGGGGTGATTTTCAGCCCTGACTCGGTGAGGATGGCATCGGGCAGCTCGTTGTCCTTGGCCAGGCGGGTGACGGTGGCCAACTGCTCGTCCAGCAGCTGCAAACGCTCTTCCAGGTACTGGTCGCTGTTCGGGTTGATCGCCAGGGGCAGGGCCTGCTCGCGCTTGAGTGCGGCGAACTTCTCGGCCGGCAGCAGGTAGTCGTCGAAGTCGCGGAACTGCCGCGAGCCCTTGACCCAGATGTCGCCGGAGCGCAGGGCGTTCTTCAGCTCGGACAGGGCGCAGATTTCGTAGAATTTCCGGTCGAGGCCTTCCGGGGTGATCACCAGCGGCTTCCAGCGCGGCTTGATGAAGGCCGTGGGTGCATCGGCCGGCACCTTGCGCAGGTTGTCGGCGTTCATCTCACGCAGGGTCTGCACGGCTGCCAGCACGCCTTGCGCGGCCGGCGCGGCGCGCAGTTCCAGCACCTCCAGCAAGGCCGGCGTGTAACGGCGCAGGGTGGCGAAGTTCTCGCCGACCAGGTGCAGGTGGTCGAAGCCTTCCGGCCGGGCCAGCAGCTCGGCCTCGCTGACGCTCTCGGTGAACTCGTCCCAGGGAATCACCGCCTCGATGGCGGCATAGGGGTCGCTGCCGCTTTCCTTCGCTTCCAGCAGCGCCTGGCCGATCCTGGAGTACAGGCGCACCTTGTCGTTGATCGCCTTGCCCTGCTTCTGGAACTGCTGCTGATGCTTGTGCTTCGCGCCGCTGAACAGCTTGACCAGGATGCGGTCATGCAGATCGACCAGCTCATCGATCACGGTCGCGGTGCTCTCCAGCACCACGGCGGCCAGGGTCGCGTAGCGGCGCTGCGGCTCGAACTTACCGAGGTCTTTGGGCGTCATCTGCCCACCCTCGCGGGCCAGCTTGAGCAGGCGGTTCTGGTGGATGTGCCGGCCCAGGCCTTCGGGCAAGTCCACCAACTGAAATGTCTTCAGCCGCTCGATGTGTTCCAGCATGTGCCGAGAGTTGGGTTTCAGCGGTGCCTGGCGCAGCCAGGTCAACCAGGTGATGCTGCTGCCGGCCTTGAGCTTCAACAGCTCGTCCAGCTTGGCCCGATGCGAGTCCGTGAGTGGTTCGACCAGGGCGCGGTAGACCCGCCGATTGGCTCGCGCAATGGCTTCCGAGCAGGCCCGGTCAATCACGCTCAGCGCCGGCAGGATGCGTCGTTTCTGCCGTAGGCTCTCCAGGGCCTGACCGGCCAGCAGCAAGCCTTTGTCGGTCTGCTGGGCCAGCTCGGTTAGCTCGCGCACCAGGGCGCGGAAGTCGGACAGGCCGAACGGGGCCAGTTGCAGGTAGGTGCGCAGTTCCTGGGCATGCTCGCGACGGGTCACGTCGCGCTCGCCGTACTTTGCCCAGCTCGCCGGCTCGGCCTGGACTTGCTTCGCCACCCACAGGATGACCGGCTCGGGCAGCTCGCTGTCGGTTCCCAGCGCGTAACCGGGGTAGCGCAGCAGGCAGAGCTGCACGGCGAAGCCGAGGCGGTTGGCGTCGCCGCGTCGCTGGCGGATCAGCGACAGGTCGGAGTCGTTGAAGGTGTAGTAGCGGATCAGGTCATCCTGGCTTTCCGGCAGCGCAAGCAGGGTGTCCCGCTCCGTGGCCGAGAGGATCAAGCGACGCGGCATGTGTCAGTCGTCCGTGCGGAGGTACTGGTAGAGGGTTTCCCGGCTGATGTTGAACTCGCGGGCAAGCTGCGCCTTGGGCTCGCCGGCCGTCGCTCGCTGCCGCAGGGTAGCAGCCTGCTCATCGGACAGGGCTTTCTTGCGGCCCCGGTACGCGCCACGCTGCTTGGCCAAGGCGATGCCCTCACGCTGCCGCTCGCGGATCAGGGCGCGCTCGAACTCAGCGAAGGCCCCCATCACCGACAGCATCAGGTTGGCCATCGGCGAGTCCTCGCCAGTGAACACCAGGCCCTCCTTCAGGAACTCGATGCGCACGCCGCGCTGAGTCAGCTTCTGTACCAAGCGACGCAGGTCATCGAGGTTGCGGGCCAGCCGATCCATGCTGTGCACCACCACTGTATCGCCTTCGCGGACGAAGCTCAGCAGCGCTTCGAGCTGGGGGCGCTGGGTGTCCTTGCCCGATGCCTTGTCGGTGAACACCTTGCTCACCTGGGTTTGTTCCAGCTGGCGTTCCGGGTTCTGGTCAAAGCTGCTGACCCGGACGTAGCCGATGCGGTGCCCCTGCACGATGTCTCCTTGGTTGAAGGCGGCTTAAGTGCACTTTCTGTTCCGTTGTGCCTCAAAGCCCATTTCTGTCAGGCTGAAATCTATAACCTTCGCGGGCATGTGTCAAAAAATGGGAAAGCAGACTCTATTCTGACGAAGCGGCGCGGCCCTGCCTGACATCAAGTTAGGGTATGCCTCAATCTGACGGCTGCGAACCGCCAGGGACAGGCGCAATGTCAGATTCTGTCGCGGCCTTGGCGCGTGCCTGGAAGCGTTCATAGCAATCCAGCCCGCAGAAATGTTCGACGTATTCCGCGCCTTCCGGGGTGAAGGCGGCATCGAGCGGAATTTCTTTGCAGCATACGCAGCAGGTGGTGCAACTGGCAGTGTTCGGGGCGTTTGCGTTCATGGTGGTACTCCTCCAGATTGGTAGCGAAGCTCAAAGCTGCCCACTCTCGGCTGGCTGGGAAGCGGTCATGATCTTCCCTTGAAGGCCCGCAGCAGCCGCGTCACAGACAGGACAAACAAGCCGGTCAGCGTGAGGGCTGCAATACCCCAGTGCTCCCCGATGAACGCGCCGGCCGTCGTGCCGGCTAGCACAATGGCGAGAATCGGCAAATGGCAGGGACAGGTGAGCACGGCCAGCGCGCCCTACAAGTAGCCGGTGATCGGTTTGTGCGTCTCAGACGGCAAGTGCTCTGGGCTGTTCATGGCAGACTCTCCGCGTGCTGTGCCGGTTCGGTTGGCATGGCGGCCAGTTGCATTTCGAGGCTGGCCAGGGCCTCGCGCCGACGCTCGACGAGTTGCCGCAACACGGCAAGCTGCGCAGACGCACCGTCACCGTCCGCAGCATCCAGCGCCCGGCACAGCCGCGCCAGTGCGTCCAGGCCGATACCCGCTTCGAAGGCAGCCCGTACAAAGCGCAGCCGTTGCAACGCGGTGTCATCGAACAAGCCGTAGCCGCCCGTGGTGTACGCGACCGGCCGTAGCAATCCGCGCAGCAGGTAGTCGCGCACGATATGCACGCTCACCCCGGCATCAAGGGCCAGCCGGGACACTGTGTAGGCGCTCATTGAACACCTCCTTTTCCTCATCCGGCGCAGCACGAAAGCTGCTTCACGTCCTTGCTGAAGGTCTGCGCCGCGAGCTTCAGCCCTTCGACCATGGTCAGGTAGGGGAACAATTGGTCGGCCAGTTCCTGCACGGTCATACGGTTGCGAATGGCGAGCACCGCCGTCTGGATCAGTTCACCCGCTTCCGGGGCCACCGCTTGCACGCCGATGAGCCGTCCGCTACCTTCCTCGATGACCAGCTTGATGAAGCCGCGTGTGTCGAAGTTGGCAAGCGCACGCGGCACGTTATCCAGTGTTAGCAGGCGACTGTCGGTCTCGATCCCGTCGTGATGTGCTTCCGCCTCGCTGTAGCCCACGGTGGCGACCTGCGGGTCGGTGAACACCACGGCCGGCATTGCGGTCAGGTCCAGGGCCGCATCGCCGCCAGTCATGTTGATCGCCGCACGAGTGCCGGCCGCTGCCGCCACATAGACGAACTGCGGCTGGTCGGTGCAGTCGCCGGCCGCGTAGATGTTCGGGCTACTGGTGCGCATGCCCTTGTCGATGACGATGGCCCCCTGCGCATTGACGGCTACCCCCGCCGCTTCCAATGCCAGGCTGCGCGTGTTCGGTGTCCGGCCGGTGGCGACCAGCAGCTTGTCGGCGCGCAATTCACCGTGCGTGGTGGTCAGCACGAATTCACCGTCCATATGGGCGACCTGGCTGGCTTGCGTGTGCTCCAGCACCTCGATGCCCTCGGCACGGAAAGCGGCTGTCACCGCCTCGCCGATGGCCGGGTCTTCACGGAAGAACAAGGTATTGCGCGCCAGGGCCGTGACCTTGCTGCCCAGCCGGGCAAAGGCTTGCGCCAGCTCCAGCGCCACCACCGACGAGCCGATTACGGCAAGGCGTTCGGGAATGGTGTCGCTCGCCAGGGCCTCGGTGGAAGTCCAGTAGGGTGACTCTTTCAAGCCCGGAATCGGCGGGACCGCCGGGCTGGCACCCGTGGCGACCAGGCAGCGGTCGAACATCACGACGCGCTCGCCACCCTCGTTCAAACTAACGATAAGGCTCTGGTCGTCCTTGAAACGCGCTTCACCGTGCAGAACGGTGATGGCTGAATTGCCGTCCAGGATGCCTTCGTACTTGGCATGACGGAGTTCTTCGACACGGGCCTGCTGCTGGGCCAGCAGCCGCTCGCGCAAGATCGTCGGCGGTGTGGGTGGCATGCCGCCGTCGAATGGGCTTTCCCGGCGCAGATGGGCGATGTGGGCGGCGCGGATCATGATCTTGGACGGCACACAACCGACGTTGACGCAGGTGCCGCCGATGGTGCCGCGCTCAATCAGCGTGACCTGCGCGCCTTGCTCGACGGCCTTCAGTGCTGCCGCCATCGCGGCTCCACCGCTACCAATGACGACGACCTGCAACGGGCGTTCGTTGCCACTGGGCTTATCAGCGGCCCCTATCCAGCCGCGCATCTTGTCGAGCAGGCCGGCGCGGTTGTCCGTCGGTGGCGCATCGGCAAGCGTTGCCTCGTAGCCCAGTCCGGCCACGGCGGTAGTCAGCGCATCCGATGACGTGCCCGCCTCAATGGCGAGTTGCGCTGTGCCCTTCGGATAGGACACCAGCGCCGATTGCACGCCGGGCACTTTCTCCAAGGCTTCCTTGACGTGAGCCGCGCACGAGTCGCAGGTCATCCCGGTGATTTTCAGGGTGGTCATGTATTTTTCCTTTTCTGTGGTGGCTACGGCTGTTGCCGTCAGCCACGTTGTTCTGGCAATTCACAGCTGTCCGGCCCGCAGCGGCGATGTGCTGGCGAGATGAAATCCCAGACCGACACCCCAACCATCAAGGCCAGGCCGACATAGAGCAGTCCACCGCTCTGCCAGCCGTAAGCCCGCATTAAAAACACCGCTGCCAGCACCAAGATCGGGCCTATCGTGCCGAGCGCCGTGCGTCGCCACTGTCGATGATTGAGCCAAGCGATAGCATTGGCGAGTAACGCGATGCCGGCGAACATCGGCAGCAGGATGCCAATGAATAGCCCCTCGTACTGGCTCAAGAAGCCCAGTCCGATGGCCGCGCCAAAGCTGGCGATGGCAGGAAAACAGGCGGCGCAGCCCATCGCGGAAACGACGCTGCCGAGCGCGCCGGTTTTGCCAGCGATGCGCGTGATGAGTCCCATGTGTCGCTCCCGAGTTCGGTTAACGGATCAGCGTTTGAGGCTGGACGGATAGCCCGCGTCCTCGGTCGCCTTGGTCAACTTCTGGACGTTGGTCTTGGCATCGTCGAAGGTGACGACGGCCTGGCGCTTGTCGAAACTTACGTCGGTCTTGCTCACGCCCTCAACCTTGGAAAGCGCGTGCTTGACAGTGATCGGGCAAGAGGCGCAGGTCATGCCAGGCACGGACAGCGTGACGGTCTGGGTGGCGGCCCACACGGGGGCAACAACGGCAGCGAGGGCGAGGGCGGCAAACAGTTTTTTCATGATGAACTCCTGTGATTAATAGAAAAATGGCATGACGTAGGGAAATCCGAGCGAGACCAGGACCAGCGCGGCCACGATCCAGAAAATGAGCTTGTAAGTAGCTCGCACTTGGGGAATCGCGCAGACCTCACCCGGTTTGCAGGCTTGCGCCGGGCGGTAGATGCGCCGCCAGGCGAAAAACAGCGCGACCAGCGCTGCGCCGATGAAGATCGGGCGATAGGGTTCCAGCACCGTCAGGTTGCCGATCCATGCCCCGCTGAACCCCAAGGCGATCAAAACCAGCGGCCCCAGGCAGCAGGCCGACGCAAGAATGGCGGCCAGCCCACCGGCGAAGAGCGCGCCGCGCCCGTTTTGTGGTTCAGACTTTTGTGGTTCAGACTTTTGTGGTTCAGACTTTTGTGGTTCAGACATACGCTTGTCCTTTCAAATTTGGTTTGGATAGCTTAAGCTTACTTCCGTAGTTATGTACGGAGTCAAGCGATATGCAAATTAATTTTGAGAATCTGACCATTGGCGTTTTTGCCAAGGCGGCCGGGGTCAATGTGGAGACCATCCGGTTCTACCAGCGCAAGGGCCTGCTGCCGGAGCCAGACAAGCCCTATGGCAGCATTCGCCGCTATGGCGAGGCGGATGTAACACGAGTGCGGTTCGTGAAATCGGCCCAGCGGCTGGGCTTTAGCCTGGACGAAATCGCCGAGCTACTGCGGCTGGAGGATGGCACCCATTGCGAGGAAGCCAGCGGCCTGGCCGAGCACAAGCTCAAGGATGTGCGCGAGAAGATGGCCGACTTGGCACGCATGGAGGCCGTGCTGTCTGAACTGGTGTGCGCCTGCCATGCGCGGAAAGGGAACGTTTCCTGCCCGCTGATTGCGTCACTGCAAGACGGAACGAAGCTCGCTGCATCGGCGCGGGGGAGTCACGGGGTGACTACGCCTTAGCGTGCTTTATTTTCCGAATTCTGAGACGACCCCTGGCTTTAGAGCCGGAAATTGTTTCGTCATGCTGGCGCTTCGCTTCCCGCCAGGTTTTTCCTACGATCCTGTCATGGGTTTCGACTATGGCATCAGCAATCGCCGCTTCCCACTCCACAACACAGACGGCAAGGATCGCCCAGCGGCGGTCCGAAGTGATGTCACGCAAACCGTCGGTGAAGTAGCGTTCACCCTGCCGACGCAGCCGGGCAATGCGATGGGCAGGTATGCTGGCCAAAGCACTATGATTGATATTCAGGGTACGCAGAAATTCGAGCCTGTCGAGCAAACGGTTAGCAGCAGCCGAGTTGTTACCAACCTCGAAGTTGCGAAGCCAGATGAAACGACTGATATTGCCGGCGAGCATTTCACTCAGAAGTTTGTCCAGGTGATCGCGAACATCCGCTGTTAAATTTTCCGCAATCCGCGTTTCAATCCGCCGCTCAGCGGCGACCAGAGCATCCGCGCACAAGCGCTCGATTGTCGATACTGCGGGCAGAATGGTGGAAGTTTCCCGACACCGCACAATAAAACGATGAGCAAGATCCTCGTTTGATCTGGCATCTTCGGCCTGGCCGAAAGTCCACTCCCGCAGATCACGGGCACCACGGCCCGTGAAGGTCTTGTAGCCGTAAATTTCGCGCAGCGTGTCCATGTGCTGCTGACGGGTTTGGCGCCGTGTGGCATAAGTGAGAAGCGCATCAGCCGGAACTCCAAGCTGAGCACCGACGAAGGAAAGGACTTCACGCGGGATCATCTCACCAGGAGCCAGTGCACGGCCCGGATATCGTAAGGCACAAAGTTGCAGGGCAAAGCCAATCCTGTTTTCCGGTCTGCGGCGCTGCCTAATGTTTTCCAGGTCATCATCGCCCAGCGTGTAGAACTTCAGTAGCGACAGTTCGTCCGTGGGCAGATCGAACAGCGCTGCTCGCTGCCGTTCGGTGAAAATATGGCGTCGTGACATACAAATTCGTCCCTTTTGAAGTATAGTCTGTTTTGGACAACAGCCAGCCCATATAAATCAGGGCGTTCCGATACAAAAATCCAGGAGGGTTCAATTGGGACATCGTGCCGCCATTTACTGCCGGGTTTCAACAGCGGATCAGTCTTGTGAACGCCAGGAATTTGATCTGCGAGCCTTCGCCGGCCGTGCCGGCTACGACGTGGTGGGAATATTTAAGGAAACAGGTTCAGGAACTAAACTCGACCGGGCCGAGCGAAAGAAAGTCCTGGCGCTTGCCCAGTCCAGACAAATTGATGCAATCCTGGTCACTGAGCTTTCCCGGTGGGGGCGCTCGACGCTCGATCTGCTCAATACGCTACGTGAACTGGAGAACTGGAAGGTTTCCGTGATAGCCATGAATGGAATGGCGTTCGATCTTTCGTCGCCGTATGGACGAATGCTGGCGACGTTTCTTTCCGGCATTGCGGAGTTTGAGCGGGATCTCATCAGCGAGCGGGTCAAGTCAGGCCTTGCTGTTGCGAAGGCACGTGGTAAGAGGCTTGGTCGTCAGGCCGGAGTGCGACCAAAATCAGACCGACTTTTGCCTAAGGTGGTTGCGATGAGGGCCGAGGGACGCAGCTATCGCTGGATCGCACGCGAGCTCGGTATCAGCAAGAATACCGTCGCTGACATCGTGCAACGACACAGAGCTAACGCTTAGGGTGTCATTTCGCCCTCAGCCGGAACCGACCCCCAGAACGGCATTGACCGCAATACTGTCATGAAAATGACCGGTCTGACTGAAGATGACCTGGCACAAATCCGCCACTAATCCCCCTTTCCTGGCACTCCCTGCCGGGCCATCAGTGAAAACTGGTGGGGCAGGGAGGCATCAGACTCAGGCTCAGCCTGCCAGCCACAGCGATTTAACAGTTTCATTATCCCAGTTACGTTCCCTGTCAGACGTACTGTCAGCGGATTTGTCTGTTGGCCATTGTCGTCAAAAGCGGCATCAAGGTTTGTCCGTAAGAGATAAACACCGTTTACTCCAGGATTGAGTACCAAAGCATATCGTCCGGCCCATTCTCTGTCGCTCATTACGCGGTAATTCCAGCCCATGTCTTTCGCTGTTTCCAGCGCATACGTCAGGCGGAACATGTCGTTCTGTTCAGTCAACTCGCCGCTGCAGGAGCGCCAGACATAGCCCAGTTTGTCGGCCAGCTTAGCTCTCACACCCAGCAAACGCCCCTGATTCAGTAACCACCCGATATCCTGTGCCACATCGCGCGAGAATCGCCGTTGCTTCAGTGCTGCCGCGAGCCAGCGGGTGAGAAAGAGATTTTCCTGTGCGGGAGAGAGTTCTCCCTGCTCCTGTCTGGCCAGTGCCAGCGCGACCAGTGCACACCATGCCAGATGGCCTGTTTTTTCTGTCAGCGTCATAACAGATACCTCCCTTCAGTCTTACTGATTCCCAGGTCTTAAATCTCAGTTGTTCAGCTCTGTTCAGTCGGTCTCAGCTGCCATGTTGCCCCACCAAAACAGGTCACACCGACCACCTGCTCCCAGGTTTCCTTCTGCTCCAGCAGCTTCTCCAGCGCATGAAAGTCCGCGCGCGAGAGCACAATATCTTCCCGCTCGCCGGGCGACTCCAGAATATACCCCTCAGGTATCCGCGTGGCCGATTCAGCAGCCTGCCGTGAGGATATGCGGTAAAAGGTTTTGATGCATCCTCCGCGAGTGAGGGCATCGAGGATGATGCTTTCGGCAACGCGCATGACTGGCTCCGGTTAAAAGTGTTTCACGTCTTTGCCGGTGTGCAACTGGCGACGCTCATCATGCCGCGTAGTGCTTCCACAGACAACGGCTTTGCCTCATTGCCCCGGTGGACCATCGCATGGCAGTTCGGACAAGGAATGCTATGGTAAATATAACCTTCCCCTTACACTCATGAAGCTTATGGAAGAATTATTCACTTGTCCGATATGTAAACTCTCATTTGGCCATAAAGCTAGGTTGAGAAAGCATATAAAAAAGCATACGAAATCCCTTGAAAAGAATCTCGCTAAGGCCAACTCAACCAAAAAGGCTGAGCATGAAAAGATGCTTATTCAGGAGAGGATTGCAAGGACAGGTAGCGCTTTTAAAAATGAATCGGAGAGAAATAAGTACTTTGAAAGAAGGCGTGCTGAAAACCCCATATTTGATATCGATACGCCGATCAGAAAGGCCTCGTTTATAGTGAATGCCGGTGCCTTTGGTTTGGGTAAATCCAGAAAAAACTAGCCGTTTTTTTGGCAAAAGCAGATCTAATGTCCCCGTGGTGAGTATATAAAAAATTACGGGGAGCTGAGCGACCTTCGTCTAGCTCTCTTCTTGTTTTTTTGCCGCAGCGGACTCTCGCGTGCGTCAGACACAAGTGGCGCAGGGGACGGGTTTTTGATGCGCGTCAGCGCATGGGAGGCGCCATGCGCCGGAGACCCCCGCAGCGAAGCGAGGACGAAAAAAGCATTACGGCTTCAGCCGTAATAATCCCCCACACTGCTAAGCCCAGAACAAACCCGCTAAAAACGATACAGAAGCTGCTGTGCGCGGTCGGAGTGGTCACGACAAGGCGATAGCCGCAGTCGGGGCGTATCTCCGCGTTAGCGGGCCGTTAGGGCCGCTTACGAGCGTGTACGCCAGAACGAAAAGCAACACCACCCACAGCAATGACAAGATCTAGTTACAACATCCGCCATTCTAAAGCGATGGTGTTCCCCGGCCTTCGGCCGGGGGCGGCGGCGCTTTTCAGTGGTGGGGAGGGGCACCTGGCCGGCAAACCGGCGCCAGTTTTATGATGAACATCATTATGAATGCTGTAACTAATTTAATTCTCCGGTCGGGGCCCGTCGCGAAGCGATGGGAGCGCTCTCTGGTGTTGCCGAACCGGCGCGACCGTGAGGTCGCTGCAAGGGCGGGCATTTTCAGGAGCCTGTCCACAGGGCAGGCGATGAACAGGTTATGTGTTTACAGGATTTATTAAAGGATTTTTAAAAGAGATACAGAGCTGATGTTTAAAAGGAACCACGCACCCTGAAAGACTGACGGTTAGCGCTTTGAAAAACCATCGGTTAGCGCCATATGAAATAATCCCTTGCAGTTATTTGTGAATAACAGAAATCGGCCGTCAAAAGTGACGCCGGCGATAACATTTCTGGCCAGTACGGTGCCAGAACGGCGGTGATTCAGGTAAGTGTGGAGACCTCACTGCTCATAAGATCAGCAATGGCAGGTAACAGGCGTGCGAAAGCCTCCGGCGCCGGCCGGATTTTCAAAGGAAGGTACGTTATATGGGGACTGTGGCCAGTCGCGTGTAGTTGTTCCCGCGCGACAGCAGCATGCGCTCCTGCACACGACGCTCAACCTCACGCTTGAGCGCTTCATGATCGCCCCTGAAGCGGCCGGTGGCGTATTCGCGGGTCAGTTGCTGACGCACGCGCGTCTCGATATCCTTACGCTGCCGTGAAGCATCCCGCCTGGCGGTCGCCCGCTTTCGGCCGTGACTTTTGCGTTCAGACTGGTAGCTGCGAAAACGCTCACGCACGAACCGCCACGCTTTTGCGATCAGTTCGTCCATCTCCAGCGGTTTCAGTTTCTGCTTTTTGCGCTGCTGATTTTCCCATTCCACACGGCTGCGGCGCGCGGCCACCACAGCAACCTCAGAAACGTCGAGCGCGGAAAACAGGGCCGGGGTGAACGTGATATCGGTCGGGATGTTACAACCAATCTGCGGGTCATATTCCGTCTGATAGGTGATCAGCCCCAGCTCGGCCAGAAACTTCAGCGCCCGGGTGGCTCGGGTGATCGACAGGTTACCGCTTCTGGACTCGGTGGCCAGGCGACACTCGATGGCCATATTGGTAATCGAGCGCTGCACGCGATTGGCCAGCGGGTCGTAGTGGAAACACATTGCCTGCAGAAGAGCGTCAATTGCACGCCGGCGCAACAGTGGTGGCATCCGGTGACGCTTACCCAGCGAACGCAAAAACGCCACATGGATGGAAAAATCAAAACGGGACGTGAAGCCTTCGGCTTTCGCCATAAGCTTACGGCAGAACGGCAGGGTCTTTTTCCCTTCACGCGGCGTGAAAACCGGGTTCGGGTTTTTTACCTGCCGGTAATGAGAGAGCTGTTCCAGGGATTCAGTCACACCCCACCGCGCTTATGTTGCACAGAAGGAGCCAATGACACAGAAACTGAGCTTGAAGTTTTCTGAGCATGTACATATACTCCCTGCATAGAGCAACAGCTTCTATGCAGTTTATGAAGGCCCCGTTAATCTTTTCTGTCCGCCAAGATTGAAGAAGATTATCGGGGTTTTTGCTTTTCTGGTTCCGGATAAACATCAGCAGAACCAGTTCCCTGCCACCTTAGGGCGTGGCCAACCATAACAAACTGAACGATCGCTAATCTAACACCGGCTATCGAAACTAACAAGAACGTCAATCCTTAACAAAGCCATTGTGCTGGCTAACAGCATCTTTTATAAGCTTTTCAATCATTTCTGATTGCGTCACCCCTTGAGCTTCACACATCCGGCGAAACTCATCTTTAATTTCACTGGTGACGTATACCCGCATTTCCTTATGCGTTTCTTTCTTTCTGGCAAGATGATTCTGCTGACGTTCAACAGCGCTCATCGGATTGCCCTTTCGGTAACCACGTCTTGCATTCGTTGAGGAAGTAACTGCATTGACTATCTGCGACATCTCTGCGTCCTCAAGGGGTCTAAAATGGATCGTGTGCAGAGAATACTACAGAATTTTCAAATCAGCGACCTAAAATGTTGACAGTCCGTGTTGGCGCACGGACTAGGTTCGTTGTCGTTTTAAATGTCAGAACACCCTGAAGGCGTTGTCTGGAGTCTTTGAATACCTCAGCCAGGAGGTTAGTTGTCTTCAGTACGTTGGTTTCCAGTCTGTACCCATTTGCCAGCGGCTTTCCCAGTGCTGGAGATAACGCTGTGCAATGGCTCTGTCGCCGCGGATCACAATCACATTCTCAGAGTTAGAGCGATCTGCAGCGCGGGTGTAGTTGAAAGAACCCACTTCAACATCACGGCCATCAGCAATGATCACTTTGTCATGCATGATTTTGAACTGCGAAACTGTGCGGACCGGGATGCCGGCATTGGCCAGAAGATTCATGGCCGCCTGGCTCGCCTGGTGTTGCTTGCCGGTATTTTCTTTCCCGTCCAGAACCACTTTCACATCGACGTCACGCTGTTTTGCTCTGACGAGCGCGCCGGCGACTTCTGGTGACGTAAACGAATACCCCATCAGCCTGATACTTTCTGTGGATGAATTGATGGTGTTGAGTACCAGCTGTAGCGCGCTACCTTCAGGCGAAAAACCAATTTCCGTTTCGGCCGCCAGTACTTGAGTAGTAAATAATTTCAGAGATATTAGCCCTACCAACATTCTCCGGGTAATTAATTGTGATTTCATTGGGTGCCTGTAATTGCTTGAATAATGAATTAACACCGTAGTGAGATAAAACTTGTTTTAACTCTCTACGGTGTTGGACAACGACGCTTTGCGGAGGCGTCAGATTAATAATACAGCTCTGAATTTCATTTTCTTTCTCAATATATTTCTGAGGATTGAACACCTCACTGGATATTTATAACCCTTAAATCGTTAACGCATCGTGTAAACAAGGGACTTTATGAAAGACAGAAAAATCTGATGATAATCTTTCTGACTGGATTGTATGAAGCAAAAGGCTCTCTTCTCGTTCATTCAGGAAGTTCCCCCATTCATATTCTGTCCACACGTCATGAGACTCTCTTGAATGCTTTCTGGTTAGATAGGATTCCATCATTGGCTGTATATATACCGGTGCCTCAGTACGATAACTGGCGTGCGTACGACTCTCCCACTTTGCAAAAGCGTGATTAAGCAGTATGTCCTGAGACACCAGGTCATACTCTTGATCCTCCACCCAGATAGTCACTTTATGCTTTATCAGGCCCATCCCCTCAATATTCCAGATATACTGCACTGTAAAATCCGATAAAATCTCATCACTCTTTATCAATATTCCATTAACGGTTTTTCTGCCTTTAATCATTCCACTCCATATGTTTTTATTGGGAAATGGCCGGCAAGTTTTTATTGCATCAGCTTCGAGTGTGAGTTTTAATTCAGGCACTGATACTGATTCCAACGTACACTTATTTGCCATTAAATGAAATAGTTTGGGAACAATATGGTAAAACATATTTATCACCTTTATTATTGCGATTTGATTTGCAAGTATTCGGATACAGATCGGATTTATTCAATCGTCTTTTGTACTTCTCTGATGATTTCGGGTTGGTAATCAGGTTGGTAATCTTTCTCTTTATCATGGCGGACAATATTAAGCTCGTCATTCATTAACTCAACATGATAGTTCTCCTGCCGCTCTTTGTTTTCCTCTTCATTAATTTCTCTGTTGATTTGCTCTATAAGCTTCTCATCATTCAGCTCTTTAGTGTCTCTCTCAGACTCTATTTTATCTTTTAGCTCATCACCTTTTAGCGGTTCTTCTGTGTCGATTTTTAGCAGTTCTTTAATTTTTTCTTTTTCAATTTCGTCTTCCAGTTTTATATCAATCGTTTCAGCTGCGCTGACGTCGGTCGTTTCATTTCTGTCGCTATCCCTGAGAATAATGACAGCCTTATCAGGATGCTCCGCCATCTCGGACAGCGCCTGCGGCAGGTTATCTGTATAAATCGGTTTCCCTTCACTCTCTCCCTGCTGCATGACAACCATTACACCGTCACTCGCCCCAGCATAGTACGCATTCTCAACATCGAGTCTGCCAGTCGTTGGCGAAACTGGCACATGCCAGTTGCCCCTCTGGCGCCCATGTTCATTCAGTACCGCGTACAGCAGCTCCGGCGTCTTTCCACTCCGGAAATGTGCGGCATCTGCGGTTCCGTCTTCGATTTTTGCAGCCAGCCGGGTCGCAGAAACAGGTTGGCTACGTTTCCATATATTAAGTTCGTTAGTTGCCTTAAGATCTTCTCCACGCAACATCACATCATGGACCGTTTCACGCTCTCCAGAACGCTCCTTCACCTTCTCAACCCACTTATTGAGGTCATCTGCATATAGCTGTATATGTTCGACGGAACGGGACAACTGTACATACGTGCTGTCCAGGGAGGCCATCCGCTCTCTGGCACCGTCAACGCCAACCAGCCCAATAATATAGGGTACAGATGCACCCTGGGAGCTATAGGTGGTCACAGCATAGCCATAATCGAAATGTTGGTCTTTCTGCTCCCGGGGATCGAGGACGACTTTCCGACCGCCGGCATCGAGCGTGATCTTTCCAACCTTATCAATTTCGGTAACAACAGCTAAGTCATTCGACTTCACCTTTCTGTCATGGTCTGTGGCCGTAAATCGAATACGTTCACCGACAGAAACCTCCATTTCTTTTGTCTCGAACACTGCTACGTTTGACGCACGCAGTTCAAGCGGAGATATCCAGCGGCTGCTCCCCGTCTCCTGATGATTAAGCTCTACAAGGTTGCTTTTCGGATCTACCAGGCCAATCGTGAGATATTGCTCCCCGATACGAACGGTATTCTTATAATTTTCACTCCAGAATCCCGGGCGGTTTAAATCAGCCATCGAATTACTGACACGGACAAGATGATTTACCGTGACACTGTCACCCAGCTCACCTTTCGCCTGCAGCAGGTCATGCACACTTTCGTTGATCGCCATGCGGTCCCGGTTCAGTTCCGCAACTATCAGGGTCTTATCCCGTGCTTCACTGGTTCGGCCAGCGAAATCCGTAGCGATCTCATCGACTGCTATTTTATCGCTGTCTTTCAGATCAATGATGCTCCTCTCCGGAACCGTCGCATCCTTGTCACGCGGGACAATGGAAGGGCTAACCATATCGGCCACATTCAGCGCTTCCTGCACCTGCCCTGCAATGATGTGTTCCACTGCAGGTCTCAGTTCAGGGGTCTGACGGACAATTTCTTTCATAATGGCCACATCCGCTGCGCTACGATTTAACGTCAGTGAAAACGGAACGCCGGATTCAAGAGGCTTCAGCTGGGCCTCATCCCCACTCATTACCGCTCTTCCATTACCGGCCACGATAATATCGGTCAATGTGGCCAGGTCGCGGTTTCCGATCATGGAGCTTTCATCAATCACAAACAGCGTCCGACTGTAATCTGTCGTCTGGCCGTTTGCCTGACGCTCCCCCTGTTCTGAAAGAAAACTGGCAATGGTCTGCGCCGGAATACCGGCCGCCTGCAGTTCGCCCACGGCGCGGTGTGTGGGAGCCAGCCCACGTATTTCTAATCCCTCCACCTGATTAACTGCCGCTGCCACTACCCGATACTGTGTAGTTTTCCCCACGCCGGCATACCCCTGTACAGTAACAAAACGATCGCGCGATTCGAGGATAAGACCCGCGGCATTCTGCTGGCCATCCGTCAGTCCCTTACCTTCAGTTTCATGCCGGGCATCTGCAATCAGCGGATCGACAGCGTTTTTTCCTTCCAGAATATTTTTCAGGATAGTCTTTTCGTTTTGCCAGTTCTCACGCTGCACATAATCCCCGAAACGCCCCTGGTTGCCATCCAGCGCGATAATTTCACCCCGGTTCTCCAGACGCAGAAGTTCGGCCTGGGCGACAAGGGGGGATAGTGACTGGTCCATTTTAAGCGCGGTACTGACTACGTTCAGACTTGAAAACGTGACGTTTGTGCCCTGTACAAGTTCAATAGCCTGTCTTACGGCTCTTTCTCTGGGGGCAAGACGGTTGTTCTGGAGTTCACGCAGCGCAAGGGTGATATCGTCATTACCGGAGAGATTTTTAATTCCCTGAGTTACGCTGACAGACGTCCGTTCATACTCCAGGCGTGCTGTTATACTGGCCTCATCTAGCGGAGTAAAAGCAATGATATTTTCGCCGCTGCGGCGCAGCTGGTTAACCGTTGTGTCCGTGACTTCTTTACTGCTGAGCACGGCCACTACATGCCCGTCGGAGTTACGGCTGGCACCAAGCCCTTCTGTATAGCCGTAATCGAGCTTGAGTGGCTGATCCATCCGAACCTTGATGGTTTTACCATTAGCAGTTTCAAGGACAAGTTTCTCGCGAAACAGCCAGTTACCGTTACGCACGCCACTCACTCTGAAGTTATCGCCGGCATTCATTTGAGAGGATGCACCTGTTGCCTTTAGCTGTTCTCCTTCTCTAATCTCCAGTTCACGTTGTTTGTACAGGCGATACTGACTGTCGATCGCATTTAATCTCAGCCCCTGCGATTCGCCATGTTCATTTACTACTCGCAGAGTATTGTGGTTATCGCTGATACCGGTGATCGTCATTGTCTCCTGGAGTTCCTTTCCCTCATACCGTTCAAGCACCATTCCGGTCTGATATGTGCTTCTAAGGTTCCGGTTTGTACCATCAAGCCACACAGGTGAAAGCGTTGAAATAGTGGCAACCGTCTCACCAAGTATCCCGTTCTCCTGAAGAGCATTTCGGATCTCGCGCGTTAACTGTCCCCGGGTGCGATCATTGCCCGCCTGAGCAACGACATGGATGCCGGCCGCTTTTTGCTGGCTGACATACCTGGCTGCAACCTGGAGGCGATCGTCCACTGTATCTTTCTGAACTAACGTTAAGGAGCTCTTTTCCATTCCTGGCGAAGATGAGAGTACCGGTGCGCCTGCACCTCTCAAAACTTCACTGGCAAAGCCCGTCGCCCTGCGGGTATGCGTATCAATGACAACCGTCGGAGCATTAACGGCGTTTGCCGTTTTGAGGACTTCATACATGGCCGGGACGTTTAGCTTTTCGGCTTCAGGAATGATAAGCATCGTATTTTCAGGTAATTCGGTTGTGGCCAGTTCTTTTACAGTTATGGCCATCACTGAATGGTGTTCTGAGTACTGGTTCTTATCTTTGACGTTACCGGCAATCAGTACCGGCGTTTTACTGCTGTTTTGCGCCAGTTCTTTCATTCGGCTTAATAAATTGCTCTGAAAATCCCCCCCCCCCCTGGCATCGACCAGCGTCAGAGCACGATCACGGTCTGCAATTTTTGCCGTGATATCCCGGGCATTAACATCTGCCGTAAGCCCAGCGGATTGTTCGGCCATACGGCCGGCAATTTGGGATAGTCTTTGTTCGTCTCGAACATGCATGGCCGAAGTAAAAAGGGTCTGTTTTGTATCAACTGCGATAAGACTCCCCTTCTCGACCGCGGCATCAAGCGCCTGGCGCGCTTCCTGGTACACACCTTTCTTAATTTCGGTCTGGTTAAGCACGTTGGTCAGTACGTTGTCGTAGGTAAACCTGACATTCTTGCTTGAAACCTGCTCGATAGCCTTATCAACAATAGCTGACAGGGGATTCTCTTTAGCTTGCTTTTCCAGGACAGGCTGAGGCTCGGAGCGATCAGCCCCCGGATGCACCACTCCGGGTACATTTTGCGGCGTAATATTCACTCTGTGGGGGTCTGCTGGCGCATTTCCCTTTTGAGGATCACTACCCGCGGTCAAAGTGGGAACCTGAGATGTTCCTGGCACACGTTCCTGACGTTCAGTTTCGAATTGTTCATAATCGAAACCGGCCTTTTCCATTGTTTCCCGCCAGCCTTTCCTGACGTTTTCGATATCGGTGAAATCCTTGGTTTTTCGGGTATCAAGCGCGGCGACACTTTTTGCTTTGGCGCTGGCATCCTCACCCACTTTTTCGATTATTTCCTGCCGGCGCGTAGATAAATCATCGATAGGCACACCTGCAATATCCCATTCACCACGTGGTCCCTTCTCCTCAATGGGATAACCTTCGGCTTCCAGTTTCCCTTTATAAAAGCGACGATAGATTGACCCAATGGCTACCTGGTGGTTCCAGACAGTATCGGTAAATCCCTTCCCACTTTTAGTATCCGAAGATAATGTTTTCCAGCCACTTCCGTTCATCGTTACATTGGCCACGACCGTGTGGGTATGCATGTGTGGTTCAGAATTACGGTTGGTGTCATGTAAGAACTGCGCAATTACAAGGTTTCCAGTTTGTTCAAATGTGGTTTCACCACCACTGTAAGTACGAGTCGATGCGAGTTTTTCCACTTCGTCTAAGGTCCGTTCAACGGCCCATTTATGCGCATCGAGGACAGTTTTATCGCCATATACCAGGGCAAGAATTGAAGCGGATTTAGGCGCAGAAAATGTAAGATCGTAACCCGGCCGGTGCTTATTTTCATTGCCAACCATATGAGTTAAATCACTGCCGTCTGGCAGTTTCCCCTCCAGAACCTGCTTAAACATTTCTTGCTTTACTGGCCCTTCAAGTCCAAGTGATTCGGCGCCAGCTCCATACCAGGCTGTGGATTGTTCGCCCTGGAAGTAATAATTGTCTTCTTCAAAATAATAAACGGATGCTTTTGATGCACTTTTTACCGTAGAAACGGAAAGCATATTACCACCTCTCCAATTCAGCCCCTATTTCAATACGTCTGTTGATTTGAGTTTCATCAGCGCGCTCAGGTAATTTTTCTTCTGCGGGTGCTTCGTTTTTAACAGGGTCAGTATCCTCGGGTAATTCCTGGACAGCTTGTTCAGCGTTCAGGTTATTTCCCCGCCCTTCAGCTTCAGCGTTGTTTTCTGAAGAGTCTCCCTCTCCCGGACCTTGAGAATTGTTTCGGGAATGCTTTGGTTGATTAACCACATTCAAAACAGATTCGCCTTCCTGACGAGATGAACTGAAAAGTCGATTAAGAATAACAGACGCATTGCCTATTAAATCTTCCGAAGCGTCTTCAAGCTGCTTTTCGACTTCCGGATCAAGAAAATCATCGCCTCTTGGAATATGCCCAATAGCAATATCTCTATACTCTTTTCTTTTCAGGTCCAGTTTTACGACGGGGTAATCACCTGGTAAGGTCACGTAACATTGCAGGTCATTAAGTCGCTGAATATCAGAATACGAAACCAGCTTATCGCGCACATCATCTTTCGAGAACTGAACACCATCACGTATAATGTCTACACCATATGAGTACTGATCACGGAATTTTTTAATTCGTTTCTCACCGAGTTCTGTTTCGACAAATTCAGCCACTGGTCCACTTGGAGCGCGGTAAAAGAAACGAGTATTGAGTAAATCCCATATGGATTCAGCGAAATCCTTACCATATATTTGTCTTAACTGAGGGAAGTTCTGAATAGCAACAAAAGTACACCCACCAAATTTCCTGGCTTCTGCGCAGAACTCCGGAAGGTTCGGTAACTTATGAAGGGATGGTAATTCGTCAAGGAACAACCATATCCTTCTTTCCCTGCTGGCTGTCAGGCCGAGGATATTTACCATAGACATATAAAGCCATGCTGTAATAAGCGGTTTTAAAGCATTATGGTTACGGCCATCGCTGCTAATAAAAATCCATGAATTATCTCCCTCTGGATCTTCCGTAGCTATCCAGTCACGTAAATTAAAAGGTCGTTTCCCCTGATCATCAAGCCCTTGTAAATATCGCAGTGAACGAACATAACTGGTTAAAACTGTTCGAATTGTCATCGCGGTTTTTTCAATGCTACCTTCAACCAGGTTTGATGCGTCTGTTCCTTTAAGAAATTCACGGAGATCTGCAAGCGTAATCGAGAGCAACTTATTCAGCAGGGTATAAATAGAACGGTCGCCTTCCTTTGCCAGCCGTCGGGCGGTTTCCACAAATAAATGACGTGCTGAAAGTAACCAGAAGGGGTCACCATTACCTGAATCTGGAAGGAGTGTTGTAGCAAAGTTCTCGAAGTCTACTGCGCTCTGGCATTCATCCCAAAGGTTCCAGGCTGCGCAGCGTTTATCCATTGGATTAAGCAACACATCTCTGTCCTGCCGGTAGAATATCGGGATAAAGTTATTCCCTTTGTCATAGATAATAACCCTGTCACCCTTAGCTCGGATCTGAGCCAAAAAGTCATTAATTGCAGTACTTTTCCCCGAACCCACAGTACCGTGTAGAGCGTAGTTTTGCATTTCTGAATATTTTGGAAAATGCAGTCCAGATAAGTTAAGCGGAGAATACTTACCTTCTTTTTTTAATTGTTTGTTAACCACGTTGACATCATCAACCAGGTCTCTGCCACCAAGTATTTCATCACTTCGTTGTTTCTTCCCTTTAGCACCCAGATACCAGGTGACAGCCAGAATTCCGCCTACAAAGGTAAATGAAGCTAATCCCCAACCCCAGAAAGCCGTGTCTTTCAACTTCATGGCCACGCCAATAAAGTATGGATCGACCATAACCTGGATGGCGGTGCGAGAGAACTCAATCACCTCGCCGGTAGATTTCGTAAAGTGAAAAACGTAGGGACTCCACTCCTGATTAACTGAATGTTCCCGCATCGGTATAACGCAATATCTAATAAGCCAGTAACAGAGCCCATGCCAAATTTGCTGAAAACTCATCCTTATCAATAACCAGCCTAAAAAAACAAGCACTGAAAGCATTAATATATAGTAGGTGGCGATATTCATGATTTGCAAAAACATGCCGATCATGTATTTCAATACCTGTCCACCCTGAGTAAAGTCCCGGGAGTTAAGGCTCATATTATTTATCTCATAATTTTACAGAACTGACGCCGCCATCACTGGCGTTGTCGGATACTCACCCGGCTTAAATATAAAATTTAAGCCAGCCGAGTATCTTTATTGAGAGGATTTATTTAAATCATTAACACTAATGATTTAAATTATCTGTTTGTCCAGTCTTGATCACAACGTCTTTAACGCCCTTCAGTGCGCCAAACACGCCTGAAAGCTGATACCTTGATATATCTATAGAAAAAACGAACATACTGAGTATAAATGTCACCATTACCATGATAGGGATAACAATGACTCCGCCCCCTAACATCATCAATGGAATGCTGGATATAATCCAGACTATAGAAAGAACTATAAAATAGGTTTTAATTTTCTTACGCAGTACTTTAACAATCTCTAAATTTTCGACATCCTTCATAGACAGCATATAAAAAAAGTTAGCATACGGCGAAAGCATTGCAGCCAACAAGAAAGAAAGAACCAAATTGCCTAAGAAAGCCCCCGGCCCGACACCTGAACTAATATAACCATTTATCCATTCAAGGATAAGCAATATCGTTGCCAGTAAGTTAGGTATCACCATAAGAGTCAGGCCAGGTTTTAAAATATGAAAGAACGATGTTACTGGCCTGTCAGTTGTAGCAAGCAACTTTATAATCTGCTCTGTCTCTATTCGAATCTTTTCATGAGTAAGCATAGCATTCCTTATTCATTTTTCAGTTTCTGTTCCAACTGTCTTGTATAGTCCTTGTAAGTCAAGCTATTAAGCACGTTTTTGCCGTCAAACCCTGTATCCTGATGCGTTTTTGCTCCTGCATGCTTTTCCCGGAAATCCGAATTGGCATTATTATAACCAGTTTCGCTTACACCCTTGCCTTTTGTCATCTGGTTTTTGTCAATATTCACCACATCTTCAGTGTCATCCATATTCTTCTGAGTGGTATCAACATGGCGAGTAACATCCTGCTTCACATCATGGCGAATACCGGCATCTCGGCCACGCTGGTCAATCTCAGCTGAATTTGCCTGATATGCATTACCATACTGCTCACCGGCAACGTTACGAGGCGATGATATATTATCTCCGACATGTGCAGCACTTTGCTCATAATGCCCCTCAACCCGTGAACGTAATTTATCTTCCATAAATGCCTCTGCGAGTTGCTCCCTTCGCTCACGCAGTTCAGGATTACCGGTATCCGCCACAATTGGCTGCCATTCAGAGGCAGGCATCCGAGTTTTAACCCATTCCACAAATTCCTGATTGTAATTTCCACGTACCTGGGCACTCATGGTATCGGTCTGGGAAGCCATCTGTTGGTATTCGTGAGTGCGCGCCAGACTGGTAGTGTATTGCTGGTAATGGCTGTCACTGGTATTCACGCCTGCAGAGATCTGATTGAGTAGACCAGAAGCGGCGTTGTCAACATGGGCGCCATTGTAGGTCACGCTGTAATTTCGCAGGACATCCATCCCTTCGTTGAAGGTCTGCATATCCTGAGCTGATACATCATGCCCGTAATCACGACGGTTACTGCCACCTTCAGAAGTTTGGGATGTGCTCCCACTTGCCCCTTTCCAGTCTACTCCAGTATGGCCATCCACTTTTCCTGACACACCGACTGCCAGTCCGGCCACCTTACCCAGGACTGATTTATCAGTATCTACGCCCACGGAAGCACCAACCCCAACTCTTCCTTCAACAGATTTAGATTTGGTTTCCAGTTCACTGAAGCCCTGATCGAAGCTGACGTGGTTTCTGTCAGAGTAACCCTGTGCCAGTGATAGCGCTTTATTCACCTTCTGTGCATCCGTCACGGACATACCGGTCTGCGCAGCAAGGGTGGTGGCATCACTATTTCCAAACTGTTCATGGAACTGTTTTAGCTGTGCGGCATTCTGTGTAACAGAGTGGTTATACCCTTCCAGAGCGGTCTGCGTTTGTGCCTGGCTTTCACGTGTCATTTTCTGCGCAGCGCTGGATAAATGATGGTCAAAATTAATGTCCGTGGCCATTTTAGAGTTAGCCTCGGTGACATTTACAACTGTCTGACCGCCCGCGGTCTCGGTGATCATGGCGCCATTCGCTAACTGGTTCGTCACCATACCATCACGGTTCACCACGTTTGTATCCCGTTTAAAGCCGTTGATGTTATCCACCTGAACATTACCGTAACTGAGGTTCCCTGACGCCACTGCAGCAGAATCCGCCGTCGCCGCTCCCCCCAGGGAGTTACCGAGATATGAACCGGCACTTGCAATGTTTTGACCCAGTGAAGTGAACAGCTTGAACGAGATAAACGGGATAGACATCATCAGCCAGCCTGCAATCCCGGCCGTCGTCGACATGGTCTCCATTAAACGGTTCATGTTGGACAAGGTAGGTTCTCCAGACGAACCTACACGCGTGCTGAAATTTACTGCAAAATTAAAGATCGCAAACATGACAGGCCAGAGCATCAGGCTTCCCATCAGATTGAGATAGTTTTTCACCACAGCCCATGCCACTTCTTTGATATAGAGTGCCAGCATCATGACCGGGAAAATAGCGATGCACAGCAGCATAAACACAGTGTGGAGTTGAGGAAGTACCTCAGAAGCAATCCGGTAACTTACGGAATGCGACAAACGCAACTTCATCAGTGATGATTCGGATGCAATATCAACCAGTGACGCAGTATCATTCATCGATTTAGAGTAGGAATTAAATCCTCTGCGCAACCCTGCGATAGCCACGTTCTGCTTGATAATATTTGTTGACGATTTACTGGCGTTAAAAAAGTAGTTGTATGAGCTTTCCAGCATCCCGGGATAAATTGTCTGTGCATTCTTGTTACCCGGAAGCATACTGGCTGCATGGGTAAGGAAAGTGCCCCCACCCGGGCGGGCATCAGCTTCAATGGCCGCTTTTAATCTCGGGACGGCATCGGCACACGCAAGAAATTCTGATCCGTTTTCAGTCTGGTAATATATTCCTCGCAATGGGCTTGGCTTGCTGAATATAAGTGTTGCAACATCAGTGGAGCGCATCACATCATTAATTGTGAATTTGTGATTTAGCTGAATATCAGGAATGGTACAATTTTTAATGTATTCGTTGAAATTATCTTGCAGTACTGCATTTTCCCCCACCATTGTGTATGAGTCATCAAGTAATTTTGAGGCGAATAACATACCGGTTTTGGTATATGCTCGCTCATCCGGAAAATGGAAAAAGTCCTCATATCCTGTCGCTATGGTGTATCCCAGTCCTGTCAGCATCCACAGTGGGACAGCGAGGCCAACAGGAACATTGTCCACCCGGTCAATCCTGTCCGGCCGGGTGAGATCATTCACTACTACACTGACCTTGGGGGTCAGGAGCAGCGCAGTTACCAAGACAAAGGTGAAGCCCCAGGCAAACATACCGCGCAGGTCATGCGTTTTAAGGTACATGACCACACAGCATAGTATCCCTATAGTTTCCGCAATCCAAAGGACACTACTCCAGCCGCCCGAGTTCAGCAGAGCGGCAACGGCGTTTAATCCCATTGCGATCATTTCACCGCTGCTGACAACCCAAATATCAAGCCCCATAATTAGCCACCGTAATCATAATTAGATAATACTTTGTCTGACATATTGCTGGAGAGCTGCTGACGCATTTGATTCAGGTTATTATCAAATTCAATTAACCCGTTTTGTTGCACCTGAATGCGTGATACACGCTGGCCCAGTTGACTTCTTACTGAAAGAAGATTTTCCCGGAATCGGGCATTTTCATCTTCAGTGTTCAGTGTTCCGGAGGAGGAACTTTCAGCAAGGTCAATTAGCCCACCGATATATGACATTACCATATCACTGGCAATATATTCTGAAAGACTCGTCAGAACACTGTCGTCCATTCCTAAAGAAGCCGAGTCAATTGCATAGCGAAGTATTTTTACCCGTGTGCTGGAGATTAATGCCTTTTCATTATCGGTAAGTTTTGTGTCGGTACGCCCTTTAGCGAATATGGACTGCAGCATAGTTCTTACCCGGTTTGTCATACCTTGTGACGAACTTAGTGTGAACTCTGCAGCACTTGGCTTCAGGCAATCAGTATTATCGTTACAGTGATAAATCTTCGCAGTACCACCATTCAGTAAAGTGTCGAAAATTGAATCACTGCCCCCGCGCGGCGCCAGAAAAGTGGGATTGCCTTTATCGTCATAAATGACGGTCCCTACCAGGGACATGATCAGTTCTTTCAATTCGCGGTCATTGCTGATGAACTGATTTATTTTTTCGAAAGTTGACCAGGTAAGGTTACGGTTACGTGGGATACGCTTTTTTTCTTCAGGGGTAGCTTTACTGAATACCTTATCGGTTTCATCGCCAACGCCGCAGCCCTGGCGAGAAGCCGCCCAGTCTGAGAAGACATCATGGGCGCCGCCAATATCCTGACAGATCTTCTTGCTGGCTTCCTGCGTTTTTGGCCACAGACCTCCCACTATGGCCTGTGAAGCCTGGCAGGTCGATATGTTCATATTGTTCACATCCGTGGCCAGTTTCTGAAGGTAATCTTTGACCGACTTGCACTGGGGGCAGACGGTTTCCAGCCCGAGATCAAAAGCATAACCAAGGCCGTTGCTCAGTATTTGTTTCCCCATAATTTTGATCTGGTCGCTGTTGATAAATGAAAACGACCCAAGATAAGCATCGATCCCACCACAACCTGATTTCACGTCTGGCAGGGTGACAGATATCAGCTGGATGTTTCTGACTGGTGTCCGCAAAAAGAGATTGCCACCGGTCAGATATCCTGCCGCTTGCCCCTTCCACGCCGCCGGCACGGAGACGTTAGCGCCACCTCCTCCCATCTGGTCAAAGAATTTATTCAAATCATCATTTACGCCTGCCTGCGACTGCGTAGTAATAAGCGCCAGGGCAGTTAACAGCGCAGCTGCTGTCGAATACTTCATAAGACCCCCATATGGTCAGCAAGGGTAAACGATTCGTTCAGTCTCTGTACCAGCGCTTCTTCACTTATAGCCCCCTGGGAAAGAGGAATAGTCACCAGGGTATCTTTGTTAACGATAAAATCAGTAGGTGTAACTTTGGGTAATTCTGCGAAAAAGTTATTTAGAATATCTGTCGTAGTGGGTAATACTGACGGAAATACGGCATCACCTGCACCATCGAAGCTGTACACAAAGACATTAATGCCGATCGTATCGCTGACTTTTTTTAATACCGGATTGAACTGATGGCAGTAGGGACATTGTGAACTCAAAAAGTGGACAATCTGCCATCGCTGTATATCAATTGTCTTTCCGTTTGCTAATTTCAGCCAGACAGGTTTGTTTTCCTGCGCGACTTTTGCCTGCACATTATTACGGTCTGGCAAGGTTCCCGTAACGCTTTTATTATTATCCAGCGTTGCTATTTCATCAAGTGTATTGGCACAGGTGAAAAAAGATAACATGGTACAAAACAATATCGCACCGCTTTTAAATAACCATTTTCCTTTCATAATCAACCTCTGACTAAATTCAGACGAGTAAAATTAAATACTTTCAATCGATCGGTTTAAAATCGGTCACAACATTAAGGACACGGCGTGCCAGGTCGTCCTGAGTGATAAAACCATACGATAAGGGCTTATACGTTTGCTTTATTGGCTCAACCAGAAAGATGGCCGGAAAATGTGTAATTTGCATTCGGGCTGATTGCCCCTGATCCTGTCGACTATCAGGGAGATCAGGATTCACACGACCATCAACGGTAACTGCAATAAACGGTATTCCATACTGCTGGGAAAACTCTTTGACTACACTTCCGAGTTTGTTATCAAGTGGCTCATTGCCCCTGTAGAAGAAAAAAACACCGTACTTCTGATTAATGTAGTTTATTGCTTCAGCCTGTTTTTTTCTCTGCGCCGCATACTCTATCGGTGCAGCACCATTATATACAGGGTGCTTCAAGTTATAATCAAGCTCAGGATGACTTAATAATGCTGATTCCCATCGCGAACTGAATGTACTGACTTTACCAACAAGAAAATCCTGAAACTGTTTATATCTTATTACATCTTCATCATTACCCGTCAGAATTGCTTTATTGAGTAACTCTTCACGTTTTGCATGAAGTTTCTGCATTACTTCTGAATAAGAAGATGGAGGCGAAGACGATTCCGGGTTTATCTCCTGCTTCCTTTCTTCGTTCTTTTTAGGTTGGTTATACCAGTACCAGCCAACTGCTGGTTTATAATGGTAGCCATCTTCTTTTGGTTCATCTGCTATACACATTAGTGGAATGCAGAGAAGTAATAAGGCGGAATATTTCATCACTGATTTACTCCATTCATCTGGCTTTGAATTTGTTCTCTGATACGATCGGTCAGTGAACCTGAATCGGGTAACGTCATGTTATCTTCCAGCTCGGAATAGAAGTCACTGTAGTCAATCACTTTCCAGTCGATATGTTGCATTTCCGCAACGGTTACGCCACGGCAATTCGGGCTACTGGCGCTGCCAAAAGAGATATGAAGTTGTCCACCCCTGCCTTGTTCCTGAACGATACGAGCGAGCTTTGAGTCAAATACACAATAGGTGCGCTTTTTCTGAAGACAAACACCTAACACCTTACGTGAGCAGTACTCCCCGACATCAATTGTCAGCAGTTTTTCTTTAGCCTTACCGATCGCTTTTTCCTCACTGTTACAGTGAGCCAGACCTACGTCGCTTCCCCAGCCGCCGCCTTTACAACAGTTGCTGAATCCAGCTGCAGCTTTTCGGCAGGACATACCTTTCCCGGTAAAAGCTGATACTTTCGATGGGTCCATTTCAGCAACATCTTTGCCGGCGGCGGCGATAGCGGCTAACGCAGATACAGCCTGGCTGAAATCTCCATTCTGGTTTTCCTGCATAGCGGCACATTTTCCATCCGCACAGTAGAAGCTGTCACCACACAGCCATCCCTCACTTTTCACGGTATGCTGACACTGGTAGCTGATATTTTCCTTCACACAATAGCTCCCGATATAAGCAGTACATGCACGTGTCCCTACCGTACAGTTCGCATCGTTTTCCCACTGGCTGCAGGTATTGGTATCTGCAGAGGAAACAACCCACTCCTCAGAATGTTGCCAGCAATCGCTGTACATGTTGAAAGGCTGGCCGTTGTACTGGACGGTCCTGGTGGCACCGGGCTGGCTACACCATTCCCGGACTTTGACCGCATTACCTTTATCGACTGGGCAGTTTTCATTCCAGACAATTTCTGGCTGATAAGACGTTTTCTCTACTTCAATACCAAGGGTCAACACCAGTTTGAATGATGAATTTCCGGAAGAGTCATCAAGTCTAGATTTTTTTACAACGGTTATACTTTGCCCCTGCGAAAAAGTATCACTTATTGAAAATGTGGCATTAATGCTTCCTGTACCGTTGTTATATGTAGTGGTGCAGTGTGTATTCTGCCCACCACTACACAAACTCGTTATTGATGGATATTTAGTTATACTAACAGGAAAGGTTCTGGCCATCAGACTGACTGATTCATCTATACTGGAACGGCATTCATTTGTAACTCCGGCCTCTTTCTTGCACTGTCCATTATAGGGAACAACAACAGTTGAGCCGGAAACATTTATATTCTTAAAGCGGCCAGACTCGGGCAAGGAAACGTTACCGGTCCAAACTCCTTTTCCTGACTTCTTCATATTAACTTCAAGTCGCAGTGTTTCTGGAGTCCATACCTTTGTTGTTCGTACATCTATTGAACCGGTATTAGTGCAAACAGCCGAAACACTTTTGTCCTGAGAGCAGCTATGACTAGTGAATGTAACCTTAGATATATCTTGCTTTATGCATTGCTGAGAAGTGCCTGCTGCAATCAATTCAGCATTATCCCTGATAGAATCACTGTTTTTAATCATATCAGAGTTTCTGTCAATTTTGTCTGCAGGATTATTTATAAATGACTCCCTGGTTAGCTTACCTAAATCAGAGGTTGCAAGTTCACTGTTTCCTTTATCTCCAATATTGCTGCCACTGGAGGTGACGCCGTGATAATATCCGGATTCCGGAGGTTTAGAATTAAATCCTTCAAATTCATCTTCCGGTTTAAAATTTTTAGTTGCCTCAACACCTGAACTGAGTGCAGAACCCGCTATATCTCTACCCTCTTTCATCGACTGATCCATACTGGATGCCAAAGCCGTAAAAGAAAGTAGCCATCCCGTCATGAGTACAACGGATATTTTTAACCCATTAGATTTCATACAAATACCTGCAGACATTTTAAACAGTTAGGATGGTGTTTTACAATCCCCTCTTTTCTTAATCATCATCTGACTATTTTCAATTGATACGTTCCCGAATACCACATCAAACTTCGCTCCACATTTTTCCACGTAGGCTGGTACATTATTAATTTGATACTCCGAGAAACGCACGGGATCAATCTGAACACCTGAGACGCCATATTTAGAGGATAAATATTGAATGTATTTTGCTGTTTTCTCCATGCTGTCAGAGACAAGCCCTCTGAAATATACCGGAACCTGATTTTTTTCCGCTGACTGCATTAACGCTACCAGCGTTTTTTCCGGTATAGATGAGGAAAGAAAGTATGCTTTTTCATTTTGGACATCGTCATAAGATGGTGATCCTTCGGCGCTGGCAAACAGAGGCAGCATTATGAATATTACAGCACAACACAGTTTCTTTTTTTCCATATCAGATACCCATAGTTTTTTTTGGAATTCGGCATTTCTTTACCAGTTTGCCATCTCATTACACTGCGACCCAGCGGGTGGCACTGGTTGGCATCAGGAATAGTGTTGACCATTTGATACCGGTACCGAGACTTCGGAATGATTGCTGACGGGTATTCGTAGCAGACAGCTCTATCTTCACCCACTGAATCAAAAATCATACCCTGGCGATGGAGTTTAAAGTTCATCCTTTCACTCAGGAGAGCTGCACTGTTCAGACCAGAGCTTTCATTCACCAGATTACCTGTGAAGGGATACATGCTGCCGTGGCCACCGGCACACCAGAAGAGCGGATCGAGTGGCTTACCGGCTTCTGCAGCCACAGCATCAGCAGCACACGCCATCTGTGCGACCGGGTTAGCGAAAACCAGAGCTTCCGGGTTGGTAAACAGAGCAAGCTGGTCATCTTTCCACATTGGGTCGAGCTCTGACATATATGCGATATCGTATTCACCGCCCTGCATACAGGCGACAGAGGTAATAATGTTTAACCAGGATACCAAAGGATATTTATACCAGTGGACGTTATAGAATGTGCCCGGATGGTCATTTGCAGTTTTAGTGCCGGCTCCAGTGCCAGCAAAGGGGATCGGAATGGTAAAACCGCCCATATTGACCATACAGCCAGGAGCCCGCGTCACATCTGTCATTGCAAAAGGTTCCCAAAATCCAATGGCCAGCCCCGGTCGCTCAAATATAGGCGGAGGTGCCGGGCAGAGCTGGATCGGTGATGACGGGTTCGGCGTATCCGGTAAGTCACCACGGGCAACCTGTACACTGCCGATACTCATAGGAAACATACATTTCCAGCAGATATCGGTAATGGGATTGACCCAGCGCCCGTCACAGGTAGGATCAGCCGCCCTTGCGCCAGCTGTTGCAAAAAGGCCGGCAGTCAGTAAAGAAATTACAGTGCTTTTCAGTTTCATCCTTTCAATCCCACTTCAGTGATACGCAATAACTGTTCACCCGGAGCCTGATCCACAATTGCCGGCACCTGACGGATGCCGAATTTTTGTATGAGCGTTCCACCCTGGTCAAAGTAGATTCGTGAGTGCAGTACATCGGCGGTATCTTTGATATTTCCGTTAATCAATATCACTTTATGGATCGGAGTTTGCGGTTTCTGCTGCTGCATCCAGGCCAGCTGTTCTTTATCGTCACCGTCAATGAAATAGAGAGTTTCATTAAATACGGGGATAACATCGAACGGGCTGATACGTTGCCCTTTACGGGCGAAAACAGTTCCGTTCTGATCAGCAAGGTCACGCGTAACTTCGAAAGCCGGATCGAACAGTTTCACATGTGTTTCCTTGCCGCGATGAACGCCTTCCACCGGCGCTGGCCGCATGGCGTGTTCCTGTACCCGCGCTTTCATTTCCTCCTGCAGTTTCTCTTCACCGTTTTCTTTGATGTAATCGCCCAGCTTCTGCTGCACAACTGTCAGAAAATCTGTCTCAGCTATACCCCATACGTCTCCGTAAGTTCCCAGGTTGGAACTGAGGGCGGAAAATGGGAGGAGTAGGAAGCCAAGACCGGCCACATAATTTAGCTTCATCAGACATGATCCCTTACTGGTTACGGGACATAGCTTTGGAAAGCTCGGTTCGTATCTGAGGTGTGACATCCTGAATGCCGGAGACAGCTGCGGGTTGAACAATGACAACGACATTGTTCGCTGCGGCATAGTCCGCCAGAGTATCTGTTAATGCTCTATTAAAGCGTTGAACAAGTTCCTTACGTTGCTCATCGTTTAACGTCAGCTTCGCGCTTTGCAAAAGAAATTTATTAGTTGTGGATTTAATATCGAAACTAACAATAACAGGGGGTTTTAGCCATGCAGACCATAAGACAAACGAAACAATAACGGTTATCAAGCAAGAAACGATTATCACTAGGGTATATTTAATCAGCTCAGATTCTTTCACATCACTTATCAACGAAGACATAAATCACCTTTTGAGCATTAGATTGACATTTCACGAAGATAATTGAGAAAATCTCGTTTTTCAAAATTGTTCTCAGCATCATTCTCGACCATTTCAAAGATAATATCCTTAATGTCGGCATTCTCTTTCAGTCGTTTTTCACTGTAGGCAAAATCTTCACCTTTCGATGAAAAGAGTTTATCTGAAAGCGGATCAAGCATCAGACGGTGAAAACTACTGTATGCACCTACACTGACAAGAAAAGCACTGAATTTCGCTTTTTTAGCAGGGGGGAGTTTTTCTATCAATGTCCACTCAAGTTCATTATAAAGATTGGGTTCCTCCTGTTTTAGTGTTGACAGAGACTTAGCGTCCTGCATCCCGGTGAATTTAAACGAACTGTTGTCATAAGCTGCCAGTGAAGCTGTGCTCAAATTTTTGTCACGAATAGACTGAGTAATAGTGCCATATGAACCATTATGGCGACGTGCAGTACGGTATCCTTCCTCAATAAAATCACGAATCTTTTTACTCGAACCACCTAACAATTTCCAGCCTTCATCTATGACACTCATTTTTCTTAGGTCACGAGATGTACTGTACATCATATTTTCGTTCCAGATCATGAGAGTGAATAGAACAGCTGATAATAAATCCCCTCTTTTCCTTAAGTCACCTAACTCCGTGACCACGAATTGCTCATCCATACTGAGGGTCGGCTTACTGCTGTTAAAGAATTCGCCATAAAGACCACGAGTAGTATATTTATTTAGCAACGTTACAATTTCATCTATTCTTCCACCAATTTGTGCAGAGTGCATTTTTGAAATTTCAGTTTGCTTTTTCTTCATATAATCAACGACATGATCAATCCTCATATCCTGCTCATAATGAGGCCAGGATTCAGTTATGGCCTCCAGAATAAGAGACTCATGTACATCGTCCAACAGACCATTAGGACTGGCAAGGATACATAACTGATCTCGGATACGTTCTGCGGCCTGACTTATGTCAGTAACATTAGCAAAAGGATTAAACCGGAGGTTTTCCCCGTTAATGTAAATACCACCGACACTTTTACAGTATTTTTTATAAGAATCCCCGATATCGGTAATACTTACGCGACCGCCCATATCAAGTACAGAGCGGCAGATAGACTGAGATAATACTGACTTTCCGGCTCCAGATGTAGCTCCCATAAACCAGTTAAAGTTTGTATTTGGAAGATTCTTATCATAAACATCCAGAAAAGCGATCTGGTTACGATAACTTGGTAACAAGATTCCTGAAGGACTTAATTTATTGTCGGCAATAATTGGCATCAGGTTAGCCGCATTAAAACTGTATCCGCGTTGAACAGCGCCAGTACGCTTAAAGTCTGTCCATAGCTTATCGTTAGTCGCGGTAAAAGGAATAGCAGCAAGTATATTACGTATTTGCATAAAATCAGCGCGAACTACCTTTAGCCCCTGTTGTTCAAACGCATTCTTTGTTCGTTCTGTCTCCTGTGCCATCACATCATCATCATCAGCACAGAAAAACGTGATCCCGTAAAAATAACTGGTAATCGCCTCTTCATTCGACAACAAATTATCACGTGCCTCTTTCCATTCTGCGTGCTGCCGTCTGGTAGCTGGTATAAATTTCGCATATGAGGTATTGACACGACTATCGAGTGCTAGAAACTTGCTGTTTGCTTCACCCTGGCTTTTAAGCTGTTCCTCTGTGATGAGAAGCATAGTGAAAACAAACGGACAATGTATCCCTTTGGACGGGTTAAGCAGATCAGTCACGATATTACCATTCTGCCAGAGATAGTGAATCGCAGGGTTCTTATCAAGGTTCATACTGACCATTCTGCTGGAGAATGGTTGCTGTTTGTGGTTGACACCTTTTACCCGGATGTGACCTGTTTTTACTTCCCAGGCAGTGGTTCTATCTACCATCTGCGAAGCCAGACTGGATTCAGGGTCGTAGGGAACGTGCCAGGAATCCATTCTCTCGGTGTCATGATTCAGCACTTCTCTCATGACACTCAAAAATTCCTCAATCCCCACTACATGGCTGTGGATATCAGCTGTATTAAGAGCAGCAAGCAAATTTCGACGGACATCACGGACTTTCAAAAATTCGCTTTCATTAACGCGTTTTACCTTTTGAGACCAGGTAAAAAATAAACGGTAATCACGAAGAGTTAGCGGTTCTCCCAATCCATTGGGGAAACCTTCTTTCGCTGCATGAGTGTAATAACGCATGGTAATATCATTACACTCATCAGCCCTGTATCCTTTCCAGGAAAAATCTTTGAGCCCCGATTTGATCTGTTCAGTAATTGCTCGGGTACTGACCATGATAACCTGCAGTGGAGTACCGCGAGGTACTTTATCCTGCAGTAAAGAATCCAGACTTTTTACAAGCGCTTCATTGCCACCGATTAATGGTTGGGATTCAATAATGAATCCTATTGAACCCTTGTTGATAAATAGTTGTGAAGAACTGTCATAATCTTCAAAAGGCAATAAATCTTTGATATGTGGATAATCTAAATCATCCAGTTTTTTTTGTGTCTCTTTTGTAGTGTCTCGCTCCCCCATAATACTGTTTACAGTTTCAATCACATTCAGAGGATCAAATTTAAAGTTTGAAAAATCAAATTTCATTGTACCTCCTACATTATCCCATTCCATTCTGATTTTTTAGTGACTGAATAAACAATCTCTCCCATATGTGCGTTATCATCTGGTGATACATATGGAGCTATCCAGACCCTGACCAGATTATCCGGTGTCCTGAATGCAGAAGAGGGTTCTGGGTAGCAACGTGGGGCATTACAGTTTATTCCTGAATTCCGGGTATAACCTGAAACGGAAGAACTTGCTGAATGGTTGAATACAGTACCGGTACGTGATGGAGTGACAGCTATCGGATAACCGGGAACCGAGCCAGAATAGCCCGACGTCATTGCCGGCTGAACATCCAGTCTGATATTTCCTGTATTAAGTAATCGATATCCTTCGAGGCTGATATGGGTGTTCCTCTCACCATTTACAGAGGATTTTGAAACAGTCATATCATCAGCTTCAGCCATCCAGATCCCACTATCTTTAGCAGGCTTATCAAATTCGAAATCAGAATTCATTCCTGCACAACCGCTTAACAAAACAGTCATCATTGCGACAGCTATTTTCCTGGTTTTCATAATCTCACCTTATTACCTGGATTCTTTATCTAGAAATGCCGGAATGACACACATACAAAGAAGAATATATACGATAAAAGCATTACATGTAGTGTCAGCCAGCGTTAAGTCGCTTGTAAACATTCTAATTATCAAAAACAAAACATAAGCACACCCAAACACTATTGCAGCTAAAAGCATACTTGCTGTAATAGTGGGCAGTTTTTCAGAAGAGTCAGTAATCAAATAGAGAGAGTAGACAGCACTAAACGGCATTCCTATCATTAGCGTGGTATATGACTCAGATGACATTTCTAAAATGCCGTCAGACCTTAAAAAGGTAACAATAAGAGACATAATTAACCAGTAAACTAAAAGATAAATAGCATCTAACCATTTAAGCGATGTTTCACTCATCTTCATTAGATTCTCCTGAAGGGATTAATTTGCTGATGATGCAGGGGTTACAAAATCTCCCAATTTAAGATGATCAGCATCACCAAGTTTTCCGAGTAACTCAGGCGGTAACCCACTGTTCCCTGTGGCACTCATTGATTTGTTATCAGTATTATCAGCAGTAGTTTGCGGAGATTCCTTCTGTGATTCCGCGAGTTCTTTATCTTCCAGAGTTTCTGCTTTAAATCCCTCGATAAACACAACCTCAACTCTGTTACCGGCGCCAATAGGTATAATTGGGTGGTATTGTTCGGCACGCTCAATGTAGTAATCAGCCAGTTTATTAGCTGCCGTACTGACACCGCCTCCAATAGAGCTGCGCGCTACATCACCTCCGGATATACTGGTTGTCGCCCCGACTCCTGCAACCGTCTGACCGACCTGTGAGACACTCTGTCCAAGACCAGATAGAGCTCCAGCGCCAAACGCCAGGCCCAGGATTTTACCGTTACGCATAACAGGTACACCTTTGATACCGTTCTTTCCGTAAAAAGCAACATGCCCTTTTACTTCCTGGTCGATATGTTTCCCATTAATAATGCAGGACAGTCTTTGTAACTGAGGTAATGCTCGCTCGCTTGAAATGTCCCCATATACGGCCGCAGTCACAAAACAGTTAGCCAGTTTATCCAGACGCTGATTCCCCGGCATATGAGCAAGACCAGTGAGTTTGAACTGCATAGGAACCAGATTTTCGGACCCACGAACTGACGCGCTGGCATCTGCACCTTCAACCACAATAGCATTAGAAAAAGTACCGGTAGGTACGTAGAAACTGTCCGTCGCCTTTTTCTTCCGCTGATCAACTTTCGTGTAATCAAAAGTAGCGTTGTCAACCTGACCGGTTTTCACACTGGGTGCATTTAGACGGTATTCTGTCCTGGGGGGCTGATACTGACCAGTGCTCATTCCGCCTTGAGGCGCCGGTGCCGCGGACTGCTCTGCCATTTTTTGTTGCATAGCCGTCAGCTGCTGCTTTAGTTCGGCATTTTCACTACTCATATCACCAAGGCTCTGTTTAAGCTCCTTAAGCTGATCCTGAACACCGTTTAAAGTTTTGGCTGCTTCCTGTTGTTGCATCTGAGCATCGAGAATGACATTCCCATCAACTGCACTATTGAAGGTATTGGTCACTGCACCGGTTAAGTCTGGTTCCGGTTCGGGAATGTCCGACTTTAATGCTTCGGACTCTTTGGTATTTGCTGTAGAGGCTTTTTTATTGATCGCCCATAAAGCGGTAACAGCCAGCGCTATTGCGCTGACAATAATAATAAGCAGTTTCCTTTGTTTATTCAGGATCTGTTTATTAATATTCATTGTTCCCCTCCATTCTCACGCAAGAGAATAATGGCTGAGACCTTACCTCCAGGTGAAATGGCATCCAGCCGTGGCCAGAAAGACACCGCCATTACACCGGCTTGCCAGAACCATCTTTCATTCAGCTCAAGCCGGGAAGAAGAACGAGATGTCAGCTCTAGTCTGATAATCCTCAATTTATCGCCTCGCCATGCTGTTACCGGGCGAACGTTAAAATAACTTTGTACTGAAGGTGATAACTGAACGTCAGTATTCTTACTAAATACGAATCCCTGGGGTTTATCGTTGTTGATAAATCGTGAAATTAGACCGGTTATAAGAGCACTATAAGTATTTTGTGATCCTTCCCAGGTCGTAGCATCTTCTGTCCCTTTTACCTCTTTATTGTTCACGACCAGCGACATGCCCTGTTGCTTACGAGGGGTTGCGTTAACGGTAAAACTAAAGCCGGACTCCGTCTGAACAAACATCGTGAAAGGTTTAGTTGCTAAGGTTGAAAACACAACGCTTCCGTTTGCTGTGGCCTCACGTGCTGTAAGCACTCCCTGCGTTGACTGCAGGGAAGTGATTCGGTCATCAGGTACAGTGATGCTGTTGGGATTATTGTTACTTACCCCGGTAGAAATGGTGGCGAAGGAATTAACGGTGATCGAATCGGCAGAAACATATCCGGATATGAGAGATGCCGATATGAGCAATGCCAGTTTAATTTTCAACGGGTACCTCCACAAAGGCGTTATAGCAAAGTCCATCATTACGGGTGTCCATTCTGATCTGGTAGTGCTTTGGCAGTGGGTCCGATGATTTCATGCCATATGTGAAAACAAGGTCCCCGGTAATATCTACAAGCCCCGTATCGGCGGCCACACGCAGAACCTGGGGGTAAAAGACTGAACTGCCCTCCGTTAATGTGATACGTTTCTTCTCCTCTGCCAGTACGGGCAGCATGACTTTACGCTGCCCTTCACAGGCATAGGCAAGCAGGAGATCATGGTTAGCCTGAACTGTTTCTTTACTGACATTCAGCCTTAAATTTAGAAAACTCAGCGCGATTAACCGAAGGTAGCGAGCATCACCTTTGGCTCCACTGAATGCAAATTCCTTATTTGCCCCCAGTGGTTGAATAATAATTTGTCGGTTATTAACTAAGTCCTCAGTCAGTTGCTGATTAACCTTTATAAGCCGAAAACATACACCCAATGCGAGAATAGCTATTAGAAGCAATATTACTATGCTAATGGCTAAACTGCGGTTATTGGATGCTTTTAATCTGTATTCCATAAGATTTACCAATGAAAGAATTGGATTAAAAACGAGTACCTGTGCGGTATTTGAAAGATGATTACCTGTGTTCAGGCAATCCAGTGACGTTTATAGCTTTCCGGCAGAACTGAAATAAAAAAACGCATAAGCGTAGTAGGGAGGAACCAGTAGGCAAGGTTGAGCAGAAAGGAAGACCCCTTGCCCTTTTTCAGTATTCGAATCCCGATAACAGCTGCAGCAAGGGTGGGGCTGAATATCCACATGTTAACGAAAATCGCTAACAACGCAACTGGAACATAAATGACCAGTTCATCCAGTGGCAGCCCCACGTAGCGCTTCTGATCGGAAAACGTACCGGGAAATTGATATCGGTTACGTTGTTCCATTTAGTTACCTGAAATTACGGAACCAGGCCGAAGACCACGTTGACAAAAACCATGATTGCGGCGATACCGCCAAATACAGCCAGGTTTTTCGTTTTCACATAAGAGAAAATTGCTGCCAGGATTTCGAGGACATACAAAATCCAGACAACGGTAGAACCAGAGCCGAATGTATCTTTGACAGTAGTTTTACCGTTTTTGAACAGATCCACTGCATGCGCATGTAATGAGGGCGTCATCATAAGCGCAACGAACATTACAGCCAAAGCTGCAGCACCAAAATTTCTCGGGTTACTAAAGAACGTGCGAATCTTTCCGTTCATTTTTGAGTTCCTTAAACGGTTAAATTACGGTACCAGGCCGAAGACCACGTTCACGAAAACCATGATTGCGGCGATACCGCCAAACACAGCCAGGTTTTTCGTTTTTACATAAGAGAAGATTGCTGCCAGGATTTCGAGAACATACAAAATCCAGACAACGGTAGAATTAGAGCCGAATGTATCATTGACAGTAGTCTTACCGCCTTTGAATAAGTCTACTGCATGCGCATGTAATGATGGCGTCATCATAAGCGCACCGAACATTACAGCCATAGCTACCGCACCCAAATTGCGCGGGTTATTAAAGAACGTGCGAATCTTTCCGTTCATTTCTGAGTTCCTTAAACGGTTAATAGAAAAGTATATTTTTTTGCTACCTGAGAATTAACTTTACCTGTGAATGCCTCCTTGTAACTTAAAGCCCGTTAATTAATTGATTTGAGATAGTTCATAACCGCAATTACTGAAAGCTAATTGTTAAATCGTTTACCTTCAGCAGCAATATCATCAAAATTTTTCAGGTGATCAGACAACCTGATAAGTAGCTCTTGCCTTTTAGTTCGGCCTGATCGCTTTGCAGCAAGGGTTAGCAGGCGGTTCTCTTCTGCCGGAAGCTGCACATTAATGTGGGCCTTTTGAAAATCATGTTCTGATTCCGGTTCTTTGTTTCTCATCTTTCAACCACTTGTAAGTGTGTTCGCTGTAGGTACTTGGAAACATAAAATGTGTACATGACAAAAAAAGACACACGATAGATGCAGTCATGCTCCTTCAGGAACATTTTATACACATCCCAAAACAACCTTACAAGACGTCACAACATAAAAAACGATTTTTTATGTTGTTAACGGAGTGAAGAAGAACCAAAAAGGACGACAGAGGAACCACGCGAACATTACATATCGCTTTGTTTTAATTGAAATTAATCTCACGATACCTACAATAACAACCTAAAATGTCATTTTACCCACCCTACAGAAGGCCGATATGAGTGCATCTAAATCGACACCAATTGAACTTAAGATTAGTGAGATGTTAAGCAACATCATGAATGAAAGGGGTATTTCAAAGAACAAACATACTACTCATATAGCTAATGTACTCGGTATAACCATCACCCATGCAAACCGTAAAATGAAAGGCTTTGCGTCATGGGAAAACTCACAGCTGGAAAAAGTCGCTAAGTCTTTAGGTGTAAGCCTCAGTGATTTATTTAAAATGGTTGAGGACAGCTATGAGGAGAAACACGCCGGAAAATATATTTTCAACAAGGAAGAAATGGAGGGAGAGATAACCTTTTCCCCTGATACAGAAAGAACATATTCAGCTGTTAAAATTAACGATCAATGGCATATTTTTAAAACAGATGATATTGAAGGCAATGACATTTATGAAGAATCGCGGCAAGGTGTTTTAAGATTTTCCGTTGAAAGTTCAGCAAGAGACAAGTCTAAGCCACGTATCGCTCTTCTGGATGACGATAAGGAGATTCTGACAACAACTGCTGAACTCCTGAAGAAAGGCCCATATAAAATTGACACCTTCACCAGTAGTGAAGATCTGATAGCAAGAATTCAATCAAGCCCATACGATGGATATATACTGGACTGGGTGGTGAATGATAAATCTGCATATGATGTTTGTAAGAAAATCCGCGAATCCAAAAAACCACATGCAATGATTATCATCTTAACAGGACAAACAGGAGATTTTATAGATCAGGAAATTGCAGAAGCGTTTAATGACTTCGACATTCTAGGCTTTTATAACAAACCGTTGCGAATCGCTACTATTCAGGTCAATATAGACAAATATTTTAGAAACCGAACATGAAAACTGAACTTGTAGAAAACAATGGAAGTCTTCTTGAAAACCATACACATATCACTTCTTCATTTGATCTTTCAAAAGGATCAAATGAGGGAGTGATAACCAAACTCGCATTAGATAATGTGCTAAACCATTCTGTAAAGGGATTCAGGAAAAATTATCTAATTGAGAAAAACCTAAACATTATCAATGGGATGGGCGTTACGCTTGGTGATTCTATAATTGGAATAAATGCACTGGATTGCATAAAAAAGATAAATAAAAACATACAGATTACGCTTATACGACCAGCCACCTGCCACTCTTACGTAGAGGAAATATATAGTATTGCCAGCAATCTAATAGATAGATTGGAATATATGCCCTATGATATAAAGCACCTAAGACGCGATGCGGTAAACATTGATATCGGTAATCAACTATACTGGCACGATTTTAACAACCTTGAAATGCATGATTTTTTCCTGAAAAATCTTGGGGTTGACTTTGAATTAATTCCTGATAACTGGAAATGCAATCACTGGTTACAAGACAGCTTCCCAAAAAAAACAAACAATAAAAATCAATATGTGCTTTTCTGTCCGAAAGCAAGTACTAGTTTGCGTTCTATCCCGGAAAAATTCCACTATCAAATTATTGATAATTTATATACATCTTTTAACTTACCTGTCCATGGATTTAGTCCCATCAAACATCCGATGTACAAGGACATTAGTAAGACGTGCTCAAATACAGCTGATTTTATAAAAGCAATAGCTCATGCTCAACATGTTTATACATGTGATTCCTCTGCCTTACATGTTGCTTCCGGTTACGATATTCCTACTACCTGTATATTTACAGCAATAAATCCCGTTCTTAGAAGCAGGTATTATAAAAACTGTAAATCTATCTATATAGGTGATGAAATTACTCAGAATCTGCATGAGTCGGAAGACCCTGCAATTATTGAGCATGTAGTTTCACGATTTGAGGCTTTTTATGAAAAAATTTAAATTAACTCATTTGATTGGAATGGTTCTGCTTTTTTGGTCCGCTTCGCCAGCTGTCCAGGCGGTACAGCCTGATTACAAATACGGCGATCTCCGTGTTACTGACCAAAATGCACACAGAGAGGTTATCATCGACAAAGCGACTTTTGATTCCCTCCCTGTCTCAGAAATTGTTACATCAACACCCTGGCAAAAAAAGTCGACATTTTCAGGAGTTAGCTTCAGCGACATACTCAAGTATGCAGGCATGAAAGGTTCTCGTCTTAAAGTGCACGCCTTGAACGACTACTGGGTAGAAATCCCAATGAGTGATGTAGTGAACTACAACATACTACTGGCCAGTAAAATTGATGGTAAAGCCTTTAGCATTCGTGATTTCGGTCCTTACTTTGTCATCTACCCGGTTGACGAAAGACGAGAAGAACTAAACAGCCCGGTCAAGTTCAGTAAGTTTGTTTGGCAGGTTGACAGCATTACGGTGGTTGACAAATGAAACTCAAAAAAAAAATATGCATCCAATATCTTATAGCATTTACTCTGCTAACAGGGTCTTTTTCCTGGATGTACAATAAATACTTTTCCACTGAGCACAATATCAGTTCGGCTGGCCCCCAGGAAAACTACGCATGGACTATAGCGAAATTTGCCATACGCCTTGCTGAATTTGAGGCCAGAACTGAGCGCCAGTTACGATTAACGTCGCTCAGTAACAGTGATATGAAAATGGAACTGGATTTCTTATTTTCCGGTTCCAACGTATTGATGACAAAAGGTGATGCCACCCAGTATCTTTACAAAGAACAGGGTTACGATGAAACGATTTCATCTATACATCAGATGCTTGAAGTTATTGATAATGAGATGAAAAAAAACAAACCAAATTATAACATTATTCTTTCCACGGTTAATAAAATTAAAGATAAAAACACAGACCTTATCTTCATAGCCGATCACGCGGAGGTCAATCAAAGGACTGCTATTTTTGAAGACTACCTTAAAAAAGGCGATTCTTTTAAAATCCCGATAATTGTTACGTATATATTGTTACTTATTATGCTAGTCATTTCCTTTAGGCAACTGACAACACTCAATCGACTGCTGGAATCTGAAAAAAAAGCATTCAATAACAAAAACGCTTTCCTGGGTAAATTGGGTCATGAACTTAGAACAACACTACAGGCTATAGTTGGTTCGATAGAGTCAATCATATACTCGCCTCAAAAAGCTCCGGATCAAAATACATTGCACAGACTTGAGAATGCAGTTTCTCAAATAGAACGCCAAATGAATGACCTGGCTGAGTATGCTAAAATTGACAACGGTGCACTTAAAATAAACAAATCAACTATTAATGTTGCTGATTTAGTTACAAAGGTTGTTAACGATTGCAACGCCAAGTACACCAATAAAAATATAGAGGCATCGGTTGTTAATCTTCCCTCTGTCAACATTAACACAGATGGAATACGTCTTTCTCAGATTCTGGAAAACTTGCTCACCAATGCATTTAAATATACAGAGCAAGGATCAATTACCGTTGATGTTACAACTAATCAGTCACATCACAGCTCATACCTTCATATTAAAATTTCAGACACAGGAATAGGTATAGATAAAGAAAAGCAAAAAATAATTTTTCAACCATTTGTAAGAATTGAAAATGGTTCCTCTCTTATCCCAGGCTCTGGAATGGGGCTGGCTATTGTTGAGGGTATCGTCAAAGCGATGGATGGCAAAATTAGTGTCATCAGTGAACCAGGTAAGGGAAGTATATTTACAGTATCACTACCCGTTGAAATTAATAGCATCGATAGTACGACAAACTCCACTCCATTGAACGTCATGGAGACTTCTTTGAAGGGACTGTCTGTATTACACATAGATGATAGCGAATTAACATGCAGAACAATGGCCTCAACTTTAAGGAGTGTTGGATATAGAGCAGAGTCAACCAGCTCTGTTAACAGAGCAATTGAAAAGCTTATGCGTATTCCTTATGACATTATACTATGTGACTTACAAATGCCTATCATGACCGGTGACGAGCTGGTAGACTACATTCGTACTCGTGAAGGTCCTAATAGAAATACACCTGTAATTTTCATCAGCGCTTATCCTGACAACTACTTACATGCAGAGATACCGCTTATTGTTAAACCAGCTAGAATTGCAGATATCAATAACGAGATATCCAAAGCCATAAGATAAAAGTGCGGCGAGAATTCTCGCCGCTTGCCTATTTGAACATTTTACTTATCTTTCCTTCCACCCGTTCATTGATCATGGTTAAGAATTCATCATCAATATACAATTCACTTTTAATAACCTTGCTCTTGTCTACTGTTTCTTTTTCTATATGGTATACAGCTTCCGTCAGAAAAGAAGTAATGAGTAAATTTCTGCATATGAACTTTAGTTGATCATTCAACGAAACTTCACCGTCACCTTTTTTCTTACGGCTTTCATAGACTCGTAGACCGAGTCTGTACATTTCCATTACAAACGCAGATCTGTTCGCCGTATCACGACTTTCACCATCTTCGAGTTTCGCTGAAACGTGACGGTCAATTACCTCCAGTTCAGAGTATGGAATTGTCAGGTTTACTCTATTTGTACGGGTTTTAAGTTCATCTGTCATGTTTTTATATCCAGTAAAAATATCATTGAAATTTTCACGCTATCAGTTTCATGCTGAAATCATTTAGTGTGAAATTTGAACGAAGTCTATCTTTACAAAGTAACCATCGGGTAACCATAAGGTAACCACTTAGTACCTTCATTTATAAATACAAATCTAAGTTTATGTTTTAAAAGCACTCACTCAAAGGTTACCTACCAGTCACTTTGTAGAAACTTAAACGTTACTGATCAGTTACTCAATACTTAGTGTAAAAAACAGAAAAATAATTCACAACCAACTGAATCTAAAGGGAAAACATGCAAATCTATGATTTGCGAGTGGTGTGTACTTTTCCATTTTACAGTTACCATTTTTGATATATCCTGTTTTCGGTAATTTCAACTTTACGGGGTATACGATGGTCTCAAAAATTGCGGGAGCAGCCCTTCTTCTTGCGATTATGTCCAATTTTGCACTGGCTGATTGTTTTGATAGAGCCGGATCTTACTACAGTATTGATCCCGATTACTTACGTGCAATCTCCTGGCAAGAATCTCGTTTCAATAACGCTGCTATCAATGGGAAAAGTGCAGGAGGTACGACCGACTATTGTATGATGCAAATCAATAGTAGAACCCTTGCGGATTTACGAAGGGAATATCCTTCCCTCAACAAGGATAAGCTGTACTCAAGCCCGTGCCTGTGTATTCATGTAGGTGCTATGCTTTTACGGCGTAATTTTAACAAATATGGTTTAAGCTGGCTTGCGGTAGGTATGTATAACGCAGGGATGAGCAACAAGCAGACCTCTATACAGAACCGATATAATTATGCAATGCTTATAAATGATCACTATAAAAAAATTAAAGCAGGTATCATCCAGCGGCCACATATTGAGTGATCTACTCAAAGATCTAATACTAGTTTATACAGGTGTAATTTAATGCACATTAAACGAACGGTAACCACACGCGAACAAGTTAATTTTAATGGGATAGTTCGAGAGAGAACAGCCACCCATATAGCAGCTGATGCACATGGTTATGTAACATTTTGCACCAGTGGCCATAATATAAAACGTGACGATAATAATGAAATTATTGTTGACTTCGAAATTCTTAATGAGAATCAGTTTCCTGTAACCTGCAAAACCTGTTTCATTCTCTGGCATGCTGTTAGTTTGTTTAACATTAGTGATTTCATGCCAGAAGAAGAAAGAAGCGACTTCAAGGATACTGACTTAATTAAAGTGAAGTTATGAGAATCGCATATTCATTAAACATTGAACGATATAAAGCCCTCTCAATTGAGAAGGCTTGTTTCATAAACCACTAATATCAAGATCAGGATAGCAGTCGGCATCACAATCGAAATGGTAACATTGATAACCTTTTTCATGGTACATTATGAGTAAATTTTTCCTGAATAGTTTCGATAAACCTGCTTTTTTTAGCGCCAGTAGCCTCTTTTTAAAAAAATACATTCTGACGATAAAACCATAAGATGTAGAATGAATCCATTCGTTATAATTTTCTCTATCACAGTAGTTAGTAGTAAGCGCCTGTAGTATTGATGCATCTTTTTCTGTCATATGTGAAGTACTGACGCACACACCCAAAAACTCAAACATTATCTTCTCCACGCCTTAATATATTCATGCCTGGTAACTAGTTTACCAGGCATTGAGGACTAATTTTTATATGTGCGGAACTGCTCCGCTATCAACCATAAAGCCTTATTCAGCTTAACATCTGCATCTATCCCTTTGACTGCCCGTGTTGTTGTACGCTTTCTTTTTTCCGTTATACCAGGCAGCCCACCTTTTATAATATTTTCCTGGACACGTTGGTAAGTAGTCCACAGATCATCCTTTTTATCTTCATATCGTCTTGGATGAATAATCTGTTCAATAGTTACTGGTGCCTTCTGCTCATCTTCATACTTATAGGTTAATGCAGCCTGACCGAACAATCTTTGCTCTTCATTTGTCAGTTGTATAGACTTCATGGCATCAACACTTTCTTCCACCTTGTCAAAAATACCGACTACCTCATATGCCCCCTCGATCACCTGCCCTACTACATCACCTTTATGAGGTACTCTAATTTCGCCAAAAGAATCGCCACAAACCAGACCATTAGTGCAAACGAAACGAAAAATACCTGGGATCATCTGATAACTAGAAGAACCATCATGTGAGTTAAGAAGAATAATTTCCGGTACTTCTTTACCCTGGTTGTTACCCTCACGACGTAAACGCACCATGTGTTTAGTGTGACCGCGTTTATCATCATTTCTGACTTTAGACTGGCAAGCAAAGTAAGGTTGAAAACCTTCTTCTCTCAACTTATTAAGAAGCGTGATAGTCGGAATATAAGTATAACGTTCACTACGTGAAGTATGTTTTTCCTCAGAGAAAATTGAAGGTACTACTGTTAACAATTCTTCATTTGTTAAAGGACGGTCCAGCCGAATAGAGTGAGTATGTCCAAATTTAGAAGCTAAACGCATTTTTTTCTCCTTAATTAGATCTGAATTTTTTTAAAACCATCACCCGTTGAGTTGCCGGGGCCGCGGTTTTGACTTTGTGCGGGGACCTGCTGAACCTGCCCCCTGGATATAACCTTCACCCGTTTGAGAGCCGTTCGCCGCAAGGGCGTAAACGAGCACGGCCCGGTGCAGATGTCCGGTACGGAGGCGACATTATTTGTCGGGTTTTCGGCAAAAAATGTCGCCGGAGAGCATCAGCGGTACTGGACAGCCAGGCGGGTTGTGCTTGTCTCAGCCCCGGCGAAAGGACTCAAAGGGGTGAAACGCCACCAGGTAAGGAAAGAGCAGGAACCCGCCGCAACGTCGGAGAAGCGGCAGCGAAACGGCGTTGCCCCTTACAGCCCGGCGGCCGTTTGCCGGGATGCAGGGAGCGCAGGCCACGGCGCGTAAAAGGGCGGCGCATCCTGACAAGGATGCTGCAAGCCTGCCGTTGACGTCAGACATCAGACACTAGCGATAGCCCGAAACCGCCTGGCGGGTTCGGCGGAGCTTACCGCGTCCTTTCGCGGTTAGCGGAGTGTGGCTCGACGACTGAACCGCGCCAGCGGGTCGGGAGCCGAAGGTGGCCCTGTGGCAGATTGTGTGAAAAGTAAATGAGGAAGAGGCAGCGGAAGAGGCAGAGACAGAAAGAATACCGGTCAGGACAGAGACTCTTTCTTCACTTTTCTGAACTGAATCACGGCATACCATGCTGAGACAATACATGCGAATGAACTGATGAGTACCCGGTTTTCTTCATCGGGCTGTGCGCCGTTAAGCATAAAAGCGACTATTACGGCGGCAGCCATTCCCCATGCAATACCGGACCACAGACGCAGTCTGTCGGCAATTATATTGACAATAATGAAGGCGACAGAGAGGCCGAAAGCCCATAACATCATGACGGGATGGAATGGCATAAATACAAGATTAAACGCGCTGAACAAACACGTGATAGCAAATAGTACAGACATACGCATCGCAGTCCCTCCCTGGGAAAAAATTAAGGCTTACTCTCACCGCCACCGTCTTCCGGCTTCTGGTATTCGGGCGCATTGGCGCGGGGCAGCTGCTGACTGTTCAGCCGATGCACCCGGAGCCGTTCACGGAAATATTCGCGCAGATGTTCGGGCTGTTCCCGCTCAACGAGTTCGTGAACAACAGGCTTGTTCATGCGTTCCTGCCATGCAACAGCGGCGGCCGCTTTATCGACAGAGACTTTATCCTGCTCGTCTTTTGAGAATGAGGCGATATTCCATTTTGACAAATCTGCACCTGCAACGTTTTCCAGAAAGATACTGTGGATAATACGCCCATTATCAGGCTTCAGCGACTGAGAACGGAGAAGAGAGCGAGCGGCGCCGAAGGCGCGGCGATGTTTCTCTCCGGCAGGCGCAGCCTGCCAGGGTTTTGCGCGCGGGCTGACAGGCGCCCTCCGGCCCGGACGCCTGTCATCGAGCTTACTGCTTACTGCCCTTTACC